>Ga0315274_10000447_pt1 | contig 64936 bp, 52 predicted proteins | sample YL17G02_20_MG_FD_203700 | JGI IMG/M metagenome (GOLD analysis project Ga0315274, IMG submission 203700) | Sediment microbial communities from Yellowstone Lake, YNP, Wyoming, USA - YL17G02_20 | ecosystem: Environmental > Aquatic > Freshwater > Lake > Sediment | place: USA: Wyoming | collected...
GTTGTTGCTGGCGTTCCATCGCAAACTCCTTAAAAGCCCTTTTATCTTCAGACAGCCGCATCTTATCGTTACCTACTATAAAAAGCGCGCGAATAATTAGTTTTTCAGAGGTCTCAATTGGCTATTTGAAGATATGCTGGTAATGGGCGGCCCCAGTGAGATAGTAAACGACACATCTCACGGGGTAAACGGGTAAGATAGTAAACAGCCACTGTAGGATAAGAAAAGCAATATCCCACGTGGTAATACATCTAACGGGGTAATCCCATGAGATAACACAAAAGTATCTCACGGGGTAAATTGACTTGGCGGAAAGGTTTGTTGCACGGGGCAAAACACGCCGTGCAAATTGAATGTGTGAGCGATCTCGGAAAAATGGTTTCAGTGGAATTCTAAAGGATGTATGTAGGGCCAGCCTCGAAATTAAGATTGACCTGCTGTCGAGTGCCAGATTCCTCCGCTTCGTCCCGATTCATCGGGGCTTCGGTCGGAATGACAGGGGGGGGTTCTATCCAAGTGTGTTGCGGTTTTACCTACAATTCCGACGTGCATTCCTCAATTATCTTTCGAATGCCCTGGGCCACATTGTTCCAAGCGTTGTCGCGGTCCGGCCAGACACCCTTCGCGTGACCCGCAGCCCGCAAATTCAGATAAGTGAGAACTATGTTATCGCCCACTCATGCAACCAGATGAGAAGAGTCCCCCCGCAAGCATGCCAACAGTGCTCGGCTATCCAATATCTTCACGGCTGATCGCTCTGCTCACTATCTCGTTGTTTATGAGGCGATTCTTTATCTTCTCAGGAACCGACTCCAACGATTCTGAAACAATCTGGCGCAATTGCCGTCCTAGTGTTTTGGAATCCTCGCCCTCCACCAAATGCACCTCGTCGAACTGGTTCACCACCTGCTCAGGTACCCGGGACAACACTTTAGAAGCCTCCAACTTCGCGGCTTCAGCAATCTGCTCCTTGAAGGGCCCAGGGTCGTGCTCTCGGAGCACTGACGGCAGTTCTGTAGAAGGTATTCTCTCTACCGAAACCCCCGCTTTCCTGACAGCATTCACAAGAGATCTTCTCACCCAGAAATAAGGATCGGATTCAACCAGCTGCTGGATGATGCGATTCATTTCTATCTCGCCTTCTTCTTTGTCGCTCCAATCCGGCGTTCCCACCCGTGAGTACAGGTTTCCTACAAGCCAGCCAAGTTTATTACGGAATTCAGCAGAAAGCCGGCCTGTTCTGACGCCTTGTAGCAGTTGGTAATGCTCTTTAGCCCTGACTGCCACGCTGACACGAAGCAGAGCTACTGCATAATCGGCGATGCCGATGGTATCGCTGTCAGGGTGAAGATAGAACAAGCCCAATGCCTGTTCGTTCTGATTGAGAATCCGTTCAAGTAGCTGGAGAGCTGCTGTCTTGGAGTGCTCGAAATATACTCCGTCTGCAACTTTCTGGCACACATTATCGAAGAACTGAGATAGACAACTTTCGAGGTCTCGGATTACAGCCAAATTGATGTAGTCTGCTTTGCAGGGCTTTCCTTCTCGCTGGATCAAATCACACGACTGGGTAGTAACAATGAAAGCGATATACTTCGGATCACAGAAATAAGGGTGCACATCTTTAAACAGCCTTTTCAACTCAGGCTTTGGCCATAAGACGTCCCCTTGCATAAGCGGCGCATCTGGGCACTCCACTTTTTCGTATGTCCAATGAGTGGCCATGATAAATACCGACCATCTCACATACTAGACTTGTCCGGCGTTCCGCCTTCCACCTGGTCCTTGTTTACAAGGATCACCCGAATTTCGCCTTGGATGTGTGATGTTGCGATCGACCGCGGATTTGACACAGTAGAGTCTGTTTTTTTAGTAACCTCAGTCGATTTCTGAGTCTGTGCTTTCCGGTATTCTGGTGTACCAACAGGTCCCTCAGAACAATTTCTATTCATGTTTCGGCTCCCCAATATCTGTTGAACTCAAAGTTAACAGGATTTGATCCACCGCATCTTTCACGTCTGACACCTGTATGCGCAGCCACTCAACAAGCTCCTGCACATTTTTTGAGTCGCGATGAAAGTTTAGCTCAATCCTCGCACGACCATCATCCTTGTGGGTCGAAAGAGTGACAACGCCCTTCTCCAAAGCACCCTTCTTGACGTGAAGTCTCCGGATAAGTCCCCTATACACGATTTGATATCCTGCATCCGAGAGCCTATCGTCGAGATCAGACCGAGTCAGTTCGTCCAGCCCCACCCCAAGATCAGCGGTCTTATAACGGATATTGAAGCCAGCAGCAAGAACGGGTGTCTCTGGCAGACCTGTGAGCGCAGTCTGACCTATCTTCATGGCCTTCTCAAGCGCTACATATCCAGGGTCTTCGGTTCCCACAATCAGTTGCCGATCCTCAACTTTTACGGTGATACCGTCATGCTTGACCAGAGGAGAATCTACAAGATCTACTGGAATAAACACCTCTATGCCAGCCCCCTTCTCCAACTTAAATAGCCTGTTGGCTATGCCATTTGGCGTTAGGATGGCACGGTTCCAATAACCAATAATCACAACACTCCAATCGAATGGTTCAATATTCACTATACACCCCTGCTACTAAGCAAGTTCAGTCCTACTTCGGCTATTGGTGTGAGAAGAAGTCCTTCTGGACCCAACGTATTTCACATCCAGGTCCAGTCCAACCCATATTGTACAACGCAAACAGAAAGATTCAAGCACCCCCTATACATTTCTGAAAGAATCCCCGCACAGAACCTACCTCCGAAAACGTGCTTGTTTCCAGCATACTCACTACTGTTCCTTCGACAATGCGACCAAGAGTCTGCTGGCGGTTTCGCCGGAAACCTGCGGTGGGTCACGCTCATTCACCCTCACTCGTGACGGGTTGTCGCGAACTTGGAAGGAGGTCAAAGTGCCTTCCGACTGAGGAGCCAGAAGTACGATATTGTTGTGGAGGATCCGAATGCGGTGGTTTTGAGGATAGACGGGAAATAGCGAAGTAAGCCTGGGGGTTCTGAGATATGCCAGATAGGGACGTAGAGACAATAAGAGATCTGATCTATTATCAATACGCCAAGATTATAGCGAGGAGGGCGTAGGGATTTGCTATTTTAGATTTAATATTGACTATTTATCGAGTTTGAAATTCAGAGAGTTCATTGAAAGCATGGGCTTCCGCCTTCGTAGCCGACTACGGCGGAGTAGGCAAAGCCCATCCTACATTTCTGGATTACGTGTTCCGCCTGACGCGGACCTTCGGTATCAAAAATACATATCAAAATGAAAAAAGGGATTGGCAAGGCCGCAAGCCAAGCAACGTATCATTCGCAAGTTAGATGCTTCACTTCTGCCGTAAGGCATCCCATAGTGGAGTTCAGCATGACAAAGGCAGTATGTGAGCGACATCTTGTTCGAGGCCAGATGCCTCGATCCCGATAAACGACAAAGAAACCCTGAAATAATCCGCCTTCGTTAAAACTACGGCGGACAGGATTTCGGGGCTAAACTCGAGCGTGGGCAGGGCGGAGAGGTTCTTTTATTCTGTGCGGCGTTCGTAGGCTCGATAGATCAGGTCGAGCTCGGCTTCTTTAGCCTTGTAAGACTGCTGCAGTTGCGGGAGGCCGTTGGGACTCTTATAGACTTCGGGGTCGCCAAATCGCTGCCTCAGATCGGCAAGCTCCTGCTCAAGGGCCGTGATCATCTCTTCAAGCTGTTCAAGAGAGTATCTATTGAACCGTTTGAGCTCTTCGGGCGTCTCGACGCGTGGCTTGGGCCTGGCAGCGGCGGGGCGACGTTTTCGGGGGCCGGAAGCGTGAGATTGGGGTTCCTGCTGCCGGGCCTCTATGCGATTAGTAATCAGGGAGGCATAGTACGAGTAAACGGGCTTGCCGACGACGAACTCGGTCTTACCGAGACAGCGACAGCCGAGCGGATCTGTGCCGACCACTAAAAGTTTGTCCACAACACGGTCCAAAAAGTAACGGTCGTGGCTGACCACAATCATGGCTCCGGTGTAGTCATCCAGCGCGGCCTCGAGCATCTCTCGGCTGGCAATATCCAGATGGTTGGTAGGCTCGTCCATAATCAATACATCGGGTTCAGCGAGGACCAATTTGCAGAGCATAAGACGATTGCGCTGGCCGCCGCTCAGATCAGCGCATAGCTTGAACACATCGTCGCCGGTGAAGAGAAAGGCGCCGAGCCGATTTCTTGCCTGCTCGTGTGAGAGGCCGGGATTGACGCCGAGAGCCTCATCCAAGACGCTCCTGGATGGGTCAAGCACGTCGCCCTGCTGATCGAGATAGCCGACGCGGAGGTTCCGACCTAAGCGGATGCTTCCTTCAGATGTTTCAATCTGACCGAGGGCCAGTTTCAAAAGGGTAGTTTTGCCTGTGCCGTTGGGGCCGGTGATGCCGAGACGATCGCCCTTGAGGACATCAAACGTAAGATTCTCAAACAGCGTCAAATCGCCGAAGGATTTAGTTAGTTGCTCGCAGCGCAGCACGAGGTCACTTGTGCGGTCGGCGTTAGCGAAGGAGAAGGTGATCGTTTTCTGTTCAGAGGGCTTATCGAGGAAATCGGGGTTCTCTTTGAGTAAACGCTTCAACCGAGTCTTGCGGCCGCGAGCGGTCTTACGCATACCCTCCTGGTCCTTGTTGCGGGCAATAAAGTCCAGAGTACGCTCGACCATCTCGGCACGCTGGGTGTGTTGGCGCTGTTGATGCAGGCGTAAAGTCTCTCTGGTCTGTATGTAGTTGCTATAGTTGCCGGCCCAGATGTGGGCCTGGCGGTTTTCAACTTCGATTATCTTGCACACCACCTTGTCCAACAAGAAACGATCGTGACTGATGATGACAGCGGCGCCACGGTACCTATCTAAAAATTTCTCCAATCGTTCGGTTGCCTGGAGGTCCAGGTGATTGGTAGGCTCATCAAGAAGCAGCAGGTCGGCATCCAGCATCAAGACCTGGGCCAGAGCGAGGCGAGACAACTGGCCGCCGCTAAGGGCGGATGTCTTGGCGTGATGAAGCTCAGGTTCAAAACTTAGGGCCGCCAAAGTTGTATATATGCGGATTTCATAGGCATAACCACCTGCGACCTCGAAATCGTGGCAGAGGCGGTCGTACTGCTTCATCTTGAGCTGCAGGGCCGAACCTGTCAGGCCTTCCATTTCATGCGAGACGGTATGGATTGCATTTTGGAGTCTGAGCAGATGGTCCACGCCGGCGTGCATCTCTTCCAAAACCGTACGGTCACCGCTGAACGTTGCCTCCTGCGGCAAGTAGCCGATACGCAGGCCCTTTTGTATGATCACACGGCCCATGTCGGGATCAAGCTGGCCGACAATCAGTTTGAGGATGGTACTTTTGCCTGAGCCATTGGCACCCACCATACCGACCTTTTCGCCTGGATGGAGCAGAAGATTCAACTGATCCAGTACGACCTCCGGGCCGAAGGCTTTGTGGATGTCATGTAACGTTACGATGGCCATGAATCACCGACCTCTTGGGTACATTTTTTCGTGCAAGCCTCGGCGGGGACGAGCTCGTTACCCGTAATCGCTTGCTAAACGAGCAACGTATATTATCGGCAGCGAGCTTGAGATTCAAGTGCTGCTCGGAAACGCGATTAGATGAATGTGTCAACTGACAGGGATTATCGAGCGAATTACGAAGATGGTATATCCTGCGGGTCGAAAGGGAGATAGACGGAGAAGGTAGTGCCTTTATCGGGTTCACTTTCGACTTCGATCCGGCCGGAGTGCATGTCAACGATTTCCTTCACGATTGCAAGACCGAGGCCTGTGCCGGGTATTTGGGTGTCGGGTTTAGGGACGCGATAGAAGGGGTCGAAGATTCTGGGCAGGGCGTGAGAGGGGATACCTACGCCAGTGTCGATGACGCGGATGATAAGCTCGTTGTTGGAGCGTTTTGCGGAGACTGAGACCAGGCCGGAGTCGGGTGTGAATTTGATTGCGTTGTCAAGGAGATTTGTAAGCAGAGAGCAGAGTTTGCCTTCGTCAGCGGTGAAACGGCCGAAGTCGGTTTGGATATCGGCGGTGATACGGATATTTTTCTTGTCAGCGACAGGCTGGAGGATTTGAAGGACTTGAGCGATGAGGGCACCGACGGCGACGGGTTGCTTGACGAACTGGGCGGCGCCGGATTCGATTTGAGACAATTCGAGCAGGCCCTCTATGAGCTTCTGAAGGCGGTTCGATTCGGCTTCGATGATGGAGAGGAACTTGAGTTTCGCTTGTTCGGGCATATTGGGGTCGCGGAGAATGGTGGCGACGTAGGATTTGATGGAGGTGAGGGGGGTGCGCAATTCGTGGGACACGCAGGAGATGAGGTTTCGTTTCATGCGTTCGAGCTCGCGCTGGCCGGCGACGTTGCGAAGGACGATGACGACTCCAATGACGGCACCATTGCTATTACGTATTGGGGTGGCGGTGGTAGAGACGGGGCAGTGAGCACCATCGCGTGCGATGAGTATGTCGCGGTCGGTACCGTGCTGGGTGCCGCCGGAGGCGAAGGCCCTGTCGATAGTGCTTCCGACAGGCCTTTTTGTCTTTTCATCTATGAGGCGAAGGATTATGTCGATGGGTTTACTCTGGGCCTCTGCGGCCCTGTACTTTGTCAAGGTTTCCGCGACGGGATTGAATAGAAAGATTTGTTTTTCGCAGTCAACTGCAATGACGGCATCGGTCATGCCAGCGAGGGTAACAGAGAGGAGCTCCTTTTCACGAGTGAGCTGGTCTGTACGCTGGCGGACGAGGGATTCCAGGCTGCTATGGTATTGTTGGAGGTCCTCGGCAGTTTTTTTGTGCATTACGGCCTGCTTGAGGACCTGAGGCAGAAGTTTGAGGTGGTCGCAGCCGCCATCTTTAACCATATAGTCGAAGGCGCCTTGCTTTAGAGCCTTGACGGCGATTTCCTCGTCGCCTGCGCCGGTGACGAAGACGACCGGCGTATTGCGCGCAAGGCCGATGATGTCGAATCCTGTGCCGTCTCCGAGGTAGTAGTCCGTGATGATGATGTCAAAGGTGTGGTTATTGAGGATATTCTTTGCTTGTTCGAGTGAGTCGGCGATGATGTAGTCGTAGGGTAGCTGAAGCTGTTTGACGAGGCGATTGAAGGCCATCTGGTCAAATTTGTCATCATCGACAAACAGGACTCTAAAAGCGTTTTCCTGTGTCGTAGTCATAGTTTGGCGGGCAGGCGGCTAAGGGTCCAATACTGGGTGACTGTTTTGATTATATTCACGAACTGGGTGTAGTCGACCGGCTTGACCATATACCCTGCCACAGAAAGCTCGAAACTTTCGAGGATGTCGTGCGAGTTTTTCGAGGTTGTCAGAACGATGACCGGTATGAATAGGAGGTCGGGGTCGGCCTTCATAATCTTTAGAAGCTCGATGCCGTCCATACGCGGCATGTTGAGGTCGAGCAATACCACACAGGGTCTTTCGTTGGCGTCATTCTTGAGGTATAGCAGGGCATCCTCACCGTCCGTTACGTGGACAAGCGGTTTGTCGATGCCGACCTCTTTGAGCGCTCGTTTGACGGTCATCGCGTCGACGCTGTCGTCTTCAACTAGCAAGATTGGTTTTGCTGTTTGCATAATTGTCCCCCAATTTCAACGTCAGGCAGTTTGCTTAACGTCCAATAGTAGTCGATAGTTTTGATTGTGTCCAGGAATTTTTCGTAGTCGACTGGTTTAATTATATAACCAGCGACGCTAAGTTTGTAGCTGTTGATTATATCACGTTCGTCGGTCGAGGTGGACAGGACGACAACCGGGATTTTTCGCAACGACTCGTCCGCCTTTGCGATTTTGAGAAATTCGATGCCTTTCATTTTGGGCATATTGATGTCCAGGAGGATAATGCAGGGCCTCTCATTTGACTGGTTACGGAGGTAAATTATCGCCTCTTCCCCGTTGGTTACATGAGCCAAGGGGTTTGAGAGCTTGAGCTCTCTGAACGCGCGTTTGACGGTCAAGGCATCGACGCTGTCGTCCTCAACCAAGAGTACCGGCAGGGAGTTTTTCATCTTTCACCTCGATAGGTTGTTTCGGTAATGTGAAAAAGAAGGTGCTACCTTTGCCAACTTCGGATTCGACCCAGATTCTGCCTCCATGCACTTCGACAATTTTTTTGGCGACTGCCAGCCCCACGCCGACACCGCCGGATTCAACCGACGGCGAGATCGCCTGGAACATTTGAAATATCTTCCCGAAGTATCTTTCCTCGATGCCTGGGCCGTTGTCGGATATGGCGAACGTCCAGGCAGAAGGGTCTTCGTCACAGCTTATGATTACTTGCCCATCAGGCTTGTCGATATACCTGACGGCGTTCTCAATGAGGTTCTCAAACAACTGCCGTATAAGGTCTTTCCCAGCCAAGATGCTGGGCAGACTGCCTTCAACCACCACCTGGATATTTGATGTAGGTTTAATACGAACGAGTACTTCGCCCATAAGGGCATTTAGGTCAAACCCTTGCAGACCTCTTGTCGGAAGCCGAATCTCGGAGTAGGCGAGGATACTGTCGATGACCTGACTCATTCGGACGGCTTTTGCCTTGAGCAGGCGTAACTGGTCTGTGTCGCTCCGGTCGAGTTTAGCTGTGTAGCTGCCGGCTATCCAATCGGCAAGGGTGCCTATGCCCCTCAGGGGTGATTTGAGGTCGTGGGCTATCATGTGCGCGAAGTTGGCCAGCTCGGTGTTTGATCGCGTCAGCTGGGCAACTGTGGCCTCGAGGTTCCTGTTGAGGTTTTCCAGATTCTGTTCGGCCTTTCGGCGCTGGCGGACTTCCTTTTCGAGCTTTTCATTCGTTCGCTGAAGCTCGGTGGTCCGCTCCTTTACCAGGCCCGCGAGGTTCTTCTTGTGCTTGTTCAGTTCCGCTTCCGTGCGTCTGCGTTTTTCGATCTCGGCACTGAGAACGTCGCGCGCCCGGGTGAGGCTGCGTTCGGTGTAGCGGATATAGAAGTAGAACAAGACGGCTAAGACGGCTGCGACAATAGTAACGGATACCGCGAGGGTTGCGGACAACACCTTGAGGAAAGTTTTGCTGCCGGTCACATCCTTCATGGCGATGATGTAGCCCATGCGCCTGTTGCCGGCGTCGAAAAGTGGGACGAGGCCGGTACGATAGATCCCGCTTTGTGACTTGAACTCGATCAGGGTGTCTCTATGATGCAATTTGACGTAATCAAGGGCTTTGCCAAGGTTGGCTGGGATTGGGTCCATTGTTGAGCCGGCAAGAACAAAGCCGGGCAGGAGGTCCCATCTGTTGCTACGACCTGTTATCTCAAGGCCTTCCTGCCACTGTTCGCGGTTGACGTACCGCTTGTCGATGGCAAAGAGCAGGCAGATAGAGAGGGTTTTCTCAATCTCGGGTGTAATATGTCCGATTTCCTCGCCAAGCTCAATGTATCCGGCGAGTGAGCCATTGATGTACCATGGGTGAACTGAGCGAAGTGTGAAGGTTCCGAGAGGGCCGAGCTCGATACCGTAAGAGGGTTGTGAGGTGTGTGCGGCCTGGCGTAGTGTAAAGCGGTCCACATGGTCACCATGGCGAGCGGGTTCATGCACGCGCAAGAAGCAGATTCCCTCGGGAGTATGGAAGTAGAAGTGAGTAACGCGGAATTCCGACCTGAAACGTTCGAAATGGCCGACAGCGTATTGGAGAAGTGCGGTGCGGTCCTGCGCCAGATAGGCGGCCTGGAGATTCCGGTCTTGCTTGACGGTGCCGGCCAGCGCAGCCAGAAGTCTGGAATCCTGTGTCAACTGCCGGTGGAATAGTCTGCTTACGCTGCGGATGTCTTCGCGGACCTCGTGGTTAAGATGCTGCTCCTGAAGCCAGTAGGCCGCCACAATGAGGGCAGCGAGCATCAACAGCAACGCCAAGCAAAAGGGGCCATACATGTTAAGTCTGATTTTTTCGTTACCTGTTCTCATTTGTCCGCAGCCAATATTTGAGAAGCGGTCTCAGTCGTGTGTTCTGTGGCAGCAGAGCTCTGTTCCTCTACGGGCGATTTCGGCAGAGTGAACCAGAACGTGCTTTCCTTACCAACTTCAGATTCGACCCAGATTTTGCCGCCGTATGTTTCGACCACTTTCTTAGCCAGCGCAAGGCCTACGCCGGTACTCCCGGATTCATCTTGCGGCGCGAGGGTCTGGAATAACTTGAATATTCGCTCGAAGAACCTTTCCTCGATTCCGGGGCCGTTGTCGGCAACGTAAAATTTCCAGAAATCGGCATCCTCATCGCAGCCGATTCTCACTTGGCCTTGAGGCTTATCCATGTATTTGACTGCGTTGCTGATAAGATTCTGGAATACCTGGCTTATCCTTGTCTTGCCGCAGCTTATTGTCGGCATCGGAGTCTCGATGGTAATTGCGATATGCGGCGGCGCTGCGACCATATCGACTATGCCCGGCAGCAACTCGCCGAGATTGACCGCGACCACCTCCTCAGTGATGCGGCCCAAGCGCGAGTACTGGAGAATCCCGTCGATGAGATTCTGCATCCTGTCAACGCGGCTCATAAGTAGTGTTATCTGCTCTTTGCCTTCCTGGTCGAGCTTGTCGCCGTGATCGGTTGCTATCCAGTTGGCGAGGGTCTTGATGCCGCGAAGGGGAGCTTTCAGGTCGTGGGAGACTATGTAGGCGAAATCTCTCAGCTCGTGGTTTATTTTTTCCAGTTGCTCAAGGAGCTGCGCCTGACGCCGCTCTGCCTGCCTGCGCTCCTGCAGGAATCCTCCCGTTCTGTAGTGCGCCGCATTGACTGACACATCCGGATGATCCCGCAAATACGCTTGAACGTATTGCACTATCTTGGAATGATGTGCCATAATGAACCGGCAGGCGCTATCGCCCTTGGCTCTGCACATTATCTCAGAGGCGACCAGTGGAATCCCGAAGCTCTCCTCACACCATCCGGATGAATACCCGGCATTCATGGCGCAGACACAGAAACTACTTTTCCTAACGCTCCTTTCCCACGCATCGGCCTCAAAAGAAAATGGGTGATCGTATATAAGATAGTAGTTCTCATCCGCCGTCGGTTTTGACTCAGCAAATATATTAACGAACGCCCAGCCCGTATGAGAAAAATGAATAGGCCCTGCGGAAAGCTTCTCTATAGGGTCCTGCAGCCCCATTCGCTGATGGAAATTCCTGGCATCCATCTTTCCAATAGCATGTGCAACGTCAAAAAGGAGGCTCCTCGCCACCTCCGACGCCTTGTCCTCTCCCCAGTCCTTGAACATTCCCCTTATGGTATCGAAGAAATCCACCGACATCGAGGCCGCTCTGACAAGAATATACCGTTGTCCAAAAATCTCTATCTTGCCGGTCGTTACATCTTCCTTCTTTTGACTGAAGTACTTGCTCACATACTCTTGAGCCTTCTGAAAAATCGGCTCAAACTGTTCTGGAACGGTTACGGTATTCAACATATAGCATTTCCCCTTTTGGGCTGGAGATCACACGATTATCAGTTAATGCACCTTCGTGGAACCCACACTATCATTCTCAATTAACAATACAGGTTTGGAATTTCTCATCTTTGATCTCCTCTTGTTGTTTTGGCAGCGTGAAGAAAAAGGTGCTTCCATGACCTACTTTTGATTCGACCCAGATTTTGCCGCCGAACATTTCGACTATTTTCTTGGCAACGGTGAGACCGACGCCGGTGCTTTCGTAGTCATCGCGAGAGGCAAGGGTCTGGAACATCTGAAAGATTTTCTCAAAGTATTGCTCTTCGATTCCCGGTCCGTTATCGGCGACGCTGAACTTCCAGAAACCGTTTTCTTCGACGCAGGCGACTTCCACCTGTCCGTGGGGTTTATCCATGTACTTAACGGCGTTACTTAGGAGATTCTGGAAGACCTGTGATATGCGTGTCTTATCGCAGAGGACAGCGGGCAGATTGGCCTGGGTCGTAATTGTTATGTTCGCAGGCGGGGCGAGCAGATCGATGACTTCCGGCACAAGCTCGTTGAGATCAACTCTGACATTTTGTTCTTTTGTACGGCCGATTCTGGAGTACTGCATGATGCCATCAATGAGATTATGCATGCGGTCAACGCGTTTATCCAGAAGCGTCATTTGCTCTTTTCCATCTTCGTCGAGCTTGTCTGCGTAGTCGGTGGACAGCCAGTCAACGAGGACCTTGACGGCGCGAAGTGGGGCCTTGAGGTCGTGAGAAACGATGTAGGCGAAGTCTCGAAGCTCCTTATTTACACTTTCCAACTGCTGGACGAGCTGGGCTTGTTTTTGCTCGGAGAGCTTACGGTCGGTAATGTCTCTGTCTGCTCCACGATAGCCACATAGATTTCCTTTGTCATCAACAATCGGCGTACCGTTTGTCTCGAAAATGACAGTACTACCATTCTTATGTATATTATGATTAATGAAGTTTCTAAAACTCTCCCTCCTGTCAAAAGCCTCAAGGGCTGCCTTTTTGAACTCTTCTCTTATATCCGGGGCAAAAAAGTCGTAAAAGTGTTTCTTTCCAACAACCTCCTGGACCTTATAGCCAAGGAGCTCCTCTATAATATGATTTGAATAAGTGTATAATCCTTCGGCATTAATTTCCCAAATCCATTCACCAGCGTTTTCCGCCACCTGCTTAAAACGCTCCCCGCTCTGCCGCAATGCCGCCTCTATTTTCTTTCGTTCGGTGATATTCCGAGCTATGCCTACCGTTCCTGTAACATTTCCTGATGCGTCCAATATGGGTGATTTTACCGTTTCAAGCCAAACTGTATTCTTTTTTGCATCTATGATGCTTTCCTCGATGACTGTTTGTTTTTTAGTTGCCATTATCCTCTTGTCGTCGTCTTTGAATTTTTGTGCCGCCTCTGGTCCAAAGCAAATATCACAGGTATGATTTACGAGATATTCGGGGTCCATTCCTACTGCGTCACCAAATGCCTTGTTGGCTGCAATAAAATTGGAGTTAATATCCTTGAGCCAAGCCATATCGGGAATGTTGTTTAAGAAAGAGTTCAACTCAGTAATCTTTTTTTGCAGCGCCTGCTCAGTATTTTTGCGGTCGGTGATATCGAGAGAATATTCGATGACATGGGAGACGTTGTCATCGGCATCCAAAATAGGATATGCGCGAACTTCGACATGCCGAGGGTTGCCGGTCTTATCATAGTGGATGTGTTCGACCGTCACCGGTTTTCGGGTTTTCTTGGCGATCTCAAGAGGACAAGGGTCGTTAACATCATCGCAGGGCTTGTCCCTCCTGTGGGTAAGCGCATAGCAAGTTACCCGTCCGGCGGAGCTATCTACTCCTGCGGCAGAATTGGCCATTACTATTGAGTGGTCGCTAACATTGATGACGTAGAAAGGATGTGTGAGAGATTCGAGAATACTGTTAAGGAAGCCGGCCTGTTTTTCGAGTCTTTCTTTGTTTTCGGACAAGATTTTTTCAGCCTGTACGCACTGGGGGATTTTGCTGTTGAGGTTGCCCTTTGCCATGATTTCGGCACCTTCGGCCGGGGGTTGGAACGGTTCTACGAAGTACTTGAGAATATAGTAGAGAATTACTGCAATCGCTGCCAGAGCCAAGACAGCAGGCGCTATGTGTCCGGAGGCGGTTAAATAAGAGACAGAAAAAGCCAGAACAAGCAAAGACACAAAGACAGCTAAGTAGATTTTCCAAAAAAGTTTCATTGTCCAGTGCTCCTACCACAACATTTTGCAGACACTTACAATACCAAGTCCCATACCGTTGTCGTATCGACAACGGCTAAACAACCCGCCGTAATGGCGTTGGCCATGCCTAACGGCAAACGGCGGGCTAAATATGAGACTCGGCCGGCTGTAATTTAGGCTCTTCGACAGGGGTCCGGCACTGCGGGAAAGTGAAGAAAAAGGTGCTTCCCTGACCGAGCTTCGACTCGACCCAGATTTTGCCGCCGAACATTTCGACGATTTTCTTTGCCAGGGAAAGTCCGATACCCGTGCTTTCGCACTGGTCGCGCGGCGCGAGAGTCTGGAACATCTGGAAGATTCTCTCAAAGAATTTTTCTTCGATTCCCGGTCCGTTGTCAGCGACGCTGAATTTCCAGAAGCCATTATCTTCGATGCAGCCGATCCGGACGGAGCCTTGGGGTTTATCCATGTATTTTACGGCATTACTTATGAGATTCTGGAAGACCTGCGTTATGCGGGTTCTTCCACATTTTATGACAGGCAGCTTGTTTTCAATTGTAATGGATATGTTTTGAGGCGGAGCGACCGTGTCGATAATGATAGGCAGCAATTCATCGAGGTTTACCTCAACAATTTCTTCGGGGATATGTCCGAGTCTGGAGTACTGTAGGATACCATCGATGAGGTTTTGCATCCTATCGCAACGGGTAAGCAGTAAGGCGATTTGCTCCTTGCCCTGCTGGTCGAGTTTATCGGTATAATCGGTGGCTATCCAGCTCGCGAGGGTCTTGATGCCGCGCAGGGGCGCTTTGAGGTCGTGGGAGACTATGTAGGCGAAGTCTCGCAGCTCCTTATTTACATTTTCCAACTGCTGAAGGAGATCGGCCTGTTTTGTCTGAGCCTTTTTGAGTTCCGCTATATCGACAAAGCTTTCGATGAAGTATTGGCGTCCACTCCAAGAAGCGGAGATGACAGTTTTGAGGACTGGGACTTTTCGGCCATCGGCAGTCAGAAGAACACGCTCGGACTGGTCAACTGTCTGGCCGAGGTCGCTTATGGGGCATTTGCCCTGTTCTGCGGGACAGACGAACTTATGGCAGAGTTTGCCTATAATCTGTTCTTTTGGCAAGCCGACCATTTTAGCCGCCAGGGGGTTTATATCGACGATTTGATGCGTTTGGGCATCGACTATGAAGACGCCGGTCAAAATGGCGTTGAGTATAATGTCGAGGCGTTGTTTGCTTTCGCGGAGGGCTTGTTCCGCGCATCTGCGTTCAGTGATATCCTGGGCTGCGCCGACGATGGCGATGGTTTTGCCGTTTCTGACGACCGGGGCCTCGTTGATTTCCAACCAAACCTTGTGTCCATCTTTTGCAATTAGCTCAAGCTCGTAGGGTGGCTGGCGCAGCCCTGTTTCTATTGCTTTTTGTGTGCTCTCGAAGGCCTTTTGGTTGGCTGGATTATCCGACACAAAGTCAGTCCATTTGTGTCCTTGTTCGTCGAGAGCGTAACCGAGGACGGCTGTCGCCTGAGGACTGACGTAGAGTAGTTCATCGTCAAGTGTGTGAGAGTAGAAGATATTTGTGCTGTGCTCAACGATGTTCCGGAGTCTTTCCTCACTAGCTCGCAGAGCTTCTTCTATCTGCTCGCGTTCGGCGACTTCCCTGGTTAGCTCAGCGGTTCTTTGCTCCACTTTCGCTTCGGTGTCAACATGGATCTGCCGCAGATGGGATTCTGCGGTTTTGCGTTTTTCTATTTCACGCTGGAGGTTTTCATTGGCTTCTTCGAGCTTTACCATCAGCTCAGCGGCGTGGGCGTTGGCTTTAGCGACGTCCTGGGCCTGGCGAGCGAGCTTTTCGATTTCCTCGCGGAGACGCTTTTCAGTCTCGATGGCAGAGCAGTCCTGTGTTGTACCGGAGGTTTTGGCTTGATTCAGTTCGTCCGACATAGATGTTGTCCTCACTCATCAATAGTATTACCGATACACTTTATCAGAAGATTACAGTTTGCGCCGGTCCGTTCACCGAGCGAATTGCCAGCTCGGTAAGTCCCACGTAAGAAAGCGATCTTTTATTGGAACTGCGGGCCGGGGTACAATTATTTTCGAGGCAGGTGGAACACAAACTTACGGTCGCGCCGTTATCTTTAAGGATTTCCATGTAGTTGGCAATCGAATCGAATCCGTTTTGTGTTTGTTTGATCAGCGGCTCATTTTCGTAAGCCCAAGCGGTGCCGTTCAGGGTCAGGATGACCATTACTTTAATGCCCGATACAGCGGCGGAGACGGCGAATGCAAAGCCCAAGACGGCTCTGCCGAGAGCTTCGGGCCCTGAGGCAATTACTACGTGTAGAGCGTGACGCCTGTCGTTATCCATTGCAGCTCCTATATAAACAGCGTAATTCTTGAGTCGCGTGCGTCGGCCAAGTATGTAGCGACGCCTGCAAATTCGAGGCCGTCGATAAACTCATCTTTTCTTAAGCCCATTATGTCCATAGAGGTCTGGCAGGCGACCATGCGGACACCCATGTCGTGAGCCAGAGAGATCAGTTCGGGCAGAGATTGTGCATTTTTCTTTCTCATTAGCCGTTTGAAGAAGACCGGGCCTGCGCCGAGGATATTCATTTTAGAAGAGCAGAGCTTATTGGGACCGTGCGGAAACATCAGGGCAATGAGCTTTTCACTTATTGTTTTACCTTTTAAGATTGTCTTTTTCCTCAATGCGGCAAGGCCCCAGAAGGTGAAAAATATGGAGACTTGCATGCCCATTGCTACGGCGCCGGTGGCTATGGTAAAGGCGGCGAACAGTTTATCCATGTCACCGCTGAAGGCGACGATTGTTGCCCGATTGGCGAGGGCCGATTCATGGTCTTGAATCTGAACGGCGGACTGCTGCTTTGAGGGGGCAGCTTTTCCAAGGTCGGCAAGCTTAGCTGCTATCGCCTGGTCTATATAACCTAACAGGTCTGAGTAAGTTTTTTCATTACACTGTGAAATAAGTTGGCACATAAGGTCTCGCATTAAGAGCATCCAACAAAAAGTATATGTCACCTTGAGTCCGCGAGAGCAGACGAAGGGTCTTGTGGGCTTCTATCGCCAGATTCTTCGCTTCGTTCAGAATGACAATGGATCGAACCATAGGTTTTGTTGGAAGTTCTAAGATTTCCTTATTACTGCTCGTTGTACGGGGCCATCGGAGAATTCGAGGAGCTGGTGGCCCATAGTCTGGACCCAGGCTTGGATGTCGGATTTGAAGGCTGGGTCATCTGCTTCGATGGCGAGAGTCTGGCCCTGGGACATTTGCTTTACCAGCCTGCTGATTTTGACGATCGGCAGCGGGCATCGAAGCTGTTTGCAGTCAAGATGTATGTCAGCCATTATGGTTATCCTTTCAGGCGATGGCGGCGGTCTGTAGCTGCTCGGCCGGGGGCTGGGGGTGGGCCTGGTGTTTGGGCAGTGTGAAAAAGAAAGTACTACCCTGGCCCAGCTTAGATTCGACCCAGACGGTGCCGCCGTATAACTCGACAATTTTCTGAACGATGGCAAGACCGATACCGGTGCTTTCGAATTCATCGCGACGTATGAGAGTCTGAAACATTTTGAATATTTTACCGAAGTATTTCTCGTCGATGCCTGGGCCGTTATCGGCGACGCTGAACTTCCAGAGGCCGCCTTCTTCGGCACAGCTGATTGTTATGCGGCCATCGGGCTTATCCATGTACTTGATGGAGTTGTCAATGAGGTTTTGGAATATCTGGAAGAGACGTGCTTTCTCAGAGAATAAGACGGGTAGCTTGTCGGAGACAACTATGCTGATGTTCTCCGGCGGAGCGATTTGGGTGATGACCTCAGCAATCAAGGAGTTGAGGTCCACTTTTTCGAACTGCCTTGCGGCGCGGCCGATTTCAGAGTAGCGGAGGACACTATCTATAAGGTCGCTCATTCGGGCGACTCTACCTTTGAGCATGAGCAATTGCTGTTTGCCCTCCTGGTCAAATTTGTCATGGTAGTCGGAGACTATCCAATCGGTTAAAGTGCCGATGGCGCGAAGAGGCGCTTTGAGGTCGTGGGCCGTTACGTAGGCGAAGTCCTGTAGCTCTTTGTTGGAGCGTATAAGCTCGCGGACGGTGTCGGCGAGGCTTTTGTTGGCTTTTTCGAGGGCTTGCTCGGCTTTTCTGCGTTCATTAGCTTCCATTTGAACGGAGATCATGTCCGCGATGGATGCTGCGAAATCCTGCTCTTCGAGCGTCCATTCTCTTTGAGGGCCGGTGTGCTCATGGCATATAGTTCCCACCATTCTACCATGCAGGCGGATAGGGACATCCATCTTGGATGTAATTCCGGGTTTTCCGAGATAGTCTTTACCAAACTCGCCGGTGCGTGGGTCAGCGAAGACATCTTTTGCTGCGACAATACGGCTGGATTCCATTGATTCAAAGTACTTTGGGTGGGTGTTGACATCTACGGTGAATCCTTTCTCATGTGTGTTGTCGCTAAGTTTGTAGAGGTCTTCACAGATCAAATGGGTTCTGTCTTTATTGAAGAACCAGACACTCGCACGGTTGACGTGGAGGGTTTTGGCATCTTCTTCAGTTGTGACGTTCAATGTAAAGGCGAGGTCGTTCTTGGCCATTTTGCCGAGTCGCAGGAGCGTGCTTTGATGACGTATGATGCGTTCGGTTCTTTGCTTAAGGGCCTGCTCGGCCTTTTTGCGGACAGTGATTTCTCTGGTTAGCTGTTCGTTTGTGGCGGTCAGCTCGGCGGTGCGTTCTCGGACCCTTGCTTCAAGCTGTTCGTTGGCGGCGACCAGGGCGGAATCTCGCTGCTGAATTTGTTCGAGCATGTCGTTGAAGGCGTCTATGAGCAGGCCTACTTCATCATTGCTGCGTTTGGCGGCTCTGGTTGAGTACTCCTTTTTCTCTGAGACGACCTTAGCCGTGCGTGCAAGCTCAAGGATAGGAGAAGAGATAATGGTCTGGAGTTTTGCTGAGAACAAATAGGCGGCCAACCAGGATAGAAGCAGCACGCCCGCAATAACCTCGACGTTACGCCGGAGTGTGACGTACATCGGGTTCAGGTCTGCGCGGACACAGGCGGTGCCGATGAGCTCTTCGTCCAGGAGGATAGGTTTGAAGACGGTCAGGGACTTGTTGTCGAAGACGTAGCCATCGCGCTGGAGGTCCTGTTGAGAAATGGTCGTTTGGGCACCCGGTCGGAAGTAAGCTGTGAAGAGCCTACCGTCTTTCTTATAGACGCTGGCGAAGACAATGGAAGGAACGGCGTTGAATGCGTCGAGAGTGTCACGAGCATCCTTGGCATCGTCGAAGGACAGCGAAGCCTTACAGTTATTTGCGAGGATTTTGGCGTGGGTGGAGATGTTTTGGACCATGTCGCGGCGGAGACTTGTCCACTGCCACGCGATAAAGACAGCGCCTGCCAAAAGCAACGCGACTATGCAGGTAAGCATGATGACTGAGATGAGCTTACGCCTTATAGACATATTTTTCACAAATGAGGTAATTAGCTGGGCGTACGTGCTGGTCTGTTGTTGCATATTTGCGTCAGCCATTTTTACTTTCCTTCGTTACCATCTCCTCTGATTACTCTTTTTGCCAACCGCAAGAGCTGAGACCTTATGACTATTTTTGCCTGTTTTGCGGCGACAGCGTTGATTTCGAACCGGATTTTCTTTTCTTCGGTTACAAAGTTGATAATACCGCCGGCCTCGAGGAATCCTTGCGTATCAGCGACTGTAAGAATGTCACGGCCTTTGACGGAGGCGATAATGTCGGAGACGCGTTCATTCTCGGAAGGACAAACGAACAGCAGGTGGCATTTCTGTATATCCTGGCTTTTCGGGTGAGGCTGGTCTTTCTTTTTCTGGCCGGCTTTTTCCAATTCGACGAAGCCTTCAAATCGCTGTATGACGACTTTTCCATCCTTAGCCTCTTTTTCCTGGAGAGGCCCAAAGGCGTCCTGGAAGGGGTCTTTACCGAGGATGCCGATGATGACCGGAGCGTTGGGGTCTGCGACTTTTTCCTTGGGCCAGTCCGCGAACTTTATGAAGTTGTATAGGAATGCGGCCTTGATTTGATACTCGCGACTGGCAACAGGCTCAGCAAATGCCTTTTGTCCAGTCAAGGTTGCAGCCAAAGCCAAAGAGCAAAGCACCAAACTGTAACCTTTAATCCTTACTTTTCGGGTCATCGGTCTATATCCTATTTACCAACATTTACGAGCATCGATAACTTTGATTTTTAGAATCTCAACGCAAGATTACAGAAGAATGTTCGGCCTGGCACATCATGTGCAGTCCATTGGCCTATTGCCGAATTGGGACCTTCGGTCTCATTGAACAGGTCGCTGACGCCGACCATGACTTCACCTTTTCCGGAGGCAAATACTTTTGCCACCGTAAGGTCCAGACGGTGTATCAAGTCGGCATCGATGAGTGTTGTTTGCGCACCGGTCGCGATCGTTGTATCAGCATATCTGTAGTTTGCATTGAATACCCAGCCATTATTGAGGAACAATCGACCCCTCAGACCTACCTTGTGTTTCGCAGGAGCGTATGAACGCATCGACTGGCCCGGTTCATCTGTTTCCAGGTCGTTATAGGCATACCAAGCTGAGAATCTGCCCCGCTTGGTCTCTTTGGCCAATTCCAGCTCAATACCCCAGGAGTCTGCACCATCTATATTTGCGGCCTGGAAGATGGCTCTTGGCCGGGGTAACGGCAATGGGTCGGGGATCGTGAGGTAGCCGATCATCTTTTCGAATCGCTGGTAATAGGTATCAGCCCGCAGTGTTACGCCTTCGGCAAGTCTGCCGGTGTACCCGGCCTCAAGGGCCCAAGTCTCTTCATTTACCAGATCACCAGCGGGCAGGACGTTGAATGCCCACAGACCCGGCAGGCCCAGAGGAGCCAGAGAGACGCGAGTGGTCTGAGTTTCGCGGAGTGAGGCCAGCGGTGAGCGGAAAGCCTTGGCAAAACTAAGCCGAAGGGTATGGTCCTTCTGCTCATCCACCGCGTAGAGACCTGTCAGACGGGTTGACCAATCTGTTTGCGTTTCGGAGTACCACTCACCACGAATCTGACCTTCCAAAGTAAGTCGGTCAGAGGCTGTCCAGCGGTCGATGGCAAACAATCCTGCCAATTGGTCATCATAAGGTTCGTTCAGGAATACAATCTGCCGAGGACTCTGTGGTTCGACGTTGAGGCGTATGAACCTGAAATTGCCGCCTGTCGATAGAGCATGTCTATCTCCAAGTTTGAAATTCAGTTGTCCTTCGATATCGTTCTCCGCGGAGGCATAGGTTGCAACAGATGGGGCATCAGTACTGGCGAAGTTGCCAAACCACTGCAAATACCCGGATCGGTCGTTTCCGAAGTCGTGCTCCAATCTTGTATATGGCCGGGCTGTTTCGTTCCACGCCCTGTCCATGGGGTAGTACCCGCCAAATTCGTAGTCTCCACCTTCGCCATGGCAATATCCGAGGCCGAAAGACATTCTGGTCGTGTCTGAGTAGTCGTAGATGGCTTCACTGTCAGACCGCAACTTTTGCCATGAATCTTGCGCGGAGAAGCTGTTGAATCCCATAAGCGGATTCAGAGCCGGCACGGTTGACCGATAGGCGCCGGCACCAGCATCGTCAGAGCTCTTGTAGTTTTCATACCCGGCGGATGTGCGCCAGGTCCATTTGCCATCTTTCTGCGCCCAGCGCAGATGCGTGTACGTGTCGCCGAATTCGCTAACCCTCGTTGAGGCAAAACCACCCAGGGTATCCTGCGGTTTTTTTGTGATGATATTGATAACGCCGGTAAAGGCGTTAGCGCCCCACGCTGCCCCGCCTGGGCCTCTGACCACCTCTATTCGCTCTATATCTTCGAGAAGAACGGGGAGTCTGTAGAACTCTGAGCCGCCGAACAGTGGGCTGTCAGCGATGCGGCCGTTGACAAGTGTCAGCGTACGATCCGAGATAAAATCGTGCAGTCCCCGGACTCCAACCGCAAAGCGATTGCGGTCAATCTGCACGACATCCATTCCGGGTGTGAACTGCAGTATCTCCGGGATGTTGGTCAGACCGCTGTAGTGAATGTCCTCGGCGGTAATGACGCTCACAGGAACCGATAACTCGCCGATCTTCTGTGCCTGCCGCGAAGCGGAAATTACTTCCACGTCCATCAGTTGCTCAAGCGACATATCAAAGAAATCCTTGTGTTTGTTTGGGTCCTGTTGCTGTGCAGATAGTTGCCCGCTAAATCTAAACACAAGCAATAACATCAGCACAAATCCGAATTTTTGCGCTAATAATGTTTTCTTAATAAACATGATCTCGTCTCCACTTATATTTAGAACTTATATTGCAGCCGGGCAAAGAATATCCGGCCCGGTACATCATGGGCAGTTAATTGACCTATTGCAAAATTGGGACCATCTGTTTTGTTTAACAAGTCACTTACGCCAATCATAAATTCGCCTTTGCCTTTGGCGAACTCTTTTGCCAGACCCAGGTCGAGGCGGTGCGATGAGCCAACTTCTACAAGGGTTGTGTCAAGATCGAGCTTACGGGTTGTATCCATATACTTATAGTTTGCATTAAATGTCCAGCCGTCGGACAGAAACAAACGGCCGGTTAATCCCACCTTGTGTTTAGCAGGAAGATAGGCGCGGACGCCCTGTTGGGATGTATCTTCCTGGAAGTCATTATAGGCGTACCAGGCCGATAGTCTTCCCGGTTTGCCCCCGAGGGCCAATTCCACTTCGGTACCCCAAGAATCGGCTCCGTCAATATTTTCAGCCTTATGGTAAGGTAATGCACCAACGTATGTTTTGGTATATCCAATCAGCTTGTCAAAACGCTGGCAATACGCATCAGCTCGCAGAGTCAGGTTTTTGGTAAATTTTCCTGTATAACCCGCCTCGAGAGAGTAGGTCTCCTCGTTTTCCAATTTATCAGCCGGCACAACGTTAAACGCAAATAGGCCGGGCGGGTACGGAGGAGAGGGCAAAGGGACGCGACCGGTCAAAGTATTGCGAGGTGACGTGAAAGGAGTACGAAAAGCCTTGGCGAAGCTGAGTCGAAGTATGTGGTCCTTTTGTTCATCCATTGCGTAAAGGGCAGTCAACCGAGTTGCCCAATCAGTTTGCGTTTCAGAATACCAGTCTCCACGAATCTGTCCCTCAAGGGTAAGCCGGTCACTCAGCAACCAGCGGTCGATTAAGAACGCCCCTGCAAATTGTTCGCCGAATGGACTACCTGGGTATGTAAGCTGCTGAGGGTTCTCTATTTTGGTATCAAGCTGTATAAACCGCAAATTTCCGCCTATCGTAACGTTGTGGGCATCTGCAGCCTTGAAATTCAATTGTCCCTCAATATCATTCTGCATCCAGTTCCAATTCATAAGGGTAGGTACCTTTGAATTGGCGAAATTACCGAACCACTGTAGATACCCGGTACTGCCATTCTTAAATTCGTGCTCCAACTTTGTATATGACCGGACCGTTTCGTACCAGCCGTTTCCCCCCGGATAATATCCGCCGAACTCCCAGTCACCTACTTGGGCGTGGGAATAACCGGTTCCAAATGATATCCTGGTCTGGTCGGAATAATCATAAAAGGCTTCGGTGTCAAATCGACAGTTACGCATAAAATCATTCGCCGTAAAACTGCTGAAACCCATTAGAGCATTCACTCCAGCGGTGGTATTGGATACATATCTGCCCGCGCCGGCATCGTCGGAATTTTTAAGGTCTTCATACCCTGCAGACACTCGCCATTTCCATTTGTCTTTTTTGTCCGCTACGCGAATATGGGTGTAGCTGTCTCCGAATTCAGTCATTGTCGTTGAGCTAAAAACGCCGAGGACATCTTCGGGCTTTTTTGTTATGATATTGATTACACCTGTAAAGGCGTTTGCGCCCCAGGCAGCTCCGCCGGAACCGCGCACAACTTCTATTCGTTCAATATCTTCCATAAGAATTGGCAGTGTGTAGTATTCTGAGCCTCCAAACAACGGGCTTTCGGCGGAACGTCCATTGATAAGTACCAACGTACGGTCTGAAATGAATTCGTGCAGTCCCCGTACACCAACGGCATATCTAAAGCGGCTTATTCTTAGCATGTCGATACCGGGAGAAAATTGTAAGATTTCGGGGATATTGGTCAGACCGCTATAGTGGATGTCTTCGGCGGTAATGACGCTAACAGGGACGGACAACTCGCCGATTTTCTGTGCCTGCCGAGAAGCGGAAACGACTTCCACGTCCATCAGTTGCTCGACGGACATTTCAAAGAGGTTTACAGGAGCATCCGGGGGCCGTTCGGTAGCGGAAGCGCGGACGGCGAAGCCGAGCCACCAAAGCAGCACAGCGACAAGTATAAGTACTCGCCTCAACGAGCAGTCGCGTACAAACGTAGTCATATTCGCTCTCCAACAAATCGACGTGTAATTTCGTTGTTGCTCCCAAAAGCTTTACGGGTGGTATCCGCCTGCTGATTCAACATCATTCGCAGAGACACCACAAACACTGTGGGCGTGCCCCGCCTTGCAGTGAGGTCTGTCAGGAAATACCCCGAGTCATAATAAGTTTTTAGAACATGGGATTGCGAGTTGCACATTTCTGGAGTTTCCTTTTAATGGTCCTGCCCAGTTGCATCGGATCGAAGGGTTTGGTGATGTAGCCAACGGCTCCGGCGTGCAAGGCCTGACCGATGTCGGGGACTGCTGCCTTTGCGGTGAGCATAAAGACGGGGATTTCCTGGGTTGCGGGATCCCGCTTCAACTCTGAAAGAACCTTTAGTCCGTCCATTTCCGGCATCATCCAATCCAACAAAATAACGTCCGGCTGCTTAGTTCGAGCAAGTGCGAGGGCCTGACTGCCTGTGGCGGCCAGGTAGACCTCGAAGCCGTCAAACTTCAAGTTGTATTCGAGCACATTTCGGATGTGCTCTTCGTCCTCAACAATGAGGATAGAGATTACGTTTTCCATATATCGACTCCTTATAGGTCATAATGGAGTTACAGTAGAACAAATCTGTAAGCTGCTCATTTGCCCACAAGCATCGGCAGGTAGGAAATTTGCGCAGCACGAGCACCGTCCGTGTACGAGACTAAAGGTTTTTGTTTATATGTTTGAACCGTGCCATGACCCCCCAGTCAAAAGGCCCTATAAAAACGACTTCAAACCATGCTTAGTTGTTAGATGTTATCGTCAGAAACAGACGGTGGTTTCACAAAAAAGCCTGAGCGAGATCGTGAGGACTTACGTGCTTGTGCAGAGTTTAGTGCTGTGGTAGCGTGAGGTCCTATAAGGAAAGCCGGAGTTGTGAACCATTTGGTGGGAGGCTTTCCACTGAGCGAGACAGGCTATACTTCGGAACGTCCGAATTTGTTGTAGTTTATAGGGCGTTGGTTATGGAGGGGCTGTGTGCGTAAGAGCAAGCGAGCTCGCCGGAGGATTCTTTGAGCTTGACAGTTTGCCTATCCTTATCATATTATCGCGCTTATCGGTAAGCTTGATGAACCAAAGAGCTTATTGTTCTTTTGAGTGGTCTTTCTGGGGGAGGCGACGGCAGTTCCGCGGGCCGCATGAGCAGAGGCAGTAGTTATGGGGCAAAAAGAGCAGGTGTTTGTTGTTCTGCTACTCGTGGTGAATTTGGCAGCAGGGCTTGGTTGTGCGGTGCTCATTGCGCGGAGACTTGGCCGAATTACGGCAAGTGCAAGTCGTGTGCTTCGTTACTCTGCGGTTCTGACGGTGATCTATTTTCTGGAATGTGTTGCTTTTTCGGCAGGGATGTGCACGCAGATATTCAGCGTGGGGCTGGCTTTTGTGTGGGGTATCATTTTCGGGTTGTGGCTACGGCACAAAGCACCGGCACGTGAAATTCTCAAGGCCGCTTTCTTCGTATCTATCTACACAAGTCTGCCGACGGCCTCTTTCTGTATTCTTGTTCCTTTGGTCCGGCTGATGGAGGGAGGGCACATCCTGAGCACTCCGGAGGGAGTCAGCTTCGGCATTCCCGACTTTCTTCCATGGCCGTTTAGTACTATACTCGGCTTTTTCTCGGCGGTTATGGTCGTTACCATTGTATTGAAGACCGCAATTACGACCGGAGGGGTCGGCTTACTGATTCGCCATAGACAAAAGTGCTGAAGGGACGTTAGGGTTCGTGTCAAAGCGGATTGCAATTCTGGGTTCTACGGGGTCGATAGGCCAAAGTGCGCTACGCGTGATAAGCGGTCTGGGGGCGGAGTACGAGGTATTTGCACTGAGTGCACACAGGAACGTTGAGCTTTTAGCGGAACAGGCCGAAAGGTTCAGGCCGAAGTTTGTCGGCGTCGCCGACGTTGATTGTGCGAAACAGCTTGAAAAATCAGTGCGTGGCCTGGGAATGGAGGTGCTGGCGGGGCCGGAGAGTCTAAGGCAGATTGCCGAGCTTGAGCAGGTTGATATAGTGCTGAGCGCTGTTGTGGGTGCGGCGGGGCTTGGGCCGGCTTTGGCTGCGGCGAGGCGAGGCAAGAGGCTGGCAATAGCAAACAAAGAGCCGCTTGTGATTGCGGGCAGGCAGCTTACCGAGGCGGCGAAGGCAAGCGGAGCGACGATTCTGCCGGTAGATAGCGAGCATTCAGCAATCTTCCAAGTGCTGCATTGCGGCAGGCGGCAGGATGTGAGCAAGATAATCCTGACCAGCTCAGGCGGGCCGCTGCGTGGGGCGAGGGTCGATGATTTGCAGAATGTGACGTTAGAGCAGGCGATGGCGCATCCTGTGTGGGACATGGGTCCGAAGATTACAGTCGATTCGGCTACGATGATGAATAAGGCGCTTGAGATTATCGAGGCGAGGTGGCTCTTTGATATACCTGTGGATAAAATAGAGGTGTTAATTCATCCGGAGTCTATAGTTCATTCGCTTGTTGAATTTGTTGATGGGTCGATGGTGGCGCAGCTTGGTGAGCCGGACATGTGTCTTCCGATTCAATATGCGCTGACTTATCCGAAGCGTGTGAATGGAATTTCGAAGCATCTTAAGCTGGAAGATATAGGACGGCTTACGTTCGAAAAGCCGAACATGGAGACATTCAGAGCGCTTTCGCTTGCATACGAGGTGGGGGGCACCGGTGGAACGGCGGCGGCGGTCTTCAATGCGGCGAACGAGGCGGCTGTTGAAGAGTTTTTGGCAGGTGAGATAAGATTTGTGGAGATAATAGAACTGGTCGAACGTTGTTTGAATAAGCACGATGCGAAGATGGATGCGACTCTTGAGGAGCTGTTGGAGGCGGACGCGTGGGCGAGGAGAGAAATCAAGGGGAGCATAAAACGTAGAACGAAAAGTCTAAAGCGATAACAGCCGATGAATAACAGCGGCTAAGCAACGACCGTTTTGAATATTGGGGATTTTGATGTCCGAGACCAGGAATCCAACAAAGAAAATAATTGGGTTTGTATTTTGGATAGTAATTCTTGCTGCAATTACCAGTCTTATTGCCCGTAATATTGGTATTTTCAGCAACGTGGCTGTGGTGCTACTCGGCTTTGGGGCGGTGGTGTTGGTTCACGAGTTCGGGCACTTTATCGTTGCGAAATTAGGGGGAATAAAGGTTGAAGCGTTTTCAATCTTCATGCCGCCGATGCTTCTGGGTATTCGCAGGACGTCAGCCGGAATAAAGGTCCGGGTTCTGCCGAGACTGTTCGGCAAGGCCCAAGACGAACCGGGCGGCGACACATCAACTTCTACCACCGCTAAAAAAGCAAATGAGTCGTGTACCGAGTATCGTATCGGACTGATTCCGTTCGGGGGATTTGTAAAGCTTTTAGGTCAGGATGACACCGGGCCTGTCAAGGCAGTTGACGACCCTGGGTCATTTGCGAACAAACCTGTCAGTATCAGGATGGCTGTGATAGCGGCTGGCGTCACGCTCAATGTGGTCAGCGCTGCGATTATCTTCATGGCGGTTTTTCTGGCGGGGATAAAGCTGCCGCCTGCGGTGGTTGGGGATGTGGTGCCGGACTCGCCTGCGGCGAAGGCGGGGCTGAAGGCGGGCGATGAGATAATTGAAATTGCCGGTAAGAGCAAGGACCTTGACTTCAGCAGTTTGATAATAGAGGCGGCCCTATCCGGTGTGAATGAAGCTGTACCACTCAAGGCGAGGCGCGAGGACGGGTCAGTCAAGGAGTTTATGCTTGTTGCGGAGGAGCTTCCCGGCGGCACAATGAGGGATTTCGGCATCATCGAGCCGGTCAGCTTGAAGATAGCGCAGGTTGCCGACGCTAATGAGTTACTTAAACGGACAGGGCTGCGTCCGCGTGACAGAGTCAAAACAATTAACGGCAGAGAGGTCAAAAATTACCGGGAGTTTGCGGAGATAGCCCGGGGGGTTTTGCTGCCTGAGGTGGTGGTAGGCGTAGAGCGTGTTGAAGCCGGAGCTACCGAGATAGTCGAATCGCGAATTAAACTGGAAATACCACCGACCGTGGGCGAAATTGTGTCAGAGGAGGACCTTGGACATATTTACTCGATGGTGCCGCGGCTGCGGGTGGCGGCGTTGATGGCTGACAGCACAAAAGGGCAGGTGAGGTCACGGTCGCTTTTCGGCAAGATAGCAAAAAAACTGGTAATCTGGATTGGAAAGAGCGATGGGGGATCTCTTGAAACGGGCGCAGGAGAGAAGCTGCAAGAGGGAGATGTTATTGTCGCGATTGGGGACGTTGAGAACCCGACATTCAAAGAGCTTCGTGATATCACACAGGAGTATGAAGGAAAGAAGCTGCCGGTTAAAGTGTTGAGGGCAGATGCCAATGGTTTTGAGAGTGAGGTGAAGGTTGTTGTTGAACCGAGGCGGCCGCCGGGGGGTAAGAGGGCTTTAATGGGAATTGTAGCGACGCTTGATGTGGCTCATGCGGTGGTTGCCAAGACGATACAGGCAACGGGTGGGCCGGAGAAGCTCGAGATTCCGCGTGGGGCGCAGATAACGGCTATCAACAGCAAGACAGTGTCGAGCTTCTACGATTGTATAAGCGAACTGAGGCTTTTGGCGGGGCAGAAGGCCACTATCAGCTTTCGGATTGGGCAGGAAACAGGCGGTGTTACGATTGACGTTGGGACGGATACCGGCTTTGTCAGGGTCAAGAGCATGCCGGTCGAGAATCTGCCTTTTGAGAATTTGCAGAGGTTGTATCAGGCGAGAGGGCCCATTGAAGCACTGGGGATGGGATACAGAAGAACAGTGATGTTTATTGAGCAGACATACGTGACGCTACGGCGGCTGGTTGGCGGGCTGATTAGCCCAAATCTCCTAATGGGGCCGGTGGGGATTATCACTTTTAGTTACCGCATAGTCGCTGAGCAGCCATTCATCTATTACGTCTATTTTTTGGGCCTGATAAGTGCCACGATAGCCGTGTTCAACTTCCTGCCGCTGCCACCGTTCGATGGTGGGCTGATTGTTCTTATGCTTATTGAGAAAATCAGAGGCTCGGCATTAAGCGAAAAAACCCAGGCTGTGGTAGCGTACACCGGCTGGGCTTTGGTGGGGACGCTGCTTATCTATGTAACTTTCAACGATATTGTCAGGACTTTTTTTAGTTAAACAGGTGGAGTTGCCGATGAGTTAAGGGTCAGGACACGGAAAGACTTTAGTTTATCCGCCCAACGTATGGCGGACGAAACCAAAAAAGGATTTGAAGGTTCAAGCATGTTGGTGGATAAGCACGTCAGCAAGACCCTCAAAAAGGCAGACAAACAGGTATATGAAATAGTTGAGCCATTTCAGCGGTTGCATCAGAGCAGCGAGGAATTTCACGCCGGAGTATTTGGTGCGTTGCAGGGCTTTGACAGGGAAGTCTACGACCTAATAAGGCGGGAGTACGACAGGCAGAAAAACACTTTGCAACTTATTGCAGCGGAGAACCAGTGTTCTCAGGCGGTATTGGCGGCTCTGGGATCGGTGGTTCAGAATAAGACCACGGAGGGCTTTGCTGGGGCGAGGTTCCATGGGGGCTGTGAGGTAGTTGACACACTTGAGAGACTGGCAATAGAGCGGGCCAAGGAGACTTTCGGAGCTAAGTATGCCAACGTCCAGGCACATTCTGGGACAAGCGCTAATCTGATTGTTATTACGGCGGTCTTGCACAGCGGCGACAGGATTCTGAGTTTCGGGCTGGACCAGGGAGGGCACGTCTCGCATGGGGCGAGGCTCTCTTTCGCGGGCAAGTTCTTCGAGACTGAACATTATTGCGTTGACCCGGTGACGTATCTATTGGACTATGAGGACATAAGGGAAAAAGCACTGGAGTTTAGGCCCAACCTGATTATATGCGGGGCGAGCGCGTATTCGCGGGTGATTGATTTTGAGATGTTCCGGCGTATTGCGAACGAGGTTGGTGCGTATTTGATGGCCGATATTTCGCACATTTCGGGGTTGGTGATAGCGGGGGTGCATCCATCACCTATTGACTGGGCGCATTTTACAACTACGAGCACGTATAAGCCCGGCGGGCCTCGCGGAGGCTTGATACTGATGGGTAAAGACTACGAACAGCCGATAACTGTCGGTAAAAGGGCTATGCCGATGTGGGAGCATATCGACAAGATGACGTTTCCGGGGATGCAGGGGACGCCTCATTTGAATAACATCGCAGCCAAGGCGGTTTTTTTCAAGGAAACGCTGTCACAGGAGTATAAGGCACGGCAATTCAGGATTGTGGAGAATGCGAAACGGCTGGCGAAGGAGCTGACGCATTTGGATTATGATGTGCTGACCGGAGGGACAGACAATCATCTACTGCTGGTGGATGTAACGAGCTTCCGGGATGGACTGACCGGCGCCATAGCGCAGAGGAGCCTGGAGGATTGCGGGATAATTATCAATATGAACAGGCTGCCATACGAGAAACGCAGCGCCTTTGTCACCAGCGGGATGAGGCTGGGGACGCCGATTGTAACAAAGAACGGCATGGGGCAGGATGAGATGGAGCTGATAACGCAAATGGTTGACCGCGTGCTGAGGCGTGTGGAGATACTGGGCGAGAGGGAATACGTGCTTGACGCCGGGTTCAAGACCGAAATGCGAGAGAAGGTTAGGGAGCTATGCGCTAAGTTTCCAATGTGCTGAGGGGGCAAGATTCGACACTTAAGCAGATTAGTTTTAAGTTCTTATTGACCCAAACTGACCGAATGCCAATAATATCGGCCAGTTTGAGTCAATAGTAGGATTCTATCCATTTTCTCAGTGTTCTTCATCAACAACTATCAATGGACCTGCCGACTGCGTACAGTTATTTTCCCGCAGGTTTCTCCGCCGGCACTGAAGCAGGCTTTTCAGTTGGCAGTGCAGCGGGTTTGGGTTTCTCCGTTGGTGTCTGAGTGGTCTTCTTTGCCGACGTGGGGGTGGGGGGACTTGTTGGCTCCGGCTTCTTGCCCTTGCAGCCACCAAATGTGAAAGCCGCAACTATTAGAATTGCCAACGTTGTCAGAACTACTTTCCTCATTGTCATTCCCTTTCAAAAGAATATTCCATTATGCTTTGAGCAAATATTCAAGCGTGCTAAGACCTGTAACACGCCTTTAAACTACCGTCGCTAGCTCACAGAGAAATCTGTATGTGGGATATGATTACCGCACGCCTGTAGAAAAATCAAGCAAGAATTTCGTAAAAGCATCACGATACCGGCAATTGTGGATACCAAAGAGTTACCTGGACCAGGCGCAGGAACACATGCAACTTGCCGGATAAAAGAATGCAGGTTAAGATAACCAAAACAACTGTCGCCAACCTTCAACTACGGTTGGGGCGCTTTCAGCGTATGATAGTTTGGGGCCCTTTTGAAGGAGATACTCTTATGCCTATGAACGTTTTTCAGATGAGCCGTTTTGCCATTTTGGGAATGATCGTAATAGTTTTTTGTCAGCAAATAACCTCTGCCAGCCCGTATGCCAACTGGAAGAATGGTCCCGGTCAGGATGATAACTTTTTCCCGGTATGTGTGTGGCTGCAGGACCCAAGCAAGGCGAACAGTTATAAGGCTGCTGGTTTTAATACTTATATAGGTTTGTGGAAAGGGCCTACTGAACAACAGCTTGCGAACTTGAAGAATGCTGGGATGAAAGTCATCTGCCATCAAAATGAAGTGGGGCTGAGACATATCGATGATCCGACCATTGTCGGCTGGATGCATGGTGACGAGCCGGACAATGCCCAATCGCTGGGGGATGGTAAAGGTTATGGTCCGCCGATTACACCTGAAAAGATTATCGAGAATTATCAGAAGATTCGTAATGCCGATGCCACGCGGCCGGTAGTTCTGAACCTGGGCCAAGGTGTTGCCTGGGACGGCTGGTACGGCCGAGGTGTGCGTACAAATCATCCGGAGGATTATCTTCAGTATATAAAGGGCTGTGATATTGTTTCGTTTGACATCTATCCGATTGTTCACTCAAAGCCGGAAATTGCAGGTAACCTATGGTACGTTGCGAAAGGGGTGGAGCGTCTTGTGAACTGGACTGCAGGCGCGAAAGTTGTATGGAACTGTATTGAGTGCACACGGATCGGAAACCCGAAAATCAAGCCCACAGTCCAGCAGGTCAGATGCGAGGCCTGGATGTCAATCATACATGGCTCGATGGGGCTGATTTATTTTGTGCACGAGTGGGAACCGAAGTTCAATGAGTCTGCAATTTTAAGCGACCCAGAGATGCTCGCGGCTGTTACGAAGATAAACCGGCAGATAACCGAGCTTGCGCCGGTATTGAACAGTCCGGCCATCGAGAAAAAGGCAAGCGTATCGTCGGACAATAAAGATGTCCCTATAGCAATTATGACGAAAGAGCACCAGGGCTGGACATATCTTTTTGCGGTGGGAATGCGAGACGGTCAGACAACCGCAACGTTCGATATCCAGGGTATTGAGGGTGCACGGACAGTAGAGGTGCTGGGTGAGGAACGGACGATCAACGCGAAGAATGGTGTCTTCAAAGATGCCTTCAAGGGATGGGACACGCATCTTTATAGAATCAGCAATGGAAAACGACAGTGATTTTACCTTGGGGAAAACTTAAGGAGGACTTTATGAAGCGATTAACTCTGCTTTTAATGATGTTTTTACCTGTCTCCGTCTACGCCCGGACGATCAACGGCGAACCACTGACGCATACTTTTTCCATTGTGGCATACGACGAGCAAAACGGTGAAATCGGGGTTGCCGTACAATCGCACTGGTTTTCAGTCGGCTCAATTGTTACCTGGGCTGAGGCGGGTGTGGGAGCGATAGCCACACAATCATTAGTGAATGTTTCCTTCGGCCCGCGAGGTCTTGAACTATTGAAAAAAGGCTCCCTGCCGCAGGAAGTGCTCCAGGAATTGATTAAGGGCGACGATGGTCGGGATTTTCGCCAATTGGCCATCATAGATGCGAGGGGCCGGGCGGCGACGCATACGGGGGAGAAATGTATCGCCGACGCCGGACATATAATTGGTAAAAATTATTCTGTTCAAGCCAATATGATGCTGAATAAAGAAGTTGTTCCGGCCATGTCCAAAGCTTTTGAACAGAGCAGGGGCCCGCTGGCTGAACGTATGTTGGCGGCTTTGCAGGCGGCACAAAAAGCCGGAGGCGACATCCGTGGACAACAATCGGCGGCAATTTTAGTCGTGCGAGCGCAAACGAGCGGAGAGATCTGGAAAGACCGTTTAATCGACCTGCGGGTTGAAGATCATCCCAATGCGGTCAACGAAATTGGGCGAGTTCTCAAGGTTTTCCGCGCGTACGAACACATGAATAACGGCGATTTAGCCATTGAAAAAGGGGACGAAAAAACCGCGCTGGAGGAATATGGTGCGGCGGAAAAGATGTTTCCCGACAATACCGAGATGAAATTCTGGCACGCTGTTGCCTTAGTTAACATCAGCAAGCTGGATTCGGCCTTACCCATTTTCAAGAAAATTTTTACCGTAGACAAAAACTACATTGAACTAACGCGGCGCATCGTGCCCAACGGGTTGTTAAAAGCGGATGAGGCGACCTTGAAGAAGATTACCACTGTACATTGAAGTCGATTAAAGGCTTTAACAAAACAAAAGATTCTCTGCGACTGTCATTCTCGCAAAGTCGCAGGTCACGCTTACTTTGCCTCAGAGTAAGCCGACTTTGCCACGGAGTAAACCTCTCAATGCCCGTTTTTAGGCATTCCAAAACCCCTAAAATCGAATAGCAAATTGTTAATATTGATTGCCTCTTGCAAATTACTTGGCAGGGTTTACACTAATGGCCTATGGCGAAGAAATCTAAATCCAATTCCAGGAAAACTCAAGCGAGCGGCAAACCATCCTCTCTAATCGATACCCGGGTCATTTATTGCGGCGATAACCTTGACCAGTTGAAAAAATTCCCCGATGGATGCGTTGACCTTATCTATATCGACCCGCCTTTTAACTCTAATCGCAATTATGAGGTCTTCTGGGGTGAGACAAAGGAAAAACGTTCATTCGAAGACCGCCACGCCTCGACGCAGGCATATATCGACTTTATGCGGCCACGATGCGTTGAATTGCACCGCGTCCTCAAGAAAACCGGCTCGTTCTATTATCATTGCGACTGGCACGCCTCCCACTACGTAAAAATTATGCTCGACCAGATTTTCGGAGAAAATAATTTTATCAACGAAATTATCTGGAAGCGTCAATCGGCTCACAGTGATGCTAAACAGGGTTCAAGACATCTTGGCCGTGTCCACGACACCATATTATTTTACGCGAAGAGTGATGACTACCAGTTCGGTCACCTTTATAAGCCCTACGATCAAGAATATCTCGATAAGTTCTATAAGTACATTGATGAAGGCACAGGCCGTCGATATTCCTTGGGTGATATTACCGCTCCGGGGGGTGCGGCCCCGTCGAAAGGTAACCCATGTTATGAGTTTCTTGGGGTTACTCGCTATTGGCGATTTAGCAAAAAGGAAATGGACCGCCTCTACAAAGAAGGCCAAATCGTTCAGGCAAAACCCGGGGCTGTTCCTCGCCAGAAACGTTATCTTGATGAAGGTAAGGGTGTGCCGATCGGAACCGTGTGGGACGACATTGGCCCAATTCAGTCCGTATCGGATGAATCCCTCGGCTATCCCACACAGAAACCACTCAAATTAGTAGAACGCATTCTTGAGATGTCCAGTAAATCCAACGATATTGTTCTTGATGCGTTTTGTGGTTGTGGTACTGCTCTGGTTGCCGCTGAAAATCTGGGCAGACAGTGGATTGGCATTGATATTTCGCCGACGGCCTGCCGTGTTATGGCAAAGCGTTTGCGTGATGTCTCCGGTATGAAAGAAGATGAAAAACTCTGGCGAATTGGACGCGGCTTTGTCGTCCGTGACCTGCCGTGGAGCGAAAAACAGCTTAAAGAAATCCCGCCCTTTGAATTTGAGAACTGGGCCGTTATCGCCCTCGGCGGTGTGCCGAATGTCGCCAAGGTCGGCGATATGGGAATTGATGGCCGTATTTACCCTGTCTCTGCCGTGCCTAAGAAAACCAAAGGCGAACTGGAATTTATGGATGTCTGGTATCCCATACAGGTAAAGCAGAAAGACAAGGTTGGCAGGCCGGACATTGATTCATTCGAGGCCGTTATGATGCGCGAAGACCGCACGCAGGGCTTTTTCGTCTCGTTTGATTATTCGCAGGACGCTATGAGTGAGATTCAGGCATTCATGAAAAAAACCGGTAAGATAATTCGCCCCATTACCGTCAAAGACATCCTCGATGAACAAATCGCCTACAAACTAGCGTGAAATGTTATTTAGGATTGTAGCAAAGGGAAAAAATAAAAACTATGATCGAACGGCCGGAAGTAAAGATTATTCAAATGGACAACGCTCAAAATAACATCGAAGCAAGGAAAACTGAAATAGATACAAAACTTCATCAAAGCGAAATAACTGAAAGTGACCTCAATAAGGTAGGTTATTTCAGAAATCCATTACTTGATTTTTTGAAAACAGAAAGCGGAAATAAATTTGGAGAGAGCATAGTAAATCTTATAAATAATTTCAGTCAGAAATATCATACGACACATAAATGGGATACAGTTGCTAAAGTTGGCTGTATTATCGTTGTTGTAATTGCCACTTCAGGACTTTTGTATTTAGGTAAATTTGAGCCGAGTGTGGGAGTTTTATTCGGAACAATAATAGGATATCTTTTCGGCAAAAATAATAAGGAATAATATCAGTATTAATACCGATAATGAAAATAAACTAGGGACGTTTAATTTTTTCTCCGCGGCCTCGTCGCGGCGCAGGCAGGTCCAGGAACACCCAGCCATCGCCTTGCTTCGGCGCTTCAAGCTGTCTCGTCTGGCCGGGCGGGGCAAGCGCGGTCGGGGTCTGGTTACCCGACCAGCCGATTAGCTTTAACTTGTCATCGTCGAAGTTGACCGTGTTTTCCGCGTAACGCAGGTCGGCCTTTAGGGCATCGGTTAGTTGTTCGAGCGCATCATCTTTGTCGGCGATTGATTGCTCAGCCGTCAATTTGAGCATCTGGTTCATCTTTGCCACCTCTGTTAGAATCACGATTTGGGTCTTTTAGGCGGACATGATAGCAGCTTTTGGTCCCTTACGCCACCCCGCGTTTTTCGGTAACTATCCCAGAGATTGTCGTACAGTTACGCCTGACAACGATTCTTGACAGAAAGACGAGACTACGGCTACACTTGTGACTAAAAGCCAATGCGGCAAAGAATCCCTGCCGGACCAGAACCAGCGGCTGCAAACGGATGCAGCGTGCGAGGCGAGGGTTGGTCTTATCGTTCGGCATCTGAAAGGAAGTACAGATGAGAATCCGGCATGTCTTTGTAATGATATGTTTTTTGTCAATGGCAGCTTCAACAGTCAGAGCACAGCAGACAACTTCCCCGGGGGACATCAAGAAAAACGACAAGTCACCCGCCGGATATAAGCTAATTTGGGCAGATGAGTTTGACAAAGACGGTCGGCCGGACCAGCTTAATTGGACATACGAGCACGGGTTCGTTCGCAATCAGGAATTCCAGTGGTATCAGCCGGACAACGCTCGATGCGAAAATGGTCTGCTTATCATTGAGGGCCGACGTGAACGCAAGGAGAATCCCAACTACAATCCCAACAGCAAGAACTGGAAGGAAAACAGGAAATATTATGAGTACACGTCTGCAAGTGTGACGACCAAGGGTTTGCACAACTGGATGTACGGTCGTTTCGAGATGCGAGGCCGGATCGACACTCGTGCCGGCCTATGGCCTGCTTTCTGGACGTTAGGCGTCGAAGGAAGGTGGCCGAATCAAGGTGAGATTGACATCATGGAATACTATCAAGGCAAGCTTCTGGCAAACGCAGCCTGGGGCACAGAAAAGCCATCGGTGCCCAAGTGGGACGACATCAGGATACCCATCGCCGATTTCAACGATCCCGACTGGTCCACGAAGTTCCACGTATGGCGGATGGACTGGGATGTGGACAGCATCAAGCTCTATGTTGACGATCGGCTTCTCAATACAATCGACCTCAAGGAAACGTTCAACAAAGACAGGGAAGGAAGAAATCCATTCCGTCAGCCGCACTACATAATCATGAATCTCGCCATAGGCGGAACATCCGGAGGCGATCCCTCTAACACGAAGTTCCCCGCAAAATTCGAGGTTGACTACGTTCGTGTGTACAAACAAGTTTTGAACGAGACTGCCGAACCGGCGGGAAAGTAGGGAGAAAAGACTATGGACACAGGACAGTGCACAACAACTGTTGGTCGCCCCGAATAGCGGCCTTTCAAGCTAAGGGATAATGAAAAATGAATTTTGGGATAACGCAGAAGAAGCAAGAGGAACTTGAGGCGAGAATGGCGGCCATAGGATTGCGCGAGGAGGATTTACAGGAGAAATATGTTCGTTCATCTGGGCCGGGTGGGCAGAGGGTAAATAAGACATCCAGTTGTGTGTATCTCAAGCATGAGCCGACGGGCTTAGAAGTGAAGATGCAGCGGGAACGGTCGCAGGCCTTAAATCGGTATTATGCCCGTAAGCGATTGTGTGAGCTGCTTGAACAACAGATATTGGGAACTAAGAGTCCGGCAGCACTAAAGGTAGAAAAGATTCGCAAACAGAAACAACGCCGGAAAAGACGCAGACGAGGCGCCGTGAGCAGGACGCACATATCCGGCTGAACCCGCAGCAATAATAAACCTGAATATTGCGTGTCTTCCTTAATTTCAGATATATCAATGACCAGAAAGGATTGAGTCATGATCAAGATGTCGGGTAAGCGAATCGTTTCCGCACTGCTACTTGTTGCAGGGATTGCGTACATAGGTCATGCACAATCCCCGCGTCAGTACGCCCCCGATCGGAAGGTGGACATCCTTCACGTACGCATCGACGTTGTACCCAACTTTACGGAGAAGACCGTGGCCGGTACTGTCAGGATCGATTTCACCCCTATCGCCAAACCGCTGACCGAAATTCAGCTCGATAGTGCGGACCTAAGCATCTACCATGTATGGTCCAATGCGACCATCTCAGGTTATACGGTTACAGACAAGCAACTTACTGTTACCTTTGATCCACCCATTGAGCCTGGCCGGGAGGTTTATCTCAATATCATCTATGAGGCCCAACCCAAACGAGGACTGTACTTTCGTACGCCCGACATGGGATACAATCCTGATGATATCCAGCTCTGGACACAAGGCGAGTCGCATGAAGGCCGGTACTGGTTCCCCAACTACGACTACCCGAATGAGCGGTTTACCTCAGAGGTAATATGTCATGTCCCTGCCGACATGACGGTCTTGTCGAACGGTCGACTCGTATCAGAGAACTATGACCCCAATACCGGCCTCAAGGCCGTTCACTGGCGTCAGGACAAACCACATGTGAACTACCTGATCGCCCTGGCAGCAGGTATGTTCAAGAAAATAGAGACTAGGTATCGTGATATTCCCATAGCTTTTTATACCCCCTGCTCGTACATCGACCAGGCGGCCAATTCATTTGAAGGCACCGCGGATATGATGGGCTTTTTTGAGCAGGAAATCGGCGTGCCTTATCCATGGGACAAATACTATCAAGTTGTGGTAGATGACTTTGTCGCAGGGGGTATGGAGAATACCTCGTTGACTATTCTTAGTACACGGACACTATTCACCGATGAGACAGAGAATATTTTTTCCAGCCAGACCTTAGTCGCACACGAATTAGCACATCAATGGTTCGGGGATTATGTTACCTGTAAAGACTGGGCCAACGTCTGGCTCAATGAGGGCTTTGCCACATATTATGAAAATCTTTACGATGGGTATCATAACGGGCATGACAGCTTTCTCTACCAGATGTATTCGGATGCCCGACGCGTTCTGGACAGTGAAGGCCGCAGCGAGGATGTTCGTCCTATATACGACCGGACGTATGAACGTGTAGGAGAGCAGTTCGACTATCGAACCTACACCAAAGGCGGATGGGTCCTGCATACGCTGCGATCTCAACTCGGAGAGGCTGTATTTCGTAAATGTGTACGCACCTATCTGGAGCGGTACGCCCTAAAAACTGTCGTTACCGCAGACTTACAATCCATCGTTGAAGATTTGTCGGGTCGATCCTACGATCAGTTCTTTGACCAGTGGATCTTCCATGCGGGCCATCCCAAGCTGGACATTACATACGAATGGTCTCAAAAGGAACGGCTTGCCAAGATTTCCGTCAAACAAACCCCGCCCAAAGATGAAAAGACCCTTCTTTTCAATCTGCCCACGAAGATACGGTTCTACGTCGGAGATAAGACGGTTGACCACGACATTATTGTCGCCAAAGAGCAGGAGGACTTCTATGTCCCGCTACCGGCTGAACCTAATATCGTGCGATTTGATCCGGATTATACCCTGCTGGCGGAAATCACCTTTGACAAGCCAAAAGCCATGCTCTATCAGCAGCTCAAGAATAATGATGATGTCATCGGACAGATACTCGCCATTGAGGCATTGAGAAAGAAGGCTGATAAAAAGACCGTGTCTGCACTCAAGACGGCCCTGAACGAGGCTCCCTTCTACGGCATTCGCGTGGAGGCATCAAAGGCCCTTGGGCTCATACACACAGACGAGGCGTTTGCGGCCCTTACAGCGTCCTGGGAACAGTCCGATGCACGTGTGCGTGACAGGGTCGTCCAGGACATTGGCCGCTTTTACCGCCCTGAAACCATGACACTATTGACATCGATCTTGAAGTCAGAGAAGAATCCGGCCATCCAAGCGAGCGCCATACAGAACTTAGGGCGGTTCCAAGATGAAAAAAACCGCGAACTGATACGGCACTACCTGGCATCCGATTCCTATCGGAACAGACTTGCAGATGCCGCAGTGCAGGCCATTCGCCAACTCGGCGATCCTGCTTTTGTCGAGCCCTTGAAACAGGTGATTCACGAAAAGGAAAATAGGTTTACCTCCCAGGGCCTTGCCTCGGCGTTGGATACACTGGCCAGCCTCGCTAAGGCTCGGGATGATAAGACCGATATCTATCGATTTATCAGCGAGTTTATCAATCACAAAAAAGAGAGGGTCAAGATTGCCGCCGTGAATGCGCTGGGGACACTGGGCGATGCTCGTGCCATTGCCGTCATCGAGACATTAGCTCAAGACGACTTACCCTCTCCCCTTAGAGAAATGGGCCTTGGTCGAGCGGCCCAGAGAGCTCTTGAGAAACTGAGAAAAGAGACGAAACTCGTTCCGCAGGAGGTCATCGAACTACGAGATACCGTCAATAAACTAAAGGTGGAAAACAGCAAGCTGCAGGAACGTCTGGACGATTTGGAGAGCCGCCTTGATGCCATGAAACGCGGCACTTTGCAAGGCCCCTGAAACAGACCGCGTGTAACACGGCTACTCAACTGAAACATAGATTCCCACGCCTTTACCCGCCTTCGCAGAAAGCCACCCCTTAGGGGTGGATGAATGCGAAAAGGGTAATCCCCCGTAGCCTTGGCGAAGGCGGATATGCTTCGGCGGGTTTCGCCGAAGGATGTGGAGGTGCCACGGCTGTAAAGCCGTGGGGCTCCACAGGTGCGGAACTCCCGCAAGATTAGGATGTTAAGGATCTGAAACCTACCATAGAAGGGCAAGGCTTTGTCATTTGCTGGTCATGTAGATTACCTGTTCAGCGAACAGGTTTGGTGCAAATCTAACGGGGCCTGGGCTGGTCTTGGCCAGCGGTATCCTCTTTTCGATCTTGATGCCTAACCTGCCGCAGAACTCTTCAAAGTCCTTCAAAGATAAAAAGTGCAGGTTGGGCGAATTGTGCCAGCGGAAAGGTAATTGCCTTGTCACCGGGGCGTTGCCCCACAGTAGTAATTGTGCCCTGCAACGCCAGTGGGCAAAATTGGGAAAGCTCACGATCACCTTTTTACCGACGCGAAGCATCACCTTCAGGACCTTTTCGGGATTCTTGAGGGTCTGAAGCGTTTGAGAGAGAATGACATAGTCAAAGCTTTTATCGGAGAAACTGCCCAGTCCACGTTCAACATCGCGTTGAACTATCGACTGTCCCCTTCTGACACAGCCGAGGATGAGGTCCTGCTCAAGCTCGATTCCTTTACCTTTGATGTTCTTGTCGGAAGTTAGATTAGCGAGTAATTCGCCATCGCCGCAGCCGACATCGAGCACCGTACTGTTCGGCTCAATCAAGGATTCTATCAGCTCGTAGTCAACGCGAGTCCGCTGAGCCTGCTCAAATCTACTAAACGGCCTTTTCTCTTTGAGTGTATCGGCGTCCGGCTGCAGCCCGACGCCTGGGCGATGTGTTGCATCCAGAAAGCCCGAAATAAACGCCCCCAGTGTGTCAGTCTCCAACAAGAATGCATCGTGGCCATAAGAGGAGGCGATGTTGCAGAAGCTGACATCCTTGCCGTTGGCAACCAACGCCTCAACGATCTCCTCAGACCGGGCAGGTGTGAAGAGCCAGTCGCTGCTGAAGCTGACTACGAGGAACCGCGATTTGACGTTTGCGAAGGCGTTCGCAAGCGAACCATATTCTCTTTGCAGATCAAAATAGTCGCCCGCCTTGGTTATGTAGAGGTAACTGTCGGCGTCGAATCTCTCGACGAAAGTCTGGCCTTTGTGGTCGAGATATGTCTCGACGGCAAACTCGGAATCGAAGTCATAGCTATATTGGTCGCTCTTTCGCAACTCGCGTCCGAATTTTCTACGCATGCCTTCCTCGGACAGATACGTTATGTGTCCGATCATGCGTGCGATTGCCAGCCCTCTATCCGGACCCGGCTTACCATGATACTGTCCATCCGCAAAGTTGGCGTCAGCAAGGATTGCGTTTCTGCCGACAGCGTCGAATGCTATGGACTGAGCACCGAGGTGGGTTGTTGTTGCGATGGGTAAGGCCGCTTTAACGAAATCAGGATATGCGATTGCCCATTGCAGGACCTGCATGCCGCCGATAGAGCCGCCGATCACCGCCAGGAGACTCCTTATTCCGAGCTTATCCAACAAGAGCTTCTGTATCCTGACCATGTCGGCTACTGTAAAGATCGGGAAGTCCAAACCGTAGGGCTTTCCGGTCTGTGGATTTATCGAGCTTGGGCCGGTTGTGCCTGCACAGCCGCCGAGAAAATTCGAGCATATAACAAAATACTTGTTGGTGTCGATTCCTTTGCCGGGCCCCACCATGCTGTCCCACCAGCCGCTCTTGGGGTCCTTAGGGCTGTTGTAACCTGCAACGTGCGCGTTACCGCTAAGTGCATGACAGATCAAAACGGCGTTATCCTGGGCGCTATTGAGCTGTCCGTAGGTTTCATAAGCGACATCAATCGGAGCGAGCTTTTTGCCGGACTGCAGCACGAGGGGATCATCCTGCTCGACCAGGCGGATGACCTTAGTTTCAACAAGGCCTACCGAGCTGTTTTGGTTTTCAGGCATAGTCAAGTCAAGTATACCTCGAAACAATTCTCTGTAAAGTGTCGCACGACGATTGTATAGGATTGACGACTCAGTTAATCCTAAATTAAGGGCAAGATTTTACCGCTGCAAGGAATCCCCTACAAAAAACAGGAGATTTTAACCCTGATAAATACGCCCTGTTGCGAGCGAACATCTACGCTTAGATTTCGGGGAAACTATGAATTCAAAACTTTTGGTTTTTGGGGCTATATGATTTCGAGCCTGCGAAGGATGGTTTTAGACCAACGGCGGCTGCGTAGCTGCGACAGTATAAGTAACAAAAAGACGAGGAACCAGTAACCGCAGAACCGCAGGTAATAGAACACCAACATGACAGCCCCACCGCTCTTAACCTGCCATTTAACCATCTCCTCCGGCATATACACCGCACCTACGACGCTGTGCCCAAGAATCTTTTGCCACGGTATCAACAGCACGAGCATGATTAGGGACAAGAAGAAGGCCCTCGATATGTGATTCATGCCGCCGAGCCGACCGATCAGTGATACCTGCAGGCTAAAAAGCATTGCCAAACAATAAAGTGTCGCGGTTACTAAAAGCGCACCATTGACAACCTTTACCACCTTCGAGAGGTACTCGAATTTGAGATTTAGGAGCGAAGAGCTCGGATAGGACGACTTAGTATCTGCTGTCTGACCGCCCTCGGCACCGGTTACTATCGTATTTGGGTCATTAACCGGTGAATCAGAGACCTTAACGAACCTGGTCTCAACCAGCCAGAAAGCACCCTGCACGATAACAAGGCAGATCAGAACTATCAGAAAGAACACATTCTTCCAACTCCGGAAAACCGCCACAGCCTCAAGACTGTCGGTCGTATCAACTAAATTAGACCCCCTACTCTGGCCTTCGCCCATTTCAATGTCTCCCAAACTCCTATTTGAGTCGATGACTCGACAGGTAACCAGGTTACGTGCGCCCTTGTGGTTAGACAACCGCAGCCGGCTGCGCGTCGATTTATTCGCTTGTGCACTCATCCGTGCATGCACCTTTTCATCCCACATCCTTAAAGCAGCCTGCGCTGAGCTGCGCCGGCAAGAATACGCTGTAACAGGGCAGCGTAAACAACCATTATGTTGGAGCTTTTCGGCAAGTGCAAGCAGATTCTTGCAGTAAGAAACCCGCCCAACGGGGTCGGTCGCGAACCAGTTGATAACGGCCGGCGGACCACAAGAGAAGACCGGTGAACAGGCACAAACAAAGGGCAATGAATTACAGACCAAGAGGAGCGAGTGAGCAGCGAAAGTCAGTTACTCATTGCGACAGCACCCTGCACGCCTGGATGGCCCGGGATAGGCCGGCTGTAACTGAAGAGACCTTAGTTAAGTCATCCTGCGTAAAACTCTTTTCAGACCAGCGGTAGAGCAAGATAAAACCCACCGACCTTCCGAGCTGCTCTAATGGGATAGTCACTGCGCAAATTTCGCTCAACCCGGCGGGATTAGCCTGCAGACCCATTGCAAGCATATCCTCCATTGTGCACGGCCTGTTGAACTGACATATATTGTCCACTATCTCGGCATTAAAGCAGTCTTCAAACCGATGACCCCCATCGGTCGACCTCTTATTGCCTTCGGTCAGATGCAAATCAAAACCATCCGCCTGCCGGAGAAAGAAGCTGACGTTTGCAGCAGCTATCTCCTGTTTGACATGGCTGCCGGCGGCGATTAGAAGCTGAGTCAGGTCGGTTATGCCGAGTATGGACTTGTAAAAGTTTGCTGTGGAGCCAATTATGTTCAGCCTTCGTATGAAGTCCCGCTGGGCACCGATTAGGTCGTTGCAAAGAATGTCTATTTTCTTCGCCTGCTTTTTACGCTCCCTGTTGAGCTTTTTGATCAGCCCGCGCAGGCGTCGGTATCTGTCTTCTGTCCGGTACATTAGTTTCCTTATCTGAAACGATTTACCGAAAACACTGCTTGCCCATATAAGGTTCGGTCCGGGGGCGAGGGGGCTTTAGCCCAAAACCGCCTGCGGACGTATTCAGACAAGTAGCCCTATAAACCATCGTCTTTCAGATTTGGGGCCTTTGCGCCTTTTTGGGATTTAGTAGCTCGGTGCGGCATAGGGCTGGCCCCGGTTTTTGACTGGGGTGAGTTTTAGGACGTGTTACGGCGGGCCAAACAGACGAAGATGACTTCGCGAATAAATACGCGCCCACGTGAGACATGGCACCGGGCAAGCTCATCCTACCAACGGCATTTGCAGAAATGACGACCGATACCATTGTCGTGCCGACAATAGCTAAACGGACAGTAAAACCCCCGGTGAAACCGGGGGCTAAATATCGCGAATTGGGTGCGTGACAATGCCGGTTATCAGGCTATTTGCCGTGTTTGTAGATGACCACCCGCAGCATTGCATCGTGCAAGGCCTTTAGTGGCTTTTTCATCAGAGGAAGTGGTGGGTCAACCGATTCCAACTGGCCGCAGGTTGCCTCCCACAGGTCAAGCAGAGTCACGACATTTGCTCTCATTTTTACGCCGCCGATCCTGCCGCGTTTACATTCGATTATGCCGCGTTTGCTTAGCGTTTGTATTACTTTCTGCAGATAACCGACAGAAAATCTCAGTTCCTTGGCGATCTGTTTCGACTGAATATAGTCGGTACTAGCTCTCCTCTTGAGGTAAAGGACTGTTTCAACCGCCATTCCGAAGTCTTGATTTAACCTCACGTATACCTCCTTCAACAGACTATGAGATTACGCCATTAAAGCCGGCTGGTAAACACGAGCTTGGGTTGGCCCGCCGGCGACCGTTACCTTACGCACACGCGCAGCAAAATCATCAATCTCTTCCGCCTTTTCAAATCCGACAACCATCATGTCAACACAGCCAAGGCCAAGTACGAACCGGACCGATTCATCACGCTTTTCATCGCTGCCGCGCAAATCACCCTGGCACATTATCTTCATACCTACAACTGCTTTGCCCGCCTTGCGTAAATTCTGGAGGACGGGTACGACTTTGTCGGGCTTGTCGTCCATGTGAAGGCCGTAGGGATTGATTCGTGCATGAACAGAGTCCACCCACGGCTCATTCACACATGCCTCAAGAGCCTGCAGTGAATGACACGATACGCCGTGGGCCCGAATGACACCCTCCTTTTTGAGCTTGGCCAGAGTTTCCATCTGTTTACCCAACTGCTCAGGCCATTTCGCAGAAGTGACACAGTGCAGCAGGACCAAGTCTAAGTAGTCGGTATCCAACTCTTTTAAGAAACGCCGAACTACTACATCGGCATCTGGTCGCTCTTTTTCGGGCAGCCCACCCTGCATCCACCAAATCTTGGAAGATATGATGTAGTCCTTTCGGGGAATCTTTTTCAAAGCCCCCGCCAGGAATGGATGCGTGCCGTACAAATCTGCGACATCAAAGAAACGCACACCGCGTTCATAAGCGGCATGGACTAAAGCTTCGAATTTTTCTTTGCCCATGCGGGTGTGGTTAGATTGCCGATTGCCGCCTTGCATGCCTGTACCCAGCCCCGTACGGGTTACCTTTATCTTCGTCTTACCAAGCAGCACCGGGTCGAATGGTCCGTACCGAGCGGGCGGTTTCTCTGCGGAAAAAGCGAGCCTAGTCCCCAACATCAAACCGCCGATGCCGACGGCCGATCTAACAAGAAACTCACGACGCCTCATTCCCATAGCTCCATACCGCCTTTCCTGTTAACTCGTTACCATCTACATGCCGGAAGATGCTCACATTACTGCTGACATCACATCCGCAGGCCAGATGTTTACCCTTTGGCTGCGCTCAGGGCTAAAGGCTACTTTCGCTCCACATGACACTGGGCGGTTTTACCTGCGGGCTTGTCCAGCCGGCTACAAGTCACCTATTTCACCGAAGTTATTTGCTGAGCAGCAAGGGTCTGTTGCCCCTGCATTACAAATACGCACGCCGAGATCGCACTTTGCATGTACGGTTATATTGCTACGATACAAAAGTTTGCCCAGTAATTCAAGTCTTTTGGTAGGATTTTTTCCGGAATCGTGTTTTTTTCTCACGACATCCTGACACCCTCGGCTTTAAGCATGCTCACCAGCATTGTGACAACGTATTGTCACCCTGATTGAATATGGCCAATTCGGGTCTCGGATGCCGGAGTTACCCAATCATACCAGATCACACATTGTTTCGAGACTTTTGAAGTTCTGAAATAACACGAATATAACCCGATGAACAGCAACAATTTGGGGAAGTAAGAATAACCGCATGGGTTAAAACCCATTCCGTCTAAAGTCCATCAACCCGGCTCAGAGCGGGCCAGACCGGATTCGGAAGCCTAATCATCTCGTCGTGCCGACAAAGTGGATGGTTACGGTGGTGCCTTTGCCCGGCTCGCTTTCAATGTGCAGGGAGCCGCCGTTTAGTCGAACCAGCCGGGTTGCATGGGCAAGCCCCATCCCGCGTTTTCGTCCGGCGGGTCTGGCTGAGAAGAACGGATAGGTTGCTTTGCGGACGGCCTGTGAGTCCATACCACAACCGAGGTCGCCTATCCGTATTTTCACGCCTCCTCCGAAGCCGGCTTCTGCAGTGATTTTTATTGGCCCCGGTTTGCCGGTGTATGACTCGACCGCGTTGGAGATGACATTCGCAATGGCTGAGACGATCTGCGCTGAGTCCACAAACAGCTCTTTTACAGCCTTTGCGATTTCCATCTGCACATCGATGTGTTCGACGCCGGTTTTTTGGCCGGCCAATTGCACCGCTTCGTCAAGTATCTGCCCGACGTCAACATGCGTGGGTCTGGGCTTTTCAGGCTGGGCGAAGCTCATCAACTCATCAATGATGCCCGATGCTTCGCGTGCGTTGTCCTGAATCTGCTGCAACTCCTGCTTTTTTCTTTCATCACTCTCACCCTCAGCCAGTAACTGTGCCCTTCCTGAAATTACTGAGAGGGGGTTGTTCAACTCGTGTGCAACACCTGCCGCCATTTCCGCCAGATCTTCCATGGGGCTATCCGAGACTTTCGGCTGGGCGATATCCTTCGGCCTGGAGACAAGCTGCACGAATCGCTCAGCGAAACGCTCCTGCTGCTGCCGCCCAAGTGCAATCGCTAAAACAGCACCGCCAACCAATGCACTTGCCTGAAACTTGTCGGTCAAAAGCGCCACATCGCCGGGGTAATGAAGTTCAAAGGCAATGATCGCTACTATCAGACCGTTCGAGGTAAGCGGCACCAGCTTCGTCCGATTCAAATCAAAGTCAACCTCTAATTGCTCGACACACCAATCTATCCGGCCGCGGGCATCCAATACTGAGAACCTGTCTGCTATACCATCAGGTATCAGTGACGAATCTTCAGGGGCATTTAGTATGACCTTCTTAGTTTGACCAAGTGCCTCCACAACGACCGCTTCCACCACTTGTTGGTTGTATGCAGGGATAATATATAAACAGACTGACCCAGTCTGGTAGAATCTCTGCCAGCGCACGGCAAAACTCTCGGCAATCTCAATGGCCCTGCTTTGGGGGGCCGTGCCGAGCAGGAAATCCCTTATCCAGTCAAGGTGGTTCAACCCTACCTGCAGATTGCGGTTCTCAGCGGACGCCTGGGTCTGCCTCCTGGCAAATTCCACGGCAACTGCCTGGACGAGGTCACAGTATTTAGACGCTGCATTTGGCATGTCCAGCCGCAACGTATCAGCTTTCTTTTTGACCGCCTCAGGCAGTTGTCCGCGGATTTGTTCCAATTGTTCCAAGCCGACTCCGAGTGAGTCTGCGATGTCTGTGATGGGTGGGGGCTGATCGAAGCTCCCGGAGCGCCCGATTGCGCCGTGCCTTGCCATGTAATCTGCGGCCTGCACCACCTGAGCAATTCTCGCTTCAGGCATGTCGCGGGCGATTGCCGCAGTGTCACTATGGTGCAGCCAAATCGCGAGGCATATCTCCTCAGGCAGTCGCCATCTTTGGGCGAGACCTTTGCCGATGACCGTGTGGTCGATTTGAAGACTTTCGTGCTCCGCGATGCAGATGCTTTGGCTGGCCGAATCCGCTCTGGCTACGATCTGGGCGAAGCTCTTGGGAATTAACTCCTGCAGGGCGAGCTTACCTATGTCGTGGAGCAGCCCAGCCAAATAGGCCAACTGAGGGTCCACGCGAACAGGCATTAACTGTGCGATTCTCTCGGCGCAGCAGGCAACCGCAAGGCTGTGAAGCACCAAATCGCTTCGAGATGGGCCCATCGCCTCCGCACCGTAGGCAATCTCAAAACTCGCCAACGCCCTTACCGCCAAAAGGGCGTCGCGAACCTGGTGCGCCGGTAACCTGTCGAGAAGTGCACGAATCGAATATCGCTCGCCGGCCAGCCTTATGCCCTGCGCTGATGCAAGTGAAACGATTTTGCATGCAAGGGCCGGCTCGGCCTCGATAATCTCGGCAACAGAGCCCGGCGAGAATTGCCCCTGCGGCATCTTGGCAAGATACTGCACCGCTACACTCGGCAGCACCGAAAGAGAATCAAGCTCGCCTACCGCCAGCTCAACTTTGTATGCTGCCGCCGCATCGGCGTTTCTTTCCACCATACAACCTCCGTACCATGTCGGATTCGCACAACTCTAAAAAGTCCGACCAGCCTCGACAACAGTTGCCACCACCCCACCCAAGCTCAGGGCCGTAGAATCCTTGGTAGGTAATGCCCCAATCCTATGCAACCTGCAAGACGGTATTGATCTTATCGGTAAGCTCAGAGATGGTGAAAGGCTTCTTGACGAAACCTTCGGCGCCCGATTTGAGCAAATGTTCAATTTCCTCCTGCTTAATCACTCCGCTTACGATGATTACCTTAGTGCCTTCAAATTCGGGATTCCTCCTGATGGTTTGGCAAACCACATTGCCGTTGACGTCAGGCAGCATGTAGTCGAGCAAGATCAAATCGGGTCGGAACTGCTCAGTGAGCATACCCGCCTCATAGCCGCTTGACGCAGTCTTGATATCGAATCTGCCGTCTCGCATCAGGATATCGCTGATAAGCTCCACAATCTCGGCGTCATCATCCACAATGAGCACTTTTTTCTTGCCGGATTCGAGGTTGTCGAGGGGAATGCTATTCTCCCTCATAAACCTCATCAAGTGTTGGCGTGGGATTCTGCGGAATTTGGAGCCTGGGACACGAAAGCCTTGAAGACGGCCTGAATCGAAGCAGCGAATGATAGTTTGTTGACTTACTCTGCAGACTTCAGCAGCCTCACCGGTGGTAAATAGATCCTTCATCTTTAACCCTTCCTTCTTGCCAATTCCATTTGACCAAGGGACCGTGCAGCTTACCTTGATGCCCCAAATTAACGAGCGGCCTTCAGTCTGTCAAGTATAAAAAGAATAGAAAAGCAATTTTTTTGTATTGGTCGATTATATTTTGCCCTCCTTAACCGGACTAAACTTGATGCTCGACGCTTGCGAGGTTGCCGGAGAAATAGTGAGCCGGATTCTCTAAAACGCGCACATTCTTCACATTACCATAATTCCCGCTAATATAACGTTATGCAGCATCTCACGTGAAAGATAATCTGATTGACTTTGCCACCGAGCGGATATGTTCGGCGGCTAAGTGATATTCCTCGGCATTCGGCAGGTGCTCCAGCATAATAGGGATGTCGCCGAGCTTAGCCAATTCCTTCAAAAACGTTGCATAATCCAAGCCGCCCAGTCCGGGACGGACTTCGTCCAGATGGGTCATGAATTGAGGACGCAAGAGGATGTCCTTGGCGTGACAACTTTTGATGTGTGGGCCGAGCTTCTCGAAGCATTCGCGAATCAATTCGGCATTCTTGTAATACCGCTGCGGACTACATACAAGATTCACAGGGTCGAGATGTACGGCAAATTGCCTGCGATCGATAGCCTTTATCAGTTGCAGATACGAGTCGGGTGAGTCGGGATAGGCCCAGGGCATGGTCTCCAGCGTGAAGAATGTGCGGGTTGGTTTCGCATCGTCAATAATCGCACGTGTTGTTTCAACGATCATGTCAAAGGTCTCTCTGGTCAGGTTCTTCTCGGATGGCCCATCCCAACGCTCGCCGCGCGAGCCGCTGATATTCACACAGCAGCTTGCCCCGATTCGGTCAGCAAGGGCCAACTGTGTGCGGCATTTTTCCAGCGCGGCTTTACGCTCTTGCCCATCGGAACTTATCGGATTGCTCCAGGCTCCGGTCTCGGCGATAATAATGTCGGACTTTTCTGCTGCCCCGGCATACGCCTTGACAACATCATCCGATGCATCAGCACCAACGGGACAATATGCCGCAATGTAGCCAAGTTTTTTGACTGCCTGTGCCCATCCATCCGGGCCCTGGTAGCTCTCAAATATAGGCCCACCAAGCCGAAGTAATTTTTGTCCTTTTTGGCCAGCTTTGCTCCTTACTGCTGACGAGATTACAAGCGTGCCTGCCGCATAGGCCGCCACTTTCACAAAATCACGCCTTGATATTGATCTATCCCAACCGACCATTTCTGGACTCCTTCGTAAAGCCAACTTAGCAGATTTCCGAAAATCTCAGTTGACGCTTTGGCAACCTTTTTCTATAATACCATTGTACTTGCATGAAAAACATGCAAATACAGTCCTGAAACCCCGATTCATCGGGGGTTACGCAGTTGTGGCAGGGCTTAAACGTTTGGGTTGGTCGGTCGTTTCCTCGCAAGAGCGATTGACAGCCTGAAACAGTCCCGCAAAGCCATGATTTGCCGGAATAACAACAGGGCCGACTCTGTCATCGAGGTTTTGCCGGATCAGGCCCGATAAGGTTTATCAGGAAAGGATATTGCAATGGCATCCAAATCATCCTCTTCGGCCAAATCGGCCGAAAATCCCATCCTCAAGAACGGCGCGCAAATCGTCGTTGATACGCTTATCGAGCAGGGTGTCGATACCATGTTCGGCTACCCCGGCGGAGTGGTTCTACCTCTGTTCGACAAGTTGTACGATGCGCCGATTAGATTCATAGGCCCCCGCCACGAGCAGGGAGGCTGCCATGCGGCTGACGGTTACGCCCGCGCAAGCGGAAAGGTGGGCGTGGTGCTGACAACAAGCGGCCCAGGCGCCTGCAATCTCGTCACAGGCCTGGCCACCGCCATGATGGATTCGGTACCAATTGTCGCGTTGACGGGCCAGGTTCGCACAGAGCTTATCGGCAACGATGCCTTCCAGGAGGCCGATACTACCGGCATAACCAGACCGGTCACGAAGTACAACTCCATCGTCAAGGATGTGAAAAACCTTGCCAGGACCATTCGTGAGGCATTCTATATCGCTTCGACGGGCCGGCCGGGTCCTGTTCTGGTCGATATACCCGTTGATGTCTTCGTAAGCAAGTGCGCTACTGATGGTCCGGCGGAAATGGACCTGCCCGGTTACCGCGTCCGCACGAAAGGACATGCTCGACAAATAACCATGGCGGCGGAGGCGATAAACAAATCGAAGCAGCCTGTGCTGTATGTGGGCGGAGGCATCATCACGGCTAATGCGAGTGAAGAGTTGAGAACGCTGGCAGACAAGGCACATGTTCCTGTCACGATGACGCTTCTGGGCCTGGGCAGCTACGATCAGAGAAGAGCGGAGTCGCTCGACATGCTCGGCATGCACGGAGCCGCATACGCCAACTTTGCCGTGCAGGAGTGCGACCTGCTAATCGCAGTCGGTGCGCGCTTTGATGACAGAGTCACGGGCAAGGTTGCGACCTTCGCCTCGAACGCGAAAATAATCCATATAGACATCGACCCGGCGAGTATATCCAAAAATGTAAGTGTGGACATTCCGGTTGTGGGCGACGCCAAGGCGATCCTGACTGAGCTGAATAAGCTGGTCGAATACAACGAGAGAAAAGAGTGGTTCGCAAAAATCGCCGACTGGAAAAAGAAGTTCCCGCTTCGCTACGACCGCGATGCGCCCGCGATCAAGCCGCAGTATGTCATTGAAGAAGTCTGCCGACAGACTGATAATGGGGCCATCGTAACGACAGGTGTCGGGCAGAACCAGATGTGGACCGCTCAGTTCTATAAGTTCACCAGGGCCAGACAATTTATCAGCTCCGGAGGGCTTGGAACGATGGGTTTCGGTCTGCCGGCGGCCATCGGCGCTCAAATAGCAAAACCTGACGCCACTGTTGTCGCTATCGATGGCGACCACAGCTTCAATATGACAATGACCGAGCTGGCAACGGCGGTCCAATACAACCTTCCGATAAAGGTGTGTATATTGAACAACGGCTTCATGGGAATGGTCCGCCAGTGGCAGGAGCTGTTTTATAACAAACGGTACTCCAAGAGCTACCTGGTTAACCCGGATTATGCAACGGTCGCCCGCGCCATGGGAGCGGTGGGTATCACGGTCGATAAGAAGCAAGAGGTTCCAAAGGCAATCGAACAGATGCTGGCGGAAAAAAGGCCCTGTGTTGTCGATTTTTACGTCGAACGCGAAGAGAACGTCTGGCCGATGGTTCCGTCCGGCAAAAGCCTCAACGAGATGGACGGGCTCGACCTCTTGGAAAGCATGGCATAGGAAAATTAAATATCAAAAATTAAAAATCAAATATAGTTGATATTATATATTTGATTTTGATTTGTATAAGGTGACTAACATGAAACATATACTAAGCGCATTGGTTGAGAATAAACCGGGTGTTTTGGCTCATGTTGCCGGAATGTTTGCCGCCCGAGGGTTCAATATTGACTCGCTGGTGGTCGGCAGAACCGAAGACCCGAAGCTCAGCAGAATGACCATTGTCGTTGTCGGTGATGATAGGGTTGTCGAACAAGTGCGAAAGCAACTTGAAAGGATCGTCCCGGTCGTCAAGGTTCAGGATTTTGCCGGCAAGATTGTTGTCGCGCGTGATTTGATGTTAGTGAGCATTTCCGTGCCGCCGGAGAAGCGGCCCGAAGTGTTCTCGTTGATTGAAGCGTTCAGAGGCAAAGTCGTTGATATCGGCTCGAAGTCTTTGATGGTGGAGATCAGCGGAGCTGAGGAGAAGATCGAGGCCTTTATTGATGTATGCAAACCTTACGGCATTAAGAGCCTCGCCCGAACGGGCACTATCGCCATGCCAAGACAAACGCAGGTCAAACCCGAAGAGTAAGCGGGAATGAGAATAGCTTTTTTGAGTCGATTCAAAAAGGTATTTACGGTGGCTTAGACCTTGCTATACTTATCAGACAAGAACGCATCAACATTGATTTCAATTGGAAGAACTGGGTGACGAATGGACTCGTGTGTTATTCAATTGACAGAATCGACCTTCAAACATGGCAATTTAAACATTAGGCCGTGCGGCAAAGATTTCTTCCCACCTGATGTCTTCGGCGGATCCTCTAAGAAGGCCGGTCTTGGTGTTCCAATCACGCTTGAAGTTGAAGGGCTTCCGGATACAATAAAGACCGACATTCCCACTAACAGCTCAACCAACCAAACTCGCTGGATTCTTCGTGAAAGAGCGTGGGTCAAACAATTCATCCTCTCGAATAATCTCGAACCAGGCGATACCATAACGATAACCCGTTCTGGTAACAGGATATACCGAATCACCCCATCAAACGGCCACAGCGGGGTAGCTGGAAAGGAACGCCAGTTTGAAAAGGATATAAGGACATCTACGAAGTCTTTTCTCAGCATAGGACATATTCGCACATGCGAATGCCCGAAGAACCATATCAACTGTTTATCTCCAAAAGAATGGCTTAAATGCCAATTGGGTGTGTGGCAATTCTCGTATGAAGGTAGAGACATAAGAGACAAAAAGGTACATCCAGCCACTTTCCCAATCGCGCTCGCACGCAAAGTGATTGATCTGTTCACACACAAGGGAGAGTTGGTGCTCGATCCTTTTGTTGGCAGCGGGACAACGCTTGTCGCAGCACAGGATGCGTCCAGAAATGCGGTTGGCTTTGATCTTCAAAAAAAATATGTTGGGTTAGTTGAGTCCCGCCTCTGCCGGAACTCACAGCTTTTCGCGGACGCGAGGCAGGCTGCAATTTGTGATGACGCAATCAATATCCCAGATTACCTGCACCGAGAAACCGTAAGCCTGATTTTCACATCTCCTCCGTATGCCAACCTGCTAAACAGGGAGCGGAAAAACAAATCCCGACGCCATAGGGATAACGGACAATTAGGAAAAGTTGAGCAGTATTCTCAAGATCCACGAGACCTCGGAACAATGACGCTGCCCGAATATACTAATGCGATGGGTAATATTTTTGAGAAGCTGCTGCCCTTATTGCGTCCGAAGTCCCATTGCGTCATCAATGTTCCTGATATGTGGTGGGAGAACAAAAGAATTACCCTTCATGTTTCACTAATTGAGGAACTACGCCAGCGGGGATATGAGTTACGTAACATCATCATCTGGGACAGGACCAATGTCGTCAACAAAGTCGGTATTTTTGGTTGGCCGAGTAATTACATTACCATGGGTGTTACCTTCGAGTATCTTTTAGATTTTTGGAGACCTCCCGCCTGATGTCTGAAGTAAAGAAACAAATCTCTGAGCTTATGGCCGCCGCGAGGAAAAAGAAGTTACCACCATCCGAAATAATTGTTGCTGAGACCTTCAAAAAATTAGGATTTCTTGCAGAAAATACACGGCCTGAGATTGTGCAAAGAGACTTCAATAGGATGCTAAAGGAAGTTTGGCTTGAGACGTTGTGCGTTCTGGAGGACTATGAGGGAAAGGTATATCCCTCTAATATAATGGATGGCTTGCTCGCACTAAGAAGTGATGTCGTTGAGGAATCCAAGAAAATCTCGCAGCGTGATAGTTACGTACAAGCCGTCAAATTCCTTTTCTGCTCCCTTTACCCATATTTTAGAGAAATATTCCTTAGTATAAGTCAAAGCAGGAAAACGAGGGGCGGACGTGACTTTGAACTGCAGTTTGGAAGACTTCTCCAGTTAATGGACGTTCCGTACCAGAAGATCAAGAGGAAATATCGAGTTGATTTTATGATCCCTAGCGATGACTTGTTCAGGAGAAATCCAACTGCTGCAATCATAGCATCAGCTAAACGAACCTTGAGAGAGAGGTGGCGAGAGGTCGTTGAGGAACTACACGAAATGAGGTCACCAAACATCTTTCTCGTGACTGCAGACCATGACGTTAGCGATGGCCACATTAAAGCTATATGTGGCCACTACCGGATTCATCTGGTGGTTTGGGATGAAGTCAAAAACAAGCATTCGGACGAACCCCTCGTACTTAGCTACACGCAGTGGGCTAACGAGCGGATTCCTATTCTGCGGCAATTCTGGGCAAGTTAGAGCTTTGCATTCCACACTTCTTTTGTATCGCCGGTGGACCTGGATAGTTTACTAAGAACTTCACTTGATATAGTATACCGAGAACCGAAACCTATCACAGTTTTTCCTGTTGTCTGGGTGGTTTTTGGCCGTAGAATACTGTTTTTCGGTCCGGCATGACGCCATGCTGGACAGGACTTCGATTAATGGAACCCGCCGTAAAACGGCGGGCTAAATACCCGTAGTTTGAAGGAGTGACAAACTATGAAGACCTCGTTGGGCGTAGCCGCGGCTGTGACCATCAGCATAATCGTCATCGGCTGTGCATATAACGTAAAAAACTCGTCTCGGCGGATCAAGCCGAATCCGGAGGAACAATTGAAGCGATTCATCCATTCACATGTCGAGAGAGTAAAACCCATCCAAAAAAAGGCGAACATAGCATCGTGGGATGCGGCTGTCAGCGGTAAGGCCGAGGACTACGACATGGCCGGCAGACTGACGCTGGCTGTTCGACAGATATATAGTAACGCCAATGAGTTCGCTTTCATTAAGCAGAGAAAAGGGTCCCGGCAAATCAACAATCCCCTGCTGGCCAGGCAGACAATCTTGTTATACAACACCTACCTCAGCAACCAAATAGAGCCTAACCTGTTAAAACAGATTGTCGATCTAAGTACGGAAATCGAGAAGAACTTCAGCACCTTTCGCGGCAGTATCGAAGGCCAAAAGGTTACGGATAACCAGATAAAGGACATTCTAAAGACAGAATTGGACTCCGCCAAAAGGAAAGATGCCTGGCTTGCCAGCAAGCAGGTTGGCACTGTGGCGGCGAGCGACCTGGTTCGGCTGGTTAAGCTGAGAAACCAGGCGGCACAGAAACTGGGCTTCGACAACTTTCATACCTTTTTTCTGGCGAGCAGCGAGCAGGATGTCAAAGAGCTGGATAGAATCTTCAATGAGCTTTACGAATTGACCAACAAGCCTTATGCCAAACTCAAGGCCGACCTCGACCGTGTGTTAGCCGCCAAATACGGCATCGCTCCCAACGAGCTGGCGCCCTGGCACTATCACGACCCATTCTTTCAGGAAACGCCGATGGTCTATGAGCTTGACCTTGACTCGTACTACAAAGACAAGAATGTGAAAGAACTGGCGGAGAAATTCTATGCGGGGATTGGCTTGCCGGTGGACTCGATTCTCGCTCGCAGCGACCTGTACGAGCGGGAGGGTAAGAACCCACATGCCTTTTGCACCAACATAGACCGTGAGGGCGACGTGCGGGTTCTGTGCAACCTCAAGAATAATGAAGTCCAGATGGAGACAATACTCCACGAGTTAGGTCATGGGATTTACGAGAAGTACATGGACCCGCAGGTGCCGTATTTGCTCAGAGAGCCTGCCCAAATATTCACAACAGAAGCCATTGCCATGTTCTTCGGCAGACTCAGCCGAAATCCAGCCTGGATGCAGCAAATGCTGAATCTATCAAACCGGCAGCGAGCACAAATCGAAAAGGTCAGCGATAAATATGCCCAGCTCGGGCAAATCATTTTTGCCCGCTGGGCGATGGTAATGTATCAATTTGAAAAGCAGCTTTACGCCAACCCCGACCAGGATTTGAACAAACTCTGGTGGGACATGGTTGAGAAATACCAGCTCGTGAAAAGGCCGGCCAATCGTAATGAGCCCGACTGGGCCGCGAAGATACATTTCACAATTGCACCGTGTTACTACCATAATTATATGCTCGGCGAACTGCTGGCATCGCAACTGCATCATCATATCGTTGACAAAGTGCTAAGACTCAAGTCGGACAAGGATGTCAGTTACGTAGGGCAGAAGAAGGTCGGTGATTTCCTCGCCGGCAAAATCTTTAGGGCTGGTTCAGTTTATAACTGGAACAAGATGATTGAAAGGGCGACCGGAGAACCGTTGACGGCAAAATACTTCGTGGAACAGTTCGTCAAATGAGCATAAACCGAACCACCTAAATGGAATTGAGAATTTAGAATACAGAAGACGTACCAGAGACGAAATACGATATACGAGGCACGAAGGACGAGAGACAAACTATGAGTTCGGAAAAACAATCGTTGGCAGAACTGACGCCGAAGGCGTTCATTTTAGGTATGTTGCTTTCCGTCATATTAGGTGCAGCCAATGCCTATCTGGGCTTGTTTGCAGGCATGACTATCTCAGCCTCAATACCATCTGCGGTTGTGTCTATGGCTGTGCTGAGATTATTTCGGAGAAGCACTATACTGGAAAACAATATGGTGCAAACTATGGCAACAGCCGGCGAGGCTCTGGCGGCAGGTGTGGTATTTACGATACCCGCACTGGTTCTATTGGACTACTGGAAGGATTTTGATTACGTCTGGGTGACTATTATCGCGGGCGTCGGGGGCTTTTTGGGGATTCTGTTTATAATACCGCTTCGGCGGGCTTTCATCGTTCAAGATAAACTTACGTATCCGGAGGGAATTGCGACAGCCGAGGTCCTCAAAGCGGGCCAGAGCGGCGGTTCCAACGTCTTGTACATAACGGCCGCGGCCGTGGCGGGCGGTCTATTCAAATTAGCAGCAGAGGGTCTGCGACTCTGGAGCGGGGTTTTCGAGGCCGCAAGACGGGTAGGCGGCACATTGGTATATTTTAGCTCGAATCTCAGCCCCGCCCTGCTTTCGGTCGGATACATTGTGGGGCTGAATATTGCGGTGCTGATGTTCATGGGCGGGCTGGTCAACTGGTTTGTGGCGATACCAATATGCGCGGCCTGGCACGATTGGCCTGTCGTGGACGGACAACCAATGTCAGCGGCTCAGTTGGCGCATCAACTTTGGTCGGCCAAGACGCGGTACATAGGAGTCGGAGGAATGCTGGTAGGCGGATTATGGACCCTCATCAAGCTGCGCTCATCATTGGTTCGCGGGGTTAGTGCCGGTCTTCAAGCTTATCGCAAAGTCGGCGGCCAGCAAGTTGAAATATCCAGAACCGAGAAGGATGTTCCTATGAAGTGGGTGCTGATACTGATAATCTTCTCGGTCGTTCCTTTGTTCCTTCTATACCAGACGTTCGTTGGCCGAGTGAGCGTGTCGCTGCCGATGGCGTTCATAATGCTCATCACCGGCTTTCTGTTCTCTGCGGTTGCCGGCTATATGGCCGGTCTGGTCGGCTCATCAAATAATCCTATCTCCGGCGTCACAATAGCGACGGTGGTGGTTTCCGGGCTTATTCTTGTACTACTAATGGGCTCCGGGGCACAGAACGGCCCTGTAGCCGTGATAATTATCGCAAGCGTGGTCTGCTGCGCGGCAGCCATGGCGGGCGACATCATGCAGGACCTCAAGACAGGCTACCTAGTCGGCTCGACACCATGGAAGCAGCAATTGGCGATGGCAGCCGGCGGCTTACCCGCTGCATTTCTGATGGCGCCGATACTGACGCTGCTCTATAAGGCATACGGTTTTGCGGGCCACTCCTCCGCCAAAGACAATCCCCTTATCGCCGCCCAGGCAAACTTGATTGCGTCAGTTTCCAAAGGGGTTTTCAAGGGGGAATTGCCGTGGGGATTTATCCTGATCGGAGCAGCTATGGCGGTGGCGGTGATAATTCTCGATCAGTACCTTGCCCGCCGAGGCAGTACCTTTCGCACGCCGGTGCTGGCGGTGGCAATCGGGATTTACCTGCCGTTTGAATTAGAGGTGCCTATCATCATAGGCGGAATAATCCAGCAAACAGCCGTGTGGTACCAACGCAGGAAACGCTTAGCCGGCGATGTGGTAGAAACAGCCAACCGCCATGGATTGTTGCTCGCAGCAGGTTTGATTACGGGCGAAGCCCTAATCGGTATTGTTCTGGCGATACCGATTGTGCTTGCCGGTAAAGCAGATGTATTGGCGATTTTCAACAAGCCCTTTGGTGCTTTGCCGGGGATTATTTTATTGATTGGAATTACCTACTGGCTGTATCGGGTAGCCTGTGGCCCTAAAGCAAGCAGCCGCACAGGCTGAGGCCCATCCTGTTTCTCGCTCATAGAGAGCAACAGTGCGCAGCCCTCGGCGAGTCCGCCAAGGCAGCCTATAGTCCCTCGCTCATCATCCGAGCTGCTCGCCTTTTCTCCGCCAACGACCTCTATATCTATACCCCCATTTTGCGTGAGGGATTATTCGCAGGGGGCCCCCAATAATCACTTTGGGGGCTACCTTGAGTAGAGGGGACCCTAAACAGGGTCTCTAGTAAGGAGTCCTATTCAAAAGGCACACCCGGTTGCCGACTAAACGCGGTCTCAGCAAACACGCTAAGCGAAACGTTTGTTATTCACTCAGTTTGCAACCGTCTTAAATGTACCCCCAATTGGGCAAGTTTCTGCCACGTTCAATGTTATCGGCAGCAATAAGCAACGACATAAGAAATTTTTGTCTTTGCACCCTACAATTTCCTCGTGGCCGATGTGTACTGAAATCGGTTGCATAACCACGCAATCCGGGTTAATTTATTTCAAATCGTGCATGGGCGTATTCTGTGAGCAGCTTGACGCACCGGCGTGGAGCGGTTTTTTATTGCTGGTCATCTGGACGGCTGGAATTCAAGGAGACAAAAAATGCAACCAACCTTCAACAAGACCACTATCTTCTTTAACGCAACGACAGTTCTTCTGCTGACAATCATCTTCTTATCTACCTCGTCGGCATACGCCGACTACAAGCCCGCCAAAGGCCCGCTAATGACCCGCTGGGCCACAGATGTCGCACCAGATAACGCGCACAAGGAGTATCCGCGACCACAAATGGTCCGCAAAGATTGGCTCAACCTCAACGGCCTTTGGGATTACGCCATTCAACCCAAGGAGCAACCCAAGCCGCAGAACTTTACTGGACAAATACTTGTTCCGTTTGCGGCTGAATCAGCACTCTCGGGTGTTATGAAGCCTGTGGGTCAGCAGAATAAATTATGGTATCGACGCACATTTGAGATACCCAAGGCATGGAATGGTAAGCGCATCCTGCTACATTTCGGAGCCGTGGACTGGGACACCACAGTGTGGGTAAATGATAAAGAGGTTGGAACCCACCGCGGCGGATATGACCCATTCACTTTCGACATCACCGACACCATTAAGACCGCCGGGGCACAGGAAATCGTGCTGTCGGTCGGGGACCCCACTGACGCCGGGTGGCAGCCGAGAGGCAAACAAGTCCGCAAGCCTAATTCCATTTGGTACACCGCTGTGACGGGAATCTGGCAGACGGTCTGGCTTGAGCCGGTCAGTCCGGTCTATATCAAGTCTCTCAAAATGCAGCCGGATATTGATTCGGGGACGCTGAAGCTGCGAGTTGAAATCGGCGGAGATGTTTCCGACCTCAAGCAGTACAACATAAACGCGACAATCCCAAACGCCCCCCCTCAACAACTGCGCGCCGGCCAGAAACTGACGGGCACGGCAATGGGGCCGGTCGGGAAAGAGCTGGTCATTGCCATCGAGAATCCAAAGCTGTGGTCGCCGGATTCTCCGTACCTGTATGACTTGGAGGTCATGGTGGGCAAAGAGGATAAGAGGGCAACCAAGGAAGGAGGGATGCTGCTTGTTGACTACATGCTTACTGACCGGGTCAGTACCTATTTCGCCATGCGCAAGATATCGCTGGGCAAGGACGACAAAGGCATCACACGGTTATGCCTCAATAACAAACCTATATTCATGTACGGTCCGCTTGACCAAGGCTGGTGGCCGGACGGCCTGTACACCGCAGCAACCGATGACGCCCTGCGATACGATATCGAAGTCTTGAAAAAGCTCGGCTGCAACATGGCCCGCAAGCATGTCAAGGTCGAGCCTGACCGCTGGTACTATTGGTGCGACAAGCTGGGCCTTATGGTTTGGCAGGATATGCCCAGCGGCGATAAATACATCGGGGGCAATGATCCTGATATCAAACGCAGCGCCGAGTCCGCAAGCCAGTTCGAGCTGGAACTGTCACGGATCATAGCAGCGTTCGAGAACCATCCTTCAATCGTGATGTGGGTTCCGTTCAATGAAGGCTGGGGACAATACGATACGCCGAGAATCGTAGAGCTGATTAAGAAGCTCGACCCGACACGCCTTGTGGACAACGCCAGCGGCTGGTCAGACCGGGCGTGCGGGGACGTGCACGACCTTCACAGTTACCCCGGCCCCGCCGGACTGCCTGTTGAGGAAAAACGAGCGGCGGTGTTAGGCGAATTCGGCGGACTGGGCCTGCCATTGAAAGGCCACACCTGGCAGGATGAGAAAAACTGGGGCTACCGCACCTTCAAAACCCGTGAAGACCTAACCAACGCCTATCTTACCTTGATTGAAAATCTGCGTTCGTTAATTGATGGCGGCCTGTCGGCGGGTGTCTATACGCAGATAACAGACGTAGAGATAGAGGTGAACGGCCTGATGACCTACGACCGTGCCCTTATAAAAATGGACGCCGATCAAATCACTGCCGCAAACAAACGCCTCTATCTGCCGCCGCCAATCGTTAAGATTGTTGTCCCGACCTCGCAGCAAGAAGCCCAACAGTGGAAGTACATCACGGCCCAACCCAAAGACGGCTGGCAGCTAAAAGACTTTGACGATTCAGCATGGCAGCAGGGCCCGGGCGGATTCGGCACCAAAGGCACACCTGGAGCAGTCGTACGGACTGAGTGGAATACATCTGATATCTGGCTTCGGCGGACGTTTGAGTTGAAGGATAGAAAACTTGCTCAGCTATCCCTTTTGATTCACCATGATGAGGACGCAGAAGTTTATATCAATGGTAAATTGGCCGCGAAAACGCAGGGTTACACGGCCAATTATGTTCGGATACCGCTCGATGAAGGCGCAAAAGCCGACCTAAAATCCGGCGACAACTGCCTGGCTGTTCACTGCCACCAAACCAGCGGCGGACAATACATCGACGTGGGGATAGTGGATGTAGTTGAACAGCCGATCAATGAGTTGGAGTAGTTCAGTAGAGTAGATCCGGCTCTCGTCCAAAACTACTCCACCTCATGAAGTGAATGAGAAGTTGGCCTTTATGATAAGTAGTCTTTCAGTTAGTATATGTTCGCTCTTGAAATTTTACGGTCTATAAGAGAGATCGTATGGCAGAGAATGTTCTATATTACGGCGATAACCTTGACATTCTTCGACGGTACATAGCAGACGAAACAGTCGATCTGATTTACCTCGATCCGCCATTCAAAAGTGACCAGGACTACAATGTACTCTTCGCCGAGCAGAACGGAACGCGCTCGGCAGCTCAAATAAAGGCATTTGAAGATACCTGGCAATAGGACCAGACCGCTGCAAAACCACCAACTGGAAAATACATCCACGTGGGAAAGGTGGATGCCACGAAAAGGCAATGGGTCGATATAGAGGCCCAAAGGGAAGTAGAACCAACAAGGGTCACCCCCTTCTGGAGGCAGATAATTCTCACGAAATGTTAGGGATTACGAATGCTCTTGTAATCCCTCGAAGGAGGCGTTGCGTGGTGAGGCAAAACTCAGATGATGTGAAACACCGCGCATAGGATCACCCAGGAGCCGCTCTAAATCCTCAGTTCGGTACGTGCCAGTTTCGTTGTAGTGGCGCTGCATCGCACGCACCCAGTCTGCCCCTTTCGTGTTACGCAGTCGGCCCAAAGCCTCATTACCGTTCATCTTTTTTTGCTCTTTCAAAATAGCCTTCCGTTATCGCCTGAGAAAGTTCCTTATGGCACACCCAACGAAAAGGTCTGTCTGTTGTGACGACCGCTATTTCGATAGGTCCCCCGCAGACCGGCGCCAGATGCGAGAACTTCATCGCCTTAATAGTAGTGTAAATCTCAGCGTAAACCAAGTCTATTGCCTCACGAACAGGCAATTCACTAGGGGGCGTAAGCAAACCACCCTTAACAAGGTCGAACAGTTCTTGTGCCGTTCCTCCCCATTTACCACTTCTCACAATCCTATCGAACAACATCGCGTCCATGCCAAAGATCACACGCTCGATCAGATATTGGCAACCCCAGTACATTGGAGCACCGCTTCTCAGGCGATTTGGCATAGGCTGCGATTTCAGAAGCGGACCAAAGATAATCTCATACGCCTCGACTCTCCAACCTGCTCTCCATCGGCCTCCCAAGCAAAAACCGACCGAGAGATTCCTTGCCCAGTACTCCAGTTCACGGTCCTCTTCGGGGGTTCGATCTCCTTTTGCATCGAGTATCTGGGCCCGGTCCAGCAGTTTCTTAAAAGCACTTCTATACTCAGTCCAAAAGACCTCAGAGAAGATCTTGGCCACATCCTCCAGAGTCTGAACGTTAGTCACAATGGCTTTGTCAGCCGCTTCCGCGACGAGCGTCCGATAGCTTACATGTGGGAGAGTACCAAGTCCCCAAGTAACTATCCCCACCGACGATCCCTTTGGACCAAACTCAAATACTTTCTGACAGAACGTGTAGTGATGTTCCAATCCTGAGTCCGGTACCGGGCCGGGTACAAATATTGTTGTAGTACTATCCGCACCGAAGACTATACCCTCTAAACACGGATAGCAGGCAGCGATCGTCATCTTAACAACCCGAAAACACACACATCTTTCATCTTATCGACTTTCCGCATTAAAGCACATTAACCGTTCTAGCCGATACCAGTGCTTTTCTCATCGATGGAATGTCATAGAATCCGTGAGAAGGAGCCACATACTACACAGCAACAAATCCACCTCGTTGCTCTCTGAACACTTCATAATAATATCCGAATGCACACTCGTCGTCAAGCCTGAAAAATGACTTAGTGGAATATCCGCCAATGATGGTTCGCGAAATTTACTTGCTGGGCCCAGAGACGGCCATAAGGAATTTCAAAACAGCGCAAACAATCCTGGGATTGTCAAGTGGTAACACCATCACATAACGTAATCGTCCCAAAGTCTGTGGTCTGACTGGCAATAAATAAGCCTCCTTGCCGATGTTTAGTAGAAACATCCGACAGGGAGGCCAACATGATTCGCTATTTTCTACCATCGGCTGGCACAACGGT
>Ga0315274_10000448_pt1 | contig 64897 bp, 63 predicted proteins | sample YL17G02_20_MG_FD_203700 | JGI IMG/M metagenome (GOLD analysis project Ga0315274, IMG submission 203700) | Sediment microbial communities from Yellowstone Lake, YNP, Wyoming, USA - YL17G02_20 | ecosystem: Environmental > Aquatic > Freshwater > Lake > Sediment | place: USA: Wyoming | collected...
CGCCACGGCTTCCGCCGGCAGACGGTCCACGAAGGAGGCCCGGAGGGATTCGTACCGTTTCTGCCATTCATGGATCGGTTTTGTGAAGTAGGTGGCGTCGCGCATGGAAATGTTATATAGAATGACGATTAGGATGTCAAGACATATTTTGTTAAAATACAATAGGGCCACGAAGGCATCGATCGCGGCCAAACTGGGTGACGGGAAGTATTTCCTTGTATTTATAACAACTTTAGCATTCATGGGCGGCAAATGACCGTGAAGATACCTTCGATAATTTTGAATTCTGACGGCAGCAGATCTCTTAACAAACCGTCATTCGATATAACATTTTCAGGGACCGCCGAAACCAAGAGAAGATGTAACATGTTTTCTTTATTACGTTATTTTTGGCTGGCTCTATCAAGAGCCGACGAAAATGTTATGTCAAATCGTTCCGCGAAAATCGGTGTTTAACATACTCCACATCATAATATTATCCTCAACAATATTTTTTGTTGCTACCCTGCCCACTACTTGATCAATATCTTTTGGGCTGATGCCGTGAGCCGGGCGCTTCCAAGTCAGGTCGTCATGGGTAATAACTTTGCCTTTGGGAATATTTCTTTTTGCCACCAAACTTCTTCGGGCATGCTTTCTGGCAAGTTCCTCTTCTGGTAGTGCCACAACCTCGAATTGGCCAAGCAGGGGCCAGACGTTACCAAGCATGTGGCAAAAGTGTTTCAAGTCGGTCTTGTCCATTGCATGATAATGATCATTGCCTGGGAGGTTCTTGTCATGTGTAAAGTGCTTTTCAATGATCTTGGCGCCTAATAATGTGGCGACTAAAAGTGTTTGCATATCTTTGGGTAAAGTATGATCCGAGTATCCAATAATATTTCCAGGAAAAGCCGCCTGGAGCCCCTTGATCATGCCGAGATGAGCATCTTTGTCTTGCGTTGGATAATTGAGCACACAATGCAGTAATGCCAAAGGTACTTGGAAAGCATCAATCCATGTTTTTGCTTCTTTTATTTCCCAAAGATCGCTAGCTCCGGTAGACAAAATAATAGGCTTGCCAAACCGGCAAATGTGCTCAATAAATGGTTTATTGGTAATATCCGAAGACGATATTTTAAAAACATCAACCAGGTCGTTAAGAAAGTTTACTGAATCAACATCAAAAGGGGTACTCAAAAAGATTATGCCAGCCTGATCACAGTATCTTTTAAGTTCTTCAAACTCTCGTTTCCAGAATTTGTCATATTTCCGGAAAAGAGCATATTGGCTAGGAGTCGGTTCTTTCCTCAAATCCCAATAAGCAGGAGAATCTTTTGAAGCGATTGTATCAGCCTTGTATGTCTGAAATTTGATAGCATTAGCACCGCCTTCTGTTGCTTCATCAATCAGGCGCTTTGCCAGATCCATATTTCCTTCATGGTTAACACCAGCCTCTGCGATAATATAAGGCATTTGCTGTTCTATGGTGCTCTGGCTATTTATCCGAAAAAAATCAATAATATCTCGGCTCATATTTGCTCCAAAAGTTGAGAAATAAGGTTTTTAACATTGGCTCTGCCTTGAGTTAAGTCTACTTGTTTCATAAGTTCGCCCATATATTGTCTGGTTTCTGCGGACTCGACCAACTTTTGAAAAGAATGCAGGATATCATCTGACGATAACGATGTTCCCAAGCCAAGGTTAAGAAAGCCAAATTCTTTGGAAGCGAAAAAGTGCGTTGTTTCGCGTGAGTTTTGAGCCATAACAATGGTGGGCGTTCCGATGGCTGCTGCTTCATAGGTGGTTCGTCCAGCAGATGTAAAAATAACGTCTGCCTTAAGCATATAGTCAGAGATATTTCCTGAATTCCTGATAATATTTATGTGCTTGAACTGTTTGAGTGTGTCGTACTTATTATAGCCAAATCCTGCAATCACCATAATCTGGATATGTTTTCGGATACAATAATTATAAATTGTTTCCAGAACCTTAAATGTATAGTTATTTGGGTCAACCCCTCCAAAGGTTAGGAGCACATGCTCAACATCACGGGTCACTGTTTTTTTGGGTGAAAGCAAAAATTCATCCCTTAAGCAGAAATATTTGTGCCCGAAATAGTGATTGGGCAAAATATCTTGTTCAGGGTAAATGGCATTGATAACCAGATCTGCAAAAGCTGTCCCTTCTCCCAAGTCTTCGAAATTGACGACTTTGATGGCAAGTTTTTTTAAGCCCTGGATATAAGTTAGAGAGGTATCAAGTCTATCGTTGATCACCATGTGTGGCTCAAGCAAGCAAATATCATCGATAATATCCCCGTGCTCCTGCATAACCACCTGGTAGTTGCGTTCGGCTATTTTGTCCAAGGCTAACTTACTTTTGGCATCGGCCAAGAAATATATTTCATGATTGAGGATATCATTTGCCAGGAGTAATGTATTATAGACATGACCCAACCCGATTTCATTATAGCCGGCGACTACAAAAAGTATCCTCTTTTTCTTCAAATGATATTCGCAGAGCCTCCAATCGTCATAGGTGTCAATATCAATGCTTTCACCTCCTGTAAGCAGGTAAAGATCAACGTTGGAACCGATGCGATTATGATCAGTGATGATACTGGAGCGGGTAATAAGAAAGGCGCCAGTTTCTTTGAATATGGGAGGTAGATACTGCCGGTTAAGACGTTTAGCATAATTTGGGAGAAAACGCTCGTTTTCCTTTCTCCAAGTAAGGTGCGTGTTGTCCTTGGCCGATATGACTGTATCTATCCAAGGATTAGTTATAAGCCTACCTATCGCATTATCAATGGAAACAGGAGTGATTAGTGGAGAAGTTGGCTGTAAGGTGACAATGATGTCATACTTTCTTGTCCCATGCTTTGATGCATACCTATAGACATCGTAAATGACCGGGTCCAGTGTTGTTTCATCACGGGCTCTATCTGGGTGGCGCTTATGTATATTAACACCATATTTCAAGGCTAATGAAAGGATTTCCTCATCCTCACTTGAAACATAGATATCAGGGTTATGGCTTGATTTGAGTGCTGCTTTGATTACGTATGACAAGAGTGGCTGGCCGTTAAGTGATCTAAGGTTCTTGCGTGGAATACCTTTGGAGCCACCTCGGGCTGGAATTACTATTAGTATATTATCTTTCATCACAATATAAGACCTTTGCAGTTCGTGATTCAGCCATAAAATTGCTTCATATCAAATTGGGTGAAATTTTATTTCTCTGACTTTGATAATCCGTGTGCGTTTGGGACATATTGCTTGTCGCAAGCTGGACAGATAGACTTTGAATTCAATTTTTCTCCGCATTTGCACATCCAGCCGATCTGTTTTGCCGGATTGCCTACCATTAGAGCGTAGTCGAGGACATCCTTTGTGACAACGGCCCCGGCGCCCACCACCACCATGCGGATTTTACCGGTATGTGGTTTTCCTGTGTGCAGTGCCACGTCCACCCTTCGGGAAAAGTCTGGTTTGGCCTGTAGATAGGATAACAGGGCAATGAGCGGTTTGGCTCCGGGCTGCTGAAGGTCGGCATAGGCTCTGGGCGCATCCTCAAGTGGATAAATGGCGGAAATCAGAGCGTTGACATTGACCCGGCCTTCGGAGACCAACCTCAGATATTCAGCCATGTTCCGGTTTTCAGTCCAGCGTACGTAGGAAACCGGGTAGGCCAGGCCGTGTTCTTCATAGGTTTGGTCATAGCGGCCCGGTCCGTATGAGGTGGATATGAAAAAATCCAGCTCTTTGGTGTAAATATCTTCGCGCTTAATATCCAGCCCCACATCCCCCACCAAGACAACGCGGCCCTTTTTTCGGCACATTTTGAATGCCGTGGAAAGGACTTCGCTGGATGGAGTGGCCGCTGTTACAACGACTCCATCAGCGCCGATACCGTCGGTAAGACGATAGACCTGATCAACCTGGTTTGCCGCTCCATCAAGACCCAGGTCCATGCCCAGGTTACAGGCCAATTTGATCCTTTCAGCTTCCAGGTCAGCACCCATAACCCGGCAGCCATTGGCCTTGAGCAGTTGAACAGTAAGCTGGCCCAGAATACCCAGGCCGATAACCACGAAGCATTCGCCCAAAGTGGGATTCAGGCGCCGGGCCCCCTGCATGGCAATGGCCCCCAGGGTAACGGTACTGGCCTCTGCAAATCCCAATCCATCTGGCACGGGAACAACCAGGTTGCGAGGCACCCGCACAACCTCGGCATGGTGGGCGCATTGACCGCCTGCACAGGCCACACGGTCTCCGGGACGAAGGTCGTGAACACCCTCGCCGACTTCGATAACTGCCCCGGCCAGGGAATAGCCCGTGGGTTTCTCGACAGACAAGGTGCTCTCAACCCGGTTTCTGGTCTTGGAAATCCCTTCGGTCATGGCCATATGGATAACTTTCTTGACCTTGTCCGGTTGCTCCATCGCCTTTTTCCAGAGCGGCTTGGCCCCGGACCTGATACCGCTTAGCTCAGTTCCTACGGAGATACAGGAATGACTCACCGCTACCAGCACTGTGCCGGGCTCCACCTGCGGGGCGGGGACATCTTCGACGGTTACTTGTCCTTTTTTTATGAGTATTTGTTTCATTTCTTTCTCAGTGTATGTTTATGTAACTGGATATGTGAAAAACCTGTGCATGTGACTGATTTATACAAACAAGCACAATTACAGAAGCACAGTCATGTGCTCCACAATTCGCTCTGCAGCCTTCCCATCCCACAACGGCGGAATTGCCCCGTTTTTCCATTTTCCGGCGAAAAGGCGTTCAAGATGCGGGGCAAGGTTGTCTGGATTTGTACCCACAAGCTCATTGGTGCCCATGGTGATGGTTTCCGGGCGTTCGGTTGTGTCGCGCAGGGTCATGCAGGGCACACCCAGAACCGTGGTCTCCTCGGTGATGCCGCCTGAATCTGTTATCACGGCAAAGGCATTTTTCACCAGGGAGTTGAATTCCAGATAGCTCAGGGGCTCGGTTAAATGCACACCATCAGTTTTTATACCCATTCTTTCCAGGTTTTTGGCTGTCCGTGGATGGACTGGGAATATAATCGGAAGCCCCCGTGCACCTTGGATGATCGCTTCCAGCAGATTTTTCAGATTGAGTTCTGCATCCACATTATTGGGGCGATGCAGGGTAACGACAAAATAATGTTTTTCCCTGAGTCCCATGTTGTTCCAAACTGGCGGTATTTGCAGCCTGGGCAGGTGCTTGAGCAGCGTGTCGATCATGGTGTTGCCCACAAAAAAGATCCGATCTTTCCCCACACCGCTTTTGCGCAGATTTTCATTGGCAAATTCGCTGGTGGTAAAAAACCAGTTGGTGACGGTATCTGTGACCATTCGGTTGATCTCTTCGGGCATGGTCCAATCGCCTGATCGAATGCCCCCTTCCACATGGGCCACGGGTACATGGAGTTTCTGAGCGGTGATGGCGCAGGCCATTGTAGATGTGACATCACCCACAACCACACAGAGATCGCTTTTTTCTTCCAGCAACACCCGTTCATAGCCCAACATGATGCCGGCGGTTTGCTCGGCCTGAGTGCCGGAGCCAACTTCCAGATTGATATCCGGATCAGGAATCCCCAGCTGTTTAAAGAAACTGCCGGACATATTCCGGTCATAATGCTGGCCGGTATGGATAAGCCTGTACCGAAGATGCGAACCATTGGCGCGCGCTTTCTCGAGTGCATCGATAATCGGTGCGATTTTCATGAAATTGGGGCGCGCCCCGGCGATAAGGTCAATCAACTTCATTCGATCCTTGTGTATTGGCTTCTGACTTGAAGATCGTGCAAACCTAAATGGGCAAGACGCGTCCGGGTACGCGGCGGTCCCCCTTTTCCGAAAATGTCACGTCTCATGACCTGCCCTCCGAGGCTTTGTACCAGGCGATGGTCTTGGCGAGGCCCTCGCGGCAGGGGGTGCGCGCGCGGAAGCCGAATTCCGTCACGGCCCGGGTCGTGTCGAGCATCCGACGCGGCTGGCCGTCGGGCTTGAGGGCAACTGGGGTCAACTCTTGACTTGACTTAACTGGCGAAGAAGCGATAAAGGCCGTCTGTCTGGTCGGTTTGGTCTGTCTGGTCTGTTTCGTTATCGCGTTTATAGCGTTTATCGGGTTCGTCGCGTTATGGCGTTCATAGGGTTTATCTGGGCTTACCTATACCTCAGACCTTGTAAACTTCCCTTCTATGGCCTATAAGATGATACAGTGATAAGCTTCTTACTGAAATCAGCAGTGTAGATGATCCTCCAATCTCCAACTACAAGCTTAAACATACCCTGAAACTTCCCCTTGAGAGCTTGAGGATTAATAAGCTCGATGTTCTCTGATAGCCATTCTATCCTTCTTATAACGCGCTCAGATATGATCCTATCGAGCTTTGAAAGGTCCTCGAAAGCTTGACCAGTGAAATCGACGCTATACTTCACTCACCCCTAACCTTTCCTTTACCTCCTCCAAAGAAATCCTCTCCTTCGAGGCGAGAGAGGCGGTCAGTCTTTGTTCAGTTTCTCCCCTTAACTCCAATCCATAATCAGGGTCAAAAAGGAACTCCTTGAACTTCTCCTCTATCACTTCTCTTAGGATATCTCTCAATTCCTCAGGTGTTAGATCAGCTATCTTCAACTTCATAACCTCGCTTTCCTTTTGTCTCGGGTGTGGGGGTCACATATGTCATTTCACTCATCTATCTGCTCCGTTGCGTTTGTAGCGTTTATGGCGTTTATCGCGTTATTGCGTTGTAGCGTTTATGGCGTTTATCGCGTTGGAGCGCTATCGCGCAGGCTCAGGCTAAGGAAGAAATGCCTTGAACTGTTCAGGAGTCAATTCTGCATCTGGAAGCGTGCCCGCTCCAGTCCGTGGATTACTTCACTGGCTTTCAATGATGGCAACCTGTCCGTCACAGGACCACCTTTTGAACGCCTACAAATTCAGGCAGGATTTCCTCTCCTTCTTCCTCAAGGCAAAGTTCTATCGCCTCTTTAATGTTGGTCATCAGCTCATCGAGGGTCTTTCCCTGGCTGTAACAACCCCTTAACTGAGGTACTTCTCCCACATAATATCCATCCTCGTCCCGCTCAATGACGACATGGAATTCCTGCTTCAGCGCGCGCATCGTCGTTTTCTCCTAATCCATTGGTAGATAGCAGTCATCGGATTGAGGGGGTTCGCTGAGTTCTTTGTGTTGATTGATTTTAAGCCTTCATCGCTGGTCGCGAAACTTCCGGAAGGGTGAACTCTATTTTCTTTCCCATGACTTCCGAGGCATCAATGACCTCTATCCCGATAAGTTTGCCTTCAATGCTAAAATCTGCATGCACTCCAGGAACAACGGTTACGGTTTTTGCCGCCTTTACCGAAGCTTCAGCAAAATAGATATAAAGAAGGTCCCTGACTGGATCATATTCTAACTTCATTTTCTTCTCCTTCTTTTGAGAAGCCTTTGCCGTACCTGGCTTTCACGGTGAGCAACACCACTGTATCATTTACTGGCTTATAATAAACGCTAACCTCTTTCTCTTCAAAGAAATTACCCTCCCATACTTGATTATAGGGGAATACAAGTGCTTTTCCAATGGTTCCAGATTTGGCATCTTTTGCTTCCCATCCCTTCTCCAAGACCTTCTCGATCTCTTCCAGCGTGATACCGCGCTGAGCCATGCGGGCTCTCAAATGCGGATGAAGGTCAGCGTCAGAAATTTTGATCAAAGCTTCTCCTCATGGTTTATCTCGTTGATCTCATTGATCTGGTCGGTTTGGTCTATCTGTTTGTCGGGTTCATTGAGTTTGTCGCGTTCATAGCGTTTGTCGCGTTGGCGTGTTCATAGCGTTCATCTTTGCGTCTGTTTGGTCGGTTTCGTCTATCTCGTCTGTTTAGTCTATGAAAACTCAGCTGACTGATTTGGAGGAAGGAATTGATTGGGTCTTAACACGCTCGAGAAATTGCAAAAAGAATGTAAGGAAAATACCTAAGAAAATAGCAAGTGTTCCTGACAATAACAGATTAATTCGGATATTTGGCTTAAACTTCTTGATCGGAGGGGCCGCCTTATCAATGACCTGGAAGGAGATGTCCTCCTTTGCTTCTCCCATCTTGGCCATCTCATACTGGGGGATCAGGATCTCCAGCATCTTGGCATTGAAGTCCACATCCCGCTTGTAACGCTCAAAGGAGAGGGCCAGCTGGGGGGCGGACTCCAGGGAGAGTTCACTGCCCCCTCCGGGATTCTTACTCCCTGCTTCGAGCCTGGCCAATTGCCGTTTCAGTAAGTTGACCTGCTCCAGCAAAGTTTGTACCTCTGGGTTCTGTGGAGTGGCATAGCTTCTCAGGACCCCCAGTTGGACCTCTTTGGAAATGACCTCGGCTCTTAAATCTGATAATCCTTTAATCGCGGTCTGTGCCTGAAAATCCGGGGCCACCATCCTCTTGCTCTGCGCATACTCCTTCAGTTTCTCCTCTGCCGCCTTCATCTGCTCCTTGGTCTGGGCGATTTGCTGCTCCAGAAATAGCCTCTTCTGCTTGGCCAGGGTGAGGGCATTGACATTCATGAAACGATCGAGCTCCTCGATATAGGCATTGGCGATCTGGGCGGCCCTTTGTGGATCTCTATATTCTACTGCAACGGAGACGAGGTCACTTTTGCGGTCGGTGGAGATTTGGGTAAGACCTTTTAATTTCTTGACCCCATCTTCCATGGTAGCGGGTTGGGAGGAGCCGGCGAAGAATTCCGGTAAAAGGTTCAGTTTTTGGATGACATTTTCGGCCAGGGTACGGCTCTCCAGGACGGCCACGAACTTCTCGGCCGGGGTGGATTTGCCAATGCTGACTCCCGCCATCCCACCCAGGGCTGCCAGGGTCGAGGAGAGGCCACTCTGGGGTGACTCCAGGGGCAGGAGGGTGGTCTTGGCCTGATAGATCTTGGGCAGGAGGAGGCTGAAGACGAGGGTGGCGAAGGTGCTGGCGAAGAAGATGAGGGCGATTAACTTCCAGCGCTTGACCAAGACGCGCCAGAGGTCTAAAAGATTGATCTCGTCGGGGTCGGCGTTTATCGCGTTATTCGCGTTCATTGGGTTATAGCGTTCATCGCGTTGATCGCGTTAGGGTGGAGGTCAGATACTTGATGAAATTGGATATTTGGCGTTGCACTTTGTCCACGGCCTCATAGATTTCGTCGAAGTCCGACTTGCGGAGATAGCCCTGATCCAGGGCCACATAAAGATGGCTTTGGAGCTCTGCTGCCGATGATTTGGCGATGAAGAGGAATTGCACAAATTCTTTGTTTCCCTTCCGGGAGAATCCCTCGGCGATATTCGCCATGATGGAAATCGCCGCGCGCTTGACTTGATCCATCAGGCTGAAATCGCGGCCAAACCCATCAGCGCTACAAACCTCATAAACGCGATTAACGATGTTTCGGGCCTGTTGCCAGCATTCGAGGTCTTCGAAGCGAACGATTTGCGTTTTTTGGGTTATAGCGTTCATCGCGTTATAGCGTTCATCGCGTTCATCGCGTTCATCGCGTTATGGCGTTCATCGCGTTGATCGCGTTATCGCGTTCATCGCGTTGATCGCGTTTGTTGAGTTCATAGCGTTCATTGAGCGTTTATAGGGTTTACGGGGTTATGGCGTTAGTCCACTTACATATGTCGGCTCTCAGCTTGGATCGTCACACTGACCTCACCGGGCTGGATCAGCCTTCTCGTAGAGGCGTTCAAAAATTCCACACTGACTGGCTCTGCATCCTCCCCGTAACTCACGATTACCCCACCTGGTTCCTCAATTGCATCTACCGGGGGATCTTCCCGAAGAAGCAAGAAAAGGACATCTGATTCAGAATCATATCGTATTTTCATTCTGCCCAATTCTCCTTCCAATATTTGTCCACTTTGCTTGTCCAATACAGGGAAGTCGAGAAGAGTCGAGAAGGGTCACATCTTCATTTGTCATTTTACCCATCTCGCTCCGTTTCCTCCAACTCGTCGATGTCGTCGGTTTGGTCGGTTTGGTCATCTGGTCTCTCTGGTCGATTTGGCCAATGCGTAGAAGGCAATCATGCATAGGCCAGTCTGCCTTTTGGTTGCGGAATCGATCTTCCCAGGCTTCTTGCGGTCTCCATCCATTCCGAGATCACAGTTTCCGCATTCTTTATGGCCTCTTCATAGGTTTGGCCATCAGCCATGCACCCCGGGAGTTCTGGGACCTCGACGATGTAACGACCATCTTCCTCGCTCCAAAAAATAATGAGTTCATACTTATACATTTTGGACCTCTCCATGCAGTTTGTATTTAAGGATGAGCCATCTCACTTGCTTCACCTGATAAGCTTTAGCCTTCCCATCACCCAAAGGCTGCAAATTGATGATCTCTTCAATCCCTTCCTTGTAGAATATATGATGATTTGCTTTCATTCTCTCAGAGAATCCCAGATCCCTCAAGAGCTTTCTCAGAGGTTCAAATCGGATGTTCCGGTCGGCCAAGCCACTGAGAACTTTTTCTAATGTTTTTCTATCCATTTGGGTTGGTCGGTTTGGTCTGTTTGGTCCGTCGCGTTATGGCGTTTATAGCGTTCATGGCGTTTATCGCGTTATTGGCGTCTGATCCTTCATATATCCCGTCAAATTGATGGGAAGTAATATAACCTTGATCGAGGGCGATGTAAAGGTGAATTTGGAGCTCTGCTCCATCTGGATGCCTCATCCGCATGTGACTTCCCCTTTGCCGGACGATCTGGAAGCCTGCCCGCTCCAGTCCATGGATTACTTCACTGGCTTTCAATGATGGCAACCTGTCCGTCACAGGACCACCTTTTGAACGCCTACAAATTCGGGCAGGATTTCCTCTCCTTCTTCCTCAAGGCAAAGTTCTATCGCCTCTTTAATGTTGGTCATCAGTTCATCGAGGGACCTTCCTTGGCTATAACAGGCCCTTAACTGAGGTACTTCTCCCACATAATATCCATCCTCGTCCCGCTCAATGACGACATAGAATTCCTGCTTCAGAAAGGGTCGTGGGGTCAGGTCTTGCTTTATTACATTTTGCATCTCGTTCATAGCGCACAGCTTCTGGTTGTAGCGTTTGTAGCGTTGTCGCGTTCATACGGTCATGCTCTTAGACTAAACACAAAGGGCCGCTCCAATTGCACATGGAACCGCCCTTCAATTTTTGCCAGGATTTGGTTGCCCTTTCGGGAGGGAAGTAGAGACATCGCCCTGCTATCTTCTCAGACCATTCGTGCTTAACAATGGTCCAAAGTCCCATCAATCACCTATGTTTATTTACAAAAAACCTGAGCCAATGTCAAATTTTTTTTGGGGTAGCTGATACTTTCAAAACACCCTTCCCTGGCCGAGGTACCACTCGATGGTTCGCTTCAGGCCTTCCTCCAGGCTCACCTGGGCAGAGAATCCGAACTCCCTTTTTGCGCGGCTGGTATCCAGGCAGCGCCGGGGCTGGCCATCGGGCTGGGAGGTGTCCCAGATAATCTGGCCGGAAAATCCAGTCAGCTTGGCAATCAGGTCCACCAGATCTCGGATGGAGATCTCAAAGCCTGAACCCAGGTTGACCGGATCGGGCTTGTGGTAATGTTCAGCGGCTAATAGGATGCCTTCGGCACAATCCTCCACATAGAGAAACTCCCGGGTGGGCTCTCCGGAGCCCCAGACGACGATGGGTTGATCGCGTTGGTCGCGTTCATCGCGTTCAAGGCGTTCGTCGCGTTGGTCGCGTTTGTCGCGTTCTTGCGTCCTTCGGCGGGTGGCTTCTTTTCCTCCCATCGCATCCACGATCTTTCTGATCAAGGCGGGGATGACATGTGAGGCCTCTAAATCGAAATTGTCCCGAGGCCCGTAGAGATTGACCGGGAGCAGAAAGATGGCGTGGAACCCGTACTGCTGGCGATAGGCCTGGGCCTGAACCAGCAACATCTTCTTGGCCAGTCCATAGGGGGCATTGGTCTCCTCGGGATAACCGTCCCAGAGGTCTTCCTCCCGGAAGGGAACTGGGGTGAATTTGGGATAGGCGCAGACGGTGCCGAGGGCCACAAACTTCTTCACTCCAAAAAGGCGAGCCTGCTCCATCATCTGGGCTCCCATCATCAAGTTCTCATAGAAGAACTTGCCTGGGTTGGCTCGGTTGGCCCCGATACCGCCTACCACCGCTGCCAGGTGGATCACCAAATCCGGCCGAGCGTCGGCATAGACCCTCTGGCAGGCTTCCATCTCTACTAAGTTATAATGGGAGATGTGGGGCACGAAGACCTCCGGGCAGCCTCGTTGCTTCAGCCTTTCAACCACATAGCCTCCCAAGAAGCCATCGCCGCCCGTCACCAGCACTCGTTGGTCGTGCCAAAAACTCTCCATGGTCTGCCTCAATAATGGGCGAGGCCCACAGTAATCCCCCCACAGATGAAAATCGCTTGACCGGTAATGAAAGAGGCCTCATCCGAGGCCAGGAAGGAGATGAGGTTGGCCACATCTTGTGGCTGTCCCATCCTCTGTAAAGGGATGGCACTGATAATCGCTTTGGTCTTCTCGCTTCCTTCGGGATTGACTGACTTGAATAGCTCGGTGGCAATCGGCCCGGGCCCCACATAGTTGACATTGATGTTATGCGGGGCGAGTTCCAGGGCCCAGGTCCGGGTCACTCCAATCAGGCCCGCCTTGGTGGCGGCATAGACCGTTCGGTCCGATTTCCCCAGGCTCGCGCGGGAGCCGATGTTAACGATCTTGCCATACTTATTCTTCTTCATGGTGGGGAGCACCGCCTGGGTACAGAAAAAGGTCCCCTTGAGATTGACGGAGACCACCTTATCCCAATCTTCTTCTTTTACATCCTCTAATAGGGCCGGCCGGACAATGCCTGCATTGTTGACCAAGATATCCACCCTTCCAAATTGCTTGAGCGTCTGCTCCACCATTTGATCGACTTCGTTCTTCTTGCTCACATCCGCGGTCATCGCTCGGGCCTTCACCCCGAGGCTATTCAGTTCATCGGCGACGCGGGATGCCTCTTCCGACAGGATGTCCAGCACGATGACCAATGCGCCTTCGTGGGCCATCTTAAGAGCAGTTGCCTTTCCGATGCCCTTTGCCCCACCGGTTATGATTGCAACCCGATCCTGCAGTCTCCCTTGATTCACTTGATCTCCATCCTTGTTTCACCGTATCTCATTCTCGTCCGATTCTCCTCGCAGGCTGAGCGTCAATTCATTCTTGGTCCAAACGATCTTCTTCTCGGCCAAGATCCTCTTTCCCTGGCCCGGGGCGGGAAGGCCCGCCCGTTCAAGATCATAATCCACCATGATCCTCACCAACTCGGAGAAAGAGATCTTAGGCTCCCATCCCAACTTCTTTTTGGCCAAGGAGGCGTCTGCCACGAGCAATTCCACCTCGGTGGGACGGAAGTATCTGGGATCCACCTTCACATATTGCTCCCACTCCAGGTTCGCATAAGCAAAGGCCTCCTGCAAGAATTCCTTGATCGAGTGGGCCTCGCCGGTACCGACGACCAAATCCGTCGCGTGCTCCTGTTGCAGCATGAGCCACATGCATTCCACATACTCCGGGGCGAAACCCCAGTCTCGGCGAGCCTCCAGGTTTCCGAGATAGAGATGACTCTGCCTCCCCGACTTGATACTGGCCAGTCCCCGGGTGATCTTGCGGGTGACGAAGGTTGCTCCGCGTCGGGGGGATTCGTGGTTGAAGAGGATGCCGTTGCAGGCAAAGAGCCGATAGCCCTCCCGATAATTCGTGGTGATCCAGAAGGCGTAAACCTTGGCCGCGGCGTATGGGCTTCGGGGGCGGAAAGGAGTCCTCTCGCTCTGAGGGGCGGGCGCATCTCCGAACATCTCGGAGCTAGCGGCCTGATAGAACTTGGACTTGACACCGCTCTTGCGAATAGCCTCCAAAACTCGGGTGGTGCCTAACCCTGTGACATCCCCGGTGTACTCTGGCATATCGAAGCTGACCCGGACATGGCTCTGAGCCCCCAGGTGATAGATCTCCTCCGGCTGAAGATTGTAGATGAGATGGGTAATTTGGCTTGCGTCGGAAATATCCCCGTAATGGAGGAATAGCCGAGCCCCCGGGGTATGGGGGTCGGTATAGATATGGTCGATGCGGCCGGTGTTGAAGGTGCTGGCGCGCCGAATCAGGCCATGGACCTCATAGCCCTTGAAGAGGAGCAGTTCGGCCAGATAAGAGCCGTCTTGGCCAGTGATGCCGGTAATGAGTGCTTTCATGAAGGCCTCCCACAGTGAAGCAGGTTAAGGTTAAGGTTGAGCATAAGATTTAGGCCAGTGAAGCAGAGGAAGGTTGAGGTTAAGGCTCAGGTTAAGGGCTTTCTCCAAAAGAAGCTATCAGGGAATTCAGCTCCTTCCATATTTCCTCGATGACAGACGAGTGATAATCCAATTCCTCTTTGGTGAAATATCCTACACGGTGGCCGTAAATCAAATGGCTCTTGGTTTCCGATAACGAACCCCGGGAGTTATAGTAGAAATTCAACTTATCTCTTGCATGCTTTCGTCCGAATCCTTCCGATAGATTTCCAGGGATAGATAATGCAGATCGTCTGATCTGTGAAGTCAAACCGTAGTCTTCTTTTCTCGGGAGCTTGTCTGTCAGTCTGAAGATTGCAACAGCGAGCTTCATAGCTTTTTGCCAGACGGGCATTTCTTCAAAGGATCTATAAGCCATCGTGACCCTCACGAATTAGGCTAAGGTTGAGGTTCAGGGGAACTTTGATCTGTGCTTAACCTCAACCTCAGCCTCAACCTGCATTCTGCTCACAATTCCTTCGAGCCACCTCCTGATCTGCTCCAGTGCCTCGGGGGTGGAGGCCTCAAAACGAAGGACCAAAGCCGGCTGGGTATTGGAGGCCCGCACCAGGCCCCATCCGCCCGCAAAGACCAATCGCAGGCCATCGATGGTAATAATCTTCTGGAGGGGGAGAGGGGGCTTGGGGCTTGAAGGGGAGGTTAGGGATTGCCGGAGCTGCTCCATGAGGAGGAACTTCTGATCATCCGGACAGTCCAGGCGGATCTCCGGGGTGGCATAGGTTTCAGGCAAGTCCGCCAGAAGCTTTGTGATGGAACTCTCCCTTCGTCTCAGGACTTCGATCAGGCGGGCACTGGCGTAGATTGCATCATCATAGCCAAAGTAGCGGTCCGCAAAGAAGAGGTGTCCACTCATCTCCCCGGCCAGCAGGGCATGTTTCTCCCTCATCAGTTGTTTGATGGGCGAGTGTCCGGTCCTGCTCATGATGGCCACGCCGCCCAGCCTCTCGATTTCCTCGTACATCACCTGGGAGCACTTGACCTCTCCGATGAAGACAGGAGGCCCAATGCGGGGCTGCGGTGGGGGGGATAGCAGGTCTCTGGCAAACAGGATCATGAGCCGATCTCCCCAGATGATCTCGCCTTGTGGATCCAAGACCCCGATGCGATCGGCATCGCCGTCGTAGGCGATCCCCAAGTCGGCCTCCTCCGCTTGAAGTCGGCCCCTCAGGTCCGTCAGGTTTTCGGGGAGGCTGGGATCCGGGTGGTGATGGGGAAAGGAGCCATCCGGCTCGCAATAAAGCTCTGCCACCCGGCAGCCGAGGGATCGAAGCAGGGCAGGGGCCACCAAGCCGCCGGTGCCGTTGCCGGCATCCACCACCACCTTAATGGGCCTTGCTGCATCTGCCTTGGGCCCGGTGGCAGAGGCGGAGGTCAGGGTCTGAAAATGCTCGTTCATCCAGGCCAGATAGTGGGGAATGATTGGATAGTTCTCGATGATCCCCTTTTTCCGCCGGGACTTGGGAGGGGATTGGCTGGCGAACTCCCTCAGCCTTTGGATGGTGGGGCCATGAATGGTCTCTCGGCCCACACAGATCTTGAGGCCATTATATTCGGGGGGATTGTGGCTGCCGGTGACCATAATCCCGCCCTCCACCTCTAATTGGAAGAGGGAAAAATAGAGGAGGGGCGTGGGGCAGACCCCCAGATAGAAGATGTCGAGCTCTTGGCTGCTGATTCCTTGCATCAAGGCCGAAATCACTTCCGGGGAGCTCAGACGGACATCACCCGCTACTGCAACTCGCGGGCGCCGTCCCACGGGCAAAGCGGGGTGGGCCTCGCGGAGGAGGTGGGCATAGGCCCGGCCGATGGCCTCTACCACAGCAGGGGTGAGATCGGTCCCTGCAATCCCCCGGATGTCGTATTCCCGGAAGATGTGGGAGGGGATGGCGGCTTTTCCTTTCGCTGGGCCCTTACCTTCCATAGTCGTCATCAAACCTCTCGATGTCATCCTCTTCGACATATTCTCCGATCTGGGCCTCAATGATCTGCAGGGGGTCTGGACCCGGATTCTCCAGGCGATGCCTGGCCGATACGGGGATAAAGGTAGACTGGTGGGGGTAGACCTCAAAGGAGCGGTCCTCGATCCTGACCCGGGCAACGCCCGAGAGGACCACCCAGTGTTCGCTGCGGTGTCGGTGGAGTTGCAGGCTCAGCCTTCCGCCCGGGTTCACCTCAATCCTCTTGATCTTATAGTCTTCCCCTTTCTCCAGCACCGTGTATTGACCCCAAGGCCGATGGACAGTGAGATGAACGAGGTACTCCTCCGAACCCCTTTTCTTGAGCTCCTCTGCCACTCCTTTCACCTGCTGGGCGTGCTCCTTGGGACACACCAGGGTGGCGTCCTCGGTGTCCACCACGATCATGTCCTTCAGGCCGAGCGTGGCCAGAATTCGGGATCCAGCGAGGAGGATGGAATTCCGGGAGCCCCGGTCGAGAAGATTGCCGGACTTGATATTGCCAGAGCCGTCCCTGGGGCAAACCTCATCCAAGGCTCCCCAGGATCCCACGTCGTGCCACCGCATGTCCGCTTCCACCAGCACCACGTGAGAAGATTTCTCCATTACCCCGTAATCGATGGAGACCGGGTCGATCCGGGAATAGGCCTGGGCGATGGTCTTTTTTTCCTCAGGGGTCCCTAAGGAGGCCTCCATCTCCTTCAAGCCCCGATTGAGGTCTGGCAGGTGGGTCTGAATTTCCGCCAGGATCGTCGCCGCCCTCCAGAGGAAGATGCCGCTGTTCCAATAGTACTGGCCGCTGGCCAGATATCCCTGGGCGGTCTTCAAGTCCGGCTTCTCCACGAACCTCTCCACCCTGAAGACTTGGGTGGAGGAGCCGGCAAAAGCTGCGGACGGTCCAGGGGAGGATATCGACTCGGCAGCCTTCAGATAGCCGAATCCGGTTTCTGGCCGGGTGGGCTTGATTCCGAAGGTCACCAGGAGGCCCTGGTGGGCGGGCTCGGTTGCTACTTCCAGTAATTCCAGGAACCGGGCCGGGCGTCTCACCAGATGGTCCGAGGGCATCACGGCCATGATGGCCTCCCGATCTTCCCTTAGCAGGTGCAATGCGGCCAGGCCGATGGCCGGGGCGGTATTCTTCATCTCCGGCTCCAGGAGGAAGCGATACCCAGATCCAATGGAGGCGGCTTGACGCTTCAGATCGAAGGCGTGCCGCTCGTTGGTGACGATAAGGGTCTTCTCCGGGAGGATGGCCTCACGGATGCGCAGAAGGGTTTCCTGAAAGAGGGAGTGCGACCCGATCAGAGTCAGCATCTGCTTGGGGTAGAGCTCGCGGCTCAGGGGCCAAAAGCGCGTCCCCGAACCCCCGGCGAGGATGACGGCATAGATCTCCGGTCCCAGCCTACTCATGGAAGATCTCCGCGGAAAAGATGAAGATCTCGGCCCCGCTCTTCCAGGCATCCGGAGGCAGGCCTGCCTTGAGACAGGTCTGCTTCAGGAAGGTCTCCCGGTCCCAGCCATATTCCACTGCTACCTGGGGGAGTAGCAGGCCGCGATGAGACCCTTTGGTGATGAAGAGGCCATCCCGGCCCACCTCGATCTCCGAGATCTCCTTGATCTCTTGCAGGGGGGTGAGGACCGAGATCTCGATCTCGGTCTGGGGAAGCTCCTCAGATCGGAGGGGGGGGAACCGGGGATCGGAGAATGCGGCAGAGAGGGCACAGGAGGCGATGGTCTGGTAGAGGGGGTGGGTGGCTTCGGTATATCCGATGCAGCCCCGGAGGCGTCCCCCTTTGGTCAGGGTGACAAAGGCGGCCCCATCCTGGAGAAGTTCTGCCTCGGTGACGGCAAAAGCGGGCGCCTTTCCCTCCTCCAGATATCCCTCAATGGAGCGCCGTGCAATCTCCAGTAACTTCTGGCGTAAGTTCTGCTCCAGCATCTCTCCCTCCGGAAAGGGGCCAGTTTCTTTTGGCCTTTGGCTGGGTTAGAAAGGAAAGGCCTGCCCCCGAGAAGGTCAGACTTCTCAGGCGGAAGTACCTCCTACAATAATCTCCGGGATCCTCAAGGTGGGTTGGGCATCGGAGACGGGGGCCCCTTGGCCGTCCTTGCCGCAGGTCCCCACGCCGAAGCCCAGGTCCGATCCCACCATGTCGATCTGTTGCAGGATCCGGGGGCCATTTCCGGTGAGGGTTGCCCCCCGCACTGCAGGACCCGCCTCGCCCCCTTCGATCCGGTAGCCCTCGGTGACCTCGAAGATGAAATCGCCGTTGACGGTGTTGACCTGGCCTCCCCCCATCTTTTTCACCAGAAGGCCGCGCGACACCGACCGAATGATCTCCTCCGGCGGGGTAACACCAGGGGCGATCAGGGTATTGGACATGCGGGGAATCGGCTTGTACTGATAGGATTGCCGGCGGCCATTGCCGGTCGATCGGCATCCGTCCTTCAGCGCCGCCAATCGGTCATAGAGATAGCCCTTCAGGACCCCGGCCTCGACGAGGATGGTCCGCTGGGCCTCGGTCCCCTCGTCATCGAAGACATAGGAACCCCGCCGCTGGGGAATGGTGGGATCGTCGATGACGGTGATCAGGGGTGAGGCGATCTGTTCTCCCAGGCGGCCGGAGAAGATAGAAAGGCCCTCCTGGGCCAGATCCGACTCCAGGCCGTGGCCCACCGCCTCGTGGATCATGGTGCCTCCTGCCTCGGAAGAGAGCACCACCATCATGGGGCCGGCGGGCGCGGGCTCCGCCTCCAGCATGTGGATCGCCCGGCGCGCGGCCTTTTCCGCCACCCCTTCCGGCGAAGATTCCTCGAAGATCTCCCATCCTACCACGCCGCCGATTGCCTCGTATCCTGTCTGGATGATTCCGTCCTGAGAGGCGACCACCTGAACGGCCAAGAGGACCCCCACCCTTTCCTCCTCGCAGAGCAGGCCGTCCGAGTTGGCGATACGAGCCCGGCGCCACCCATCCCGATAGGTCACCCGAACCTGACGGATGCGGGGGTCCAGACCTCTGGCGACCCCATTGGCGGCCATGACCAGATCGACCTTCTTCTCCAGGGGGATCTCCTGCGGGGGGATCCGGATCTGATGAGACCAGGGGGGATCCTTGGCCCCTAAGGGAAGAGGGGGAGTGGGGACCGGGGCCCGTTTGTCCGGGAGGGCGCCCGCAAGGTAAGAAGCCAGATCGAGCAGGGAAGGCAGCGACAGGTCACTGGAGGAGCCGTGGACGGTCTGAAAGTTCTTGATCAGACGCAATCCTGCCCCTCGATCGCACCCGGAGAGGATGTGTTCGATCTTATCCTCTTCGCAGATGATAGAGGTTGCCTCTGTCTCTTCAAGGAAGAGATCAGCGAAAGGACCTCCCCGCGAGAGGAGGGAGGCCAATACCTGGCTTAGATGATCTGTCTCCAATCCACTACCTCCGCCTTTTAATAGCACTCGCAAACTCCTCTTGTCAATTGCAAAATCTGGGAGTAAACTATTAGTCAGAGAGAGATTGGCGCAACAACATGGAGAAGGGGAAGCAATCGTTGACGAAAAACCCAAAAGGCAAGAAGGGTAGTCGTCCGTTTCGACTCGGGGCAGTCGCACTGCTTCTGGCCATCGCCCTTGTGTCCCCCTGGGGCAGGCCGCCCGCCGCCAAAGAAGTAATCCTCATGAGTGAAGCCGATGAGGTGAAGGTGGGCGGGGGGATGGACAAGGAGTTGGAGAAACGATATGGTTTCTGTGGCAGCCCCAAGCTCCAGGCCTATTTGGACCAGTTGGGTCAGAAGGTTGCAGCCCAGGCAGAGCCGAGGGGATTCCGCTATAGCTTCAAGGTCCTGGACGATGAGACGATCAATGCCCTGGCCCTTCCCGGGGGGTATATCTATGTGACGCGAGGCCTCCTGGCGGTTTTGAATGATGAGGCGGAGCTGGCCGGGGTGATCGGTCACGAGGTGGGCCATGCCTCCTCTCGCCATGCCGCCAAGCAGATGACCAAGGCCACGTTGTTTCAGCTCTTGAGCCTGGGCGCCTTGGCCGCAGCCGCCTCCACCCCGGAGGGACGAGTAAATATGGGTGCCTGGGCCATTGCCTCCAACGAGTTCTTCACCCAGATCCTATTGGGGTATGGGCGAGACAACGAGATGGAGGCGGACGAGAAGGGCATGCGCTATGCATTCCAGGCTGGATATGACCCGCGATGCATGGCGCAATTCCTGCGCTATTTGCGCACCAAAGAGCAGCTATCTGGCATAAACTTTCAGGGTTTTTACCTCACTTATCCCGAGACTGCCGAGCGGATCATCAAGTCCGATACCCTGGGGTATATTCTGGCCAGCGGATCTAAGGCGGGTGAGTTAGAGGTGGGGGCCAATCGTTACCGCTCCCAGCTGGAGGGGTTGCCCTATGGCCACAAGGATGATCGGCGGACCGTGCAGATCTACACCGCTAAGGCCGGCGATTCCCTGCCCTCCATTTGCCGGGCCCTGCTGGGCGATGAGTCCCGGAGCCACGAGGTGACCTTCCTCAACCGGTTGAAGGAGGGGGTGAAGCTGGAGGAGGGGATGGTCCTCAAGATCCCCTCGCGCTGAATTGCTGGGCCTCCTGCGCCCCTGAGCGGTTTCCCTTATCTTTCTTCGAACCCCCCCCAATTGCGCCCTCAACCCCTCACGAGGATCCTGGTTCTCCGGGTTCCCCTCTCTGGCCCTCCTCCCCCTCAATTTGTCGCAGGTAGCGGAGCAGACCCCACAAGGCAATCAGGCAGATCAGGATCCCGATGCGGATAGCCAGAGGGGCCCCCAAGTATTGAGCCAATAACCCGATCTGAAGGCTTCCTAGGGGGGCCATGCCCAGGAGGGCCATGACGAAGAAACCCATGATCCGCCCACGGAGGTCATCCGGGACCTTCGTCTGCAACAGGGTATTGGAGGTGGCGAGAAAGGTGATCATGAAGGCCCCCACCAGGATCAGCAAGAGCAGGGAGAGATAGAGGTTGGCCGAAAAGGTGAAAAGCAGTAGCGAGATCAGGAACAGGAAGGCCCCGATGAGGACCATGGATGCCCTTCCCCGACGATTGCCCCAGGAGGCCAAATTCAGGGCCCCACTCAGGGCACCCACGCCGGTGGCCGTCATCAGAGCCCCCAGGGTCTTGGGCCCCCCGCCCAGGATGTCCTTGGCAAAGACGGGCATCATTACGATGTACTGGAGGGCAAAGACGCTGATGATCGCGATCAGGGAAAGGAGGGAAAGAATGGCAGGATGGGATCGGGCATAGTGGATGGCCTCTCGAACCCCATGCCGGGTGGAGAATTTGGGCTTGGTCTGCACCTCAAAACGCATCGAGTAGAGGGCGAAGAGAATGGCAAAATAGGTGAGCCCATTGAGGAAGAAGCAGGGGGCCAGGCCCACCCCGGCGATGAGGATCCCGGCCAGGGCCGGGCCGATGACGCGCGAGGCGTTGAAGATGCTGGAGTTGAGGGCGATGGCGTTGGTCAGGTCCTCTCTCCCCACCATCTCCACGATAAAGGACTGGCGGGTCGGGGTATCGATGGCCGAATCCAACCCTAAGAGCGTGGCCAGCAGCAGAATGTGCCAGATGCGGACCCAGTCGAAGGCCACCAGGATGCCTAGGGTCCAGGCCACGATCATGGCCGAACACTGGGTGAAGAAGAGGAGTTTCCTCTTATCGAATCGGTCGGCCAGGGTTCCCCCATAGAGGGAAAAGGCCAGGATGGGAAGGGAGCCGAGGGCGCTGACCAGCCCGAGGAGGAGGCGGGAATGGGTGAGGTCATAGACCAGCCAGCTCTGGGCCATGCCCTGCATCCAGATGCCGATGAAGGAGATCAGTTGGCCGACGAAGAAGAGCCGGAAATTGCGGTGGCGAAGGGAAGTGAAGGTGGAACCTAAAAGCCTCATAATAGCTCATTCTATTTTACTGGGAGCCAACGGAGGAAGCAAGGCAAATCTGCCGCCGTGTGAGAAAAGGTGCGATGCAGTCTGCAATCAAGCTCATCATCAGCCTCCTGATCATCCTGACCGCCACCCAGGTGGGAAGGAAGTTGCCCTCTTCAGGAGGGCTGATTGCCACCATGCCCCTCACCGGGGTCATCGTGCTGGTATGGCTTTACGCAGATCACCCTGGAAATTCTCACCTGATGCAGGAATACACCCGGGGTGCCCTCTGGGGGATTGGGCCGAGCATCCTCTTTTTCCTGGTTGCCTATCTTTGCTTTCGGGCTCAGATCAGCCTCCCCGTTACCTTGCTGGCGAGCTTTGGGTCTGGATCCTGGGGGCCTTTGCCCACCAGCATTTCCTGGGGTAGGGGAAAGAAGAAATCCTTGAAATACGACAGGAAATCGGTATAATCGTAGGTAACCGAAGATCTCCATATTCTCTCTCATTTTTCACTCCCAGCCAAAACAGGGGGGGCCGCCGTGGAAAAATGTGCCTTTTGTGGAAGTACATCCAATGTGCTGTATTCCGATCCAGAGAAGGGGCCGGTTTGCCAGGACTGTTGGTTTAAACTGGGACAGGATTTGGAGGATATAGAAGAAGAGAAGAAGACCCGGGAATCGGAGCGCACCGAAGAGAAGGACCGGCGCAAATAAAGCGGAGAGATTCGGCAGGCGAATGTATGGCTCAGAGAAGGAGGTGTCAGGAGGGAAGGAAGGTGCCAGCGATGTAAGATTCTGATAAAAGAGGTCATGTAACTGAGACCCACGAAGGCGAAGGCCTCGCTTCAGAGAAACCATGAAAGGTCGGAGACATCACCCAATTCACTCAAATCAAAAGGAGAAGTAAATGCCTTACAAGAGACTCTGGAAGATCCCCAGTAAGAAGGTTGCCCCCCCCAATGAAAGGTGTTTGCAGATCATCTATTCTCCCCAGCAAGACGCGAAGGTAGCCAACGCTACTTTTTTGATGTCCACCCTGGCGCCCCATTCCGGGCAGACGGGCGTCCATACCCATGTGGTGGATGAGATCATCTATATCATCACCGGCCGGGGGGAGGGGGAAGACGATGGAAAGGCCTTCGAGCTGGTGCCGGGAACGATCATCTATGCGCCCGCTGGGATAAAGCACAATTGCAGGAATTTCTCCGATGAGTCGATGCAGATGTTCTGCGTCTATGTCCCCGCCCTTCCGGATGAGATCATCAAGAACCTCTCTATCGAGGTGGTGGTAAGGGTACCAGAGACGAAGTAGCCTTCTCGCTCCAGGACAAGCGGCCAAGGCCCCGGATCTCTCGCACCAGAAGCGATTCGGGGACTTGCTCTTGCGGCGCTCCCATTTTTTCTCAGGAGTTTTTGTCATCGAGAGGGGGACCGCTGTTAGGATGAGGGGGAGGGGAGGGGCGAAAGATATTGACAAGATTGGCGGGAAGGAGTAAATAATCTATTCGAAGGAAGCCAATTCACCTGCCTATGCTTTCTCATCGAAGTCCATTTTTGGCTTTGACTCTATGGGGTTCCACCGTCTCAACAGGAGGTGGAGGATACAGGCACCGGATAGGTCTTTTCTGCCGAAGACTGCGGTGTCCTTTGTTTTTGCGAAGGGATAGCTGTCCACTGACCGTTGACAACTTCTAAACCCACGCCCCGATCCCGTCACAGAAGGGGAGTCCTTAAGAAAATCCTTGGAGGAGGCTGAGGGATGGAAATGGGGGAACTGGGACAGCCGACAGAAGTCAAGCGCGACCGGATGGAGCAGCAGGTCTTAAGGCAATACTCTGTCTTGGGGACGATCAACAGGCTGTATAGAGAGGCCCTAACCGGTGCGACTGACGAAATGGTCGCGCGCACTTGCCTGACCCTGGCCGAAGAACTGACGGGGAGCAAACTCGGTTTCTTATGCCAATTGAGTCAGGCTGGCCGCTTCGCGATTACCGCGATCAGTGGGAAAGGATTGGGTGACTGTAACCTATCCAGGACCGATTCGGCCATGATCCGCAGCGACCGGGAAATGCCGGGCATACTGGGCAGGGTGCTTTTAGATGGGCAATCGACGATCATCGACCAGCCCACCTCCCACCCTGACTGGGTCGGAATCCCTGAAGGCCATCCGCCGATCGCCTGTTTCATGGGCGTTCCCTTGAAGCGCGCCAATAGAACCATCGGCATGATTGGCTTAGCCAATAAAGAGTCAGGTTTTTCCCTGGGGGATCAGCGAGACATCGAAACCCTATCCGACCACTTTGTCGATGCCCTGAGCCGCAGGCGAGAGCAGGATGAATTACGCCAGGTCAACCGCGCCCTCAGGACCCTCAATGAATGCAACCAGGCTATGATGCACATAGCTGATGAGACGGCCTTACTCCATGAGGTATGCCGAATTATTGTCGACGTGGGTGGATATGGCATCGCTTGGATCGGTTTTGCCGTACTGGATGAAAAGAAGACGGTCCGCCGAGTGGTACAGGCGGGACTTGGCGAAGAAGACCTGCAGGGGCTGGGGACGACCTGGGCTGATTCTGAGCAGGGTCGTGGACCAACAGGCATAGCGATTCGGACGGGAAATCCGTTCATCTGCAACCGGATGTCCGCTCCTGCCGATTTCATTCCCTGCCCGGAACAGGCCGCCAGGCGCGGGTGTACCTCCTCGATCGCCCTTCCTTTGATCACCAATATCCAGACCCTGGGGGCAATTCACATCTATGCAGAAGATCCGGATGCCTTCGGCACCGAGGAGGCTAATCTCCTGGTAAAATTGGCGAACGGTCTGGCGTATAATATTATGACGTTGTGCACGCAATCCGAGCGAAGGCATGCGGAAGAGGCACTGCGACAGAGTGAGGCCCGCTACCGGGCGGTGGTGGAACAGTCCGCAGATGGCATTTATTTGGTGGAGGTGGAGACGAAGCGCGTCCTGGAGGCCAACCCGGCCTTTGCGCAGATGCTCGGCTACACCCCGGATGAGATCGTGGGACTCTCCGTCTACGATTTCGTCGCCGCAGAGGAGGAGGACATTGACCGAAGGTTCCAGAATCTGCTTAGAGGGCAGGGTCCCCTCACCTTCGAGCGACGATTTCGACGGAAGGACGGCTCTCTGGTAGAGATCTGGCTCAGCGTGAACGTCATTTTCTATGGAGGGAAGAGGGTGGTATGCTCCCTGGTCCGCGACCTCACTGAAAAGAAGGCCCTGGAGGCCCAGTTCCTTCGCGCCCAGCGGATGGAATCCCTTGGTCTTTTGGCCGGAGGTATCGCCCACGACCTCAACAACATCCTCACCCCTGTACTGATTAATGTCGAGCTGTTGCAGCGAATCCTTCCCGAGGGTCCAGCCCAAAAGATGCTCTCCTCCGTGTCCTCCGCAGCGCTAAGGGGGGCCGGAATGGTGAAGCAGGTCCTGGCCTTTTCCCGGGGGATGGAGGGGGAACGCCTTTCGGTCTCGCCCAGGCACCTGTTGAAGGAGATGGTGGCCTTCGCCCGGGAGACCTTTCCCAAATCTATCCAGATTGAGGCTGAACTCCCCGATGGACTTTGGTCCCTCCACGGAAATCCTACCCAACTGCACCAGGTGCTCCTCAACCTCTGCGTCAACGCCAAGGACGCCATGCCCCAAGGGGGGACCCTGACCCTCTTCGCGGAGAACGTCTCCCTGGATGAGGCCTATGCCGGCATACACCCTGAAGCCCGTCCTGGGGCCTATGTCCTCCTGGGAGCAAAAGACACCGGCGGTGGCATCCCTGCCTCCATCCTGGAGAAGATCTTCGATCCCTTCTTTACCACCAAAGAGCGTGGAAAGGGCACTGGATTAGGCCTTTCCACCGTTCATGGCATCGTCAAGGACCATGGGGGCTTTGTAAGCGTCAAATCCGAGGTGGGGGCCGGGACCACCTTCCACATCTATCTGCCTGCCTCGAGCGGCCCCGAGAGGGTCTCTGAGAAAGAAAAGCCCCCTTCCCTGTCTGTGGGAGGGGGAGAGCTCATCTTGGTGGCGGAGGACGAGGCCTCGGTCCGGGAGATTACCCAAATGACCCTGGAGATCTACGGCTACCAGGTGATCTCCGCTCCCAATGGGAAGGAGGTGGTTGCCCTCTATGCGCAGCATCGGGACCGGATTCAAGCGGTCCTCATCGATATGGTCATGCCGATCATGAATGGCCCGGAGACCATTCGGGCCCTGCAGGCGCTGAATCCCGAGGTCAGGGTCATCGTCACCTCCGGGACGGACTCCGAACAGGTCACGGGGGCGGAGGATGGCCCCAAGGCCAGGGCCTTTTTGCCCAAGCCTTTCACCGCGGAGGGCCTGCTGAAGACGCTGGCCGAGGTCCTGCGCACCCCCTCCCCTTAGCCCCCACCGGGCAAGGTGCGGGGTCACGCTGTTGAATTAGCACTTTTCCCTTACTCCCTCAGGGCTCCTCCGGGAAAATCCAGGCGGAAAAGGATTGACAAGAAGGGGCGAGGAGTATAAATACCCTGCTGAAGAGCGCCATCCGGGCTGACGCGCTTTTCCTTCATTGGGCCACGCGCTCCATTGGCTTGAAGTCTTTTGATCGTCTTGCTCCCCTAGCGGCAGGAGGTGGAAGAGCGAAGGCACCGTCCAAATCCCTCACTGGAAGATCACGGTGCCTTTTGTGTTTGATGGGAGTGAAGAAGGAAGCGGGGAGAGGAAGAATTACCTTCCATTACTGATCCCACTCCATTGGATCCGATCTTAGGAGAGGAAGGCCATGAGAGGTAGTCGCCACTGGGTTGCTTTCCTGCTCATCATTCTGTTGGCGATTTCCTTGACCCTCGTCGGAAGGGGTCTTGGGGAGGGGAGAGGAGACCGGTGGGGCATCCGCAGTCAGGGATCTCAAGCGGCCTCCCATTTCACCCTATGCTTTCAGGGCAAGCATACCACGCCCGAAAAGGGTTTCAAGAGGCAGGACAAGCCCCAATATGTTCCGGGTGAGGTCCTGGTCAAGCTCAAGTCCGCCCTTTCGACTCATTGTCCTGCCGATGTACTGCAGAAGGCCGCAGGAGCAGGCCTGGCGGCCTCCGTGAGGCGAAGTTACCCATCCATTGGCGTCCATCTGCTGCGTATCAGCGAGCCAGGGGTTTCCGTCGCCGAGGCGATAAAGAGGCTCAAGGCCCATCCGGAGTTCGAATACGCAGAGCCGAACTACATCCTGAGGGCGGCGGCGACGCCCAATGACCCAGATTTCGATGCGCTCTGGGGGCTGAACAACACAGGACAGACCGGAGGAACAACTGATGCGGACATCGATGCCCCTGAGGCCTGGGACCTCACCACCGGCTTGGGCAACACCATCATCGCCGTCATTGACTCCGGCGTGGCCTATAACCATTCTGACCTCCTTGGCAATATATGGATCAATACTGTCGAGCAGAACGGCTCGCCGGGGGTTGATGACGACGGGAATGGCTACGTGGACGATATCTACGGATGGGATTTCGTGGACGATGACGGCTATCCCACTGATTACAATTCTCATGGCACCCATGTGGCGGGGACCATTGCGGCCAGGGGGAACAATGCGACGGGCATCACCGGCGTGATGTGGCGAGCCAAGATCATGCCCATTCGATTCTTGGGCGTGGAGGGCTCAGGGGATACGGCCGCCGCCGCCGCGGCCATCATCTATGCAACGGACCAGGGGGCGCGTATTATGAATGCCAGCTGGGGCGGCTATGGCTACTCCCAAACCCTCTACGACGCCATCGACTACGCCCGGGGGAAGGATGTCCTCTTCGTGGCCGCAGCGGGCAATGAGAACAATGACGATGATGCCAATCCCTTCTACCCCGCAGGCTACAATCTTCCCAACATCATTGCGGTGGCGGCCACCGATGCCAACGACGATCTGGCCAATTTCTCCAATTATGGGGAGAGGTCAGTCGATCTTGGAGCGCCAGGGGTTAGCATCCACAGCTCGGTTCCTCTGTTCGCGCACGATCCCCCCATCACGGTTTACAGCCAAAACTTCGACGGCGGAGCAGGGTCGTTGCCCCTGCTGGGATGGGGCCGTGGCGGCACGCACTCCACCTGGGCGGTGACGGCCGGGACCGGGGTGGGTGGCACCCATAGCCTTGAAGATAGCCCATCGGGCAACTATCAAAACGATACGAGCTCATGGGCTGGCTATATGACGCCCATCCCCTCGGTGAAGAACAACCGGTACACCCTCTACTTCAAATGGAAGGGTGAGTTGGAGACCTTTTTCGATACCCTGGACATCGACTATTCCCCAGATGGAGCCAACTGGGATTGGATAGACTACAGGACCGAGGGGACCAGCGGGAGCTTCGTCGATGACTCCGTTCAGATGACGGAGGTCACTGACCTGTTGGACAGCTTTTATTTTGGTTTTGCCATCGATTCCGATTCCTCCTATGTCTACGACGGGGCCTATATCGACGAGGTGGTCCTCTCCCGAGAACCGATCCTGATCAGCGGTTACAGCTACACCGATTTTGACGGCACCTCCATGGCAGCGCCTCATGTCTCGGGAGTGGCAGGGCTAATCCTCTCCATCAATCCCGCGCTCACCCATTCCCAGGTGAAGGACATCATCTTGGGTAATGTGGATTTGAGGCCCTCCCTCTCCGGGAGGACATCCACCGGGGGGAGGCTGAATGCCTTTGCAGCCGTCAATGGTGCGGGGCTGTCCTTCCCGTCCAGCCTGGTGGCGTCCGCGAAATCGAGCTCCAGGATTGGCCTGGCTTGGGTTGATAACTCGAGTTCCGAGACCGGCTTTGCCATAGAGCGCAAGACCGGCTCCTCTGGCACCTATGCCCAGATTGCCACGGTCATGTCCAATACAACCCGATATGATGATGGAGATCTGCATTCCTCGACGAAGTACTACTATCGGGTGCGGGCGTATAGCGCAGGAGGGAACTCCGCCTACAGCAACGAGGCCAGTGCGACGACCTCGCACTCCGGGGATGGAGGTGGAGGCGGCGGTGGCGGCGGTGGGGGTGGCGGTTGCTTCATCGCGACCGCGGCCTATGGGAGCTATTTTGCTTCCGAGGTTCAAGTCTTGAGGAAATTCAGGGATGAGTGCCTCATGCCCAGCCTCGTGGGCAGGAAACTGGTCAGGTTTTACTACCGGACTTCTCCTGCGGTGGCCGATTGGATCTCCCATCATGAAGGCCTGAGGGCATTGACCCGGTATGCCCTTACCCCGGTCGTTTTTGGGATCAAGCACCCGTCAACCCTAAGTTTTCTGGTGGGCGTTTTGGTTCTGGTGGCATTCAAAGGATTTCTCTTGAATAAGGTCAAGGGAAACAAGCCCAGCCGTAAAACCATGAGGGGGATCAGGGGGAAAATGTGATAAATCAAGACCTGACCCCACACCTTCGGAAGGGAGGAGAGAGAATGGAGGAGAAAGAGAAGGGCCTATCTTTAGATATGACGCGCCGGGACTTCCTGAAGGCCGCGGGCATCTTCAGCTTGGCCGCCACCCTGGGCGGGACGAGGGACCTCTTCTTGCCCACCTGGGCCTCAGGGGCGGAGCCGGTCAAGATCGGGCATGTCATCCCTCTCACCGGATTCCTGGCCATGACCGGGAGCTATGGCAATTTGGGTGCCAAGCTGGCCGTGGAGGAGGTCAACAACAAGGGAGGAGTCCTGGGCCGTCCCTTAGAGATGATCACGGAGGATGATGTCAATCCCGGGGTAGCGGTGCAGAAGGCCCGGAAGCTGATCGATAAAGATCGGGTGCACGCCCTCTTTGGGACGGTCAATAGCGCCTGCGCCCTGGCGATCAGTGATGTCTGCCAGCAGAACCGACTCCTCTTCATCAACACGGGTTCCAATTCCGACGAGATCCGGGGAGCCCGATGCCATCGCTACACCTTCTGCGTTGAGGGGAGCAACACCCAATATGTCAGTGCCATCGGTCGTTGGCTCATCAAAAGGAAAAAGCTCAATCGCTGGTACATATTGGTAGCCGACTATGCCTTTGGCCACGACCTCTACCGCTGCTCCAAGAGGCTTCTGACGGAGCACGAGGGGCAGGAGATCGCTCACGACATGATTCCCACGGGGACGACCGACTTCTCCGCTTATATGATCAAGATTCGTAATGCCAAGCCGGACCTGGTCTTCAGTTGTTTGGCCGGGGCAGACATCACCAACTTCCTCAAACAATACAAGGAATTTGGTTCTAAGATCGAAGTGGCGGGGGGGGCGATGGACACGGCCCTAGCCTGGCCGGTGGGCCCGGACGCCATGACCGGCGTATTTCCTCTGCCGTGGCATCACAAGATCGATGCCCCGGGCGTCAGGGAATTCAATGCTGCCTTTGATCAGAAATTTGGCAAGCCTCCAGAGAACCAAGCCTGGGGAGATTACGTGGCCGTCAAAGTGATTACGGCTGCCATGGAGAAGGCCAAGACGACCGACAGCAGGGTCCTGGTGAAGACCTTAGAGAACTTCCAATTCGATGGGATGAAGGGAAGGCCTCTCTACTTTCGAGATTGGGACCATCAGCTGATGATGCCCATGTATGTGGTGCGTGCCAAAAAGAAGGCCGAGATGAAGGACAAATGGGACATCTGGCACGCGGAGGAGGAAGTCCCCGGAAAGAAGGAGTCCTTAGAGGCCATCGCCGTGGCCCGGAAGGACAGCGAGTGCAAGCTGGAGCCTATAGACTGAGCAATGAATAGGCGTCTGGTAAGCTTGAGAGGAGGGGAGGTAGAGGCAAGCCTTGCGCCACTTGTTCTTTTTGGTGGCCCCAGCGGGAATCGAACCCGCGTTTCGGCCTTGAGAGGGCCGCGTCCTAGGCCACTAGACGATGGGGCCAGCTTGGCTGGGGAGCGAGGATTCGAACCTCGGTAGGCAGATCCAGAGTCTGCAGTCCTACCACTAGACGACTCCCCAACGGGCGGGGGGAATATGCCACAATTTGGGGAGGAAATCAAGGGCTAATGTGAGATCGGGCCAAGCTCAGCCGCCGCAGCACCTTCTCCCTCCCCAGGATCTCCATGATCTGGAAAAGGGGAGGACTTGCCGTGGTTCCGGTGAGGGCAGCCCGAGTGGCCTGGGCGATTTGGGACAGCTTGAGGCCCTTTTGCTCGGCGAACTGGCGGTAGAGTTCCTCCAGGGACGGGGCAGAGAAATCGGACAGGCCCTGCAGCTGCGAACCGAGCTCGTCCAGGTGGGGTTGTGCAATGGCCACCAGGGCCTTCTTAGCCTTGTCGTCATAGCCTTCCGGGTCGCGGAAGAAGTAGCGGGAAGTCTGGGCCATCTCCACCAGGGTCCGCGCCCTCTCCCGCAGGGAGTCGATGATCGCCTCCTGCCATCCCTCCTTGCTGGCCCCCAGCTCCTCCTCGCTAATCCCCGCCTGAATCCAGAAGGGCCTCATTTGGCCCACCAGATAGGAGGCGGGCTGGGTTTTGATGTAATGTGCATTGACCCATTCCAATTTCTGGGGATCGAAGATGGCGGGCGTCTTGCCTACTTTTTCCAGAGAGAAGTAGCGGATCATCTCCTCGACCGTGAAGATCTCCTGGTCCCCGTGAGACCAACCCAGACGAACCAGGTAATTCACCAGAGCCTGGGAGAGGTAGCCCATCTCCCGATAGGCGGTGACCGAGGTGGCCCCGTGGCGCTTGCTCAGCCGAGCCCGATCCGGACCCAGGATCATGGGAACATGGGCAAATCGCGGTAAGGGATAGCCGAAGGCCTGATAGAGCATGATTTGCCGCGGGGTATTGGAGAGGTGGTCATCCCCGCGGATGACATGGGTGATCCCCATGGCTGCATCGTCCACCACCGCAGCGAAGTTGTAAATGGGATGGCCATCGGAGCGCACAATAATGAAGTCGTCCAGGTCCGAGTTGTCGAAGGAGACCGGTCCGTGGATCAGGTCCTCCACCACCGTGGTGCCCATCTGGGGCAGCCGGAAGCGGAGGGCACCCTCGGAGTGGCAGGAGTCCCGGCAGCGGCCGTCGTATTTCAGGGATTGGCCGGCGGCCAGGGCTGCCTTGCGCCGCTCCTCCAACTCCTCGGGGCGGCAGGTGCAGTAGTAGGCCTTGCCCCGATCGACCAGCCTCTGGGCGTGCTCGGCGTAAAGGTGCATCCGCCCCGCCTGGCGATAGGGGCCTTCGTCCCAATCCATGCCCAGCCACTCCATTCCCTCCAGGATCGCCCCGGCCGATTCCTCCGTGGATCGCTCCAGGTCGGTGTCTTCGATGCGCAGGATGAAGCTGCCCCCGTGGTGGCGGGCGAAGAGCCAGTTGTAGAGGGCAGTCCTGGCCCCTCCCACATGGAGAACACCGGTGGGACTGGGGGCGAAGCGGACCCGCACGGCTGACTCCGGTGTCTCCATCTTTTCTAATTCCTCTCCCAATAAACCCTCACTAATTCGTCCCCATGCGAGAACTTGATCTCCAATTGACCTCCGTTGGACTCGCTCACCGCCTTGCCGATCCTCCTCGCCAATTTGGAATCGGTGGTAGTGATGGTCAGGGTTCCCTTCGCTTCCTCCATCTTTATGATGCGCTCCAGCGGGTTTTTCCGCTTGGAGTTCGCCTCCTCATTGTGGATGGTCTGTAAGATCTGCTCTTTGTGGGTTTGCAGATAAGCCCCCTTCAGGGTGACGATCCCTGCCGGGTAATCATCCGCGATGCGGCGGCAGGCTTGGCAGAGCACCGATTTGGGCTGTTCCCATTTCTTTACTTCGGCGCGCAGGGCCTCGTCCAGGGACCACTTGCCCTTTTTCCAGACGGCCTGGCACCTCTGACAGATCGAAGGCTCAGGAAAATGAATGTTGTAGCTGTAGATATCGGTACCAGAGATCGCCTGGTCGCGGCGAAAATAGCTTCCTTTCTCTCCACCCATATCTCCCTCCTTCGCGGATTGCCCATTGCCCTTCCGCTGTATTTCATACTAACCAAATGGTGTCCCCTCCGTCAAGGCCCATTTCTGGACCGCCATTTTTCGGGTTCTGGCTGGTTCTGGCTGGATATGGCTTGACCTGCTCCATCCGACTGGGTTAACATGGGGCGCACTGTGCGAATGAGGCGGAGCGGGGAATGCCGCTTCTGGTCCGGATGAGTGTGATAGTGAAGGAGGGAATATGGAGGAGATGACCTGGGAGCAGATCCTGAATCGAGCCATCGCCAAGGAGCAGGAGGCCAGCTCCAATTACCAGGCGCTGGCCAAGCGGGTGAGCCATCCGGGGAGCCAGCAGATGCTGGCGGAACTGGCCGAGGAAGAGAAAAGGCATAAGGAGATCCTGGAGGGATGGCGGGGTGGCAAGGTCAAAGGGTGTCCTCCTGCCTCCTTGCCTGACCTGGGCGTGGCCGGAGGGCAGCGCGATGTCAAATTCGACCAGGACTTGACCCCAGAGGAGACGGTGAGGCTGGCGATCCGGGAGGAGGAGATGGCCTTCGCCTTTTATGAGCAATTGGCCAAGGGCCTGGAGCAGGCCGAGGTCAGGGCCCTGTCGGAATGCCTGGCAGCGGAGGAGCGAAGACACAAATTCCGGCTGGAACGGATGTTGGAAGAAGAGATCCTTCAGGAGATGTGACGAATGGGGCATAAGAGCCTGGTTTCCATCGTAAAGACCAAGGGGCATGGATATAAGGAGATCGAGCAGGGAATCCGGGAGGCAATCTCCCTGAGCGGGGGCCTGGAGGGGCTCTTCTCCTCCAGGGACCTGGTCCTGATCAAGCCCAACCTGGTGGCGGTGCCTCCCCATCGATTGAATGGGGCGGTGACCCGCTGGGAGGTCTGCAAGGCGGTTGCGGACCTGGTGCGAGAGGCAGGGGGAAAGCCGGTCATCGCGGATTCGGCCGCGGTGGGGGTGGAGACCGAAGAGGTCATCGCGGCGACCGGATACGACAAGCTGAGGGAGAAGGGCTACGAGGTGGTGGACCTGAAGGCCCGGCCCCGGGTCAAGCGGGCCCTCCCCGGGGGTTTGGTGTTGAAAGAGGTGACCACCTTCGACCTGGTGGAGGAGGCGAGGGCCATCATCTCGGTCCCGGTGATGAAGACCCACGATCAGACCGAGATCACCCTGTCCCTCAAAAACCTGAAGGGGCTCATTGACGATCTGGACAAGCGGAGGCTGCACCAGGAGGGGGTCCTGCAGGGCGTGCTGGACCTCTATGAGGCCTTCCGCCCGGCACTGGCGGTGGTGGATGGGACCTTTTGCCAGGAGGGATTGGGGCCAGTGCATGGCCGCACGCTGGAGATAAACCTGATCCTGGCCAGCCGTGATCTGGTGGCGGTGGACGCCATGGCGGGAAGGGTCATGGGCTTTGCCCCGGAGGAGGTGCTGATCACCCGGCACGGGGCGGAGAGGGGACTGGGCCATCTCGACCTCGGGCAGATCGAAATACGGGGAGAGCCCTGGGAAGGGCTGCAGAGGCGCTTCATGAGATCCTCCGAGGATCGGCGGGTGGAGGTGGAGGGTCTGCAGGTGTTACATGCCGAGGGATCCTGCACCGGCTGCCGCAATACGGTGCTCTCCGCCCTCTTCGATATGAGGAAGGCGAATCAGCTGGGATATCTACGGGACCTGATGATCATCACCGGGCCAGGGGTTGAGGCCCCGGCCGGCATCTCGGCCGAGCGGGTCGTTACCGTCGGGGCCTGCGTGCCCAAAGAACAACGAGGCAGCCATTTCGTCAAGGGCTGTCCTCCCAACAATGCCTGGGTGGTAGAGGAGATCCTAAGGGTGGAGGGTGGGGCCTGATGCGGGCTCAATTCTGGGGGAGGGAGGAAGGTCCATGAAATATGCGTATCGCAGGATCATCCCCTGCTTGGATACCAAGGAGGGAAGGCTGGTGAAGGGAGTCAACTTCGTCAATCTCAAGGATGTGGGGGATCCGGCGGAGATTGGCGAGGCTTATAGCCGGGCCGGGGCGGACGAGATCGTCCTCCTGGATATCACCGCCACCATCGAGGGACGGAAGACCTTTATGGGGGTGGTGAAGAGGGCGGTCCAGCGCGTCACGGTTCCCTTCACCGTGGGAGGCGGGATCGGAGAGATCAAGGACATTGACGCCCTCCTGGAGGCAGGGGTCTCGGCCGTTTCGATCAACACTGCGGCAGTGAAGAATCCCAGGCTGGTGGAGGAGGCGGCCAAGCGCTTCGGGAGCGATAAGATCGTGGTGGCCATCGACACTGCGGCCAACCCTGGCCTTCCCTCGGGTTTCGAGGTGACGGTGAGCGGCGGAACGGTCAAGACCGGAAAGGATGCAGTGGCCTGGGCCAAAGAGGTGGAGGGTCTGGGCGCCGGCCAGATCCTGCCCACCAGCATGGATACCGACGGGACCCAGGCGGGGTACGATTTGGTGATGAATCGGGCGATTGCCGAGGCGGTGAAGATCCCGGTCATCGCCTCCGGGGGCGCAGGGAGCCTGGAGCATCTCTATGAGGCGATCGTGGAGGGCAAGGCCGATGCCGTGCTGGTGGCCTCGGTCTTCCACTTTGGGAAACACACGATCCGGGAGGCCAAGGAGTATCTCAGAAACAAGGGGATTGCGGTCAAGCTGTAACCCGAGATGAAAGGGAAGGAAGACCGCTTGAGTGTGAAGAGTTCGGAGCCCCTCGTCATGGGCCTGGATCTATCCTCGGACCCGAGAATAGGGGAGTTCCATCCTGACCTATTCTTCCTGCCTTATCTGACCGGGCAGCGATGTCCGGGCTGGAGAGATAAGGCCAAGGCCTCCTTCCTGGGGCTCACCCTGGATACCGGCCCCGAGGACCTTCTGCGTGCCACCCTGGAGAGGGTCTGCTTCTCCTTACGGGAGATCGTGGAGATCTTAGAAGGGATCGTGGGCAGGTTTCAGAGGATCTGGGCGAGCGGCGGGTTCACTGCCTCAAATGACTGGTGCCAGCTCCTGGCCGATGTACTGGGGCGACCCCTCGATGTTCATCCCGAGCCCCACGCCAGCGTCCGCGGGGCGGCCCTCCTGGCGATGAAGGCGATCGGTTGGATCTCCTCCTGGGAGGATCTCCCCTCAGAGAAGAGGGCGGCGGCCCACTATGAGCCAGCCCCGGAGCTGGCTGCGCAGTATGAAAAGAAGTTCAACCGCCACCGAAGGATCTTTCAATGCCTCTGCGAGGAGGAGATCATGGCCTCCTGAGGCTGACTGGGTAAACGGAAACTGGAAAGTGAGAAATAGAAAGGAAGGAAGAACGCATGGCGATGAATCCGGTCAAGGCCAAATGGATGGAAGGCAAGCCCACCGTGGGAGCAGTGATGGTGACGCCCAGCCTGGGGAATATGCAGGTCCTCTCGCGCTCGGGCCTGGATTGGGTCTGGATCGACATGGAGCATGGCCCCATCAATCTGGAGTCAGCGCATGCCCTGATCCTGGCCACTCAGGGGACGCAGGCCATTCCTGTGGTGCGCATCCCCTGGAAGGAAGAGTGGATGGCGAAGAGGGTGATGGACGCCGGGGCCATGGGGGTGGTCTTCCCCTTCATTAAGACCAAGGAGGAGGCCGAGGCCGCGGTGGCCGCGGTCAAATATCCCCCCCAGGGGGTACGGGGATTCAGCCCTGGCTTGGCGGCCCTTCGACAGGGAATACCCCTGGCGGATTATCCGGCCTGGGCGAACGAAAACATCCTCTGCCTGCTCCTCATAGAGCACCAGGAGGCCGTCAAGAACATCGACTCCATCCTCTCCGTGCCCGGCGTGGATGCGGCCATCATCGGCCACATGGACCTCTCCGGCTCCTATGGCCTGCTGGGGCAGATCACCCACCCCCAGGTGGCCGGAGCGATGGACCAGATCCTGGCCGCCGGCAAGCGCCACAATGTGCCGGTAGGGATAGCGGCCACCACGGCCGAGGCCATCCAGAAGCGTCTGGGTGAGGGCTTTCTCTGGATCTCAGTGGGGAGCGATGTTACCATCCTGAATGGGGCGGTCAATCAACTCCTGGCAGCGGCTCGCTAAGCCGCCTGGCTATAAGGGAGATGAGCCATGCTGTGCATTAGAGTCCTGGTGGAAGATACGGCCCCCTACCGGGGCCATTTAGGAGAGCATGGCTTCTCACTCTTGCTGGAAGACGAGGCGGAGGGTGTACTCTTTGATGCCGGTCAGGGATTGACCATCCTGCACAACGCAAAAGCGCTGCATGTCGATTGGAGTAAAATCAAGAAGGTTGCCATCAGTCATGGCCATTATGACCATACCGGGGGCCTCCCCCAGGTGATCTCTCAGGCCTCCGTGAAGGTCTATCTGCATCCGCAGGCGACGATTCCTCGCTTCAAACGGACCTCACAGGGGGAAATCAAGGAGATTGGACCTCCCTGGCGCCCCCAGGATCTAACCGAGATGGGGGCCTTTTTCTACTACGAAGTGGGGCCGGTGGAGATCGGCCCTGGGATGTATCTAACCGGCTCCATCCCCCGTCGCCATCCCATTGAGGTCCCCACTGAGGATTTTTTGATTCGGGAGGGAGAAGGATTCAAGCCAGATCCTTTTCAAGACGATCAAGCATTAGTAGTTCAGCGTGAAGAGGGACTGGTAGTGATCCTCGGCTGTGGCCATGCAGGTCTGATCAATACCCTGGATTATGCCCGGGAGCTCACGCGTCAAGATCGTATCCAGGCCGTCATTGGCGGCACTCATCTCTTGGGCGCCTCTTTGGAGCGCATCTCTTGGACGATCGAGGCCCTCAGCAAGATGAGCATTCCTCAGTTGGCCCTGAGCCACTGCACCGGCTTTGTCGCCTCCGCTCGGCTGTATCAGGCGTTTGGCTCGCGGGTTCGCCCCTTGAATGTGGGCGATACCTTGGAAGTAGGGGGCGGCTAAAGCCTCCTCCCCGTAAGATGCGGGGATTGAGCTTGCAGCACATGTGACAAAAATGAAAAAGGCCAGATTGAGCAATCAAGAAAGAACCGATCCCTTCTTCCATCTGATCTTGGAGAGCATTGCGGATGGTGTCTTCACCACCGATGCCGAGGGTAGGATTACCTCGTTCAATCGGGCGGCGGAGAGAATCACCGGTTTTTCCTGCAAGGAGGCCATTGGGCAGTTCTGTTTCGATATCTTCCGTGCCAGCCTCTGTCAGACGGAGTGTGGACTGAAGAAAAGCCTTCGCACGGGCAAACCCGTTACTAACCTGCGGGCGGAGATCTTGACCAAAGATGGAAAGGAGATCCCCATCAGCATTTCCACCTCTGTGCTCCGAGACAAGAGGGGCAAGTTGTTGGGGGCGGTGGAGACCTTTCGCGACCACTCCGCCCTGGAGGCATTAAGGAAGGAGCTTTCCAAAGAGTATTCCTTCTCCGATATTGTCAGCAAGAATCATAAAATATTGGATCTCTTCCAGATCCTTCCGGACATCGCGGAGAGCGATAGCACCGTCTTAATCCAAGGTCCCACCGGCTCAGGGAAGGAGCTCTTCGCCCGGGCCATCCATAACCTGAGTCGGCGCAAAGGGAAACCCTATGTCAAGGTTAGTTGTGCTGCGGTACCCGAGACCTTGTTGGAATCAGAGTTGTTCGGGTATGTGAAGGGGGCGTTTACCGATGCTCGGAAGGACAAGCCCGGCCGTTTTGCCCTCGCGGAGGGAGGCACCTTGTTTCTGGATGAGATGGGCGATCTACCCCTTTCCCTTCAGATCAAGCTCCTGCGGGTACTTCAGGAGAAGGAATATGAGCCCCTGGGGGCGACCTTCACGACCAGGGCAGATGTGCGGGTGATTACCGCTACCCACCGGGACCTTTACGAAATGGTCAGGCAAGGTCAATTTCGGGAGGACCTGTACTACCGGCTCAATGTGGTAAGGATCTCTCTGCCCCCGCTCACCGAAAGGCGGGAGGACGTCCCTTTGCTGGTGGAGAACTTCATTAGCCAATTTAACCTGAGCAAGGGAAAAGAGATTGCGGGAGTGACGGATGAGGTGATGGAATTCCTCATGAATTATGATTACCCCGGCAATGTGAGAGAGCTCCAGAACATCATTGAGCATGCCTTCGTCCTCTGTAAGGGGAGGCTCATCCAGCTCAACCACATTCCGCGAGAAGTGCTCTCCGCCAGGCTTTTGTCTGAGCGCGAGGGGCGAAGACCCCACCGCAATCCCCTGGAGGAAGCAGAGGCAGCACTCATTCGACAAGCCCTGGAGCGTCACGGCGGATCACGCATGCGCGCAGCCCAAGAGCTGGGATATGGCCGCGTCACCCTGTGGCGCAAGATGAAAAGATTGAAGCTCCAGGTCTGAGGATCATCCGTAAAAAGAAGAGAAGTATCACATGTGAAACATGATGCAACAAAAGTTGCATAACTGAAACGACAAGTTCCCCCCCTCGCTCTCTCTCCATTCGATTCCGTCCGCCCCTCATTGCTTGCTATTCAAGGAAATCCCGACTTTGACTTGGTGATCCTCAAATTGGCACATGCGTTGCACTCAAGATGGCTGGAGGCCAAGATGCGTATTGCCATTCCTCTGTTTCATTCTCGGGTTTCCCCCCATTTTGCCTATGCCCAGGAGATTCTTCTGGCGACGAAGGGTGAAGAGGGGGAATGGGTAAAAGAAAAGATTTCTTGTTGGCACATAGGCCCTCTGCAAAAGGCCAATCTCTTGTCCCATTTGAAAATCAATGCCCTGATTTGTGGAGGGATTCATGGAAATCTCCTGCACTCCCTGGAATGTCAGGGGATTCAGGTGGTGGCCGGGGTGATGGGGGAGGCGGAGGAAGCATTGAGGCTCTTCGCAGGGGGGAGATTGACTCCTGGGGCAGTCGTTCCCGGGCGTTGCCACCGCTATCGCTGGAGATCGGTTCCTCCCTGGCTGAGCTAAGAGGGAAATAAAATATTGAGGGGGAGGGTGAAAGGCATGAGATATCGCGAGGGCCAGATCGATTCCGGAGAGGCGAGCGAGGATAGATCATGGGAAGGAGGGAAGGTTTTTCATATGGGAGGCAAGTTTGGCAATTTGGTCGTGGAAATCGCGAATATCACCATTGCTGCCATCTTCCTGTATCGGCGCGTGCAGAGTTTGTTGAGACCGGGAAAAGGAGAAAGAGGGTCGGAGGGGTAGGTTTCCCTTGAGCCTTCAGGGAGGAGGTGAGAGAGATGCCGAGGGGAGATGGAACGGGACCTCCAGGAGCAGGCGGTAGAGGTCAGGGAGGTGGGCTCCAGGGTGGCGGCAGAAGCCGCACGGGTGGCTTTGCCGCCGGCCCGGGTGGATACTGTGTTTGCCCCCGCTGTGGAGAAAAGGTGCCTCACCAGAAGGGGTTTCCCTGTGCAAGCGTGTGCTGCCCAAAATGCGGGACCGTGATGACCCGAGAACGATCAATGTGAGAGGATGACCAGAGGAGGATTTATGAAAATTGCCATTACGGCCCAGGGGCAGGATTTGCAGAGCCTGGTGGATCCGCGCTTTGGGCGGGCTCAGTGGTTCATCATCGCCAACCTGGAGACAGGCAGATTTGAGACTGTCAGCAATGAACAGAATCTGAATGCGGTTCAGGGAGCGGGAATCCAGGCCGCCGAGAATGTAGCACGCCATGGTCCGAGCTACTTGGTTACCGGCCATTGTGGGCCCAAGGCCTTTCGCGCTCTATCGGAAGCAGGCATCAGGGTCATCGTGGGAGCAGAAGGAACGGTAGGCGAAGTCTTGGAAAGATTCAATAGAGGGGAACTTAAGCCTACAGAGGGGCCAGATGTAACAGGCCATTGGGCTTAGCAAAGATGTAATTTAGAGAAAATGATAATTCTCTCGGAGATATGAATATGGATGGGGAAAGGAGGTGGGCGATATGCCGTTTGGTGATCGAACCGGACCGATGGCCCTCGGCCCGATGACGGGACGGGGAGCTGGCTACTGTGCAGGATTCCCGATGCCAGGGCCCATGAACCCCCTTCCCGGCAGAGGCTTCTGGGGCCGGGGTGGCGGCCGAGGCTGGAGGCACTGGTACTATGCGACTGGGCTTCCGGGTTGGGCTCGAGCGGGCATGGGACTTCCGGCCTGGGGTATGATACCCATGGATCCTCATGGAGGGCCAGCCGTTCCTCTGACCCGAGAACAAGAGGGCGAGCTCCTGAAGGGTCAGGCCGAATACTTCGAGGGTGCCCTTGAGGAAATCAAGAAGCGGCTTGCAGACTTGGAGGCCAAACAGAAGGAGAAATGAGGCCGCAGGCCCAACGAGGTGGGGGAACTCCCCCACCTCAATAATATCAAGGGAAAGGAGGTGAGCCCATCAATTGCCGAAAGGCAATGAACACCGTCAGTCTGATTCGAAGTATCCGTCCCAGAAAGGCAGTTATCTTTGAAGGCTTCATGAGGCGGACGATGGCATAAACATAGAATACGCGGAGGATAGAGATGCCGAAGAGATGGCTCGATGAGATCCTGGAGAAGAATGAGGTCTATGCGAGCAAGCCCGATTTCCTTCGTCAGCCCACCACCAGCTTGCCCGGCGAAATGGCACTCGTCACCTGCATGGACCCCCGTGTCAACTTGGAGGCAGTAGGGGCCCGACCCAAGAAGGAGGGGGAGCAGGTCGAGCGGGTGATCCTCACCCGGGGCGGGGTCCCGGACATGGCCTCCCTCTTCGTTCTCCTCTACGTGGGCAACATGAAGGAATTTGCCTTCATGACCCACACCGACTGCGGCCTCACTAAGATTCAGAAGGATCCGGGGCGGGCCGTGGCCCGCATGAAGGAGCGGCTGGGAGAGGAGGGGTTCAAGCGTGCCAAAGCCCTGATGGGCGGTGAGCCCTTGGAGAAGAAGATACTGAACTGGCTGGATACCTTCGAGGATCCCCGGGAGGAGGTCAAGCGGCGGGTGGAGAATTTCAAGAATCATCCCCTGGTCCCCCCGGATGTTATTGCTCATGGGCTCTTGCTGGATTTGGCGACCGGCAAGGTAGAGGTGGTGGTTAACGGCTATGAGAACTGACGGGAAGGAGCGGTATTTGAAGTAACAGACGGGGTGCAGACCTAGTCCGTTTCCTTGGTGCGGGGAAAGTCGGTTGGCCTTCGGATCGGTGAATGTCGACCGACTTCCTCCAATAGGTTAGGTACGTTTTTTATTCCTCGGTCTGCCACACGAAAAGAAAAAGCGGACAGAGTATGATAGAGCGTCGAAATCTCAATATTGCCATCGATACATTGATCTTTTTCAACTTCCTTTTCCTCATCTTTACCGGCCTGATTTTGAAGTATCGACTTCCGCCTGGCACTGGAGGGGGGGGCGGGGAAGGATCTATGGATTGGGTAGAAGGAATCTGCTTGTTCAATGGGACCCGTCTCGCCATGAATGGGGGGAGATTCATTTCTTCCTGGCTTTGGTGCTGGTCGGCTTGATTGCCATCCACCTGTGGTTTCACTGGAATTGGATCTGTCAGGCATTCTCCCTCCGCGGCCGGGATGAGGGATGAAGTTGCCCTACGGATCGAAGAGATCTCTATCCACGGAGAAGAATTGTCCAGGATGCAAATTGCGGTAGCCAGTGGCAAAGGGGGAACGGGCAAGACCACCGTAGCGACCAATCTGGCCCTGACCCTGAGTCGGGACGGAAAAAGGGTACGGTACCTTGATTGCGATGTGGAAGAGCCCAATGGACATATCTTCTTGAAGCCCCGGATTCAACGGACCGAGAAGGTAGCAGTACCGGTCCCTCAAGTGGACGCAGCACGTTGCACTGGTTGTGGACAATGTGGCCATATTTGTCAATTCAGTGCCATCGTCTGCATCCAAAAGAAGGTTTTAACCTTCCCTGAGTTGTGTCGTGGCTGTGGAGGTTGCCTGCTCATTTGCCCGGAAAAGGCGATTTCTGAAATTCCGCGGGAGGTCGGATGGGTGGAGGAGGGCCACGGGGAGGGTGTGGAGTTCGTGCACGGCCGTCTAAAGATCGGTGAAGCGATGGCTCCCCCGCTCATCCGGGAGGTAAAGCGGCATATCCTGGTAGATGGGGTGGCCATTATTGACGCCCCTCCCGGAACTTCCTGTCCTGTCATGGAGGCCATCAAAGGGACGGACTTCGTGCTCTTGGTGACCGAACCTACCCCCTTCGGGCTCAATGACTTGAAACTCGCCGTAGAGGTAGTGCGAGCCTTAAGAATCCCTCTTGCGGTTCTCCTCAATCGTTGTGACCTGGGAGATGAAGAAGTTAGAAGCTATTGCAGAGAGGAGAGGATCGACATCCTCTGTGAGATCCCGGAGGATCGAAGGATCGCCCTGGCCTATTCCCAGGGTAAAATGGTCGTTCGGGCGGTCCCCGAATATCTGCCGAAATTACGGGCACTATTTGCGGCCGTGATGGAGCAGGTGAAGCGATGAGAGAGCTGGTGGTCATCAGCGGAAAAGGGGGGACGGGAAAGACCAGTGTCGTCGGTTGCTTTGCAGCCCTGGCGAAGAAAAAGGTATTGGCGGACTGCGATGTGGATGCAGCGGACCTCCACCTGCTCCTTTCGCCTGAAATCAAGGAATGGCATGATTTCTATGCCGGCAAACGGGCTTCCATTAGCCAAGGAGATTGCATTCGCTGCGGGGCCTGCCTTGCCTGGTGTCGCTTTGCAGCGGTGAGGATGAATGGCACCGGGGTAGGAGAGGCAACCTTCCGCATTGACCCTTTCTCCTGCGAGGGGTGCGGGGTATGCGTCCATTTCTGTCCTCAGCAGGCGATCGATTTTATGGAGAGAAAGGCCGGCGAATGGTACATCTCCGAGACTCGCTATGGCCCCATGGTTCATGCCCAGCTCGGCATTGCCGAGGGGAATTCCGGCAAATTGGTCACTCTGGTGAGGAGTCAAGCCCATCGGATCGCAAAAGAAAGGGGGCTGGATTGGGTGATCATCGATGGCTCGCCAGGTATCGGATGTCCGGTGATCGCCAGCATTGCCGGCGCCGATCTGATATTGATCGTAACCGAGCCTAGCCTCTCTGCCCAGCACGACATGGAACGAGTGGTGCAATTGGCCAGACACTTCCGCGCCCCGGTGGCCCTTTGCATCAATCGATATGATCTCAATGAACAGATATCCGATGGGATCCACCGGTGGTGCAAGGAAAAAGGGATTCTCATCTTGGGGGAGATTCCCTATGATACCCGATTTACCGAAGCCCAGACGAGGCATGTGAGCCTGGTGGAATATTCCGGGGGGAAGGCCGCCCAGGCTATCAAATCCATTTGGCAAGGATTGTTGGACGCCATATCCAAGTTTTAAAGACAATTGAAGCCCCTCCAGAGGAGGGGGGAGGGAGCATCGTTTACAATTTCCGTTCAGGGAAGGGATGATAAAGGTGAATGCGCCTGCTGAAGAGAAAAGGGTATTGGAATGTCCTGCTCACGGGGAGGATGGAGAAAAAAACTTCGAGGAACTCCTGGATGAGCAGTTACTTTCACGACGCATGGGCCAAATCAATCATAAGATCCTCGTCCTTTCGGGCAAAGGAGGCGTCGGAAAGAGCACTGTAGCCGTCAATTTGGCCATCTCCTTGGCCTTGGCGGGGAAACGAGTGGGCTTATTGGATGCCGACATCCATGGTCCCAGCATCCCCAAATTGCTTAACATCGAGGGTTATGCAGTGCACGGTTCTCCGAAAGGGATCTTGCCGATTCAGGTGGGTTCGAATTTGAAGGTGATGTCCATCGGTCTGTTTCTGGAAAGGGAGGAGGATGCGGTGATCTGGCGAGGACCGATGAAGCACAACGCAATCAAACAATTCTTGAAAGATGTGGAATGGGGGGAGCTCGATTATCTGGTGATCGATTCTCCCCCGGGTACGGGAGACGAGCCCTTGACCGTCGCAAAATTGATCGATACGGGCCGAGGAGCGGTGATCGTTACCACCCCGCAGAAGTTGGCCCTGGCGGATGTTCGAAAATCGATCACCTTTTGCCGTAAGCTTTCTCTTCCCGTCTTAGGGGTCATCGAAAACATGAGCGGATTCGTTTGCCCCAGATGTGGGGAGGTCAGCAATATCTTCAAGGCGGGAGGGGGAGAGACCATGGCGGTCGAAATGGGGGTTCCCTTTTTAGGGAAAATCCCGATCGACCCCAATATTGTGGAGGCATGTGACCTTGGGCGGCCCTATATCACTGCCTTTACTCAGAGCGAGGCCGCCAAGGCCTTCGGTCACATCATCTTGCCGATTCTAAAAATGGAGGAGACCACTGTGGAGGACTTCGGCTCATTCGGTCCAGATGAGATGCGGGAAAAGGAGGAGGGACAGATGAGAATCGCTATTCCGGTGGATCAGGGACAATTGAGTCCGCACTTCGGACATTGCGGGAGTTTTGCACTCATCGATGTGGATCCAGAGAAGAAGGAGATCATCCAGAAGGAAATGGTCAGCGCTCCCCCGCATCAGCCCGGTTTACTGCCTCGGTGGCTGCATGATCAGGGGGCCGATCTGATCATCGCGGGTGGTATGGGTTCCCGGGCCCAGGGTTTGTTTGCAGAGCAGGGGATCCAGGTAATCGTGGGTGCTCCTCCGGAGACCCCGCATGACCTTGTGGTTTCCTATCTCAGGGGGACGCTGCAGACCGGAGAGAATATCTGTGAGCATTGAGGAAAAGGAACAGGGTCCCATTGCCTCTTCTCACGAGGGGTGTTTTGCCTGTGGCCCAAACAATAAAAACGGACTGGGTCTGACATTTCGCCCCTCCTTGTCGGGCGGAGTAGAGGCAACCTTCTATTGTGATCTGAAGTATCAGGGTTACCCGGGTTTCTTGCAGGGGGGCGTGATCGCCACGCTGTTAGACTCAGCCATGATCCATTGCCTCTTTCAGAAGGGAATCATGGCCATGACCGGTAGGATGTACATCCAATTCAAGAAACCGGTTCGAATGCAGGAGGTAGTCCAGATCAAGGCATCCATGGTCGAGCAGCGGGGTCCTGTTTATCGGCTATCAGCGGAGGTGATCCAAGAGGAGCTGGTCTGCGCCAAGAGTTCAGCCACTTTCATGCAAATTCCCAAGCAACCCCCATGAATATGATGGAAAAGGATTTTTCCACGCATTTCCCGCGGTTATCAGTCATGGCCCCACGGGGTCAATGAATTAGGTATGATGTCCCTCAAATTGCTCCTTTTCTTTGTCCAGGAAGCAAAGGTCGCCCTAATAGATGGAAAGTGATTCGGAGAAGGAAGGGAAGGGTTCGTGCGGCTGAACTTCGCCTGCCCCCGAGAAATCCTGTCCGAAGCTCTGAAACAGATGGTCGCAGCACTGGAGAAGCTTTAATGAAGCCCAACAAACCACAAAGGAGGAAGGCATGAGGGAATTGACCTTGAAGGAAGTGGAAACCTTGCTCAAAGAGGCAGTCGTCTACTGCCAATCGATCGGGCGGCCGAGTTCCGTGGCGGTCGTCGACATGGGAGGGCACCTGCGCGGGCTCTTGAGACCGGAGAAGGGGCGCATCTCGAATATCCTCTTTGCGGAGAAGAAAGCATGGACCGCAGTTGCTTTCCACCGGTCCACCGAAATGGTCAGGGAGATCATGGTTCCCGGGGCCATGGCCTATGGCCTCCAGCATACCGATGGGCGCATTTGTATGGTGGGTGGAGGATATCCGCTCATCGATGAGGCGGGCGATGTGATTGGCGGGATCGGGGTCAGCGGCGGTTTGGTGGCGGAGGATCAGGAGGCCTGTCTCGTTGGCATGAGGAAATTGGGATTCAGAACCGAGTTCGTCAATCCCCTGGCGCCTCAAGAGGCGAAGAGTGAAGAGAAATAGTTAAGGAAGGAGGATGGAGGCACGGCGGATGAACAGAAGAGACTTCTTGAGGATTAACTTGGCGACCCTGGGAGCTGCGGCCCTCGGCGAGGAAATCCCCTCCCTTTTCGCCCAACAAGACTCAAAGGAGGACAGGATGGGGCAGGACCCAAAGGAAATCGTACTGGAAAGGGCCTACCAATTGGGATTCGAATACGGAAGGATTTACAGGGGATGTTCTCAGTGCGTGGTTGCAGCGGTTCAGGATACCCTGGGTATCAGGGACGACACGGTGTTCAAGGCCGCAACGGGACTGGCAGGCGGAATTGGGCTTAGCGGAATCGGGGCCTGCGGTGCCATTTCTGGGGGTGTTCTTGTCTTGAGCCAGCTGGTAGGTCGTGAGCGGTCCAACATCGAGGATCCCGAAAACGTGCGATCGAAGTCCTACGATCTCGCCAAGAAACTGGTGGATTCCTTTTTAGAGGAGATCGGAGCCTTTACATGCCGGGATGTGCAAATGAAAAGGTTCGGACGTCCCTACTACCTCAGGGATCCGCAGGAAAGGAAGAAATTCGAGGACGCGGGGGCCCGCGAGAAGTGCCCCGATGTAGTGGGCAGAACGGCTCGGATGACCGTCAAAATCATCCTGGATGAGGGTCTGGTGCCCATGCCCGAATAGACCGGTTGGGTCCTGACACGACAAGCCTAAGGCTTCTCAGGAGGACATATGCCGATTTACGAATACGGATGCCCGCAATGCGGTAGGAAATTTGAAAGGCTCCAGGGAATGAAGGATAGCTCTTCGTCCAATTGCCCTGATTGTGGCGCTGCTGCCGAGCGACTTCTCAGCACCGGTGCGGCGATCATCTCCAAGGGAGGCAGCCATAAGGGGGTTCGTTCTCGAGAGAATTGCGAAAGGGAATCACCTTGCTGCGGAAAGGAAATCCCCTGTGAAAAGAGGCCCTGTGACGGATGAGAAGGTGAAGAAGAGGAATGGGATCGTCCATGTCTTCGGACCAGTTCCCTCGCGGAGGCTGGGAAGATCTTTAGGGGTGGATCTGGTACCCTTCAAGACCTGCACCTATAATTGTATTTATTGTCAATTGGGATCCACCACTCACCTGACCTGCGAGGTGGGAGAATATGTTCCTCTTCGGGAGCTGCGCAGGGCACTGGAAGTGGTTTTCCAGGAGAATGTCCAGGCGGATTATGTGACCCTTTCCGGATCCGGAGAGCCGACGCTTCATTCCGGCATCGGTGAGGTGATCCAAATGATCAAAGGCCTCACCACCATTCCGGTGGCGGTGCTGACCAATGGCTCCCTCCTGTATCGGAGCCGGGTGCGGGGAAGAATCCTGCAGGCGGACCTGATTATACCCTCCCTGGATGCCGGTTCTGAACCGCTATTCCGGCTGGTGAATCGACCTCATTCTTCCCTTTCCTTGGAGAAGCTGGTCAAGGGGTTGATTCGTCTGCGGGAGGAGTTCTCCGGGGCCTACTGGCTGGAGGTTATGCTGTTAGGAGGGATCTCCGGATTGGACTCCGAGGTTGCTCAAATTGCAGAGATTGCCGATAGCATCAAGCCCCATCTCATCCAGCTCAATTCTGTGTATCGCCCGGCTGCAGAGCCCTTCGCCTATCCGGTTCGCCGGGAGAAATTGGAATATTTCAGATCCTTCTTTCCAGGGAAAGTAGAGGTCATCGAGGAAAGGGAGTGGGGAGAGGGTGAGGCCTCATTTGAGGCTTCCGAAGACGCGGTCCTCTCCCTCCTGAAGAGGCGGCCCTGTTCCCTGGATGACATCTGTGCAGGGCTGGGAGCCCATCGAAGTGAAGTGGGAAAATACCTGGAGAGGTTGGTGGAGAGAGGATGGGTGAAGAGTCAGGGTCAAAGAGGAGAGACATATTACCGTTACATTGAAGGGTATCGAGACGAGAATCCGTCAAGCGGCAACCCATCAGTCTGTAGGAAGAAAAGACCATCCAACATTTCCTAAATCCTCCAGATGCAGGAGAAATCCAAGACGCTGATGGAGCGGGAAGAGTGGGAGGCCCGCTCTGCGGAGACGATTTGAAGGCCTGGATCGGGGATTGCCTTCGGCCTTGAAGTATGAATAATAGGGGATCAAAGGGGACGGAGAGAAAGTCAGGCCAATATTGCAGTTGAGGGAGATACGGCATGGAACAGGTGGAGACCCAACCTAAAGATCACAGTCCCTCATTACATTCCTTGTTCATCTCTTTCTTGCGATTGGGAATCACCGCTTTTGGTGGGCCGGCCATGGTGGCCTACATTCGCAGGATGGCTGTTGAGCAGAAACATTGGCTCAACGAAGCGACCTTTCGCGATGGCGTTGCGCTTTGTCAAGCAATACCTGGTGCCACCGCCATGCAGACCTCGGCGTATGTGGGCCTGAGAAGTCGCGGAGTGAGGGGAGCTGCCGTGAGTTTCCTCGGCTTTGGTCTGCCGGCGTTTGTTCTCATGATGGCCCTTTCAGCCCTGTACACCCGCACCCATATGCTTTCGCCGGTTGTTTCCGCCTTTAATGGGCTGAGGGCGATCATCGTGGCCATCGTTGCCAACGCTACGGTTTCATTTGGCAGAGGCTCGCTGAAAAACTGGAGGGATGTTGGAGTCGCAGCTCTCGCTGCAATCCTGTTTGGATTTCGGGTGAATCCCATCCTGGTCATCCTGTTAGCTGCCCTCTTGGGAGTGGCGCTCCGTGCCCGACAGATCACCTCGCCCCCAACCATCGATTCGACGAGGAGATCGCCCTCTGCGGCGCGCATCTTACCCCTCTTGGGGGCGACTGCTGTAGGCTTTCTTCTCCTGTTCCTCATCGATCGCCATCTGTTTGATCTCGCGGCGCTCATGTCCAGGATTGATCTGTTCGCTTTTGGGGGTGGGTTCGCCTCCGTTCCCCTCATGTTCCACGAGATCGTGGAAGTGCGAGCTTGGATGGACGGTACAAGCTTCCTCGATGGAATTGTCCTGGGGCAGATTACCCCAGGGCCGATTGTGATTACCGCTACCTTTGTGGGCTATTTGTTGCGCGGACCCCTGGGAGGATTGATCGCCACGATTAGCGTTTTCTTACCCTCTTTCCTCATCCTTGTTGCGATCGTGCCCTACTTTGATCGACTGCGTAAATCTCCCTATTTTCACAACGCAATGGGCGGCTCCTTGTGTTCTTTTGCCGGGCTCCTCATGACTGTAACCCTCCGCTTTGCCGGAAATGTGCAGTGGGATTTGCCTCGCATCCTCCTCGCCAGCGCCGCATTCGTGGCCCTACTTCGCAAGATAGACATCCTGTGGGTGGTGGGGATAGGAACAATCCTCTCCGTGTTCCTACTGTAGGGGATACAGAAGGCGTTTTCTCCATACTTACTTGATCTATCCTCCATGGAACAATTACACTTGCCGCATTAAGTGCCCCATGACTTGGCCGGCCTTCCCGGCCAGGAAGATGTCGGCTGCGATATCTCTCTGCGTTCCAGCCTCCCAGAGTGCCAATTCGACGGAAAAGCCGGGTCCCATTCCAAAATGGTCGAGGAAGAAATCCACCCACGCTCTCTAAGTAGACGTAGAATATGACTTTGTGCGGATCTTCAGAGATGGCACGACACTTGCCAATGTCATAGGGTGGCAGGGGTGAAAAAACATTTGGAAAGGAGGTGTGAATCCATGAGATCGATCTTGGTGGTAGCCACTCTGGCCCCCTTGGCCCTCGTGGCGATAGCCAGTGCGTTCGCCTGGTATCCTGGATGGGGCAGAGGCATGGGCTATGGGATGGAATATGGAGCGGTCAACCGGGACTACGGTATGAACCCGGGATTGAATCCGACCCCAGAAGAACTCTCCCAGTGGGCGGATTTGCGGAGCGAATGCGTTGCTGAAATCCTGCCCCTCCGCAACCAACTCTTCTCCAAGCGGATGGAACTCTCGGCCCTCTTGGCCAAGCCGGAGGCCTACCGCGAGGCAATCAAGGACAAGCAGAAAGAGGTGATCGCCCTGCAGGGCCAGATCCAGGAGAAGGCGATGGATCATCAATTGGCCTTCCGCGAGACCCTGAATCCGGAACAGCTCTCCCTAAGAATTGCCCGGAAGACGGCACAGCCCTGGTATTTAGGTAAACATGTCAAGAGGGGATGTCTGCCGATGGGAGCGCGTTCCGGTCTGGGAATAGGCCGAGGCCGCTGGGACTGGCAGTGAAAAAGGGGGAGGACGTAAAATCCTCCCCCTTTTTCATCTTGTTCCTTTTGATCGCTCAGTGTTAATAACTGGTGTCTGCAAAGAGGCCAAGCTTACCCGGCTGGCCGACCTCCCCATCTCTGCAACACTACAAGCCCCGCCCTAGCACCCTCTCCAGGGCCGCGTCCGCCACCTTGAGTTCATAGAGGGCCTGCTGGTAATCCAGGAAGGTTTGACGGGCGGTGCGTTGGGCCTCGATGAGATCCAAGATGCCCGAGGCACCCTCCCGATAACTGATCTCTGCGATCTTCCTGCTTTCTTCCGCTTGTTTCAGCAGTTGTTGAGTAAAGACTTGGACCAGATCCTTGGCAATGCGATAGCCTTGATAGGCCTCGGTGACCATCCGGCTGGTTTCATTTTGTAAGCTTCGCAGCTCGGCCTCTGCCCGAGTCTTCTCAGCAGTAGCGCTGGTAATGGCCCCTTGTTGACGGTACCAGATGGGAAGGGGGAAGGAGATCCCCAAACCTGCTACTTCCTTATCGGGTTCTCTTTCGTAGAAGCCACTCACGGTGAGATCGGGATATCGGGAGGCCTTTGCCTGATCGAGCAGGTGCGATTGTTTCTGCACCAGGTACCTCTGTTGTTGGATAAAAGGATGCCTTTCTAAGGCCTTCTGGATTAGAGATTCGAGGTGGAGCTCTTGCGGCTCTGACTCCAGTTCTCCGACAATATCCAAGGGCCTGTAGCCTGGCCTGCCCATCAGGGTATTAAGGGCCACCTTCGCGAGGGAAACCTTGGAGAGGGCCTTCTGCACCTCGTTGGAGGCCCGGGCTACCTCCACCTGGGCCTTGATGAGTTCAAATTCGGGGGCCTCTCCCACCTGGACCCGGGTCTTCGCGGAGGTGAGGAGGGTCTGGGCGGATCGTAGATTGTCCTGGGCGACCTCCAGGTTCTTCTTCGTCAGGAGGAGATCATAGAATGCGGATCTGACCTCAAAGATCAGATTTAGCTTGAGGCCGTCCCTCTCGTAGGCTAAGGCCTTGAGGTCCATTTCCGCTGCCTGGCGGCGGAATCTTTGCTTGGAAGGATTTTCCAGCAACTGACTCAATTCCACAGATCCCTCATTCTTTCTCGGCTCAAAACGGGTGATTCGACCGAATGCCCCTCCGATCTCGGGATTGGGAAAGGCTTTGGCGGAAAGGAGCTCCCCTTCCCCGGCCTTGACCCTAGCGTCCCAGGCAAGGAGTATTGGATTCTCGGCCAATGCGATGTGCAGGACATCGGAGAGGGTAAGGGGTTCCTCGGTTGCGGCGGCGGATGATTCCGATACCAAGAATACGGTGAATAGAGCAGAGAGCAGGATCATTGTTAGACAGGCCCTTACATCAGATCGAGGCATAAAGTGGTTCCTTTCCCGAAGTATGCCTTTTACACCTTCCTTCCCTCAAATATATGGTAAAGAGCGGGGAGGACCAGTATGTTAAAGGCAGAGGAGAGCAAAAGTCCACCAATGTACACGATGGCCATAGGACGCTGGAGCTCTGCCCCCACGAATTGGCCGATGGCCAGGGGGAAAACGCCGAGCATGGTAACGACGGCCGTCATCAAAATCGGCCGCAGCCGGGTTGAGGAGCCTTCAAGAAGGGCTTCCTCCAGGCTCATTCCTTGACTTCTCAGCTCATGGATGTGAGCGATGAGGATAATGCCGTTCTGGACAGAAATGCCGAATAGGGCGATGAATCCTACCAGGGAGGAGACGCTCAGATTTTCTCGAAGGAGAAGCAAGGCAATAATACCCCCTACTATGGCAAAGGGGACATTGAGGAGTACGAGAAGAGCCCTCTTCAGTGAGCGAAACGAGGTGAAGAGCAGGGTCAACACCATGAGAAAAACCGCTATAAAGAGGACGGCGAGCTGTCTTTGCGCCCTCTGTTGGCTCTCGAACTGTCCTCCAAAGGTAACAAAGTAACCCGGAGGCAGGGAGACGCCCCGCTCGATCCTCTCCTTGGCCTCGACCACAAAGCTTCCCTGGTCCCTATCCTGGACGTTGCACTGAATGACTACCCGGCGGGAGACATTCTCCCGGGCGATCGTAGAGGGCCCTTTTCCGATATAAATATCAGCGAGGCTCTCCAACGGCGTCCTCTGGCCGCCCGGGGTATCCACCAAGATGCGGCGGACCGCATCCAGGTCGCTTCGATATTGCGGGGCAAATCGAAGGAAGATGGGGATCCTCTTCTGAGCCTCCAGAACATCCGTGACCTCCACTCCGTTCAAGGCGGCCTCGATGACCTCGGAGACATCCATTGCTCGCAGGCCATAGCGGGCCAATTGTTCCTGCCGGAGCTTGATATAGACCTGGGGGACTCCGGCCAGCTGTTCGATTTGAAGGTCAGCCACCCCTCGCACGGTGGAGAGGACACCCCTGACCTCCTCTGCCTTTTGGGTTAGCAATTGGAGGTCGCTGCCGAAGATCTTGATGGCGAGCTGGCCCTTGAGTCCGGTTAGCATCTCCGTCAGCTTGTTTTCCACCGGCTGTTCAAAAATGAAGAGGGCGCCGGGAATCTTGGAAAGCTCTTTTCTCATCGCTCGCACCATCTCTGCCAGGGGCCGCCTCCTTTGCTCCTTGGGAAGAAGACTGACCATGGTTTCGCTGACATTGATCCCATGAGCATGCTCGGAGGCCTCGGCCCGTCCCGTCCGACGGTAGGTGGCGGTGACCTCGGGGAAGCTGAGCAGGATCTTCTCCGATTCCACTCCGATTCGATCTGATTCCTGCAGGGAACTACCCGGCAAGATAATAGCACTGATCAATAAGGAACCTTCATCCAATTTGGGAAGGAATTCGGTGCCCAAGAGGGGAGCGAGGGCGAGGGCAGCAATAAGCAAAAGGAGGGGGACAGTGACGGTTATTACTTTGTGTCTCAAGGCCGCCTGGAGGAGGGGGAGGTAGATCTTCTTGATCTGCCGGATGAGCCAATCCCTCGGCTTTCCTCTTCCCCTCAAGAACAGAGAGCAGAGGACAGGCTGAAAGGTGAGAGAGATGAGGAGACCGCCGGCAAGGGAGGCTGCTACCGCAAAGGCGGTGGCGGAAAACATCTTGCCCTCGATGCCTTCCAGGGTTAGGAGAGGGAGGAAAACGAGGATAATGATCGCGGTGGCAGAGAAGATGTGAGGACCGACTTCCTGGGCCGCCTTCAGGACCGTCTCCTTTACGGGTTTCTCTCCTCTCTCGCGGAGGCGGAGATAGATATTCTCCACCATGATGATGGAAGAGTTCGCCATCTTTCCTACGCCGATTGCCAGGCCCCCTAAAGACATGACATTGATGGAGACTCCGAAGAAGTGCATGAGGAGAAAGGCGATGAGAACCGAGAGTGGGATCGAAGCGGCTACCAGGATGGCACTGGAGATACTGCCCAGAAACAGAATGAGAACGAGAGTGACCAAAATGCCACCTTCGAGGATGGCCTTGACCACGTTTCGCAGAGACTTGTTGATCAGGATCGATTGATCGTAGGAGACAACGGTCTTGATTCCCTGCGGGAGACGTTTCTTGATCTCCTCCAGATTCTTCTTGATGGTGTCGATGGTCTTCAGAGTATCGCCTCGGAATTGCATCTCGACCGTGGCTAGGACCGCCTCTTTTCCATTGTGGCTGGCGGTGCCACGGCGAAAAGCACCCCCCTCCCTGATTTCGGCGATATCTTTCAAATAGGTCGGAATTCCCTTCCGATTCGCCACGACAATGTTTCCTATATTTTCCATGGCCTGAATGCGGCCTAAGCCTTGGACGATATATTCGCTGGTTCCCTTCTCTAGGATTCCGCCGGAGAAGTTTCGATTGCTCCGCTGGATGGCCCCCTTTACCTCCGCAACGGTAATGCCATGGGCGAGGAGGGTAGAAGGATCAAGCAGGACCTGATACTGCTTGATAAACCCCCCCATATTCACCACCAGGGCGACTCCGGGGACACCCTGAAGACGGTAACGGATAAGCCAATCGGCGGCGCCGCGAATTTCCAGCAATTCTGCCTCAGAGACGGTCGGCCGATCATTTTCCACCACGAATTCCAAGATTTCCCCCAGACGGGAAGAGATGGCGCCCATTGTGGGACCCTCAGTGCCAGCAGGCATGGCGCCGGCCACCATTTGGATTCGATCAGCCACCATTTGGCGGGCCAAGTAGATATCCGTCCCCCAATCGAACTCCACGGTGACGACCGAGATCCCCAGGGAGGACTCGGAACGAACTCGGGTGACATGGGGAGCTCCGTTCAGTGCGCTCTCCAGGGGAAAGGTGATCAGGCGCTCCACGTCCTCGGGGGGCATGCCGTAGTTTTCGGTGATGATGTTGACCAGGGGGGCATTCAGGTCGGGATACATGTCATGACGAATTCGGGAATAGGCCCCGACACTGATAAGAAAGAGGAGGATAAAGAGGAAGATCGTGAGGACGCGGTTGGCAAAGGCCAGAGAGATCAGCTTATTGATCATCTTTTAATGACCCCTTTGTTCCTCGAGGCTTCCTTTGGCCAGTTCAGATTTCAGCATGAAGTTGCCCTTGGCGACCACCTCATCTCCTGGCCTGAGGCCGGAGAGGATCTCTGTGAAGCCGTCGCTGGTGAGCCCTACTTCCACGGGCCGTTTGCAGAAGGAACGGTCGCTCTTGAGGAACACGTACTTCTCGTTCGCCTCTTCCAGGATTGCCTCTTTGGGTACGACCAGGACTTTCCTATTCGAACTCAGGATACGGACATTGGCGGACATGCCCGGCTTTAGTTTGTGATCCTGATTGGAAACCAGCATCCGAACGATATAGGTTCCGGTCTCCTTTTCCATGATATCGCCGATATACTGAATACGGCCTGCGAACGTCTCCTTCGGGTATGCCAGAAGATTGATCTTGACCTTTTGTCCCACGCTTACCTGGGGGAGGTCCTTTTCGAACACATGAGCGTCTACGTAGAGAGAGGATAGATCTACGATCCGACAGAGCTCGTCCTCCGGGGCCACCCGTTCGCCCAAATGGACTCCCCTCTCAACCACTGTTCCCCCAATAGGTGAGTGGATAGGAATGACGGTAGTAAGTTCATGAGCCGGTTGAGAATTCCCGGAGAGGGCTGAAATCTCGGCATCGCTCAGCCCAAACGTGTGAAGTGCGCGGTGGGCCGCCGCAAGGTTGGCTCCGGCGATCTGGTAGTTTACCTCTGCCTCCTGCACGTGTCTCTTGGAAGCCACCTTCGCCTCAAAAAGCCGCCCCTGCCTCTCCAGGCTGGTTTGGGCAAATTCCAGGTCGACCTGGGCTTTCATGAAATCTGATTTTGCCTTTCCCACCTCGATACTAGCCAGATGGAATAGCGTCTGGCCCCTCCTCACCCGATCCCCCACATTGACCAAGACTTCGGCGATGGTACCCGGGATCAGCGAACGGATGTGAGCGAATCGATTTTGATCTTCCAGCACCTTGCCAGTAGCGGGGAGTCCGAGTTCGAGCTCCCTCACGGCGGCCTTTTCCACGGTTAGGTCGAGGAACCTTGCCGAATCGGGGGGAAGGCACACCTCTCCGGGTTTAGCTGCTGGTTTGGCCATCGCGGGGGTATGGATGGCTGCCTCCTCTTGGTTCTTACTTGCTATTCCTCCCTTTCCCACTAGTGTTCCGTAACGCAAATAGTTTTACATAAGCGCTCCAATTTATCGAGAATTGATTCGGCCGTCGCAGTCCAGATGAAAGGTTCCGCATTTCGGTTATGGTTCTTCACGAAGAGATCGATCTTTTCAGCAAGCTCTTTGGTGTTGCGAAACGATCCTCTGCGAATCGCCTTTCGGGTGATGATGCCGAACCATGCCTCGACCTGATTCAGCCAAGAGGAGTAGGTGGGGGTGAAATGGACATGATATCGGGGTCTGCGTGCGAACCAGGATCGAATCTTTTCGTGCTTATGGGTTGAGTAGTTGTCTACAATAAGATGCACGTCCAGCTCCGACGGTACGTTCGCATCAATGTGGCGAAGAAACTGTAAGAACTCCAGGTGGCGATGCCGGATCTTAGACTGGGCCAGAACACCACCCGTGGCCATATTCAGAGCAGCGAAAAGCGTTAACGTTCCGTGGCGGATATAATCATGGGTGTAGCCCTCAGCATAACCAAACCCCAGAGGGAGGGTCGGTTGGGAGCGTTCCAGGGCCTGACATTGGCTTTTCTCGTCCACACAGAGCACCAAAGCGTTTTCAGGAGGATTCAAATACAATCCCGCAATATCGCGGACCTTCTCCACGAAGAACGGATCGGTGGAAAGCTTGAACGTATTGCTCAAATGGGGTTTTAGCCCAAACGTTTGCCAGACCCGGGACACGGTCATATGGGAAACGCCGATTTCGTCGGCCATAGTCCGGGTGGACCAATGGGTAGCTCCTTCCGGTCGACTTTGCAGTGTCCTGCGGATCAGTTCCGCCACGGTCTCGTCCGAAACAGAGCGCGGGCGTCCTCGTCGGAGTTCGTCATGCAACCCTTCGAGACCCTTATCAAGGAACCTCTTTCGCCACTTTCCCACAGACGCCCGAGATAAACCCACTCTTTCGCTGATCTCCCTGTTGCCCAAACCATCGGCCGCGAGGAGGATTACTCTGAAACGCATGCTCAGCCCGCTCGGCATGGAGCGGGAGCGTACATAGGATTCAAGTTGACTGCGCTCTTCCTCCGCCAAGGAAACTGCCAACGCCATTCGCCCACGCCTTGCCATGTGATACCTCCTGTACCCAGTCTGGCCGGGTTCGTTGGCAGCAAGGTATCAAAGGCGGAGAAATAAGTAAACTTATTTACGTTACGGAACACTAGTCGCTGAACATTTAATGAACAAATATAGTGAATATGACTTCGTAAATAACACGTTTAAAGCTCTGTGGTTAGATCGTAATCTGGGTGACTACGAAGACTTTTTACGGATTTCCGAGCCACATTTATATCATTTATCTTTAACAGGGGAGAAACCATATCGCGACCACTATATACATCAGTTCCAAGTCTTTATTACTGGGCTGTGTATTATAGATATGCTGAGGCAAAACAACGATTTCCAATTATGTAATGAAATAGATGAGCAGTGGCTTATCGCGGCATCTTTCCATGATATGGCATATCCATTGCAGAACTATGATGATTGGGCGAAAAAGTTCTTCCTTGATTCACTTGGAATCCCTGAAATAGGAGTCTCTGACATCAAGTCGCACTTCGTAGAAAAAAGCCTAATGTCTAGTCTTGGATTTTTGGTAACCGAGTTGTGTAAAAAGCATTTTAACGTAGCAGACTTGAGCGGGAACTGGTTACACCAAGAACGGGGTTTAATTAGGTTTCTCCATGGAAGGATAACTGAGCTAAAACACCATTGCCTACTAAGCAGTCTGTTTCTATTGAAAAAGGCTGCAGTAGACAAAGAGGAGTTACTGTCGACTTTATTCGCGCCTGCTGCGCTGGCAATTGCATTACATCATCACGATAAGGTGTGGACTAAGCAAGGTAAAGAAGACGAAGTTTTTGATTGTCTTCCACCAAACAGAAAACTCACAAAGATTGATTTCATCAAAGACCCGTTAACTTTCATTCTGATGTATTGTGATAACTCACATGAATGGGGACGACCAAAGCACTTGGATGAAGCCAAATACGCCGAAGAATTTAAGAGTTTTACTTTAAAGCAATTTACTATGTCTAAATCGCAGTGCGTAGTAAGTATTAAAGCACCTAATTCGTCTCAGACAGATGATATATGGGTTTTTAAGTGCGGGGGATTACAGATCCTGCAAAAACTACTAGTTCCTCCACCTGGCTTAAGGTTTAATATTGAATTAAAGGACAAATCAGAAACACCAATGAATTTTGAAATGCATGGACCAGCTTAGGAGACAGACTAGTATTCTGAGGTGGTCCCCATCATTAGGACAGCAAAGGGGCTAAGTTAAGGTAGTCGGGAACAAACGTTCGGGGAACAAGCGGGACATCCCATCTTCCCCCCTGGCAAGAGAAAGGTTTACGCATTAGAAGGCTTTTGATTTCAACCAGATAGAAATCGTTCTTCTTTTTGGACAGACCTCTCCTGTAGCCTTTTGTAGTAGGCTTCCCGTTGCTTCGACGAGTCTCTCACCGGAATCGAACCTCGTATCTCATCGTTATCTCCATCCGACGTGCCCTCTGTAGAAGAGCCACCCATCATCCCCTATATAGATTCCAAAGTCCGGTGAGAGGCCCAGGATTGTCCCCTGCGAAGTCATCTGCCTCTATGTTGTTGTCCCGGACTCTCTCGTCGGATTCATGGTGGAGGGGCTGAAGAGGATAGCAGTAAGACTCGGAGGGGCGGATTTGGCGGAGGGAACTCCATCCATGGACTACTACAATCACAAACGGCCGCATCGGCGTTATCGGAAGATTGCCTTCAGCTCCGGCAGCGTCCCCACATCCTCGGCTAGGCCTACCAGATTGGTAATGACGTAGTCCGGAAGCCGCATCCCGTCGCGCAGAGCGGCCTCCTGGTGCTCCCACTCCATCTCGCCCGGCAGGTAGATGCGATCCGCGCCCTTGGAGCGGGGGGCGTTCTTGATCTCGCGGATCATCCGGTCGATCCGCTCCTTGAAGGTCTGGATGAGTGTCATGGCGGGAACGTCGATGGCCAGAAAGGCATGTCCCTGGTTGGGGGGGAGGGGCACGTCAGAGAGCCAGAATTGGACCTGACTCATCATGGCGGCGCCGCTGAGTGCGGCGGTGAGCGTCTCGACCAGGAGGGCCAGACCGTACCCTTTGTGCAGGGGGGCCATGGGAAGGAGGGCCCTCTTCTCGGGATACTGGCTGGGGTCGGTACTGGGGAGACCATCCTCGTCCACCAGCCATCCCTCAGGCACCGCTTTGCCGAGGGCCTTGGCGATGAGAACCTTGGTCACGGCGGTCACGCTGGTGGCGATGTCCAGGAAGATGGGTCGCTCCTGTCCTGCGGGAATGGCGAAGGCAATGGGGTTCGTTCCCAGGATGGGGCCACGCCCCCCGGGGACGGTCATCCAGGGATCGGTGTTGGTCATGGCCATACCGATCATATCGTTCCTGAGGGCCATGGTGGCGTAGCAGCCGGCGGCGCCGAAGTGGTTGCTCCCCCGGACGCCCACGTAGCCGATCCCGGCCTCCTTGGCCTTTCGCATGGCCTGCTCCATGGACCACGAGGCGACGACCGTCGGCATGGCGCGCCGCCCGTCGATGACGGCCCAGGCGGGGCCCTCGCCGACAATGACGGGGGTGGCCCCGGGATCGATCCGGCCGTCGCGAACATTCCGCATCAGGCCCCGGATCTGCCGGGTGCCATGGGAGTGGGTGCCCCAGGCGTCGGTGGTGGCAAAGATCTCGGCGGAGACGGCGGCATCCGACGGCGTGAGACCGCATTTCACCATGGCGGCGGCGCAGAAGTCCCGAAGATCGTTGGGCATCACGCGCTTCTGGGTCATCGACATCATGTCTTCCATTCAGTCGACCTCGAGGACATTGTTTCCTACGTTGCAAAAATTCTTGAAAGGTAGATCCATGGCAGATTCAGGGGAGCAGACTGGAATCCCTTCTCCCTTGATCCCTCAAGCTTCTTGAACCAGGGCCACCATCTCGGCCTTGAACTTGGCGTAGGCGGCCTTGAATTCCTCCAGGGTCTTGCTCACCGCCCCGTAATCGGCCCACTCCGAGGGCTTTAGCCCGGAGGCGCCGAAGTCCCCCTTGATCCCTGCCTCCCTCAGTGTCTCGGTGATCTCCTCGTTGATCTCGTAGGCCCTCCGAAACTCCTCCATCTGGTTCAGCTTTGCCAGGGCCTCCTCCGGGGCCTCCTCGCGAATCGAATCCTCGTAACGGGAGAGCCGGAACCCGGCTTGCTTGCCCATCTGCCGCACCGCCTCCTGCTGATTGGGAAATTCGGTGTGGACCATGTTATTGCTGGAGAGGGTCCAGAAGGTGTCCTCTGCCTTGCGCTTGGAGGCAGGGAGATAGTTGATCCGATCCAGAATGAGCCAGGCCTGGGGACGGGAGAGGCCATATCTCTTCATCAGATAAGAGGCCCATTTCCGCTTGTTCTCCCGGGAAAAGAAGAGGCCCCATACCCGACGGGCCACGCAGGTTCCGGCCACGGAGATGGCCGACTCCCACTTCTGGAGATCCTCCGGGGAGGATACCGGCTCCAGGGCTTTGATGACGGGACCATCGATCTTCTTCTGCCCGTGCAGGAAGCGAGTGACGGCGATCGCCTTCTCCTCATAGGTTCCTGCCGCGTCCACCTTGTCCTTTGTCCCGTTCGCCTCTGCCAGGGACCGTACCGCCTGCAGGGCTTTCGCCTCCCCCTCCTTTTCCTTGAGCCGACTGAAGAGCTCCTCCAGCTTGACCTCTCGGAGATGGCTCTCCAATCGTCCGCCCATGTTGGTCATATAGAGCTGGGTGGGCCGGATCCCTTTCTTCATGCCCGCGGCCATCCCGGCCGCCTCGTCCAGGATCAAGGTGGCTTCCTGGGCCACGGTGAAGACCACGGTGATGTTGGTCCCATAGCCGAAGGAGTTGAGGGTTTGGGTGATCTCCCGGGCGGCCGGGGAGCTGGCGGCCACCTTGATCACCATGTTGGGGCGCGCCCTCTCCCGGTCTGGGCCGTAACCGGATAGGAGGTGGGCATCGTAGCGGCGAAGGTCCTGCGCGGCGTGCTCGAAGGCCGCGAAGGCGTCCGCCACAGATTCCTTGGCCAGATGGGCGATGTTGGGATTCAACTGGAAGCTGACCACGCCGCCTCCGCTCCCCTCCTTGAGCTGATAGAAGAGGGGGCGGTAGACATGGAGGTTATCCCAGAGGGCAATGAGGGTCGCGTAGAGGGCGATCTCATCCCCGTAACGGGCCGGGTCTTTGCGCCAGGCCTCATACCGGGGATGTCCCTTGGCCTCCTCCAGGAAGGCCTGGCTCAGGCGCGGATCGTCCTGATAGGCCCGGGCTGCCAGGACCGGGTTGGTAGACACCTGTTCGTAGCCCAGATGGCGGAGCCACCGCAGCCCCAGGGCGTAGTCATTGCCGAAACGGCATTTCCCTTTCTTGACGATCTGATAATAGATGTTTCCCTTGATCGCCTCCTCCGCCCTTTGGAGAAAAGCCAGGGTGACCGGATACTGCTCGTATAGCCCAGTCTCGATCTCACCGGCGATCCGGGCCAGCATGGAAGCCCCGGCCATGACCAGCTTCATCTCGAAGAGGTGCTTCTTGATGACGGAGGCGGCGATGGATCCGCTTCCCTCTCGCTTCTCCTGGCCTTCCCACTCCGCCAGGGCGTTGAGGAGGAAGGTAAGGCATTGGAGCTTTTCTCTTTCGCTCCAGGGGCGGCTTTCCAGGCCGAAGAGATTCAGGGCCGCCTCCAGCAAGGTTTCGTAGGCATAGCCGCGGAGACGAATCTTCTCTTCCCTCTGGGCTTGCCCGTCGGAAGGCAGGATCTTCGCCTGGAAGAAGCGGACATCGAGCTGCCGGATCAGGCCGGAGACCATCTCGGAAAGGGGCCCCGGCCCTTTCGCAAAGAGGAGATGGTCCGCCGCCAGGCGGGCCTGGCCCGAAAGGGCAAGTTGCACCATCTGAGCCACATGATCCTCAGAGAGGGGATGAATCTCGCTCTGGGCCAGGCCTTGAGGTTGACTCTGGTGGATGATCTGATCGGTGGTCTCTGGATCATTGCTTGGGAGCTGTTCAGCCATTTTGTCCTCCATTCTCCTCATCGTGAAAAAATTGATTGCAATTCCCTCTTTTTTCAGTAGATTCTGATGGCATCTGACTCAATAGTCAAGCATTTTGTCTTTCGGGAAAGAGGGATGATGGAGCTGATGGCCTCCCTGCTCAAGACCGCGCCCAGCGTGCTGTTGTTGGCTCTCCTCCTGGTACTGGGGCTCTCCTTCCTACTGGTCTGGTCCAATACCCATCCCCCCCGATATCCGGTGCGGACCTCTCCTGCCCAATATGGCTTGTCATTTGAAGAAGTTGCCTTCTCTTCCCAGGATGGGGTTGAGCTGAAGGGATGGGCCCTCCCGGCCCAGGGCAGGAGCGGGGGCCAGGGGCCAGCGGTGGTCGTCTGCCACGGCCTGGGGGCGAGCAAGTCTGACTTCGTGGACCTGGCGGCCTACCTGGTATCGAAAGGCTTTCATGTCCTGCTCTTCGATTTTCGGGCCCATGGAGAGAGTGGGGGCAGAAGGTGTTCCTTGGGGTATCTGGAGAAGATGGATCTGCGGGCAGCCCTAGACCTGATTGGAAAAAGAGAAGGGGTCGATCCCCATCGCATCGGGGTCTATGGCTTCTCCCTGGGAGGGGCGGTGGCGATCATGACCGCGGCAGAGTGCTCAGATATCAAAGCGGTAGTGGCCGATACTGCCTTCTCCAACATGGAGGAGGAAGCGACCCATGTGCTGACCCGGGTTTACCACCTCCCTCGGTTTCCCTTTCTGAGTTTGGGGAAGCTTGCTTATCGGCTAATGTTTGGGTTTGGCCTGGAGGACATTTCCCCTATGTCCGCCATCGGAAGACTGAGGGGCCGCCCTATTTTGCTGATTGCGGGGGTGGGCGATGAGACCATCCCTGATGCCCATGCCGGCTACCTCTATGAAGCAGCCGGCCAGCCCAAGGAGCTCTGGCTGATCCAGGGGGCCGATCATGGCGGGACCCTCTCCGCCGCCGGGGCCGAGTACGAGGAGAGGGTGGAGAGGTTCTTCTCCGCGGCCCTCAAGTGAGCAGACGGGACTCGTAGATTTCTCTATTCTTTCTCCCTCCTCCTGTCTATTGCCGGCGCCTCGCAGATTCATCTCAAATATCCAAGAAAAGATGATTTAGATCATAACTCAGTTTTTTCCAGCTCGATATCCTTTGACCACCAGGTGGGCCGCCCTTAGACCCGCCACGATGCAAATGGATTGCGGGTTGCTGATTTGGGATTGCGGAATGAGGCTTGTATGAGCGAGGACTGAGCGAGAGCGAGGGTCAGGTCTTGAATTATCACTTTCCTCCTGACCCCCTCTCCCCCTCCCGGAAAGAGGGCATCCCAATACCCCTGCTCCCCCGCTTTTTCACAGGGCGTCCCTGTCCCGCTCCCCGGTGCGAATTCTCACCGCTTCTTCTACGGGAAGGACGAAGATCTTCCCATCCCCGATGGTGCCCGTGCGGGCTGTCCGCTCGATGATTTCTACCACTTGAGCCGCCTTCTCTTCCTCGACGATTATCTGGATCATGATCTTGGGGACGAAATCGATATTATATTCGGCCCCGCGGTAGATCTCGGTGTGCCCCTTTTGCCGCCCAAATCCCCTGACTTCCATGATGGTCATTCCAGTGATGTTTATGCCGCTCAGGGCGGCTTTGACCTCTTCTAACTTGAAGGGCTTGATGATGGCTTCGATCTTTTTCATCTCGCGTCAACCTCCTTAGGTACGATCAAAAAAGGCATAGCCGGTTTCGCTGTGCTGCGAGAGATCCAACCCAGTCTCCTCCTCATCCTCGGCCACCCGCAATCCGAATAAGGCGGAGATGACCTTCAAAATGATAAGGGTAACGAGGAAAGAGTAGGCTATCGTGGCAAGGACGGCAATCGCCTGTGCTCCTAAGAGGGAGGGGTTTCCGAAGAAGAGGCCATTGGCACCCGAAGGGTTGATCGCCTTCTGGGCAAAGAGGCCCGTTGCCAGGGCCCCCCAGGTTCCACCGACCCCATGGACTCCCACCACATCCAGGGAATCATCATAACCTAACTTCCACTTCAAAACGATGGCCCAGTAGCAGAATATGCCCGCGCCAATCCCGATGAGGATAGCCGCCATGGGGCTCACAAAGC
>Ga0315274_10000449_pt1 | contig 64789 bp, 53 predicted proteins | sample YL17G02_20_MG_FD_203700 | JGI IMG/M metagenome (GOLD analysis project Ga0315274, IMG submission 203700) | Sediment microbial communities from Yellowstone Lake, YNP, Wyoming, USA - YL17G02_20 | ecosystem: Environmental > Aquatic > Freshwater > Lake > Sediment | place: USA: Wyoming | collected...
TGAGACGATGAAGAGACGATGGCTGTTCGTGCTTCGTAGCGAAGTGTCGCCACTTCGCAGAGTAGCAATGGTGATGACTGTGGGCCTGGCGCTGGCAGTATGCCTGCCTGCGCAGGCGATTGTGCTCACCTACGCGCCGCGCGTCGGTGAAGTGCACAAGCACAAGGAGACCGTGTCCGGGCGCACAGAGAGCACGATGGAAGGCGCCGATCAGCCGATGCGAGGGGAGATCACCGGGGAGCGGGAGTACAGCGAGAAGGCGCTCTCGCAGACCGATAGGGTCACCCGGGTGCAGACCGACCTTCGTGGCGGAAAGATAACGCTTGTGGTACTTGGGCAGTCTCAGTCCATGGACATGCCAACGGGGAAGCTGATCGCCGACGTTGATTCTCGCGGCCAGATGCTGAACAGCCAGTTCTCGGGTAGTAGTGGCACGCTGGGTTCAATGCTACCGGGTGGCGACACGCCGGGCCTCTCGCAGTACGGCACGTTCGCGGCGGGGGATGTCGATCTCAACGATGAGTGGACAGGCAAGGTCACTATCCCAGCCTCGCAGGGGATGCCGGCCACCGAGCTGACGTTCAAGTCCACGCTCCTCGATCTGACGACCTTCCAGGATCGGAAGTGCGCCAAGATCCGCACTACGTTCACCGGGCCGCTGAAAGCGGACCTCTCTGACATGCCCAGTATGCCGGCCGGCATCGAAACCACGACCGAGGGCGCCATGTCCGGTGACCTCGTTCTATACTACGATTACGAGAACAGCGTGTATGTCTACGGCGAGGGCACGATCAGCATGGACATGAAGACGTCCATGAGCGGCGCTGGCATGCCTGCTGCAAGCATGACGACCAAGCTGCTAATGAACATCAAGACGTCGCTCCAGCCATGACCAGAGCAGTCTGCCTGCTGAGCTTGCTGGGCATTGCCCTCGTCTGCACCACCGCGGGCGCGGAGCCGATCCAGCTTCGCTTCAAGCCGAAAGTCGGTCAGGAATCCAAGCATCGGCTGATGATCGCCGCGCGGATCGAGGAGTCGGGAGGCGGCGACGAAGAGGATAGGCCATCCACGCAGCGCAGTGAGGCGACGGTTCACATCGACTACGCGCAGAAGGCCACCGCTGAGACCGACGAGCAAACGACGCTCGAGACACGGCAACTCAACGGCCAGGTCGAGGTGTCGGGCGAGGCCGGCAATGTCACCATCAACCTCCCCGCATTCAGCACCATCCAGCGCTTGGATCGCCGCCGACAGACGGTTGGCATGGAGGACATGGAAGGCGGCGATCCGCCCGAATCCGATGAGGATGGCACCGGCTGCGACATTGTGGGCAGCCTTGGGGTTGGCTGCGGCGAGTGGGCAGGGATCCCGGGCATGCTGACGCTCCCGGCCGAGCCCGTTGACGTCGGCTCAACCTGGAAGCGCGATCAGAATGCCGGAGTAAGCGGTGCGAGCTTCGTCATCAATTACAAGCTCGAGGCACTCACCACTCACTCCGGCCGGAAGTGTGCCAGGATCCACGCAACCTGGCGGCAGCAGTTCTCGACCAAGGGGCTGTCCGATCTCAGTGAGATGTCAGCTGGCTCTGTGGGGATGTTCGCCGCCGAGGGCGTGAACACCGGCGATCTCGTCTGGTATTACGACTACGAGAACGGGGTCGATGTGTCGATCGAAGGCGCTCTGGGCAACGAGAGCACCACGGTGGCGTTCCACTCCACCGGCAAGGCTGCGATGAACCTCAAGATCGTCTTGGTTGAGTGAGGTACCCCCGAGCATGAATCCGTCCCGCACCTCCCGTGCCGCAGTCGCCGTTGCCGTTCTCTCGTTCGTATTGCTGGCAAGCAGCTATGCCTGGTGCGCCCCCGCGCCCCTCATCCCTCGCTCCGAGATGCTCACGGTCGACCAGATCCGGCCCGGCATGAAGGGCGTCGGGAAGACCGTCTTCCAGGGCACGAAAGTCGAGAGCTTCGGCATCACGGTTGTGGGCGTGCTCCGCCGCGTTGACTTCGATGGCGACATCATCCTGATCCGCATCGATTCCGGGCCGTCGGTGACGAAGGGCTTCGGCGTCATTGCCGGGATGAGCGGCAGCCCGATCTACGTAAACGGGAAGATCATCGGCGCGCTGGCGTACGCGTGGACCTTCGCCAAGACGCCCATCGCCGGCGTCACACCTATCGAGCAGATGCTGGAGGCGTTCCAGCCAGGTTCGTCGCCGCTCCGCCGACAGGGAGTGCCCGCCGGCCGCATGACGGGCACGCTTCGCGCGGCACAGCCTTTCGCGCTCGACGGGCAGCGAGTGGACCGCGCAGTCGTGGCGCCCAGCGCGTCCCAGGCGCCTGCCCTGGGCGCGGGAAGCATTGCGCTCGTCCCCGTCGCGACACCCCTGCTCGTGACAGGCATGGGCCCTCGCATGATCGAGGCCCTACGCAAGGCGCTGGAGCCGTTCGGGCTGATGCCGATGGCCGGGGCAGGCGCCGCAGGGAACATCCAGACGAAGATGGTGCCGGGGCAGGCGGTCGGGGCGCGGCTGGTCGGCGGCGACCTCGACCTGACCGCTATCGGCACCGTCACCTATGTGAAAGGCAACGTCGTGCTCGCCTTCGGCCACCCGTTGGCCGGCCTCGGCGCGACCGATCTGCCGCTGGTCGCCGCCTATGTTCACGGGGTCCTGCCGTCGAGCGAGCTCTCGTTCAAGCTCGCCTCGGCCGGCCAGACGCTCGGTCGCTTCAGCGAGGATCGGCCCTGGTGCATCGGCGGCCGCCTCGGGCAGAAGTCGGACCTGATAGACACCTCGCTGAAGATCACCGATCGGGACCGCGGCGTTGTCCGCGACTATCGCGTGAGCGTGATCCGCAACCGTTCGCTCACCTCGATGCTTCTGGTCGCGGCGCTGGGCGGAGCGATTGAGAGTGTCGGGCCGCCGGCCGAGGGCACGACCCACGCTCGTTTCGTCGTGGAGGCCAGCGGCCTGCCGCGTTTGGAGCGAGAGAACACATACACCGTCGAGGGCGGCGGAGGCATCCTCGCACTGCTGCTCGGGGCGATGGGCGGGGCGGAGTCCGCCGAAGGCGAGCTGTCGCAGATGCTGGATGTGCTCCGCGATAGCGAGTTCGGCGAGGCGCGGATCGGCCGCGTCGCAGTCGAAGTGGACCTGACGAAGATGAGACGGCTTGCCCGTTTGGAGGACGCCTATGTCGCGACACCGACCGTGCGGGCTGGCGACTCGGTGAACGTTGCCTTGACCATTCGCACCTCCGATGGCGGCCTGGTGCACCGGAATGAGACGGTCCGGATTCCCGATGACTGCCCACCGGGCCGCGTGCGCATCGGCGTTGCGGGCGGCCGCTCGGCCGACCGCGCTCGATCCCGTCTGGAGATCTCGGAGCCAAGGCCCGTGTCGCTGGGCCAGATGGTCGAGCAGATGCTCGAGCGGCCGGGCAACGACGAGCTGGTCATCGACCTTGCGCTTCCCACAGTCGGCATCGAGGCCCGCGGATTTGCCTTCCGTGACCTGCCGCCCGCAGCGATCGATCTCCTTCGCTCGGCGACCTCGAACAGGCTGAGGCCCCTCCGCGACTACACCGAGCAGAGAACGAAGACAGAGTGGGTCGTCTCCGGAAGCGTGGTGCTGAACCTCACTGTGGAGGGAGACGAGAAGGACAAGACCGGGCGTCTGCCGTCGCCCAGCTACGAGCCGCCCCGCTACGAGGAGATGGCAGGCGGACTCGCAGGGCTCTTCTTCGGCGGCCCTGACTACGAGTCGACCGAGACCTCTGCCGAAAATGGTGGGGACGCCCCGTTCACCCCGGGCATCGTCGAGGGGCGGCCCGCCCCTGCAGCCGCACAAGACGAGGTCGATATCGAGTCGCCGCCGCCCATGCCGAGCTGGGAGGAAGTGCAGAGCGTGGGTGAGGCCGAACTGACGCCGCCATCGCTTGCCGAGGGGACGAAGCCGTCGCAGGCAGGTCGCAGCGAGGCCGTCGGCCGGGTTGCGGCGGTGTGGCGGCTCGACGATCCACGCGAGTTGCTTCGGGGCAAGGCCGAAGGTGTCGCGCTGCTCAGCAGCGGAGGTCTCACGTTGGCGCCGCGGCCACAGCAGCTTGCCCAGATGGATGTCCGCTGTCTCTGGCCGGTCGCGGTCGCGCCGGACGGAACCGTCTATACCGGCTCATGGACTGACGGCCGGCTGCGCAAGACATCGCCCGATGGGACGACCGCAGTCGTGCTGGAAACCCAAAGCGCCGGAGTCCAGGCCGTCACCGTCGACTCGAAAGGAACGGTGTACGCGGCGACGGTCCCGGGTGGCACGATCTACCGCATCATGCCCGGCAAGGCGCCCGAGAAGCTCTGCGACCTCGACGTGCAGAATGTATGGGCGCTCGCGACGACCTCCAGCGGAGAGCTGTGGGCAGCGACGGGCGGCGGAGGCAAGCTGTTCCGGATCGCGGCAGACGGCAGCGCGACCGTTGCATTCAGAGCGGCCGACCGGCACGTCACCTGCCTGGCGATTGGCCCGCAGGACACCGTCTACATCGGCACATCTCCGCTGGGCAAGGTGTACGCCGTGCCTGCAAGCGGGCCCGCGCGGGCTGTGTGCGAGGTCGATAAAGCCGCGGTGCAGAGCATCGCGGTCGACGCGACGGGCGCTGTCTACGTCGGCACATCGCCGGAAGCGCGTGTGCTCAAAGTCGCGCCGAGCGGCGCGGTCGAGGAGATGCTGAGAGCCAATGCCAAGCATATCTTGGCGCTGTTGGCTCGGGCCGACGGCACGCTTCTCGCTGTCGCCGGACCTCAGGCGCAAGTCATAGCGGTGTATCCGGACAAGCGATCCGCGCTTCTCTACGACCCGAAGGTGGCGTACATCGCGGCTCTCGCGACTGACACGGCGGGGAACGTGTATCTGACCGCTGCCGACGCGGGCCGTTTGGTGAAGCTCGACTGTGTTGGCGAGCGTGCCGGCAGCTTCACATCGCAGACCCACGACGGCGGCGCCAGCACGCGCTGGGGGGCCGTAAGATGGCGGGGGCTGATTCCCGACGGTGGCGAGATCGGCCTGCTCACGCGCACCGGCGCAACCTCGCATCCCGATGGGACATGGAGTGACTGGCAGCCGGTGGCCCTTGGGCCGGGCGGCGCTGTACTGAGCCCCGCCGCGCGCTTCATGCAATGTCGTATCGACCTCAAAGCCACGGGCGCCGCCGCGCCGCAGGTCGAGGCTGTGGAGTTCACCTATCTCCCCGCGAACCGTCCTCCCGAGGTCAAGCTGAACGCTCCGTCCGGTGGCGAGGCCTGGTCCGGCAAGCAGTCCGTGCGCTGGAGCGGACGCGACCCGGACGACGATGTGCTCGAATACGAGGTCTATTGGTCGCCCGACCGCGGCCAGACCTGGACGAGAATCGAAGCGCCGACCGAGGAGACTGGGGGAGGCGCGAAGGAGAGCGCGCCACCGGATCAGGCAAAGCCGCAGCAGGCCGGCAGGGGTACCGGCGCGGCCCGTCCGACGCCGCCGGCCGACCGGCGGGCCGCTCCAACCCAGGGCAGGAAGAAGCAGGACCTATCGGTCGGAGCAATCGCTTCCGGCGACAGCCCCGGGGACGCTGCTGGTATCGAGGCAGAGATCAGGCGAGCGCTGGAGGAGGAGATGGGCGGCGCGGACCAGGGCGAGCCAGAGTCGCCGGCGAGGGCAGGGGAGGAGGCGCCGGCTCGTCCCGCCTCCGGGTCGCGCTCGACTTCACTCAAGTGGGACACGACCAAGGTGGCGGACGGTGTCTACTGGCTCAAGGTCGTTGCCAGCGACGCCCGCGCCAACCCGGCCGATCCACAGAAGGCCGAAGTCATATCTCGCTCCTTCGTGGTCGACAACACCCCGCCGGAGCTGGTGATAGATGCGAACAGGAAGGACGGCGATCCACCGCCCACCTCGGTCACCGCGTTCGACCACACCACCTACATCACGAGCGCGGAGTTCAAGGTGGACAAAGGCGACTGGCTCGCCGCATTCCCCCAGGACGGCATGTTCGATGGCCAGTATGAGAGCATCATGCTCGACGCGGCCCGCCTCCAGGCGGGATCGCACCAGCTCGAGATCCGGGCGCGCGATGCCGCCGGTAATGTCGCCAGCAAGACGCTTCGCTACCGCAAGTAGTAGGGGCACAGCATGCTGTGCCCCTACATGGAGGTAGCCGCCCACGACCCCCTGCGGCCCTTCAGCGCATATTCATAAACATCTTGAAGTCCGCCGGGTTGCTCGCGACGGCCATGGCGTGCTGGGGGACGACCTTGCCCTGCTGGACGAGGGCCTTGAGCGCTTGATCCAATCCCTGCATGCCTTCCGCCGCGCCCGACTGCAGCACCGATGGCATCTGGTGTGTCTTGCCCTCGCGGATGAGGTTCCGGATGGCGGAGTTGGCCACCAATATCTCCTGCGCGCAGACGCGGCCCTTCCCGTCAGCCAGCGGCAGCAGCGTCTGGCAGATGATGCCTTCCAGCACGGTCGAGAGCTGGACGCGAATCTGCTCCTGCTGATGGGGCGGGAAAACGTCGACCACGCGGTCGACTGTCTGGGCGGCGCTGGTCGTGTGCAGGGTGGCGAGCACGAGGTGTCCGGTCTCGGCCGCCGTGATGGCGGCGCCGATCGTCTCGAGGTCTCGCATCTCGCCGATGAGGATGACATCGGGGTCCTGCCGCAAGACGTGCCTGAGCGCGGCGGAGAACGAGTGCGTGTCGCTTCCGACCTCGCGCTGGATGATGATGCTCTTCTCGTTGCGGTGGAGAAACTCGATCGGATCCTCGATCGTCACGATGTGCCGTCGCCGCGTCACGTTGATCTCGCGGATCATCGCCGCCAGTGTCGTGGACTTGCCTGACCCGGTCGGTCCGGTGATTATGACGAGGCCGCGAGGCCGTGAGGCGAGCTTCCTGAGGATGTCCGGCATCCCCAGTCCATCGAGGGAGGGCGGGTCAACCGGCACCGCCCGGAAGACGGCTCCGATGGTCCCGCGCTGGCGGTGGACATTGACGCGGAAGCGCGAGAGACCGCGAACGCTGTAGGCGAAGTCGAGCTCCCACTTCTCCTCGAACTCGCTGATCTGCTCGTCGCTCAAGACGGAGTAGATCAGCTCGTTCATCCTCGCCTGGCTCAGCTTGTCGGCGCTGATCGCGGCGAGGTCACCATCGATGCGGAGCATGGGCGCGGTTCCAACGCTGAGGTGGAGATCTGAGGCGCGGCTCTCGATCATGAGCCTGAGCAGGTCATCGACGTGAAGGATCTCGTCGTGCCGCTCATTCTGCTTCGACTTCGGGTCCTTGGCGGCGCCCGCCGGACCCGCCGACGCGCGCTGGGACCGATTCAGATGTGTGTAGAACCGGTCGATGGTGCTCCGCACGTCCCGTTCCGTCGCCACCAGCGGCTCGATCCGCATCCCGGTGCGCGCTTGGATGAGATCGCAGGCGAGCGTGTCCAGCGGGTTCACCATCGCCAGGTGAAGCGCGTTGTCCAGCATGGACACCGGCACGGCCCCGAACCGCCTCGCCATCGACTCCGGAAGCAGTTGCACCGCGCCGGCGTTATAGGCGACCTTCGCCAGGTCAACCGTCTTCAGGCTCAGGTGATTGCACAAGACCTGGACGATCTCCTCAGGTCCAACGGCTCCGAGCTCAACCAGGACGCTGCCCAGCCAACGCCCTTGAGTTTGCTGGATTGCTCGTGCCCGCTCCAGCATATGACGATCGACCATGCCGCTGCCGATGAGAATCTCGGCCAGTTGCTCGTTGTCGGTCCGGCCCTCGGAGGCGGCCGTTCCGGCGGGTGTGTTTGGCTTCACTGCGGTCATCTCAGTCCCTCATACAGCGCTGTGTTCTCAGGTGTTCGTTCGCGTCCGCCCGCGCCGGAGCGGAGGTCGGACGCCTGCCATGCCGCCTCCTCCGCCGCGTGCGGCTGAGGCGTGTGCTCCGCGCCCGAGACGACCGCGCAGAGCGCGTCGACCGCCACGGGATCGTAGAGCACGCCGGCGTACTGGCGGAAATGCGCCATCACCTGCTGCTCGCCGAGGGCGGGTTGGTACGGTCGTTCGGAGATCATCGCATCATAGGCGTCGGCCGCCTGGAGCAGCCGTGCCAGGACGGGGATCTCCTCGCCGGAGAGTCCGTCCGGATAGCCGCGGCCGTCCCACGATTCGTGATGATTGCGGACCATGCCGAGCGCCTCGCGGCTCGGCCGAAGCGGCCGGAGGATGCGTTCCCCGATGGCGCAGTGCTCGCGGCAGACTGCGCGCTCCTTCTCAGATAGCGCCCCTGCCTTCATCAGGATATCGTCACGTATCCCAATCTTCCCGACATCGTGCACCGGCCCGAAGATCTCGATCTCGTGGATCATCTCCTCCGGCAGACCCAGGTACTCGGCCATATGCACTGTCAACGACGCCACGCGGGCGCCGTGCGCGGCAGTGTAGTTATCCCGCTCGTGGAGAGAGTTCACCAGCGACCTGACGGTTGCCAGGTAGCTCTCCCGCAGCTCGGCATGAAGCTGCGCGCTCTCCACAGCTTTGGCCGTCATGTTCGCCAGTGTCGAGAGCACTCGCATCTCGTCGGGCGTGAACGCATCGCGCTCCTGCCGGCGTCGCGCGCCCAGCACTCCGACCAGGCCGTCCTTGAGGTTCATCGATGCGCGGATCGTCGTGCGGGTCTTGTTCCACGCCTCGAGCTGGCCGTCGGCTGCGATGCCCGCGCCCGACGCGTCGAAAGGCATGTCCGGATCTAATGACCGCAGGCCGCCCAGGGCTGCGGCCGGCGGCGAGGCATGCTCGTAGACCACCATCCCCGTCTCCTGGTCGAACAGCAGGAGATAAGCCACCTCCGCCCTGAGCGCCTGAAGCACTGACTCGACGACGCTGCGGGAGATCTGATCGATGTCGAGGGAGCCGGCCAGCTCGGCGCTGGTCAGGCACAGGCCGTTCAGTTGCTCGACGCGCTCGTCCAGGCTGGCCACCGCTCCGTTGAGCTGCGCAACGAGGCTCTTGTTCGCGGCCCGCTGTTCGCGCTCCCGGCCAGCCAGGTAGATGATCGTGCAGAACACCAGAAGCGCAAGCCCGGCGGCCAGCACAACCTCATCATAGGTCATGCCCATGATGAGCGGCCTGTAGCCGAAGATGAGCACGACCGACAGCCAGCTCGCGAGGATAACGATGAAGCTCAGCGCGATCCAGACGAGCTCTCTTCGTTTCTCGTCTGGATCCTTCAGATCTCGGAACGGGGGGAGCGGCAACGGTGCCTCCTGGGCTATAGGGTTGGGCATGCGTTAGCTATGCATGCGTGGCCGTTGCCTCCGACGGCCACGCGGCGTTGTCTTCCCCTAGCGTCTGTTGTGTTGTTCCACAACTGCCCCGGCAGACCGAGGTCAAAGATAGAACTGCTGCCACGAGATCGGCGCCCACTGGGTCTTGCCCGTGCCGGGCAGCGACAGACCGAAGACATCGCGGTAGTGGACCTCGATGCCACCATTCGTGCGCACCACGTCGGACACCACCGCCCCGTTGATGGTGACGTTCCCGCTCAGGGTGGTATCGGCGTCGTCCACCACGCTGTGGGCGTAGACGAGGCCATCCACCGTCGAGCCCCCTGCTATCTTGATGGACTTCGGGCTGAGCAGGGCAAGCATGTCCGTGGTAGGGTTTGATGTCGTCACACTGCCGGCCACAGTGATCGTGCCGCTGGCGACAATGACGGCTGACCCGGTGTAGTTGCCATTGATCCTCGCGTTGCCGTCCACGAAGATCACCCCCGACAAACCAACCATGTTCGCGTCAGTGAATCTGTATGGTTGGGGGCGGCCGCTCACGACACTGGTGGCGATGCTGCGGTAGTAGTTGAGGTCGATGACCGGCATCTCGAGGGGCGCGGTGTTCTCGTGCACGTGCGTTGACGGCACCTCGGTCGGGACCCAGTTGGTCGTCCCTGTCGTGTAGATCGAACCCTCGTCTGTCATGGTGAACGACGTGCCCTGGAAGCTGATGTCCCCGTGGGCGTAGATGTCCCCACCCTTGCCAGAGGCATCGGGGTACACACCACCGGACCCGTTCAGTGTGAGCGGACTGTCGCAGAAGATGGCGCCCTCGAAGACCCGGCTCACATCGCGCTGGTAAGTGGCGACCGCCCGGATACGCACCCGCGCGCCCGCCCACGTGGTCGCGTCCGAGACGATCAGGCACGAGTCCGCAATGCCCGAGTACGGGGATGTGACCGTGTAGCTCACCGACCCCTGCGAGAGCGAGAACGAGTCGGTATAGGTGCCGCTGGCCGACAGTGCCGCGTTGATGCCGTCGTAGTCCTCATAGAGCTTCGTGATGGCCATATCGACGCCCGACTCGGCCAGACAGAAGGCCTCAACGTGGCGTCGCTCCTTTGACGCATACGACAGGCCCTGGATCGACGTCTGGATCAGCGACGTGCCCAGCAACATCAGCGCGATCAGAGCCGCCATCGCCAGCAGAAACACGCTGCCATTGTTCGGCAGGAGCTTGCCTCCTGCCCTACGCGCCAAGTGCCGGAAACAGCTATCTCTTCTGTCCATCCCAGTTCGCCTCATTTCTGCACCCCAGATGGTGTCGCTTCGGAGTTGCTTGCCTACCCACGCCAGCGCAACGCCTTCCTCTAGTTGTTCCGCAGCGCCAGCTCCCCGCTCATCGTCTTCGTGGCACTGCGATGCCCGTACGTCTCCTTCACGGTAAGGGTCACCTCCACCGAGCGAAGCCGGTAGATGTCCGGCCAGTAGATGAACATGGGTTTCGGAGAGCCGGTGCCGTCGGGCGGGTTGTCAACGACATGGTCGGCGATAACCTGCTCCTTCAGCGCCGCTCCGTCAGAGGCCCTGACGACCCTCCGCCAGACCCGGTCGCCGTCGACAGCGATGTTGCCATCGGCATCGCCCCGATAGTAGACGGCGAAGTCGCCTTGAACGAGATGGAGCCGGCCGTCCACGCCGACCGACAGCTGGTTCAGGTAGGCGCCCTGGCTGCTACTCCACGCCCTCGCCGGAAGCTGCACTGCAATGCACACCGATTCGTACGGTGAGGTGGCAGCCGTCACGGCCATCCCCTGCTGGAGGTCGGGCACCATGCGTTCGACTGCCAGCGAAGCCTTCTGCTCCGCGTAGTTCTCGGCCGCGCCCCGGTACCAGCTTTGCATCGCCGAGCTGTAGATCGCACAGACACTGCCGACGACGATGGACAGCACCACCGTTGCTGTCACGACCTCCGGCAGCGTCACCCCGCGCTGTCTGCCTCGAATGCCTCTCCTCATACTTGCATCTCCTGTCCCGGTTCGACTGCGGTAACGTCGAGGAGTCGATATCCGCCTCTTCGACTCTTCGCCCTTCGACTGTTCGACTAGGGCCTGTTCGCGATGAGCGTCTCGAATACCGTGGTTCCGCCGGTCGGCTTGCCTCCCGTCCAGCTGACGGTGATGGTGAGCTGCTTCAGGTTCGGGTAGTAGCCGGTCCCGTCGTTGTAGAAGGCGATGTCGATCGTGCCCTGTCCCCCCGGGAGCTCCGGCACGGCGAACCCGATCTGACCCGTCCCGTCCGAGCTCCCGATGTTGATCGTGTAGCCGTCAGCCGCTCGGAACACATCGGCATCGGTGACGCAGCCGGAGAAGCCGGCGCTCCGGAGCCGCTCGACCTGCTGCTGGACTGCATTGGTCGCTGCGCTCAACCGCTCGGCCTTCCGGCCTGACACGAGGCCTGCGATGAAGAGCGCGCTGACGCTGGTCAACCCTACCGCCAGGATGAAGACCACCGCCAGCACCTCAACCAGTGTAAACCCCGCCGCGCCCCCGTGGCGGTGTCGCCGGCAAGTCGGTGGCGTTCCCGATCTGCGAGAGACATCCCCCGCTCCGCTTCCGCACCTTCGTCGTAGCTTCATGGTTCGACTCCGCTCACTATGACCCCGAGCCTGTCGGCGGGTCATCGCCGTGCCGTCCCCTTCGCTCTTTACGCGGGGATAGCAGAAGTCGGCCGCGTAGTGCGATCGCTTCTGCTATCCCCGTCAAACCTGTAGGGGCACAGCGTGCTGTGCCCCTACACATCGATGCTTACCAGGTGCTGTAGGCTTCGCCGTTGATCGCGGTCAACGTCGAACCGCTGGAGATCTGCCCGGTGGCTGCCGTGTAGGCCCAACTCGTGCTGCTGTCCGTGAACGGGTCCTTCGGCAGGTTGCCATCCGGGGTCCGCAGGTACGGGCCCTGCCAGCCATTGATGTCCAGGGCAATGCCCGTGCCGCCGTCGCCGGCTGCCGGCCTGGTCATCAGTTCGCTGCAGTCGGTGCTGCCAGGATAGTCGCCGCAGTCGGCCTCGAACTGCTGGATAGCGTTGCGCAACTGGTGCAGATCGCCGCGCAGGGTCGCTTCCTTAGCCTTGCGGCCGGCGCCCAGGAGTCGAGGGATCACGATCAACGCCAGGATGGCGATGACCACGATAACGATCAACATCTCGATGAGGGTGAAACCCTTGCTTCTTCGGTTAACCATGCGGCTCATCATCTTGTTGAGACACCTCCCTTAAGGGTTGTCATCTGTGTTCGGCAGGAGCGTGCTCCTGCCCGTTACTGAGTGGCCTGGCCCACGTACTAAGCCGGCTCCCGATAAGCGCTTTGGCGCGCACACCGGTTCTCAGTTCTGAGTGGTTATTCCATAGGTGTCCGGCCAATCTGATATACGACCGTAGCGCAGCTCCCCCGGCCTGCGGTCGCATCTCTGGAGCTGTCTTGGCCGGGAAGCCCTGCCGGTCGCTGGCAGGGCCTCCGTAGCTTGTCGTGTGCTCTCGGGGGTGGGTGCCTCAGCCTGTGGCGGGCTGGGCCCCTCGGGTGGGCTCGGGGGAGGTCTGGCTCGTCCCCCTTCGGAGGGGTTCGGCGCGGAGGGAGCGGTTGCCGCCCTGTTCCTTGGCGTCGAGGAGCGCCCGCCGGGCGGCGGCGAAGAGGTCGTCGGTCGTATGGCCATTCGTTGGAAAGACGGCGAACCCGCTGCTGACGGTGAGGGGGTGATCTTGCGTGGAGAGACGGGCGGCGACCGTGCGGCAGATCCGCTCGCTGAGGACGGATGCCTCGCGGCCGGTGTGGGGGAGGAGGATGCCGAAACGCGGGGCAGGCGGGACGCCTGCGCTCCCAGGCGCGCCGGAGATGCGGGCGACAAGGTCGATGGTGCGGCAGTTGGTGCGAAGCAGGCGTGCGATCTCGACGAGGCCGTCGCGCCCGATGTCCTGCTGGTCGGGTTCGACGAGGACGACTGAGAACTGCTGGGGGTAGCGACTGGCGCGCATGACTTCCTGGTCCACTCGCTCGGTGAGATACACCTCCGTTGCGACCCCGGTGGTCGGGTCGGATGGGGCGGACCGGGCGGAGAGGGAGTAGGCGGTGAGCTGTAGGGCAGGGGCAAGCTCCTGCCCTACATCGCGGGCGGCCTGCTCCTGTGCGTCGAAGGCCTTCTTGAGCTTGGCGATGGCGCCCCGGAGGAGATAGGAGGCGTAGTTGACGGAGATGCCGAGCTTGCGAGCGATCTCCGTCTGGTTGAGGTCCAGGTAGTAGAAGTTGTGGACGACCTGGCGTTCGAGCTTCTTGAGCCTGGTCATGGCGTCGCTGAGGAAGATGCGATCCTCGATGGGCAGGTGGAGCGCGTCGGGGTTGTCGGTGCGGAGCTTCTCCGGGTCGATGGCGGGGCCCTGCTCATCTTCCTCGCCCCGGGCTGCGTCGAGCGAGGCGACCTTGCTGCGCTCGCGTGCGTCGAGCATGCGCCGGACGTTCTCCGGGGTGGTGCCGACCAGCTCTGCGATCTCCTCCGGCGTGGGCGTCCGGTTGAGCTGCTGTGTGAGTGACTCGCTCGCCTTCACGATCTTGGTGGTGAGCTCCTGGACCCAGGCGGGCTGCTTGATGAGCTTGCCCCGATCCCGGAGGTAATGCCGGATCTGTCCTTCGACCAGGTGAGTGGCGTAGGTCGAGAACTGCACGCCGCGGTCCGGGTCGTAGAGATCGACGGCGTTGATGAGCCCCATCGCGCCTTCCTGGAGGAGGTCATCGTGTGACTCACCCAGACCGGTGAACTTGCGGGCTGCCGTCTGGACCAGGTAGAGATGCTGCGCGATCAGGCGGTCGCGCAGGGCCGCGTCCTTGCTGCGCCGGTACTCGCGGATGAGGGTGTCGACCTCATCCCGGTCTGGCGCCTGTCGTTTCCCCTTTCCCATGTCGCCTCCGTGGATAGCCGAGGAGTCGAGAGTCGGGGAGCCGAGAGCGAGAATCCGCCTCTTCGACTCTCCGACCTTCGACTCTTCGACCTTCGACTCCGGCCTCTCGCCCCTAGGACCCGAGGGACCCAACCAGGGAGTAGATGGGCGAGATGACCGATACCGCGATGAACCCGACGATCAAGCCGAGGCCAACGATCATCAACGGCTCGATGAGAGATGTCAGGCTCTTCAATGTGTTGTCGACTTCGTCATCGTAGAAGTTCGAGACCTTGTCGAGCATCTGATCGAGCCGCCCCGTCTCCTCGCCGACGGCGATCATCTGCGTCACCATCACCGGGAAGATCTTGCTTCCGAACAGGGGGGTGCTGATCTTCTCGCCTTCCTTGATGCTCTGGCTCGCGCGGACCACCGTCTCCGAGATCACGCGGTTCCCCGCGGTGTCCGACACGATCTCCAGCGCCCGGAGCACCGGCACGCCACTGCTGATCAGCGTCCCGAACGTTCGGGCGAAGCGAGAGACGGCCGTCTTCAAGATCAAGTCGCCGAAGATGGGGAGCCGCAGCTTGGCGCTGTCGATGGCGTACTTGCCCTTGTCGGTGCGAGAGAAGATCTTCATCACCACGACGCTGCCGGCGGTGAGCGCAATGCCGATGTACCAGTACTGCTTCAGGTAGGTCGATGAGTTCAACAGGATCTTCGTGCTGAGCGGGAGCTGCAGGCCCATCGTCTCGAAGATCCCCTTGAACTTCGGCAGCACGAAGAACAGCAAGCCGACCAGCATCAGCATCGCGAACGAGAACACGACAACCGGGTAGGTCATCGCCGATTTGATCTTGTTGCGGGTCTCCTGCTCTTTCTCCAGGAAGCCGGAGAGCCGATCGAGCACCGTATCGAGGATGCCGCCTGCCTCGGCCGATCGGATCATGTTCACGTAGAGCGGGGAGAAGATGCGCGGGTGCTTCTGGACCGACTCCGTCAGGCTCATTCCGCCTGCCACATCCCGCTTGATCTCGCCGATGACCTCCTTCAGCTTGGTGTTGCGCGTCTGCTTCTGAAGGATGTCGAGGCATTTCACGACGCTCAAACCTGCGTCGATCATGGTCGCGAACTGTCGGCTGAACATGACCAGATCGCGCAGCTTCACCCGCTGCATGTTGTTCAGGGCTTCCTTGAGGCTCGCCCCGCCCCTCGCCTGCCTGATGCTCAGCACATGGTAGCTCAAATCGGACAGCTTCGCGCGGACCAGCTCGAAGCTGTCGGCCTCGAGCGTCCCGCTCACCGTCCGCCCATTCGCATCCATGGCGCTATATCGGTAAGTGGCCACGACAATCCCTCCTTCGGCGACCGCGGGCCGCCGTCATCAGCCCTATCACGACGCCGCTGGCCGTGATACGCCTGTCACGGCGGCCGTCGGCCGTGACACGTCCTTCTATTCCGCATATTCCCGTCCGGTTCACAGCGTGGCGACCCACCGTCGGTATGTATCCTGGTCTATCGCCCGGGCCATCGCCTCCGCCCCCGACACCGTGCCGTGCCGGACCAGTGCGGCCAGTGCCCGGTCCATCGTCTGCATGCCCTCGTCTCCGCCCGTTTCGATCAGCGAGTAGATCTGGTGGGTCTTCCCCTCACGGATCAGATTCCTGATCCCCGCCGTGACCACCATCACCTCCACCGCCGGCAGGCGGCCCAACCCGGTGATCTTGGGCAGCAGCTGCTGGGCGATCACCGCCTCGAGCGTGTTCGCCAGCAGCACCCGGATCTGCTCCTGGTGGTGAGGCGGGAACACGTCGATGACCCGGTCAACGCTCTGTGGCGCGTTGCGCGTGTGCAGAGTCCCCAGCACGAGGTGGCCGGTTTCCGCGATCTTCAACGCGCTGTCGATCGTCTCGAGATCGCGCATCTCGCCGATCAGCACCACATCCGGGTCCTCGCGGAGCACCGAACGGAGCGCCCCGCCCCAGTCGAAGGTATCGCTCCCGAGCTCGCGCTGGTTCACCATCGAGCGGCCGTGCCGGTGCAGGTACTCGATCGGGTCCTCGATCGTGATGACGTGGCACTCCCGTGTCTGGTTGATGAAGTCCACGATCGCAGCGAGCGACGTCGACTTCCCACTCCCGGTCGGCCCCGTGATGAGGACGAGCCCGCTCGTCTTGGCGGCGAGCCGGCGCACCACACCCGGCAGCCCCAGCTCCTCGAAGCTTGGGATGCGCCGCGGGATCAGCCTGAAGGCGGCCCCCACCGATCCCCGCTGCATGTAGACATTCGCCCGGAACCGGCCGACCTTCGCGATGCCATGCGAGAAGTCGAGCTCGTGCTTGCGCTCGAACTCGCTGATCTGGTGGTCAGTCAAGATGCTGTAGATCAACCTCTGGCACTGCGTCGGATCGAGCCGTTCGAAGTTCATCGGCCGCAGCCGCCCATCGACCCGCAGTGTCGGTGGCAGGTTCACCGTGAGGTGAATGTCCGACGCCTGTCGTTCCGCCGCCATCGCCAACAGCTCATCGAGGGTGTAATCCTCGATGCTGGGCTTCGCTTTCTCCCCGGGGCTCCGCAGGCGCTCGCCCTCGCCTGCTTGCCGCTCTCGCGCCATCCTCTCAGCCAGTGTAGACAACTCTCAGCGCCTCCTCCATCGTCGTTATCCCCTCCAGGATCTTCTGCATTGCATCCTGTCGGAGAGTGATCATGCCACCTTCCAGGCCCGCCTGCCGGAGCTCGTGCGTCGGCGCTTTCCGCAGAATGAGTTCCCGCAAGTGGTCTGAAATCTGCATCATCTCGAACACGCCGATCCGTCCCCGGTATCCGGTGTGCCGGCACCGCTCGCATCCACGTCCCCTGTGAAAGGTCACCGACTCCAGATCCATCGCCAGGTTCAGCCGGCGGAATGCCTCCACCGGCGGCGTATACGCCTCTTTGCAGTCGGGGCAGATGACGCGCACGAGTCTCTGCGCCAGCACGCCGATGACCGACGACGCCACCAGGAATGGCTCGATCCCCATCTCGATCAGACGGGCCACCGCGGTCGGCGCGTCATTCGTGTGCAGCGTGCTGAACACCAGGTGTCCGGTCAGCGCTGATTCCGTGGCGACCAGCGCCGTCTCCGGGTCCCGGATCTCACCCACGAGGATGATGTCGGGGTCCTGCCGCAGGAACGTCCGCAGCGCGCTGGCAAAGGTCACACCTGCGCGGATATTCACCTGAGTCTGTGTCAAGCCAGGGAGTTGGTATTCGACCGGGTCCTCAATCGTCAGGATGTTCTTCTCCGGGCTGTTGAGCACGTTGAGGACGGAGTACAGGGTCGTGGACTTGCCCGACCCCGTCGGCCCGGTCACGCAGATAATGCCATAGGTGCGGTTGATAAGTGCCTCGAAATCGTCCATGATAACGTTCGGGATGCCGAGTTGGTCGAGTCTCACCTGGACGCCGCGCTTGTCCAGGATACGCATCACCACCTTTTCCCCGTGCACGCCCGGATTGGTCGACACGCGGAAATCGTACTCGCCTGCACCAGTGCGAAGCGAGATACGGCCGTCCTGGGGCGCCCGCTTCTCCGCGATATCGAGGTCGGCCATCACCTTGATGCGTGAGACGAGCGGCGCTTGCGCCTTCTTCGGGACCGTCATCACGTCGTGCAGGATGCCATCGATCCGGTACCGCACGCGGACGCGGTTGGCCTCGGGCTGGACGTGGATGTCGCTGGCCTTGTCCCGCAGAGCCTGGTGGATGACGAGGTTGACCAGCCGGACGACCGGGGCATCGTCCATCATCTCGCGGAGCCGGTCGATGCTCACGTCATCGTCGCCCTCTTTGCCGCCCGCCTGCACCTCGATCTCTGTCGCAATGTCGCCGAACTCGGAACCCATCTCATTCAGCGCGCCCTGGAGCTCCTCGCGCGCCGAGGCCGACTGACCGAGCGCCTGCCCGACATCCTCCGCCGACGCAATGACCGACTCGATATCCATGCCGGTGACAAGCCGCATCTGGTCGATGGCGTAGACATCGAGCGGGTTCACCATCGCCACGACGAGGCGCGGACCGTTGCGGTCGACCGGCACGGCCTTCCACCGCTGAAGCAGATGGTGGGGGATCAGCTTGAACAGCTCTCGATCGAGCTGCTTCTCCGCCAGATCGACGAATGGGATGCCCCATTGACGGCCCAGGACGCGGACCTTCTCCTTCTCGGTGATCAGGCCCATGTTCACCAGCACCTGGGCCAGCGGCTCGCGCGTCTCCTTCTGGACGTCGAGCGCTTGCCGGAGCTGGTCGTCCGAGACCTTTGAGACTTCGCGCACTATGTCGGCGACTGTCCTTGTTTCCATGTCCTTCTCGAGCCCGCTAGCCTTTGCTCCCCTACGACTCTGCACGTCGCCAGGGCAAAAAAGGGGGCCTGCCCGGCTGGGCAAGCCCCCAAGGCGCCCGCGCCATGCTCTCCTAGGTCGCCCCTAGTTATGCTTCGGGTGCTTCAGCGCCGAAGCACATCCGCAGCTTGCGCGCATCGTGTCCCTTCTCGGTGGACAGCCCGCCTTCGCGCGACCCTTGCGGCTCGCGGCGACGGCGGACACGCGACTAGGCTTCGACGATAGTTGGCGTGACGAAGATCAGAATCTCCTGGTGCAGCGGGTGTCGCTCGCGGCTCCTGAAGAGTTCGCCCGCGATCGGGATGTCCCCCAGGAACGGGATCTTCTTCACGGTGTCTTGGTCTGAGTCTGACACCAGGCCCGCGATCACCGCGGTCTGTCCGTTCTTCACCCGCACGGTCGTCACGACCGTGCGCTCTGTCACCACAGGCAGCGCGAACTGCGTCGTCCCTCGAAGCGAAGCCACGCTCGGGACGATCGTCAGCGTGATCTCATCGTTGTTGTTGATGTGCGGGTTCACGATCAGGCTCACCCCGACATCGAAGGTGCGGATGTCCTTCACGATCCCGCCGGTCGTCGCCGCCGCAACGGCGACTTCGTAGTAGTACGTGTCGCCGGTATGCAGCGCCGTCTGGCGGCCGTCGAGAGTGGTGACACTCGGGTTGGAGAGAATCCGCGCCTTGCCCTGCTCCTCGAGCGCGTGGATGTTGCCGCTCCACTGCAAGAAGCTGCGCTGGATTTTGCCGACCTGCAGGCCGCGTGCCGGGATGAGACCCGTTGTCGTGCCCAACGGCCGCGGCTCGCCCACGACCACCGGCACACCCGTCTGACCCAGGCCCGGGCTCTCACCCGAGCCGCTCCAGTCGATACCGAGACGGGTGACCACATCGCGGTTGACCTCGGTGATCATGGCGGCAATGTGCACCTGCCTCGGCGCGATATCCAGCTCCCCGAGGATCTCCAGCGCGCGCGCGACCGTCCACGGCGCGCCGCTCAGAATCAGCGCGGTGACCGGGGAGCCCGCAGTCTCGGCCGCTGCTCCAACCCCGTAGCCACCGCCGCCGCCACCGCCACCACCGGTGGCTCCGCCGAATTGCGGCGCGGCCAGAAGCTGGGCCGTCCCGCCCGCGCCGCCGCTCGGCTTCACGACCGACGGTGTGAACGAGCGCGGCGCCAGCATCACCTTGACATCCGGCAGCAGCGACTGCAGCGCGTCCTGCAGCTCGCTTGGGCTTGTGTACTTGACATAGTAGACGGCCTGCGTCGCCTGAGCCGGCGCCGGCGGCACGTCGACAGACGCCAGCATCGAGCGCACGCTTTCCCACTGCATACTGTCAGCAGTGATCAGCAGGCTGTTGGGCTGCGTTCCCGGCTGAACCGTCACATCCGGCATCGCCGACGCAACCATCTGGGCGACCTCTTCCGCCTTCAGGTAGCGGATCGGGACGACCTCCGTGGTCGGCGCCTCGGGCAGCGGCGCGACATCCATCTCCGCCAGCGCCCTCTGCGCCTTCGCCAGAGATGCCTCCGTGCCGAGGAGGACGATCGTACGCGAACCCTTCTGCGTCGACACAGTCACGTCCGGGGCGATCTTCGTCAGCACTTCCTGTGCGTATTCGGGCTTGATGTGCTGGAGCACCACCGCCTGTGTGCGGAGCTCCGATACCCGCATCGCACGGATCTCCTCCGGCGTGCCGACCACGTAGGCTGCTTCCACCCACGCGTAGTCCAGTCCGTTCAGCCTGGTGACGATGTTCATCGCCTGTTGCAGGGTCACATTGCGCAGCCGAAGCGTGGTCTTACCCTTCACGCTGCCGCTCACCGCAATGTTGACTCCACTCTGCGTCGCCAGTGCCTGGAACACGTCGACCAACTCCGCATCGACGAACTCGAGCGTGAACCGCCCCGTCGATGCTGGCGGGCCGGCCGCTGCATGGCGGCCCGGACCACCCGCGGCAGTTCCGCCCGCGGCAGCCCCGGCCTTTGCGTGGCCGTTCGCGAGAACGGCGCTTGCCCCCAGCAGCAAGGCCAATATGATGACCAGGCTGCTGACCGTCACAATCCTTGTTCGAGTCATGGCGCTACTGCCTCCCTCCCATCCTGAGAGTAACTTTGCCCTGCGAGCCGGCGAGCACCACCTGCTGGTTCGAGATCGACTGAACTCGATATCCAGCCACTGTCTCGCCGACCTTTACGAAGTACCGTTGATCGTCCTGCCTGAGTATGGCCACGTCCGGTCGTCCCCTGACGATCCCGGTGAGAGTCAGCGAAGACTTCGCTGGCTCGCCCTGCGCTGGTTGCTGTGCCGCCGGCTTCGGCGCTGGAGCCGCTCCTGGCTCGCCGCCCGTCGGCGACGCGCCCGCCGAAGCCCTCGCAGATGCGGTTGCGCCCGGCGCACCCGGCTTCGGCGCCGGCTGCGCTGCCTCGCCCGGCGCGGTGAATGGGTTCCGCTGCTCGCCAGCGGCGCCCGCTGCAGGCGCTGTCCCCGGTGCTGCCTTTGCCTGCTCCCCCCCTCGCCCGGCTGCTGAAGGTGCGGCGGCCTCCGTGCCCGGTTTCGTCCCCTCCGGTGTCCCCGCTGCCGGCGCCGGCGGCGGAGCCGTGGGCTTGCGGAACGTGTAGAACGCAACCCCAAGCGCTATCACCGCCAGCAGCAGCAGGAAAACTTCCTTACGCCGGCCTTCCATCACTGCCCCCTTTCGTTACCACGGCCGTCAACCCCATGCTGGCCGTGAGGTTTGGGGATCGCCCTTCCGTTCCCCCTTGGGTGGGGCTGAAAGAGATATCGTTCACGGCAATCATCTTCGGGAATCGCTGCAGTTGCGAGAGGAAGTTGATCACGGTCCAGTAGGTCCCCTGAAGGCGTACCTCGATCGGGACGAAGTCGTACGGAAGCTCCGGCTCCTTCTTCTCAGCCGCGTTGCCCGCCGGCGCTCCCGCCTTCTTCTGTTCCTTCACCACCTCGCCTGTCTCATTGTTGATCGCGACGGCCGAGCTCGCGCCCGTCTTCTTGACGGCAGGCTTCGGCCTGATCAGGAGAAGGTCGTTATTAGTGCCGATCGCGAGTCCCTCAATCTGGCGGAGAAAGGTGGGGATGTACGCCGCGTTCGGCAGCGTTGGCTCGAGCACGGCAAGGCGAGCCCTCAGCCCCTGATATTGCTGCTCCAGCTCGGGCAGCTTCTCCACCTTCGCCTTCGTGTCCGTAAGCTCCGCCTGCTTCTTGCTAAGTGCCTGCTGGAGTTCCTTCAACTGAAATGCCTTCGAATGATACAGACTTCCCCCAAGCCCAATCAGGCATAGCACTGCAATACCCAGCAGTGCGTAGATGATCTTGCGGTCACCTCCGGTGTTCATCGCAGCTCACTCCCGATCACCTTATTCAGCGGAACGTTCACCTCGAAATCGACCACCTCCCGCGCGCGCGGGTTCGTGTTCGCCTGTGTATAGCCGAGGGTGGGCGTCTGGCTCCAGCCCAACGCCTCCACCTGCAGCATGAACTGCCCGATGTCACGTTGGCTGTAGGCCGATCCCCGGAAGGTCAGGCTCTGCTCTTTGTCGCTCCGGTGCGAGGTCATCTGCGCGATCCAGACGCCCTTCGGAACGGAGACGCTCAGATCCCGGAGGATGCTTATCCAGGCCAGCTCGCTGTCGTGCACCTTCTCGAGCAGCCTCACCCGCGGCCCGAAATCCGCAATGTTCGTCTCCAGGAACTTGATCCGATCGATGGCATCGGACAACTGCGGGCTCGCCAGCTCTCCCTCCACCAAGGCGACCTGTCCCTCGACCACCCGGGTTGCCATCCACATCTTCCCGTACATCAGCCCCATCGCCACCAGGATGGCGGCCACGGAGTAAAAGGCGAACCTCATCAACGCGGCGGAGCGCTGTCTCTGGGCGCGCCGAGCCGCTATCAGGTTGATATCGCAAACGGTCATTGTGCTCTCTCCACGGAGTTCCCGCGGCGTTGCTTGCTGCCACGCAGCTCCCTCAGCGCAAGCCCCGCGCCGAGCAGCAGCGTCGGCGCGTGCGACTGCAGGTACTCCTGGTTGACACCCTGCGCGCGCAGGTGGCCTTCCCCGAAGATGCTGACCACCTCGACGGGGACCCCAAGCTGCGACATGAAGTACTCGTTGACACGGGGCAGCTTCGCGCTGCCCCCACTCAGCAGAATCCTGTTCACACCCAAGTCGCCCGCTCCCGCATCCGGTGCCTGCTGCTGGTAGTCGTGGTAGGCGAGGGAGCGGCGCACCTCTCGGATGAGTTCGTCCAGCAGCGGTTCAATCGCCCGGCTTGCCTGCTGCGCCGCCGGGTCCAGCGTCGCCCGCTCCTCCTCGCTCGAGACCACCTGCATCGCGGTCTCCTTGAGCCGGTTCGCCTCTTCCGTCTCTATGTCCAGTGCATTCTTGATTGCCTCGGTGAACGCATCGCCGGCGATCGGGATCATGCGCGTGAGCACGAACATCCCGTCCTTCATGATCGTGATGTCCGTGTATGCCGCGCCGATGCCGAGCACGGCGGTCGTTTCTCCCTGCACCGTGTGAGACCCGTTCGCAGCAAGAATGCCGCGCATCATAGCGAATGGCTGTATCTCAACAGCCACCGGATCGAGGCCCGCGACCTCGATGGCCTCGACTTGACTATCTACCATATCGCGGGGAGCGGCGACTAACATCACCCGCATCTGCGTGCCCTCTCCCGGCGCCGGTCGATCCAGCACCTGGAACTCGACCACGCTGTCCTCGACCGGGAAGGAGATGTAGTTGCGCGCCTCCCACTGGATGGATTTCCTGAGCTGCCGGTCCGACATCGCCGGAAGGGGCACCTCTCGGACCACCACGGTCGGCCCGGCGACCCCGGCCGTCACCGCCCCCCCGTCGACCTGGAGCGCGTCAAGCAGGGACTGGACCGCCTTCGCCACCGCCAGAGGGTCCACCACCACGCCCGCCTTCACCGCATCGCGCGGCGTGGGCGCGCTCCCCGCTTTGTAGAGGGCGATCCCGCTCTTCGTCTCCTGCAGCTGGACCAGCTTGATCGAGCTGCTCCCTATATCCAGACCTATTGATGTGTTGCTCGCCGCAAGTCTAGGCAGTAGGCCCATGTCTGATCAGCTCCCCGTCTGTCGTCACTCGGAGTCAGCGGCATCGTTTCCCTCCGCAGCCGCGCCGACGCGGTCCTTGCTCAGGCGGTCCTTGGAGGAGAAATACGTGCGCGCACTGATATCTATCTCCCCGGATGCATCCGGGAGGCGTCCTTGTGCCACGATGACGTCTCCCGATGAGCGTGTCCCGCTCCATTGTTCCACAATTCCCTCGCTCAACAACTCCGTCACAGCCTTCACCGCTTCCATCGGTTCGAGGCCGCTTTCGCGGATGATCGTCGAGACGTTTCGCTGCGCGTCGACCAGTCTCAGGATCGTCTGCGCCTCCGGGCTGAGCTCCTCGAACTTCTCGTTCACCGCGAAGGCTCGCTGCCTCAAGACAACATGCATGTCCGGCAGCTCTTCCTCCACCCGCTCCCACTCGTCGAACCGCTTCATCCCCTCCAGAATCAGCGCCTCGGTGCTTTCGCGGATGTTCCTCACAACCGGCTCATCAGTGCGCTCGAAGGCGAACTCACCCGTCTTCCAGCCGAGGATCTTGTAGACCAGATCCGGGCCGCGGTCTCGCCGGGAGATAGCGCGCGCGACGTCTCCGTTCGCAACATAGAGCACCGCGCTCTCGCCGGGCCGAGTCACCGTCAGTCGGCCGCTCTTGTTGCCGACGTTGAGCGTCTGGAGCAGCTCTGCGAAGCTTACGTCATCAAAGGTGCCGGTAAGCGCCATCTTCAGCAGACTCCCAGGCTCGAAGCTACTTCGAAACTCCGCCAGCAGGTTCGAAATGGCTCACATCCAGTCCCCACGTGCCTTTTGGAATCACCTCTACACAACCCCCGTCTTTTGTCTCTGAGACATCTGCGCGAGCACGAGCGTGCAGATCGTGTCAAGGACATCGAAGACCCCCTCGCCCCGAACCGCTGTCGCTTCAAAGTGGGGCACCTGCCTCGGATTGATGAGGTACTGAAGATACTCGACCGGCGCGGTGTTCGGCAGATCGCGCTTGTTGTACTGGACGACGTACGGGGTTGTCTCCAGGCTATATCCGTAGGTGGAGAGGTTCTCGGCGAGGTTCCGGAAGCTCTCCACGTTCTCCCGTGTCTTCTCCCACTGCGAGTCGCAGACGAAGATCACACCATCGACGCCGCGCAGCACCAGCTTCCTGGTCGAGTTGTACATCACCTGACCGGGCACCGTGTAGACCTGGAACTTGGTCCGGAACCCATAGATCTGCGCGGCCTCCAGCGGGAGGAAATCGAAGAACAGGGTCCGCTCACCCGGCGTTGCCAGCGAGACCATGTTCCCGCGCTTGTCGGCGGCGGTGTGCTGGTGGATATACTGCAAATTCGTCGTCTTCCCGCACATACCGGGGCCGTAGTAGACGACCTTGCAGCTTATCTCCTTAAGCGCGTAGTTGATGGAAGCCATCTGCCGGCGGTCCTTTCTCCCTGGGTTTCTCTCACACGGTCGCGAACACGACGCGCTCTTCCGCGTCGACTTTCGCCCAGGCCGGCGGTGACGGCGGAGGCAGCTCGAGGGCCTCCGGCGGTAGCTGGGGCACGACAAGGTTGAGCGGCACCGACACCAGCCCGTTCTCCATTTCGATGTCTGACTCTGCCGGCTGCACCAGCGCCTTCCGCACAGTCAGCGGAATCCACGCTCGTAGCTCAGCAACGCTGAAGACGATCTGAGCCTCCTTGAGCTGCGGCAGCACAACCTCGAGCGGTATCGTCATGGTCTCGGTATCGCTCAGCGCCAGCGCGCGATCGGTCACCAGCGTCTCCGGCATCAGCGCGAGCACCGTGCTTAGCGACAACTCGATCTCACCATCGATCATCGGAGAACTGGAGAGAATCCCCGGGGCGTTCTGGACCTTCGCCTCACCCCTCGCCGCGGCGGCGACATTCGCCGCCCGTTCCCTCGCAGTGACGATCACCAACTCCAGCGCGGCGTCGTTCGCTGCAGCGCTGTCCTTGAACGTCCGTCTGCGAGGCCCAGCGCCGCGGTCCGGCAGGAACACCCGGAAGGGATAGCACACCATCAGCGCGAACCCGGCAGCGCACACCCGCGGGACGAACGCCGATGCCTCACGAAGGGCAGGCGCCATGTTGGTGGTCTCCGCCACGATGGCGAGCACCAGCGCCGCACCCGACACGAAGGCCACCCTCATCACTTCGAGTGCTGCGATGCCACCCACCCATCCGGCAAAGGAGACCCGCGGCCGCCACGCGAACACGGCCGTGCCGAAAACTGCGACCTCGACGATCCACAGCACGGGACCAGCGATCTGTGATCCGGCGGCGGACTCGATATGGGAAACCTGCATGCAGAGCACGATTCCGGCGGTGTACGCGATGATGGCCGAAAACGCGCTGATGGCGGTGAATTCCTTCCGCATTACGTGCCCACTCGCGCGGCATGATTGCCGGTAGCTTGTGGCGGCGAAGAGGGGGAAGACCAATGCCCGGCCAGCCTCCATAAGACCGGTCAGAACCCTCTGCCGCGACCCCGCGCTGCCGCTGAAGCTAGTGACTTATTCCATATCCACCTGGGAACCTACCATCGGTCCAGAGGCGCTCAGGAACGCTTGTGAACACGCTGCGTGCACCGCGCGCGACTGTGTTCGCCGCGCCCATAGCGGATCGCTTTCCGGTCCGGAGAGAAGGCGAGTAAGCTCCCGGAAGAGCGGCCCGAACGCAGGGATGGGGAAGCCCCGCCGAAGGCGCAAAAAGGGCTCTCCGCGCCCCTGCGCCTGCGCGGTTCGATCGTCCTACGGCAGATACTGCCGCTCGGCCTGGAGCTTGCCGTCGATGTAGATGCGCGCCGTCGTCGCGGAGGTCACGTGGATCTTTTGCGCGGGGATGCGGTCACCCGCCCGGTGGCGTCCTTCGTATATCTTCGTGCGGCCCGAGTCGTTGGAGAGTTCGATCGTCACAGTCCCCTCGCCCTGCTTGCCTATGTCCGCGGGAACGACGAAGTTGAGCGTCTCCTCCCGGCCCTGCGTCTGGCCCTGCCCGGGCAGTGGAGGCCCCACCGGGACAGCCGGCTCGACGCCGAGGCTCAGCACGATGTCGACCGCCGTCCCCGGATCCGCGCGCGCGCCCGCGGGCGGCAGCGTGCTCGCCACATAGCCCGCCGGGACCTTGTCGCTGTAGGCCTGGTTCACCCTGCCGGTCGTGAAGCCGGCCTTCTCCAGGTTCCGTTGGGCCGCGGCGACCGACATCTGCGTCACATCCGGCACCTGGATCGAGGCCGCGCCCTGGCTGAGCACGACTTTCACAACACTGTCGCGGTTCACCGACATGCCGGCCGCCGGGTCCTGGCTCAGCACCGCTCCCTTTGCCACGTCATCGCTCGCCCTGGCGCCGACCTCCCGGTAGGCAAGCCCCAGCCCGAAGAGCATTTCCTTTGCCGCCGAGCCGTTCATACCCAGGATGTCCGGTACTTTCACCATCTGGTCTCGCCCGCGAGTGGAGGCATAGAAGGCGATCCCGCCCACTGAACCGGCGATGATGAGCGCGGCGATGAGCACCCACACGGCCCTCTGCTGCAGCCACTGCAGTGCCGCGGGCACGCGCGCGCCGGCCACCCTGACGCGCGCCCGTGCCTTGCCGGCCACGCTCGGGTCCTCCTCCTTGGGGCATGCCGCCAGGTAGCTCTTCAGCTCGCGGGCGGAGGCGAACCGGCGGGATAGGTCCTTCTCCAGGCAGTGCCCGACGATGGAGTCCACCTCAGGCGGCAAGCCAGGCCGGAACTCACTCGGCCGGGGGGCGCGATCGTAGACATGCTTGTGGAGAACCGCCAGCCGATCCCCGCCATTGAACGGCGGCTTCCCCGTCAGCATCTCGAAGAGCGTCACGCCAAGAGAGTAGATATCGCCCTGCGGCCCAACTGTCTCACCGCGCGCCTGTTCCGGCGACACATAATTGGCAGTCCCAATGACCGCGCTCGTGTCGCCGGGCCCCGGAGTGGACCCCGCCCGCGCGATGCCGAAATCGGTGACCTTCACCTGGCCTTCGCGCCCCAGCAGGATATTGTGCGGCTTGATGTCCCTGTGGATGACCCCGGCCAGGTGAGCGGCCTCCAGCGCCTCCGCCGTCTCGGTCGCGACGCGCAGCGCCTCCTGCAGTGGCAGCGGGCCCTCGCGCCGGAGTCGGTCATGCAGGCTTTCCCCCGCGACATACTCCATCACTATATAATGATAGGGCCCATCGCTTCCGGTATCGTAGACAGCCGCAATGTGCTCGTGCGTGAACCCCGCCGCCGCCCGCGCCTCTCTCCGGAAGCGAGCGAGGAAGCCCGCATCGGTCGCCAGCTCAGGCCTCATGATCTTGATCGCGACGGGGCGGCCAAGCAAGCGGTCGCGACCGCGATAGGCGATCGCCATCCCGCCTTCGCCGATCTTCTCCAGTATCTCGTACCGCTCGTTCAGTACCTGTCCAACAATCGTCGACATACGCGCAGGGGCGCACCGCGGTGCGCCCTCCTCCCGGAAACCCGCCTAGAGGTGACCCGGTGGGTCTCCCTCCTCCGCTACTCTCGGAACCCCTTCCACAGCACCACCGCAATCGCCCCCGCCAGCGCCGCCATCGACCCCACAAGCAGCACCGCGGCCATCGCGATGGTCACCGGCGGCCTTGGGGCAAACGCTGACGCGAGGAACATGGTGACCCCCACTCCGAGCAGGAGAACTGCGAGCCCCAGCTCGCGGTTACGCGCCCTCGCGCGCCGGTACGCGGTCGCAAGCACCCAGACAAGCAGCGCTCCACCCAGGGAAAGCCGCCACCACCTCACCGTTCCCCTCCGCAGCCTGCAGGGGCGACCCGCCGGGTCGCCCTCTTCTGTGGGAGCGACATTCTTGTCGCGATCCCTGGACCCATCAGATCCCTGGATATGGCGATCCCCGTTGGGCAGGACCTTCGCCTCCTGCCCCTTCCGTCCGTTCGGCAGGAGCTTGCTCCTGCCCCGCCCGTTTGCGAAGAAGCTTCTGCTCTTCCCGCCCGAGGTGTCGCCTGTCGCCTGAGGAGTTCACCCGTATCGCGCCCAGCGGCTCGACTGGGCACACGTACTCGCAGATACCACACCCCACACAGATGCGCTCATTCACCACCGGCCGCTTGACGCCGGCCTCGCTGACATCCTGCGAGATCGCGTTATACGAGCAGGCCTCGTCGCAGATCACGCACTCGCGGCCGAAGGCCCATGCAATGCAGGTGCTCCGGTCGACAGAGGCGGTGCCCAGGTAGAGATGCGTCTTCTCCTCCACCGTGAATGGCTCGATCGCTCGCGTCGGGCAGACATCTCCGCACAGGTTGCACGGCTGAGTGCATGGCCCCGCCCGCGGCACGATCACCGGCGTGCCGAGCGCCTCCAGCCCGCCCTCGCCGACCGCGGGCTGAAGCGTGTTCGTCGGGCAGACCTTCATGCACTCGCCACACCGTACACACGCGGTCACGAACTCGTCCTCGGTGAGCGACCCGGGCGGCCGAATGAGCCGGAGCGACGAGAGCTTCAGCACCCTGTCGGTAGCGCCGCTCCGCAGCACACTCAGGCTCGACTTGGGGATCGCCACCGCGGCGACCCCTGCCCCAATCGCTCCCAGCACCCGCCTGCGATCGAGCCGCAGTTCATCCTCCCGCGCACTCGCGTCATACCCCGCGGTGAGCGAGATGGCATGTTGCGGGCAGACCGCAATGCAGCTATAGCATTCGATGCACTCAGGCTTGTGGGGCAGAAGCGTGTCTCCTGCCCGCTTTGGATCTGTTGGGGAGGAACTCGTCTCCTGCCCGATCGCGCCGACCTTACACTCGTTCACACACCGCATGCAGCGATTGCACTTGTCCGATACGGCGAGCCGCACCCTGTAGGGCAGGAGCTTGCCTCCTGCCCATGTCAGTACCCCCAGCAGCGCCCCGAGCGGACACAGGTTCCGGCACCAGAAGCGCCTCTGGTACCGGCCGAGCGCGACGATCCCGCCGAAGATCAGGAATGCCACCAGCCCGAGCCGGAAGTAGGCCGGCCTCGTAACCGCGCCGAGTCCGAGCTGAACAGGCGCCAGCGCCCGGTCGAGCGCCGGATGCCTGCCGAGGAAGTCGGAGTAGCTCCAGCCCGTGACAGTATCGCTCGTCATACGGGCCATCCACTGGGCGGCTGGCAGTCCCACCCAGGTGAACGTCCGCGTGATCGTGGCCATCGGGTCTGTGAGGTAGACAGCGGACAGGCCAACGCTCTGCGTCAGGCCCAACGCTTCGGTCGTCCGATGGGCCGCGGGAACCGCCATCGTCACGAGCAGCGCGATAAGCAGGTAGAACTTGAGCCGGTGCCACTCTAGGCGGTCTTTGCTCCTCTTGCGGCCCCGCATCCTGAAGACGCGCTCGGAAATGTCGATAGTCGTGCCCATCGGGCAGACCCACCCGCAGAACACGCGCCCGAGGAGGATGCTGAGAACAGTGACCGGCAGCGCGTACCAGAGAAGCCCCAGCACGATCTTGCGCAGCGAGACCATCGCCGACAGCGCCAGCAGTGGATCCGCGCGCAGGTACAGGTCCACCGGAACCGGGGACTTCAGCGGATAGGCCGCGACGGCGAAGAGCAGCAGGAACCCGGCGAGGAAGACGAGTTGCGAGATGCGCCGCGCACCCCGTAGGGGAGCCCCTCTGCGGGCTCCCTCTCCACCTCCTGCCTCTGTCACCAGTGAAGCTCGCGACGGGGCGCCGCCCGTGGCGCCTGGCTGCGGCGACGCCGCATCGTCTGTATCAGACATTCCTGACATTGATGCGCTTCAGATCGATTTCACCGAGGCCGGCCGCGGCCGCCAGCCTGATATGGCCGATCTGACTGGCCTTCATCCCGAACAGCGACGCGCCGTACGCATCGATCGCCACCGCGTCAGTCCCTGCCACCACGAGGTTGCGATCCTCCGTCCGCCCAGGCCCCTTCGGGCCGTTAGTCAGGAGTATGCGCACCGCGTCGAGGATCGTGAGCCGAGGCCGAATCTGCCCCGCGAGATCGACGATGGCCTGGTCGAGGCTCGAACTGCTGTGGAACGCGCCCCGATCCCATACGATCCCGAGCATGTTCTTGAGCCCGAGCGTCAGCCCCGTGCTGTTGTGGACCTTGGCAATCGGCACGTTGATGAACACATCGGCCCGCCGCAGGTCGCGCATCACATCGGCGGAGGTCACCGCCTTGCCTTTGCGGAAGGCGACCTTCTCATAGAGCGCGGCCGACGAGGCCATGCTCACGCGGGCGCCGGCCTTCTGCGCCGCCTCTTCAATCCCGCACATGCGCAGGATCAGCGAGTCAGGGCGGTCGACCGCGTGGTCCATCACCTTGACCTCGCGCGCGCCCGCCTGCCGGCAGAGCCGCACGATCTCGGCAACGACCTCGGGGTTCGTGGTGGCGGCCTGATCGGCCTTCCGCGCCCATCCCATGTTGGGCTTCACCAGCACGACATCGCCCTTCTTCACGAACTTCCCCATGCCGCCGAGACCGTTGACCGCGGCCCTCACGAGCCTGGCCGGGTCCTTCTTCGACGCAACGACGATCGTGGGCCGAGCGGCCGCCTCCGCCGGACCATCAATGCCCGCCAGCTCAGCCAAGCCCGCGGCTGTCACACCAAAGGCTGCGGCGCGCTTCAGGAACTCGCGCCGAGAAAAACTATCTCCCATTGCACAGCTTCCTTCTTTGTAGACGGGGATGTCGTTGTAAGCCTACCCACCACGCGCGCGCGAACAACCCATCCTTGCACTGGAGTGGCCGGAACGCAGCCTACCTATTGGGTTTCGCCCAAAGAAGTAAGGGCGAAACCCAACAGGAAGAGCCCTGAACGGGCGCATTGCCCGAGTTGCCAGTTACTTCTTTGCGCGAGCATCTATAGGCTGCGGCGCCTGCTGCGGCTTGGGCTGTGGGACCGTCGCGGGCTTCGGCTTGTTTGCGGCGGGCGCACTCGAGGGGCTCGCCGGCTGTGCGGCAGGCTTCCCCTGGCCTTGTGCCTGCTGCGCGGCCGCCTTCTGCTGGGCCGCCATCTGCGCCTGGCGCTCTTGCTGCTGCTGTTCGTAGCTGGCCATCCACTCCTGCTCTTTCTTCACCAGGTCCGGCTTCCCGAGCTTCTGGAAGATGGCCAGAAGCTGGCTGTGGATGGTCGGCGTCTCGCTCGCCTCGCCCGCCGCCGTGTACCACATCACCGCCTCGTTCGTCTGCTTGAGTTGCTCGTACGCGTTCGCCAGCGCCATCAACGCCTCCGCCCGGCCCCCGGGAAGCATCACCGCTTGCTCCCCGCTCAGCGCGTCAGACGCCTCCGCGAACGCGTCGGTCGCATCCTTCCACTGCTTCTTCTCGGCCAGCAACTGCCCGATCTGGTAGAAGACCGAAGCTGCCGTCAGACCGCCCGCATTGCGCGCCCCTTCCTTCGCCCCGTTCAGCTTCGCCAGCGCATCGTCCCGCTTGCCCTGTATCAGCGCCTGGTACGCCTGCATCTCCGGGTCTCGGACCTCAACCTTTGCCTTCTTCTGCAGGTCGGCGACGTACTGCTGCCACACCTCCCCGCGGCGCTGCTCCTGGAAGCTGGTCAGCAGTTGCTGCTTGTTCTTCTCGAAGTCTTTGGGAAGCTGGCGGCTGATCTTGTCCATGCGGACAATCTCATAGCCCCACGCAACCTTGATCGGCGCGCTCACCTCGCCCGGCTTCAGGGCGAATACGGCCTTGTCCCACTCCGCCGCCATGCGCCCGCGCCCGATGTCCGGCATGAGACCCGCCGTGCGCGCCGCAGCCGGGTCGTCCGACTCGGCCTTCGCCACCGCCGCGAAGTCTGCCCCGGCCTTGATCCTCGCGAGCAGCTCCTCGGCGCGCTGCTTCGCCTGCTCATCCGTGCGCGCCAGGGGCGCGGCCGCCCCTGGAGACTTGGCCGCCGGGCGGAGCATGACGATGATATGGCTCACCGTCGCCCTGTCATACGACTGCAGAAGATCCTGCTCGTTCGCCGAGACTTGCGAGGTCACCGCCTGCCGAAGCTGCTGGAGAATGAGGTCATCGCGCAGGCCCGCGCTCGGGTCGAGATAGCGCTGCATCGCCCACTTCGAGAACTGACGTTCGCTCATCGTCTGGGCCGGCGGCGCTCCGCTCGGTCCGGCCGACTTGGCGACGATGCTGGCGAAGACCTGCTCGATCTCCGGCCCCTTGTACTGGTCTTTCAGTTGAGCGATCTCCCGGTCGACCATCTGCTGCGCCTGCTTGCTCAGATCGCTTTTCGAGATCGAGGTCCCCTGCTGCTGCGCCGTCTCCAGCAGCAGGCGGTTCTGCACCGCCTGCTGGAACGCGCTGTAGCGGAGCTGCCAGAGTTGCGCCACACCGAGACCCTGTCCCATTTGGAGGTAGAAGCCGGCCACCCGGTCAAACGAACGGGTGACTTCGGCCCTCGTCACCGGCTTGCCATTCACCATGGCGACCGTCTCGGACGGCTCGGTCTTTTGCTGTTCCTGCTCCCTCCTCCCGCCCAGGAAACCCCCTGGGACAAACACCAGTGGGAGCCCGATGATGAAGGCGGCGATGATCACCCAGAGGACGTACCTGAGCTGGATCGCGAACCGCCGCCTCATGTGTTGAATGGACATTCCCTGCGTTACCTTCCTTGGCCGCCCAAAGAGCGGCGAAGTCCGCCGATGCTACTCTCCGAAGCAGCGGAGCCATCGCTGCGAAGCACGAGAGGCGGATAGTCTGCTGTTGACTCTACTCTCGAGTCTTCGACTCCTCGACTCTCGACTCGCGCTCCGCCGCCCCTGGGGTGCCGAGCCGCTCCCTGGCGCTGCGAACGGCGCCGAGGATGCGGGTGACGTACTCCTCCAGATTGGCGAGCACACGGGTAGCATACCCTTCCGCGCTGCGCCTTATCTCCGCCCCCTCGCTGGTGGCCCGCTGGATGATCTCCTCCGCCTGCTGCGTCGCGCGCCGGACGATCTCATCATTAGACACCAGCAGCGCCGCCTGCTCGCGCGCCTCCTCCAGCAGCCGCTGCCGCTCCGCCTCCGCACTCTCCAGAATCTGCTCGCGCTCCTGGGTGACGCGCGCGGCCGCCTTGATCTCCTCCGGCAGCGCCGCCCGAATCCGGTTCACCTGGGCAAAGAAGCGGTCGAGATCAAACCCCCACGCGCGGTGCAGAAACTGCGGGCGGGCCTCTTCACCCATCCGCTCCAGCTCTTCCAGCCGCTTTAGGATTTCGATGGGGATGCCTCCTTGCCGCCCCAACGGCGGCAGAGTCCGCCCAAGGCGGACGGTCTAATCTCTACTCTCTACTCTTCGAATCTCGAGTCCCGCCCGAAGGGCGAGACAGTCTCTCCTTCAGCTTCCGGGATACATGCGGCGGCACGAACTCATCCACATTTCCGCCGAAACCTGCGATCTCCGCCACGATACTGGCGCTCACGTAATGGTACTGCGGCGCGGGAGTGAAGAACACCGTCTCCACCTCCGGCGCCATCGCCCGATTGGTCGATGCCATCTGCAGTTCGAACTCGAAGTCCGACACCGCCCGCAGGCCCCGGACGATCACCCCTGCTCCGGCCTGGCGCGCGAAATCCACCACGAGCCCAGGCACCACAGCCACCTCCACGTTCCGGAACTGCTTGCACGTCTCGCGGAGCATCTCGACCCTCTCCTCCTGGGAGAAGAGCGGCGCCTTCCTGGGGTTCACCGAGACCCCCACGATCACCTTGTCGAACAGCGCCGCCGCACGCCGCACCACATCCAGATGCCCGTACGTCACCGGGTCAAACGTCCCCGCATACAAAGCGGTAGTCAACTCATCGTCTCCTCGCCACCCGAGGGGCGGCAACTCTCGACTCACGAATCTCGAATCTCGGTATTCTCGCCCAAACCGCGCCGGTACAGCTCCACCACCGTTTCGCCGTATCGCAGGCTCCTCATTCTCTCGAACGCCCCTGTTTCCCCCGGCTCCTCGTGCCGTGACCGCTGGACGAGGAGCAGCCCGTCGCTCGCCAGCATCTCCGGCCACTGCGCGAGCCTGGCAAGCACAGCCCCCAGCTCACCTCGCTCATACGGCGGGTCCGCGAAGACCAGATCGAACACCGCGCCCTCCGCCCGCAGCATTCCCAGGCCGCGGGCAACAGGCGCGACTATAACCCTGATCTGCCCCTCGAACCCGCACAGCCGCGCGTTCTCCTCTATCACCCGCCCGGCCGGCCGGTGCGACTCCACGAAAGTCGCGCCCGCTGCGCCGCGGCTCAGCGCCTCCAGCCCGACCGTTCCCGCGCCCGCGTAGAGGTCGAGAAATTGCGCGCCCGGCACCCGCTCTGCCAGCACCGAGAACACGCTCTCGCGCACCCGATCCGCAGTCGGCCTGAGCGCCTGGCCTTTCAGCGACTTCAGCACCCGTCCCCTGGCCGAGCCCGCGATGATCCTCATGGCTATCCCGCAGCTCGATCCATCCGCGCCCGCAGCATCGCCACCTGCTGTCGTAGCGCCTCATGCTCCGGCCGCCCCAGCTCCGGGTCCTGATCGATCAGCCACGCCGCCGCCTCCCGCGCCTCTTCCATGACGCGCACATCCCGAGTCAGCCGCGCCAGCCGGAAGTCCGGCAGCCCGTGCTGCCTCGTGCCGTAGAACTCGCCCGGCCCGCGGAGCAGCAGGTCCTGCTCGGCAATCGCAAACCCATCCGTCGTCTCGAGCATCACCTTCAGCCGCCCGCGCGCCTGGCTCAGCTCCTCGAGCGCGGGGGCGATCCGACCGAGCGGGTGGAACTTCCGATCCGTCAGCAGGATGCAGTGCGACTCGTGCCCGCCCCGGCCGACACGTCCTCTCAACTGATGAAGCTGCGCCAGCCCGAAGCGCTCGGCATTCAGGATGAGCATGACGCTCGCGTTCGGCACGTCCACTCCGACCTCGATCACCGTCGTCGCGCACAGGATCGACTTCTCGCCCGCGCGGAACGACTCCATCACCGCGTCCTTCTCCGCCACCGGCATCGCCCCGTGCAGCAGCCCCACCTCCAGGTCCGGGAACGTCTCCCGCTGCAGCTCCTCGGCGAGCTTCGTCGCGGCCTCGGCCTGCCGGGTAGCGCAGGCTTCAGCCTGCCCTTCGACACTCTCCGGCTCCTCGATCAGCGGGCAGACGACATACACCTGCCGCCCTTCGGTCACCTGTTGGCGCACGAACTCATACGCTTCCTCGAGCTGCTGAACCGGCAGCCATCGTGTCTTCACCGGCGTCCGACCCGGCGGCATCTCGTCGAGGACCGACATATCGAGGTCGCCGTAGAGCGTCAGCGCGAGTGACCGCGGGATCGGCGTGGCGGTCATCACGAGCATGTCTGGCTGCGCACCTTTCGAGCGCAGCTCCGATCTCTGCCTGACGCCGAACCGGTGCTGCTCGTCCACGATCACCAGCCCCAGCTTGTGAAACTCGACCCCCTCCTGTATCAGCGCCTGCGTGCCGACCACAACCTGCGCCCGGCCGTCGGCGATGTGCGCCTGGGCGCGCTCGCGCTCCCGTGCCCGCAGCGACCCGGTGAGCAACTCGACCCTCACCCCCAGCGGCTCGAGCATCCGCGTCAGCACCAGGTAGTGCTGCTCCGCGAGCAGCTCGGTCGGTGCCATCAGCGCGCCCTGGTAGCCGTTCTGCAGCGCGATCACGAGCGCGGCAGCAGCCACCACCGTCTTGCCTGATCCAACATCTCCCTGGACCATGCGCGACATCGGCACATCGGCCGCCATGTCCGCGGCGATCTCGGAGATGACGCGCTGTTGAGCGCGGGTGAGGGAGAAGGGGAGGATCTCCTCAAGGGCGGCGACCGTGTCGCTCCGCGGCCGCATGCTGATCCCGCTGCCCGGCTGCTGCATCTCCTTCTTGCGCTGCGCCAGCGCGAGCTGCAGCGTCAGCAGCTCCTCGAACGCCAGCCGCTTTTGCGCCGCCTCCAGCCGCTCGGTCGAGCGCGGCCAGTGAATGTCAGTCAACGCCTCCCTCAGGCCGAGCAGGTGATGCCTCTTCCTCAGCGCATCCGGCAGCGGATCAACGAGGCCGGCAGGCTCGTCCCCCCTGGCCTTGGCGAAGGGGGGAAGCGCCTCCAGCAGCCGTCGAACGACAGGCCGCACCTGCCCCTGGAAGACCCCATCCGTGAGTGGGTAAACGGGTGCCAGCGTGCCGGCCGCGACCGACTGCCCCTCCGCGAGCTTCTCCGAATCGCCATACTGAATCTCGATGAGCCGCCCTGCCCTTCGAATCGCTCCCTCGATGAACAACCGAGTGCCCGCTTCGAAGTTCAGCGTGAGAGGAGACCCCAGGATAGCCTGCGCCCTCGCGCCGTAGCTCGGAACCTTGACGAACGAGGTTACCCACGCCTTGCCCGTTTCGTCCGACACCTCGAGCACATATCGCATCAGGCGGGCGCCGCGCCTGTACCCCGTGATCGCCTCCTCCCGCACCCCCGCCGTGGCGACGACCGCGGCGCGCTCTCCATCGACCAGGTCGGCGATCTTCCTCACCGGCGCGTAATCGCGCGGGAAGTGATACAGCAGATCGCGCTTCGTCTGAATCCCAATCGCCGCCAGCCGCTTCACCCACCCCGAGTTCCTCAGCCTCCCCTCCGCAAACGGCTGATCGAGAAACGCCTGCTCGCGTTGGGCAGCGGCCGCTTGCCGCCGGTCTCTAGGGCGGGCATGTCTCTGCATGCCCGCCGTTCGCTGTCCTGGCTGTTCTGTTGGGCAGGAGCGGAAGCTCCTGCCATCGGTGTTCGTCGGCGCAGGTCGTGGCCGGTCCCGAGGTTCGTGAACCCCGCGGCCCGCCGAAGTCGCACCTGGGGCCGATGCCCGGCATTTCCCCTTACCTTTGCGTTCTTCGCGGTTGTGCGGCGAAGCCTCTTCCTCCCCTCCCAACCTCTCCAACAACCCCTTCGCCCTCTCGACCCGTTCTCGCCGGCCCGCCGCGTCACACCGCCGGTAGTCGCCCAATATCTTCGCAATCTCTTCGATCGTCTCCCTCTGGCGCCGCACGGGGTCCGCAGGCTTCAGCGTGCCGCCACCCAGAGAGCTTAGCGCCCTCTCAGCCCACCCGCGGGCATACTCCCCGATGCTCTGCCTGATCACCGCGGCATCGGGATAGCCCTTACTCGCTTCAACTTGCAGCGGTCCTGCGAGCGAACGTATCAGCGCCTTGAGGTCGGCCATGTGTCCATCTAACCTATCACAGCACCGCCCCCCCGGACAACCATCCCTGGGCGCGGGCTTCGTGAAGCCCGCGCCTAACGCCGCCAAGGACGCGCCCGCCTCGCTGGCGAACTATTCCCCTATGAACCCCCGTGGGCCCCTCCCGGTCCCGTTGGGACCCGTCGCCGCGATGCTCCTTGCCATCGCCAGCATCATCTCGATCTCTCCGGGATGGTCGGCCACGGACGCCTCCGCGCGTGCCGCCGTCGTCCGCGTCGAGACCGCCATCGATCCGATCTCGGCCGGGCCGGGGCTGGCGGCCGAGCTTGCCCGCCGGCCGTCAGCAGGGCTTGCCCCGCGCCCGCCGTGGACTTCCTACCAGGCCGAGGTCGCCCGTCGCCTCCGCATCGGCAGCATGGGCACTGGCTTCTTTGTCAGCTCCGACGGCTACCTGGTCACGAACGCGCATGTGGTGTTGAGCGGAGTCCGCTACCGGTCGCTGCACTTCACCCAGGCGGAGTGGGACTCGATGAAGCGCCTCCTCAACGGAATCAGGGATGTCTGGGTGACAGTTGGAGAGGGTCCCTCGACTTCGCCCGGGGCAGGGGAGGACGAGCGCAGCTATCTTGCCGAACCGATCGCAGTCGACGAGTACCTCGACCTTGCCGTCCTCCGAGTGGCCCGCCCGCCCGGCGACAGCGCGCAGTTCGCCTACCTGCCTCTCGCCGACTCCGACCAGGTCAAGGTCGGCGATCCCGTTCGCGCTCTTGGCTATGCAGAGGAGGGCTTTCAGGACACCTCGGGAGAGATCCTCTCACTCATCACGGGCCAGCAAGTCCACGAGCGCATGAACATCGTACGGGGCACCGACCCGGTGACCGGTCGGGAGACCATCACCGTGAGCGGCACCAGTCCCGGCCCCGTCATGCGACTCCATCACAACGCGCCTGTGGGCCATGGCAACAGCGGCGGCCCGATCCTGGACGCGCACGGCCGCGTCATCGGCGTGGCCTACGCGCTGATCGCTGAACGAACCCCCGGCGCGGAAGACGAGCCAGCTCTCTCCGGGCTCAACCTCGCCATCGCCTCGAACGTCCTCAAACGCTTCCTCGCCAATCAATCGGTTCCTTTTGTTGCTTCGGATGCTTCAGCACCGGAGCCCGCCCTTCCCATGGAGCCGGAGCCGTGAGGCGACTCCTCCCGGCGATTCTCTTCACCGTCTTGCTCTTGCCTGGTCGCGCGTGGGCGGCGAGCCCCGGGCTCTCGTCGGAGCAGATCGAGTCAGAGCTCGCTCATAAACCGTACAACTATCTGGCGCGTCAGCTCCTGGTGGACGAACTCCGCCAGGACGGCAGCTACGCCTCCGCCTACTGGCATGCGGCCTGGCTCACCTGGCTCGCCTCACGCCAGTACTCGGACTCCGACGAGGGAGCCGGGCTCCTGCGCGACCGGCGCAACCGCGACCGCGCCGCCTCATGGCAATCCGAAGGCCTGACTGCGACGATTGCGGCGGTCGACGCTCAACACCTCCTCTACGATAGCTGCCTGAATGGCTCGATCGCCCAGCAGGCCGAGCGCATTCGCAGAGAGATCGCCGCTATGCTCGCCCACGCCGAGGAAGCCGATGCGAAGGCCGGGCGCAACGACCCCGTCGCGCGCATGGCCCTGGTTCAACTTGGCATCACCCTCGACGACGCCATCCTGCTGGACACTACCGGTGACGATCACACCTCTCGCCTGTCGGTCCTCAGGATCGCCGCGACCCGCGCCGCGGCAGTGGCGGCGTGGCTTCCCCAGGCGCCGGGGCCTCACCGCTCGCTCGCCATCATCCGCGCCCGCCTGGCGGACTTGCCCGCCGGCCGCAGGGCGGACATGGACGGCCGCGGCGAGCTTTGGGATACGGCGATAGCCGAGGCGGACCGGGCCCTCGAGCTCGACCCGAGCGACCCCTACCTGCCTGAGCTTCTCTGGACGCTGCACCTGCGGGCCGGCCACTGGACCCAGGCAGCCGCCTGGCAGGCGAAGGTGGAAGAAACCGCGAAGCTGTCGTCGCGCTGAGAGGATGAGCCGGCCCTCAGCCTAGCCGCGTCGCGCCCGCTCGACGCGCAGCACATCGCTGAGCGCGCTGATGCGGTTCACCAGGTCCTGGAGGTGGGCAAGGCTCCTCACCTCCACTCGCAGCGAGATTCGCGCCATCTTGGGCTTCCCCCCCCCCGTCGACACCGTGGCCTCGAGGATGTTGGTGCCCTGGCTGCTCACGATCGACGTGACATCGCTCGCCAGCCCCACTCGATCGAGCGCATCGACCTCGATGGTCACGGGGAAGTACACGTCCGGCGTCAGCGTCCACTCGAGCGCGACCAGACGATCCGGCTCTCGCCGCGAGGAGTACCCGACGTTCGGGCAGTTCGCCCGATGCACCGTCACGCCTCTCCCCCGCGTGATGAACCCCACGATCAGGTCGCCGGGCACTGGGGCGCAGCACTTCGAAAGCCGGAACAGCACATCGGTTACCCCGTCCGCGCTGATCGCTACGCGCAGACTGCCCTGCTCCCCCTTGGCAGGCTGCTTCCTCTTCTGCGTCTTCGGCTGCTCCCCGCGCAGGCGACGGATCACCGTCTCCGCCGCGATATCCCCATACCCCACTGCCGCGTACACGTCCTCGACCGAAAGATAGCTGAGCCGAGGGGCGAGCGCTGCCAGCGCCTTCTCCGTGAGCGTCGTCTCCGGGTCTACCCCCAGCCGGGTGCACTCCTCCTCCAGCCGCTCGCGCCCTCGCGCGATGCTCTCGTCCCGCTGCGCGCGCCGGTACCAGGCCTTGATCTTGCTCCTCGCCGGCGAGCTCGCCACGAAGGAGAGCCAGTCCAGGCTCGGCTTCGCATCCGGCCGGGAAGACGTGATGATCTCGGCCACATCGCCGTTCCTGAAGACGTAGCTCAGCGGCACCATGCGGCCGTTCACCCGCGCCCCCACGCACCGATTCCCCACCTCGGTGTGGATGCGATAGGCGAAATCGATGGGCGTCGAGCCTGCCGGCAGGTCGATGACATCGCCCTTCGGCGTGAAGACGAACACCTGATCCTTGAACAGGTCCAGCTTCAGCGACTCCAGCCACTCGTGCGGATCGCGGAGATCGGTGTGAAGGTCCAGCAGTTGCCGGAGCCATGACAGCTTCGTATCGGCCTCGAGGTCGCTCCCTCGGCCCTCCTTGTAGCGCCAGTGCGCCGCAACACCATACTCGGCCCGCCGGTGCATCGCCCAGGTGCGAATCTGGATCTCCATCGGGCTGCCGGTGGGACCGATCACCTTGGTGTGCAGCGACTGGTACATGTTCGGCTTCGGCTTGGCGATGTAGTCGGTGAACATGTCGGGCAGCGGAAGCCAGAGCGAGTGCACCACCCCCAGCACTGTGTAGCATTCCGTCTCGGTGTTGACGATCACCCGGATCGCTTCCAGATCGAGGATCTGATCGAAGTCCACCGCCTGCTTCTGCATCTTCTGGTAGATGCTGTAGAAGTGCTTCGGCCGCCCCTCGATGTGGGCGTCGATCCCCATCTCGTCCAACCGCCCGCGGAGCTGAACGATCCCGTCCTTGATCGCGGTGACACGCTCGTCCCGCGTTCTGGCCACCGCCTGGGCGATCTCATGGTACCGGGGCGGGTCCAGGTATCGCAGCGCCAGGTCCTCCAGCTCCCACTTGAACCGCCAGATGCCGAGCCGGTGCGCGATGGGGGCGAGGATCTGAAGGGTTTCCTGTGCGACCTCCACCCGCCGCTGCTCCGGCAGCGGCTGCAGTGTCCGCAGATTATGCAGCCGGTCCGCCAGCTTGATGAGGATCACGCGCAGATCCTGCGCCATCGCCAGCAGCATCCGCCGCAGGTTCTCCGCCTGTCGCTCGCGGCCGCTCTCGAACTGGATGCGGCGCAGCTTCGTCACCCCGTCCACGAGCAGCGCGATCTCCGGTCCGAACTTCTGCTGCACCTCCTCCAGCTGGATGCCGGTGTCCTCGACCACATCGTGCAGCAGCGCCCCGGCCAGGGTCGTGTCATCCATCTCCAGCTCGGTCAGCAGCCTCGCCACCGCCAGCGGATGGACCATATAGTCCTCGCCGGTGAGGCGCTTCTGGCCGCGATGCGCGGCGGCCGCGAACTCGTACGCCCGCGTCAGCAGCTCCCGATCCACATCGGGGTTGTATGCGGCCGTGAGGTCGATCAGCTCCTCGATTCCCGTCTTCGGCTTCTCCGTCGTCGTCCCGCTCATCCTATACAGGCTCTGCTGCGCCGCCCACGTCGCAGGCTGCGAGCGCGAGTCTCCTGACCCTGCACGCGGCCTCGAAGGCAGTCAGAATCGGCACACACGTCCTGAGTTCGGTCTCGGCAGGCAGGATCGCCCCGCCTCACGCGGCCAGGACTGCAGCGTCTCCTACATCGGGTCAGGGGGTCTCGGGCGCGCCGCAGTCACCCCTGGGTTCTCCGGGCACTTGTACTCGAGAAGACGAGCTGTACTGAGCCATTCCCGCGCATACTCGTTTCGCCAGTTGCCCGCCTCGGGTTTCTCCAGCGCCACCCACCGAATCGTCCGGCTATCGCACCAGATCGGGTCTCCGCCAAGCGGCACATCCCAATGCTCCGACACAATAGCACCATCAACAACAACCGCAACGGTATTCTCCCTTGGCGCTGTTACCCAGGCGAGGTGCTTTCCGTCCGGACTTGGCGCGACCTCTGATATCAGACGTCCGCCGATTCCGAGGTAAGCAGATGGCAACCAAGTGCGATGTGTGCGGCGCGTTTTCTCAAACACCTCCGATTCGGCTGACCCCAACTGAACTACCCGGTGATCCAGCACACTGACCGCAGCGCCGTCCTTCTGTGCAAGGTAGCCGCAGTGGTCGCCGCTGGCATCGAATCCCCACTCCTTTACGCTGTCGAAGGTTGGGCCGGCCTTGCCGTCGAGCAACACCGCCCAACCTCCCGCCACCCGCGCCTTGCCTGCAATGCGCCTCCCATCAGGGCTGAAGACGGGGCGGGAGTCGCTGAAATCGTCGACCGTTTCGATGGACCCTGAGGGGGACATAAGCAGCGTCGCCGACGGGCACTTGGTCCCCTCTTCGTTTATGCGCGTCGGCCCACCTGACTGCAGGTCGTAAACGTATAGGGCATCGCCTTCCCACCATGCCAGACGATCACCTCGAGGGCTGAAGGCTAACGTCTGTGAGGCGAGAGTGTAAACGACAGAGATCACCTTGCCATCGAGCCACAGAGCAGGTCCTGAGGTGTGCATCTGATTCGGTGTACCCGTCCATTGTAGACCTACCCAGGCGAGATGCCCTCCGACTGCGTTGGCTTGCCATTGCGCGCCTCGCCAGCGCGTGAGGCTGTTGACATCCATCTGACAGATCGTGCGGACCTCGGTCACCCCAGGCTGGGGTGGTTGCTCTCCCGTCGCGCCATAGGCCCCGAACGCTGCCAGCCCGGTCAGTATCAGAGCCAGAGCGGCTTGCATCAGCGGCACATCCAGTAGCGCGACGGACGTCTTACGCAGTGCATGATTCGTGGTCATCCCGGCCTCCTCTCCGCATTGCCTTCCACAGTCCGGCGGTCAGCCGTCACGCGTCGCGAATGCTGATGTCGCTCACCTGGAGCTGCACCCTCGCGGCGCCGCCCCACTCATCGATCTTCGGCCTGAAGCAGACATCGACGCGCGCTCCTGCCACAAGCTCTTCCCCATGCTCTCCCGCACGAAACCAGATCGCGCCCGCCGTCTTCCCGCTCGAATCCACCAGCCGCAACGACAGGTGAGACCCGTCTCCCACCCGCGCGGACTCCCGCACTGTCAGACCGCGCGCCACCAGCATCGGGGCCGCGTTCCCCATGCCGAACGGGGCGAGACGGTTGAGTTCGTTTGCCGCCTCCAGAGTCAGCTCGGCGAGGCTCACCTCGGCATCCACCTCGATCTGCCGCGTCAGGTCCTCCATGCTCAGTCGCCGGTCGGCCACTTCGTTGATGCACTGCCGCAGCTCTGGAAGACGCGCCGCCTCGATCCCGAAGCCGGCGGCGAAGCGATGCCCGCCGAATCGCGTGAGCAGCCCCTCGCATTCCCGCAGCCCCTCCCACAGGTTGAACGCGGGGATGCTCCGGCCTGAGCCCTTCCCGACTCCATCCGAGATCGCCACCAGCAGCGCCGGCCGAAAGTGTCGCTCGACCAGCCTCGACGCGACGATCCCGATCACACCCGGGTGCCAGCGCTCGGATGCGAGCACGATCACCTTCTCCCGGCTCAGATCGACCTCCGCCGCGACCATCTGCTGCGCCTCGTCGAGCGTCTGTCGCTCCTCCGCCCGCCGCGCGTCGTTGTGGGCGCACAACTGCGCCGCCAGCTCGCGCGCCTCCTCTGGGTCCCGGGTGAGCAGCAGCTTCACCGCCGCCCGCGCGTCCTCCATCCGCCCCGCCGCGTTGATCCGCGGCGCAAGCCCAAACGCGACGTCGCGCGCGCTGACCGTTCCATCGCGGCCCACCGAGGCCGCCTCCATCAACGCCCTCACGCCGACCTTCCGGCTTCGCGGCAGCCGCTGCAGTCCATGCTGCACGAACAGCCGGTTCTCGCCGAGCAGCGGCACCACGTCCGCCAGCGTCCCAAGGCAGACGAGGTCCAGGAAGTTCAGTGCCTGATCGTCGGCCACTCCGCGACTGCGCCCGAGCGCCGTCACGAGCTTGAATGCCACCCCGACTCCAGCCAGCTCCTTGAACGGGTAGGCGCAGTCGCCGCGCCACGGGTTGAGCACCGGTGCATCCGGGATGTGATCGCCTGTCCCGTCCGGGGCCTCGCCAAGCCGATGGTGGTCCGTCACGACCACCTCCATGCCCAACTCCCGCGCCACCGCAACCGGGCCGACCGCCGTTCCCCCACAGTCCACCGTTATCAGCAGCTCGACCCCCTCGGCGTGCGCCTGGCGCACCGCCTCTTCATTCACCCCATATCCCTCATCGATGCGATGGGGGATGTACCAGTCGACGTTGCCGCCCAATCCACCCAACGCCCTTACCACAAGCGCCGTCGCGCAGACTCCGTCCACGTCATAGTCGCCGTAGACCCGGATCCGCGCGCCTCGCTCGAGCGCCTGCTGCACAACCCCGACAGCGCGATCCATGTCCTTCATCTCGAATGGATCTGCGAGGCCGGCGAGATCGTGCCCCAGGAAGATCCGCGCCGCTTCGGCTTCCGCGATCCCGCGACAGATCATGGCGCGAGCTGTGATCGCCGATATGCCGAGGGCTTCGCTCAGCCTTCGCGCAGCCTCCTCGTCCGCGTGCTTCAACATCCAACGCGAACCGGTGAGGCTCCGCATCTGCCCCTGTTGCTTCGGCTGCTTCAGCACCGAAGCATCCTCAGCCATCATCCCTCTTGGGCTCGACGTGAATCATGATCTGGGCATTCGGCAGCAGTCCCCGAAGGTCTTGCTCCAGATGGTCGCAGAGCGCGTGGGATTCCTCGACCGACTCGTTTCCCGGCACTTCCAGATGGAGGTCGATATACCGCTCCGGGCCCGCCTGGCGGGTTCGCAACTGGTGGAATCCGCTCAACTGCGGATAGTGCTCGCTGACCAGCGACTCGATGGCTGCTACGTCTCTGTCGGGAAGAGATCGGTCCACCAGGTGGTTGTAGGCGCGGTAGCAGATGTCCACCGCCGCACGCGCGATGAGCGCGGCGATCATGATGGCCACAACTGGGTCGATGTGGTGGACCTCATGGACTCCGAGCCATGAGCCAACTGCGATGATCGCCATGCCGCTCAGCACGCCGGCCGACGTCCAGACATCAGTTCGGAGATGCCAGGCATCGGCCTCCAGCGCGACCGAGTCGGTCTGCTTGGACACGCGGAAGAGCATCCGGCTGACCACGACGTTGACCACAGCCGATATCCCCATCACGGCGGCGCCGATGAGGGGTTCATGCACCTCGATCCGCCCCGATATCAAGAGGCTGATCGCTCGCCAGAGGATCAGACCGACAGCGACGAGGATGAGGAAGCCCTCCGCAAAGCCGGACATGCTCTCGTACTTGCCGTGGCCGAAATTGTGGTCGGCGTCGGCCGGCTCGCGCGATTTCCTGACGGCCATCCATGCCATGATGGCGGCCGCCAGATCGAGTCCGGAATGGAGCGCTTCCGACAGGACGCTGACCGAGCCCGTGAACGCTCCGGCCGCGAGCTTGATCAGTGTCAGGAATATGTTGGAGTACACCGAGGTGCGGGCCGCGCGGGCCGCCTTCGCCTGCGCCTCCACACCTCGCACCGCTGTCATCAAGACAGCCTCCCAGAGGAGAGAGAATAGAGCAATCGAGCAGCAGAGAGATAGAGCCGCCGGGCAGTTCCCCTTACTGCTCTATTCTCCATTGCTCTACTGCGCTAGGCCGCCAGAGGCGGCCTAAAACCGCCTCTTCCGCTTTCGCCCTATCTTCAGCTTGCGGCGACTCGCCCTCTCCGCCCTTTCCTCGGCGGTCGCTGCTGCTGCCGGCGCCGCGGCCTCTTCGGGTTCCTCTGTCTCTTCCTCTTCTTCCTCAGCCGAAGCCACCGGCGCGGGCTGTTGGGCAGGAGCTCGCTCCTGCCCAACGAGCGGCCTCGGGGCTACCGGCCGCGGCCGACGAGACGTCCCCGCCCTCTCCGCCATCGCCCTCACCGGGCGCCCGGTCGCGCGGCGGGCGGCGAGCTTCCGTTCCTCCCGCCCCTTCATCACCACCAGTAGCTGGGCCGCGTTGAAGATGGAGGAATAGGCTCCCACCGTGATACCGATGATCATGGCGAAGGTGAAGTCACGCAGCGACGCGCCGCCCAGGAGGTAGAGAGCAATCAACACCAGCTCCACCGTCAACACGGTGTTGACAGATCGCGGCATCGTTTCGAGCAGCGAGATGTTGGCCGTCTCTGCAAAGGTGCCGCCCTTGCGCAGCCGCAGGTTCTCCCGTATCCGGTCGAAGATGATGATCGTATCGTGGACCGAGAAGCCCACGACCGTCAGCGCGGCTGCCACAAACGGGCTGTTCACCTCTTTCCGCGTCAGCGCGAAGACACCCGTCAGCACCAACACGTCGTGCACCAGGGCGATGATTGCACAGGCCGACCACTGGAAGCTCGGGTAGCGGATCCTGATCCAGAGAAGGATGAAGATACACCCGATGGCGACCGCCCAGATGGCGCGGGTGATCAGCTCCTGGCTCACCACCGCGCTCACCATCTCTGCCGCCCGCTCGGTGATCCCAGGGAACACGCCGCTCAGCGCGGACTGCAGCTTCGCCTTCTGCTCGGTCAGCACGGCGTCCGAGTCCTGCCCCGGCTTGGCCGCGATCCGCGTTCTGACAAGCAGCTGATCGGTGTGGCCGGCCGTCCCGGTGAGCTGGAGCTGCACCTCCACCCCCGTCGGCTGTATCGCCTCTCGTGCGCGCGCCAGCGTATCGGTTTCCTGCCCGGAGCGGACTGACTCCGTGAGCTGATACGTCACCAGGCCGCCGCCCGTGAAATCGATGCCTTTGTTCAGGCCTTCCGTGGCGTAGGCGATAACGCCCGGGACGATGAAGAGCAGCGATATCGCGAACCAGAGGTTGCGAAGGCCTACGAGATCCCATTTCCGTCCGCGGAAGAAGTCTGGCACGATGTGTCTCCTTTGCTACTCTGCGAAGTAGCGAAGGTACTTCGCTACGTAGCACGAGCGCTTAGCCCTGGCCCAGTTACGCGCGCTCGAGCTCGCGCGGCGATACGCCAAACAACGCCATGTTCTTGGCAACCGATGTTCCGATCACCATGTTCATGAACAGCCGGGTGACATTCACCGCAGTGAACAGGCTCACCGCCACCCCGATGATCAGCGCCACCGCGAAGCCCCTGATCGGCCCGGTGCCGAACCAGAACAGCACGACGCCGGTGCCGATGCTGCACACATTCGAGTCGAGAATCGCGGTCCAGGCCCGGGTGAACGCCGCCTCGACCGCGGAGCGCATCGTCTTCCCGGCGCGCAGCTCCTCCTTCAGGCGTTCGAAGATGATCACGTTCGCGTCCACCGCCATGCCGATCGACAGGATCACCGCCAGGATCCCGGGCAGCGTCAGCACCTGCCCGACCAGCTTGATCGCTCCCATCAGCAGAACGCAGTAGATCAGCAGTGCCAGATCAGCCAGCAGCCCCGGCAGGCGGTAGTAGAACGCCATGAACGCCAGCACCAGCGCCATACCGACGAAGCCCGCGTAGAGGCTCCTCGCCAGCGCGTCTTGCCCGAGCTGCGCGCTGACCGTGCGGTTCTCGATGTACTCCAGGTCGAAGGGCAGCGCTCCCGCGTTCAGCAGGATGCTCAGGTCACGCGCCTCCCCCAGCCCGCCGGGCTTGTCGAACCCGCCCTCGATGACGCCCTGTCGCCTGATCGTGGCCTGGATCACCGGGCACGTGATCATCCGCCCATCCAGCACGACCGCGAGGTAGTGCTTGATATGGCCCCGGGTGAACTCCTCGAACGTATTGGCGGCATCCCCCTGGAGCTCGAACGTGACCTGGGTCTTCTGACCGGCCATCGATACCACCCGCGAGTTCGGCACCAGGTTCCGCCCCGTCACGATCACGGGTGATTCGTCGATCACCTGCGCGGTGGGCACCTCTTTGCCGGTTGGATCGGTGAAGGTGAACTCCAGTTGCCCGGCCACTGTCGATTCCCCCGGCCGGCGATCGCCGAAGGCGTACTTCTTCGGCACCTGGCGCAACTCGAGCACAGCGGTCTGTCGGATGAGCTGCTTCGCCTTCTCCGGGTCCTTGATCCCGGGAAGCTCGACGATGAGGCGGTCGGGCGGCTGTCGCTGAATGATAGGCTCGGTGACGCCGTAGGCGTTGACCCGGCTATCGATGATCGCCTCGATACCCGACAGGTCATTGCTCCCGACCTTCTGCTCTTCGGCTCTCTTGGTTTGGAGGTCCGGGAACACCTTGGCCAGCAGGCTTTTCATCTTCTCCGCCTGCTGCCGGATATCTGTGCCCGGCTGCAGATTCGTATAGATCACCACTCGATCGCTGCCGGATTGGATCGGCTGGATGTCCCGCTTCGCCACCCCGATGGCGTCCGGTGACAGGCTATCCGCGATCTGCGCGTACAGCTCCGTCCGCTGATCCTCCGACATCGGCTCGCCCAGTCGCTTGGCAGCGAACTCGTATACCGCCCGTCCCTGCGCCTGAAGCACGAGGTGGCTCCCGCCGCGCAGGTCCAGGCCAAGGGTGATCCCGAAATGCGGCCTGTAGATGCGAAACGGCCCGATGCGCTGGATCGGTTGCACAACCTGACCGGTATTGGGATCGCGCCGGTCCCTCAGCTTGATCGGCTCCGCGACTCCGATTGCTGACGCGAGGACAAGGGCGATGATGGTGATGAGCCACCAGCGGATTCGCGCCTGCATATGAACTGCCTTTCGAGTAAGCCCGAGGCTTACAATTGCGCGCCGGTTGCGCCTCGCCCGACGGAGTTCCAGCGAGATGCAGGCGGACAGCCCTCTAGTCGGCTGTCCAGCCCCGCCGCTCTCACGCCCAAGCGCGAGCATCCGCAGGAAGGCGCGCAAACAAGTTCCCGAAGTTGTAGGGCAGGAGCGTGCTCCTGCCCCACGTGTCGTCCTGCTTCGGTCTGGCGGATTATACCTTCACACACGCGCCAATGTCAAACGCGTGGCCCTTGCGGACCACGACTGCCGAAAGCCTGGGCGCTTGGGGAGCGACCTCCCGTGGACCAGCCGTGCTGGGCAGATTCTCTTGCGTTACGGCCCTCACCGTAATGCAAGGGAATCCGTAGCTAGGGGCGCGCAGCCCTGCGCCCCATCTGTGCAGGGACCACAGCCTCCCCGCAGTAACTACTGGGCCAAGAACGAGCAGCCACGTTCCCCAAGGAGTTCCACATGATCATCGAAGAGATCATAGCGAGAGAGATCGTCGATTCGCGAGGCAACCCCACCGTCGAGGTGGATGTCTACCTCGACGACGGCACCATGGGCCGGGCGGCGGTCCCCTCGGGCGCATCGACCGGCACGCGCGAAGCCGTCGAGCTGCGCGATACCGATTCCGCGCGCTACGGTGGCAAGGGCGTCCTCCGCGCGGTCGAGAACGTCAACGATGTCATCGCCAACGAGATCAGCGGTATGCGCGCCACCGACCAGGCCACCATCGACCGCATCATGATCGAGCTCGATGGCACCCCGAACAAGGGCAAGCTCGGCGCGAATGCCATCCTGGGCGTCTCGCTCGCAGTCGCCAAGGCCGCCGCTAACTGGGTCAGCCTGCCCCTCTATCGATACCTCGGTGGGCCCAACGCCCGGCGCCTGCCCATCCCTATGATGAACATCCTGAACGGCGGCAAGCACGCCGACAACAACGTCGACCTTCAGGAGTTCATGGTCATGCCGGTTGGTGCCAGCAGCTTCGCCGAGGCACTCCGCATGGGCGCCGAGGTCTACCACGCGCTGAAGAAGGTCCTCGCCAAGGACGGCATGAGCACCGCGGTGGGGGATGAGGGCGGCTTCGCGCCCAACCTCCCCAGCAACGAGTCCGCCATTCAGGCCATCATCCGCGCCATCGAGCAGGCGGGCTACGCGCCCGGGAGCGATGCCTCCATCGCTCTCGACCCAGCGGCGAGTGAGTTCTACAAGGACGGCAAGTACAACCTGGCAGGGGAGGGGAAGGTCCTCGGCTCCGCCCAGATGGTGGACTACTACGCCGGCCTGACCGAGAAGTACCCGATCGTCTCCATCGAGGACGGCCTGGCCGAGGATGACTGGGAGGGATGGGGCCTGCTCACCAAGCGCCTCGGCAAGAGCGTCCAGCTTGTCGGCGACGACCTCTTCGTCACCAATACCGAATACCTCCGCAAGGGCATCGAGGTCGGAGTCGCCAACTCGATCCTCATCAAGGTCAACCAGATCGGCACCCTCACTGAGACCCTCGACGCGATCGAGATGGCCAAGCGCGCTGGCTACACCGCTGTTGTCTCCCATCGCTCCGGGGAAACCGAGGACTCGACGATAGCGGACATCGCGGTCGCCACCAACGCCGGCCAGATCAAGACCGGCGCGCCGGCCCGCACCGACCGCGTCGCCAAGTACAACCAGCTTCTCCGCATCGAGGAAGAGCTCGAGGACCTCGCCCAGTTCGGCGGCCCCGACGTCTTCTACAATCTGAAGTAGGGGAGCCCCTCTGCAGGCTCCCGTTGGTACCGCAGGTTTACCCGCCGGCCGTGTGGAGGGCTTCAGCCTGCCCACAGAACGCACGGGGTACCGCAGGCTTTAGCCTGCGCCGTTACAGGCCCGTCTCCTGCGAACCTCACCCCCTTCCCCCTCGAACGGCTGCGGAGAGGGGGCGCTGACGAGGGACCAGGTAATATCGAGGAAGCGTGGGGTGAGGTTCCTTGGGTGGTGAGGAGCGCGGCGCGGGGTTCACGAGCCCCACCGCCAGTCCCCGCCGGGACGCTATCCCGGATTCCGTTACAGCCCCGTCTCCTGCGAACCCCACCCCCTTCCCCCCTCTCCGCGCGCGGAGAGGGGGCGCTGACGAGGAACGAGGTAGTCTCGAGGAAGCGTGGGGTGAGGTTCCGTTGCCCACCCGGGTACCGCAGGTTTACCCGCCGGCCGTGTGGAGGGCTTTAGCCTGCCCCTCTATGGCTTACTAAGCATCTGCGGCCCGCCCCCGAAAATCGCGGCCGGGCCGCACAGGACTTCGGGCCCCCATCTGGAACGCTCGCCGCGCGGGGCAGCGGGGCACGGCGCCTCAGGCGGCCGGGTCTCCTTCCCCAGACCGCAGAGAGGAGGGAGCGACGTGCAGATCACGTGTCCTAAGTGCAAGCAGGTCCAGGAAGTGGACAATCGCACTGCCACCTGCCCGAGTTGCCGAACTCTGATCCGGCGGTGCAAGGACTGTGGGAAGTACGACCTGCGAATCTCCTTCTGCCATGCCTTCAACCGGGCCATCGACACCGGTGAGGCGAACTACCCGACTTTCTCCTCCGACAGCACTTACTGCCGCGAGTTCGTCCCGGCTGTAGCGGCAGCGTAGCGACGGACGGTGGAGGACGGTCCGACGCGCTCCCCCGCCACAGGCGGCGCGGTGAGCCGCGCCGCCTGATCGCGGCCGGTCGTCCCGACCTCCCCGTGTACCCGCCGATCTCCGTCATTGGCGGCGGGCCTTCGTTCCACTGCTACTCTGCGAAGTAGCAGTGCCTCTTCACTACGACGCCTTCGTCCGCCGAAGCGGAACTATGTCGCCCGCGAAGGCGGAAGCACGAGCCGCGCTGCGTCCACGTCCTAACGCCGTTCGTGGACTTGTCCGCCGGCCGTGAGGCGGAGCGGCCGGCGACGGAGGAGGAGAGGAAGTCGGGGGGGGGTGGTCTCGCAGGAGGTGCTGGCCAGATCGCGCCGTTGTACTCAGCAGACACGGTAAGGGACTGCTCTCTCGCAAACGGCAAGGCCATCGTCTGCCTCCCTTGCGACTTCCCTGATGCCCGCTCAGTGCCCTGCGACTGGTGTGAGAAGCGCCTTCATGACAAGCGCCATACCGAGGAGCGTGATGAAGTAGGCGCTGGCGATGGAGATGCGGCGCGCCCAGTCCCCGCGCTCAAGCCACCTGCCTGCCAGGCCGGCCGCTCTCAGGGTGACAATGCCCATTCCCATCAGCACCACTGCCAAGCCCACGCTGAAACTCACCACCAGGAGCAGGCCTTTGAGGATGGCCCCCAGCCCGATCGCTGCAGGGATCAGCAGCAGTGCCGCCGGGCAGGGCACGATGCCCCCGGAAACGCCAAGAGCTATCAATGAGCCCAGGCGCACGCCATCGCGCGGCCTCGTCGGCGCGACATGTGGATGGTCGTGGTCGTGCGGGTGTTCGCCCTGCAAACCGCATGGGTGTGTATGCGAGCGGTCATCACCTTGGTGGCCGTGCGCGTGCGCCGGAACCGCTTCCGCGTGGGCGTGGCTTCCATGTGACTGGAGATGCTGTGCTGAGGCATGCGAATGGCCGCGGTGGCCAGGTAAGTGAATGGGCGCCCCATACCGTGTGCGACTGTAGATCATCCACACCCCGACCCCGACGACGAGCACGCCCGAGCCTACCGCGAACCATCGCTGCACTTGGTCTGGAACCAGATAGGCGGCGGCCACGGTGGAGGCGATGGCCAGCACGAAGACGCTGGCTGTGTGAGTGGCGGTGACGACCCCGCCGAGGATGATGGCATCGATGCTGCGCCCGCGTGAGCCGACAAGATAGGCCGCCACAACAGTCTTGCCATGGCCTGGCTCCAGCGCGTGCGCCGCTCCCAGTCCGAATGCCGATAATAGCATCAACAGGTACTCCAACGGGGGTCCTCCTCTTTCTACGAACCGCTCAGAGCAGCTGCTTCAGAGCGTCCTTGAGTTCCGCAAGTGCGCGGTCGTAGCTGCCCTTGCCGGCTGCTTCGGCGAGGCAGCTCTCCATGTGCTCCTCGACGATGATGCGACTGACCTGGCGTAGGGCGGCCTGGACCGCGCTCACCTGGAGGAGCACCTCCGGGCAGGGCTTCCCCTCCTGCCACATCCGGGACACCCCTCGCAGGTGCCCTTCCGCGCGCGAGAGTCTCTTCGCGACGTCCTCTTGGATGCGTTCATGCGCGTGCGCCGACACGATGACCTCCGTCTTGACCCATAACTTTATCCCCCCCAGGGGGAGGGGATATGATGGTAACAGAGCATAGGTGCTGGGTCAACCGAAGAGGAGGCGAATGAAGAGGGTATTGACACCTGACCCGGCTGCGATAGCACAGACCCGTAACTGCATGCCGCCTGCCGGCGTCGCGAAGATGAGGCAGGCAGCGCGAGTTCGCGCCGGGGGCCGAGAGGCCCGCCTCTCTCGTTTGCCGCGGAGACGCGCCGGGTAAAATCAACTGGGTCGATCCGGTCTGTCCTACGCAGTTCTTTGGGTGCACTGACACCCGAATAGAAGGTAGGATGGACATGGGTATCGATATCGGTCGTGCGCGCCGTGCTCTCGGGCGAGCGGGGGGCCCGAGCGCCGCGCTCCTCTGGCCCTTCGGGCGTGAAAGAAGGGCCCAGCTCCTTCTCCAGCGACGGCTCGCGGTGCTCGACGCGAAGAACGCTGTCGCCGACATCCTGTTCGGCGCCCAGAAGCCCCTCACCGAGCTTCAGCTATCGACGCTCGTCGACGTCGAGCGGGCGCTCACAGACCCCGAGAAGCGGCGGCTCGTGGTCCGGCTGGGCGTGAGCCGCGAGGTGATTGAGGATGAACTCAAACGCCGGCCAGGCTCGGAGCTCGGCCGCAGCCTCGACCAGGCCCTATCAGAGCTGATAGCGGAGGGATATCTCCTTCAGGTGCCCGGCCCGGTTGTGCTCATGCGGGATCCCATCTACATCGCGGTCCTGCACAAGAAGCAACCACACTACGAAGTTGCGGAGCTGAACCGCCTCGTGCGCGAGGGATCGACCTTCCTGAAGGACAGGGCAAGGCGGCACGATTCCACAACTGCGGGCAGGCAGTACCGGCTCTGACCGCCGCTAGCGGCGGGGTTTAGCTTCGGAGGGCTTGGGCTGATGCGGCGCGGCCGCGGATGGTCTTGCCTTCGCGCTCCCCTTGCTCTGTGGGTCTTTCGCCGGGACAAAGACGACGCGTCGCTCCCCAGGGCGAAGGTAGCCCATCCGCCGCGCCGCCGCCTCCTGCCCCGTTTCCGTCGCGAGGAACCGCTTGTACTCCTCGAGGTCGGTTTGCTGGGCGAGGAAGCCCGCCTTCGTCGCGCGAAGCTGTGCCATCCGCACCGATTGCCCTCTGATCGTGCTCAACGGTCCGTACAGCCGCACCAATCCCACCGCCAGCACCGCCCCCATCAGAAACCAGAAGATCCGGGGTCTTACCCTTGGTCGTCCTCGCCGTGATCGCGGCCGGAACGGCATGTCAACTCCTCTTCGAAGTGGCGGTGCTCGCCAACGACCTCGACCTTGATCAGGTTCGTGTGGCCTGGCACCCCTGCCGGAACGCCCGCGGTGACGATCACCACATCGCCCTGTCTCAGCAGCCCCGTTTCGCGAGTCCGGGCGATGGCGTTGACCATCATCTCGTCGGTGTTCTGCCCTCGCTCGGCCAGCACCGACCGCACGCCCCACGCGAGCGTCAACCGCCTTCGAATTGCCATATCCGGCGTGACCGCTACAATCGGCTGCTCCGGCCGGTGCTTCGCGGCCATGAATGCAGTGTGCCCGCTCGCCGTGGCAGTGATGATCGCCCGCGCCCCCAGGTCGCGCGCGATGCCGGCCGTCGCCTGGCTGATCGCATCGGTAACCGTTCTGGTCGGCCACTGCATCGACTCGGCCAGGCGCTCCGCGTAGTTGAACACCGATTCCGCTCGCGTGGCGACGCGTGCCATGACCCGCACCGCCTCGACCGGATAGCTGCCAATCGCCGTCTCCCCGGACAGCATCACCACATCGGTCCCGTCCAGCACCGCGTTCGCTACATCGCTCACCTCGGCGCGGGTCGGCCTGGGGTTGCCGACCATCGACTCCAGCATCTGCGTCGCCGTCACCACCGGCTTGCCGGCCGCGTTGCACGACTTGATGATCTCCTTCTGGAGCACCGGCACCCTATCGAGCGGAAGTTCGATCCCGAGATCGCCCCGCGCCACCATCACGCCATCGACCGCGTCGATGATCTCCCGGAGGTGCTCGATGGCCTCGTGCTGCTCGATCTTCGCCATCAGGTATGGCCGCGTCGGGGCTGCATCGATCTCCCGGCGCAAGGGCTCGACATCGCGCGCATTCCGGACGAACGACATCGCCACCCAGTCCACCCCGTGCTCCAGGCCGAACCTGAGATCGTCGAGGTCCTTCGCGGTGACGGCCTCGATCGGCAGCGCGACATCAGGAAGGTGGATGCCCTGGTGTGACCTGACGATTCCCCCGACGCGCACGCGGCATCGCACCTCAGTCCCCGCCGTCTCAGCGACGACCAGCTCGATGGCGCCATCCCCGATGAGCACTCGCTGGCCCCGCGACAGCACCTCCGGCGCCGCTGGCAGCGGCAGCCCGATGTGTGTGGGCCGAGGCGGCTCCGCCGCGCTTAGCACGATCTCTTGATGCGGCCTCAGCTCCATCTCTCCGCCCGGCACCTCGCCGATGCGCAGCTTCGGCCCAGCCAGGTCCTGGATGATGCCGATAGGGCGGCCGATCTTCGCCTCGACTGCTCGGATGGCGCTGATGATCTGACCATGGCTTTCGTGGTCTCCATGGGAGAAGTTGAGTCGGGCCGCGTCCATGCCGGCGCGGGCAAGCCGCTCCAGCATCCGGGGAGAGGCGGTCGCTGGACCGATCGTGCAGACGATCTTGGTTCGTCGGGTTGAAGCCGTGTGCTGGCGTCCTGGCATATCGGCCCCCCCTTCTATGCCCTGCGGCGGCCACTCCTGGCCGCCGCAGGTATCGCTGTTGACCGTCAGTTGCTCGCCCGAGTCAGCGTCAGTCTACCGCCCCCGCTTCGCACCACCGACCGGAGACTGCTGTCCGCTCGGCGCACCGGCCGGCGCCTTTTCAGCCTCTCCGCCCGGCTTCCCACCCGCCTTGCTCTCAGCGCCCCTGCCGCCGCGCCTCCCCCTGCGAGCAGTCCTCGTGGCTTGGCCCCGACGCTCGCCGCCGCCTTTCCCGCCCTGAGTCGCGGCCGGCTTCTTGCCCCCTCCCGGGGCTTGCCGCAGAGCTGGCTGTGGCGGCTGGGCAGAGAACTTCATCCAAGCGAACGCGATAACCGCGAGACAAACGAGGATGATGACGATGGCCAACACCGGCGAAACGTTCTTCTGCATCACATCTCCTCCGTGGGTCCTCAACGACCCCCCGATGTGCAGGCGCCACCGGTTGACGCCTTGCTGGTCTATAGTACCATATGCCGCGTGCAAGTCCTATTCGCGCGGCGCCCGGAGTGCGACTTCGAGATGTTGGTCGCTCGTCTGCTGGCGTTGTCTCGCCCTTCTCCGCGCGCGGAGAAGGGAAGGGGGTGAGGTTCACTCGCCAGCGCAGAAAAGTCATACCCCGCACCTCCAGGGCGGTACCCATGAACCTTCTGACCCGGCGCGCAGTCTAACGGTGCGCGGACGACCCCGCCCGCCCGCAGCCGCCTCCCAGGAGGAGCACGCCCGTGACCCCTGACGCCCTGGCGATCATCGAGAGGCTCTTCAAAGCGTTCATCTTCGTCCCGAGTATCGGCCTGGTGGCGTGGTGGATCTTCAGCGCCTGGCTGGACCGGAGCATCGACTCGGAGGAGGCGTGGATCGGCCTGGGCCTCCTCGCCATTGCGTTCTCCGTGGGTGTCATCTCCATCATCGCCGGCGGATGGGGATTCATCGGTATCATCGCAGTGGTGTACGTCGCGCTTCTTGCGCTGGCCGTCTACGAGTACATCTACTGGCGCCGCAGAGAGCGCGATCACTACCAGAGCGAGGTGGAGAAGTTCAAGGCCGCCATCGAGCGCGACCCGACCAATGCTGCCGCCCACTCATTCCTCGGCGACGCCTGCCTTCGGCTCGGGCGGTTCGATGAGGCCGAGGCCGCGCTCGAGATAGCACTGCAGCTCGACCCCGAATCGAAGAAAGACCGCCGCCTCCTCAAGCAAGCTCGCGAGCGGCGCAGGCAGTTCGGCTGGCGTCGGCTGGACTAGAGCACATTTCACAACCGAGGGTGGGTGGTTGCTACTCTGCGAAGTAGCGAAGCTCCTTCGCTACGAAGCACGAGCTGATCGCTCCATGCGTGGCATGAAATGCGCCTGCACAAGCCTACCGCCCTGCATCGCTGTTTCATGACCCGCCCAGGCGGGTTGTGAAACAGCTTCTACTCAGTCGGTCCTGTGACACCCTCGCCGGCCGGTGACTTCGGCGACTCCTGCAACAGGATCCCGGCGTGCACCGCGCGCCTCAGCGTCACGAAGACCTGAATCCCCGGCTGTCGTTCCTCACCCGCAAGCGGATCATCGCTCTTGGCCGGCTTCACCACCGACATCATCTGCAGATCGACCGTCCACAGGTGGTCGGGGCTGACCCAGACTGCCCCGAACAGATCCCTCGTCTCGTCCCCGTCCACTGCCCGCCCCCACTTCGGCTCGCCCGCACCCAACTGCTTCCACCCCTGCGGCTCGAGCTGCCGCTGGTAGAAGTAGTAGACGGACTTCGACGGGTACTCCTCATTGAGCTCGAACCAGTACTTGCGCAGGCCGATATTGGGGGAAGTCTGCTCCTGCACTTGCTCAGTGCCGGGGTAGTGGATGAGCTGCGGCTCCCGACCCGCGCCCGCGGGCCGGCTCTGCTGCCATCTCCAGATGCCGAGCAGGATCGCCACCCACACCACCGCGACCAGGGCGACCATCCTCAGCAACTCACGTTTGTTGAACTTCTCGCTCATATCGTTGGGCAGGAGCCTTGGTCGCCTCAGGCGACGTGCCTCCTGCCCCCTCCTATAGCCTCACCTTCAACGCTCTGACCCCTGCTCCCGCAAACACCATCCCCATCCCCATCAGGAACACTGCACACACAACATAGATCGCCCTCAATATACCCCCCGACAGCAGGCTCCGCCCCGCCCCGAGCGCGATCGACACCGCGGAGTACCACAGCACGTCCGACAGGATGTGCCCGGTGAAGTAGACCCCGCCGCCGACCCGCCCCCGCTGCACCGCCCACCCCGAGTGCGCCGTCCCGATCGTCGCCCACCACAGCCACCAGTACGGGTTGGCCGTGCTCATCAGCGCGCCCAACCACACCAGCCGCAGTATGGGCGCGCCGCTGTGCGCCCCGGTGTGAGCGCTCCGCAGCGCCGCAACACCCGTCTCTCCGCTGATCAGCAACGTCTGGTATCCCAGGTACAGCAGCACCACCCCGCCGACGATCCCGATGATCCCGCGAACCCGCGGCGAGCGCGCGAACGTGATCAGCCCGGTGACCAGTAGGATGACCGCGATCAGCTCCAGCATCCCGTGCCCGATCATCATCACCGGGCCGGCGGTCCATCCCGCCCGCACCGACTCCCGCACCACCACCGCCAGCAGCGACCCCGGCACAACCGCGCCCGAGAATCCCGTCGCCAGCGCCACCCCAAAGATCACCGGCAGCGTGGCAGATGCCGGCAGCCTCAGTTCGACAGGAGCATCGCTGCTGCCACTTCGTGTCTTTGTGTCTTCGTGGTTTCCCGTCGTCGTCTGCCTGTAGGGCAGGAGCGGTAGCTCCTGCCATCCGCGTTCATCCGCGTCCTTTGCGTCTTTTGCGCCTTCGCGGTGAGGTGCTGTTCGTTCACTCCTGCATGATCTCCAGATTCGCCCGCGGCACCCTCACCAGTCGTTCGGCAGGAGCTTGCTTGCCCTGAGCGCAGTCGAAGGGCTCCTGCCCCAGAGCGTCCAACTGCACCATCGCCACCCTCACCTTCGACTCCGTCTCGATCTCCGCCAGCTCGACCGGCATCGCAGTCACGCGGCCGAGCTTGCCGAAGTGAGGCGCGCGGATCACCCGCACCCGCGAGCCGACCTCCAGCACCTGCTCGGGCTCCTTCGGCGCCCCGCCCGCCGCCGCACCCTCGCGCGTCACAATCACCTCTGGCCGGATCACTCCAGCCCGAATCTGCGTCGCGCCGTTGATCGATGCGAGCTTTCCCTCCAGCGATGTGAGCAGCTCCCACGTCCGGTGCGCCATCGCCAGTTCGCCGAATCCCTCGGTCAGGATGAGCGCCATCGGCACCTCCTCCTGGCCGGTGATCGCGATCCCGATGTCATAGCCCAGGTAGTCGCGCAGCGCCTCATCCCGCACCGCCCCGACCACGAGGCCCGTGGCGCCTGCGCCCGCCGCGGCCGCGATCGCCTGTGCATCCGCCCCCCCCCCCGCCACCAGCACACATCCCCTGCAATCACCGAGCCTGCTTGCCTGAACCATCTGGTCGGCCCCATCGGCCACCACGCGCAGAACGCCCCGCCGCTCCCCGCCGACCCCGAAGATCCCTTGCACCAGCGCGGCCCGCGCCTCGATCACCGCGCCCTCTCCCTCGATCACCTCGGCGACGTTCCCGGCGAAGTGCGCCAGCACCTCGACGAGCCGCGGCTTCTCACGTATCCGGACGTGCCCCGATACCGCGCTGACATCCTCCAGCGTGCCGGATACGGAGGCGCGCACCTCCTGCTTGAACAGCCCAAACAAGCCCTTGGTCTCGGCGATCACATCCCCCGCCTGCACCGCCTCGCCCGGCCCCTTGAGCACCGCGGCCGTCAGCTCTTGCGGCTCGATGTGCAGCATCTGCGCCGCCCGCAGCGTCTGCAGATTGCCAGGCATCTCCGCCCGCGCGATCACCTGATCCGCCGCCACGGTCTGCTCCGCGCTCACCAGCACCTGCCCCTTCATGGGCAGTCGGCGAACCTGCCGGATGAGCGCGTCTGCGGTCACGCGGAGCCCGGGTGTGTAGGCGACTGCCATCAGGACGGTCCTCCCGGCATCGCGCCCGCGGTTCGTACCCACTCGCCCAGCTTCCGCAATCGCTCCTGCTCATCGCTGGGCAGCACGAGCGGCCGTCCCCGCCCGTCGAAGATCACGCCCGCCGCGCCGCCCTCGACCGTCCCGGTCCACCGCCGCCCTTTCCCCGCGCCCACATCGAACCCTCGGGCAGGGCTGAGTTCCGCTTCAGCGGTCCCGCCCGTCTCGAGCGCCAGCCGCTTCAGCTCTCCCGCGCGCAACTGCCCGCTCTCTGTCCCGATCCGCCATTCGAGTACCACCTCGCCCTCTCGTGCGCGACCGACCGGCGCGATCACTGTTCCGAGCGGCACGAGGCAGTCCCGCTGAAACACCTCCATCGCAATCTCAGGCAGCACCGAGGCGAGCACGCCGAGCTGTGGCATCATGAAGATCGAGTCCACCGCCAGCCGCGTCACTCCCTGTGGCTCGAAGGCGTCGATCATCATCAGCGCCGCTTGCTGCCTCCTCGGCGCGTGCGAAAGGATGCCGCCGCTTCCGATGATAAGCCCCAGCGACATCATGTTCACCAGCGTCCCCCCGGCCGACGCCTGGGTGAACAGGTCGGCCATCGTGCGCGCCTGCTGCACCCCTTTCAGCCCCGAGGCAAGCGCGCCGTGGTGCAGCAGCCCCAGCCGCAGCGCCTCCCGTGCAACCGCTTGCTCTATAAGCAAGTCATCGACCGTCTGTGGAATCGTCGTCGGCCGGATCATCTTGTTCCGCAGCCGGTTGCGCAGATCGTCCTCGTCAACCGCGACCGGAATCCACCGCCTGATGTTCGCCGTGCCCGCCTCTGCCAGCACGTTCCCGATGCTGTAGCTCAGCCCGAGGTTGGCCGACACCGTCCGGTTGAACTGCCCGCCGAAGACCGAGAACACATCCGTTGTCGCCCCGCCGATGTCCACCGCCAGCACGTCCACGCCCTGCTCTCGCGCCGCAAGCTGCACCATCTCGCCGACCGCCCGCGGCGTCGACATGATCGGCGCGCTCGTCCACGTCAGCAGCTTGTCATACCCCGGCGCCTGCGCCATCACGTGCTCGAGGAACAGCCGATGGATCGCCTCGCGCGCCGGCCCCAGGTTCTCCGCCTCGAGCTGCGGGCGCAGGTTCGGCTCGACGATGAGATCGACCCGGTCCCCCAGCACCTTCTCCACGCCCTCGCGGGCGGCGCTGTTCCCGGCGTAGATCACAGGGAGTCTGAAGCCCCGCCCAAGTCGCGGGTGAGGGTCGGCCGCCACCAGCAGCTCCGCGGTGTCGAGCAGGTGCTGGACCGTCCCCCCCTCTGTTCCACCTGACATCAAGATCATGTCCGGCCTGATCGAACGAATGCGGGCGATCCGCTCGTGATCCTGGCGGTTGTCGTCCACCGCCACGACGTCGATCACGATGGCGCCCGCCCCCAGCGCTGCCCGCTGCGCCGACTCCGCGGTCATCGTCTTGATGACCCCGGTGACGAGCATCTGCAGCCCGCCCCCCGCGCTTGAGGTGGAGAGGTACAGATCGACGTTCGAGATCCGTGATCCGAGATCCGACTTTCGACTCTCGACTTTCGACTCTCGAGCTTCGATGAACCGCTCCCCTGTCAGCTCCTCCAGCTCGCCCACCGCGTTGAGCACCCCCACCGTCACGTCATCGAACGGCGCTTCGACCGTCGTCGGCGCCTCCCCGCGGCCCGCGAGATGATACTCATCATCTCGCCGCTCGATCAGGATCGCCTTCGTGGTGGTGGAACCGCAGTCAGTGGCAACGATTCGCATCACATCAGCCATCGCGGCGGCATGGTAACACGCGCCATCCCCGAAGGTCAAAGCAGATGTAGGGCAGGGTCACCGAACCCCGCCAGCCGTTGGGCAGGAGCTTGTCTTCTGCCCGTAGCCGGCCGCTCGCTCGTATTCCTCACACGCCTCGATGTGGCACAATAGATCGTCCCGCCGAAGGCTTGCCCGCCTCCGGCGGGCGGGCAAAATGCCTACTCTGCGCCTCAGCGCCTCAGCGGTCAGACAATGCCCATGCTCCAACACCTCGAATGCCGTCGTTGGGCAGGAGCCTTGGTCGCCTCAGGCGACTTGCTCTCCCATAGGATGCGATAGCAGTGGCCCCGCTCGAACACCTCGAGTGCCCGCGCTGCCACGCGCCCAACCTTTCGACTGACTATTGCTGCTTCGCCTGCGGCGAGCCGCTCAAGGCGCTGCCCAAGCGCTTCGGCGGCCCCGCACCGAAGGCTGCCCCCTGGCCCATGTGGCTCGGCGTCATCTTCATCCTCGCCCTGCTTGGCTACATCGGATACCACGCCGTCGTCTGGCTCGCAGGCTACCGCGAGCAGGCGGGTCTGCCGCTCTGGTACTTCCCCGCTGCCGGCGCCGCCATGATCGTCGGCGGGCAGATCGCCTTCTTCGAAGCGCGCCGGCGCGACGCCAACTCCTGGCGCCTCAAACGCGCTCCCGAGCTTCCTCTCGTTCAGTCACACACCGGCGACGCCGTCTGGGCGCGGGGCAAGGTCAAGTGCGATACGCCAATCGTTCCGGCCTACTTCCCACAGCAATGCTGCTACTACCACTACGTCGTTCGGGAGCGCGAGCCAGGCCAGAGCGGCTGGCACGTGCGTGAGCGCGAGACCAACGCGGTCGACTTCGAGCTCGTCGAGGATGAGCACTCGGTCTATGTCCCCTCAGGCTGCGTGCGCTTCGACGCGCCGATCTACGTTGAGCAGTACCTCGACCCCGATGCGAGCGTCCAGCTCAAGCTTTGGGCGATCCCCGTCGGTCTGCCGGTAAGCCTGTGCGCCCGTATCGCGGGGCAGACGGAACGTCCGCGCGTCGATCCACTTGAGGACGACTTGCCAGGCGTCGTCACCTGGCGCACTCCCCAGGACTACGTCGCAATGGTGGCGAAGCAAGCGCAGCTGGTCAACCTCGGCGGCTGGGCGCTGACCATCCTCGGCGCCCTCGCCCTGATCGCCGGCCTCGTCCGGGAAGTCGCTTGAGCCGCTGCCGTTTCGTGCGAAGCACGAAATCTGTGCAATCTGCGCAATCTGCGGTTACGTCGTTGCCGTTCACCGGAGGCATAGCATGCTCATCGACTACCTCGGCGGCATGAAGCTTATCACCCGTCATCAAGGCTTCGAGGTGGTGTGCGATCAGCCTGAGGACTGGGGTGGCGAGAACAGCGCCATGACCCCCACCCAGCTCTTCGTCGCCTCCTTCGCCATGTGCGTTGGCACATATGTGCTCATGTTCGCGAAGCGCCACCAGATCCCGGTCGACGGCATGAAGATCGAGTGCGACTACCAGATGGCCCAGGCCCCCTATCGCATCGGCGCCATTCAGGTGAAGGTGCTCATGCCCGCCCCCGTCAGCGACGCCCATCGCACCGCCCTCCAGCGCGCAGCCGAAGGCTGCGTCGTCCACAACACCATGCACCACGCACCGGAGACATCCATCAGCATCGCAATGCCCTGAGCAAGTAGGGGAGGAGCCTAAGCTCCTCCCCGTTGCGCCCTTCGCGCCTTCGCGGTGAAACCCCGTTCTTGTCGCTCCGCGGGGCGAGAACTCGCCCCGCATCTGTGTTCATCCGCGTTCATCGGCGGCTAAGGCCGTTCGCGCGCTCCCGCGACCTCCGGCAGATGCTCCTTCACCAGCGCGTGCATCTCATCATCCGAGATCGTCGTCGTGCGCCCGCCATCGTACTCCCGCTGCACCCACTCCATGATCTTCGCCACCGCCGGGTGCGACTTGTCGATCATGTTGCTGGCGACGAGTTTGCAGTTCGAGTTGATCCAGTGAGCGATTCCCGCGTTGCCCGCGGTGTTGCTCACCGCCACCGCGACGGGCCGGTTGAGGATCGCGTCCGTGTTGAAGATGTTGTAGATCTCCTCGTCCTTCATCAGCCCATCCGCGTGGATGCCGGCGCGGGTCACGTTGAAGTCGCGGCCCACGAATGGCTGGTTCGGCGGGATCGCATAGCCGATCTCTTTCTCGAAGTACTCGGCGATCTCTGTGATGACCTGAGGCTGCATGCCGCAGTCGGACCCGCGCAGTTGCATGATCTCGAAAACCAGCGCCTCGATCGGCGCGTTGCCCGTGCGCTCGCCGATCCCCAACAGCGTCCCGTTCGCGGCCGCGCACCCATACAGCCACGCCGTCGCCGCATTCACCACCGCCCGGTAGAAGTCATTGTGCCCGTGCCACTCCAACCAGGCGCTTGGCACTCCCGCGTGATGCACCAGCCCGTAGACGATGCCCTTCACACTCCGCGGCATCGATACCCCCGGGTAGGTCACGCCGTACCCCAGGGTGTCGCACGCCCGGATCTTGATCGGCATATTCGCCTCCCGCGCCAGCCGCATCAGCTCCTGCACGAACGGCACCACGAAACCGTAGAAGTCTGCCCGCGTGATATCCTCGAGATGGCAGCGCGGCGCCACACCCGCCTCCAGCGCCGAGCGCACGATACCC
>Ga0315274_10000450_pt1 | contig 64729 bp, 97 predicted proteins | sample YL17G02_20_MG_FD_203700 | JGI IMG/M metagenome (GOLD analysis project Ga0315274, IMG submission 203700) | Sediment microbial communities from Yellowstone Lake, YNP, Wyoming, USA - YL17G02_20 | ecosystem: Environmental > Aquatic > Freshwater > Lake > Sediment | place: USA: Wyoming | collected...
GATTTATTTAAAGCATTTTTATAATAATGCTGAATATCAGAAGTATGCTAATACTCATAAGTGGAATATTTGTAAAGCAGAAGATTGGGATGATTGTATTATTTGGAATAAGTCTACTCAATTTCTCCTCTCTGATTACTTTGTTGGTTTTAGTACAGTTATGCAAAGAACAGTTGGTATACCTGAATTTGAGATTATCTCAAGACTAAGGAAGAAAGAATGACATATGACCTCTCAATCATAATTCCTAGCAGGAATGAAATGTTCGTTTCCAAAACAGTAGAAGACATATTAGAACATAAAAGAGGTAATACAGAAATTATAGTTGGACTTGATGGACAGTGGGCAGACCCAGTTATACCTCAACACCCTGATGTTTCAGTTGTTTATTATCCAGAAAGTATTGGACAAAGAGGAATTGCTAATAGATGTGCCAGTATTTCTAGTGCTAAATATCTTATGAAGTGTGATGGTCACTGTTCATTTGCAGAGGGATTTGATACTATTCTAATGAATGATATCCAAGACGATTGGACTATAGTACCTACAATGAGAAACCTACATGCCTTTGATTGGAAATGTGTAAAGTGTGGTAAGAAAACTTATCAAGGGCCAACTCCAACTAAATGTTTTAATTCTGAATGTGATGGTACTAAGTTTATAAGAAAAATGGTTTGGATAGCAAAAGAAAAACCTCAAAGCAATTCTTATTGCTTTGACAGTACACCACATTTTCAATATTTTAATGATTATACTAAAAGAGATATGTACAAAGAAGATTTAGAAAAAACAGGATTAACAGAAACAATGTCTCTTCAAGGCTCTTGTTTTATGCTTACTAGAGATAAATGGTTTGAACTTAATATATGTGATGAAGAATTTGGTACTTGGGGTAGTCAGGGAATTGAAGTAGCAGTAAAAACTTGGTTATCAGGTGGTAAAGTAATGGTAGATCACAAAACTTATTATGGTCATATGTTTAGGACTCAAGGCGGGGATTTTAGTTTCCCTTATCCTATATCTGGTAGGCAAGTTGACTTTGCTAAGAAAAGAGCAAAAGAATTGTTCTTTGAAAATAAATGGGATAAACAAATTTATCCCTTGTCATGGTTGGTAAGAAAATTCTGGCCTGTCCCAGGATGGGATGCAATCCCGGAGGATAATTAGTAATGGCTGTTGTATACCAAAATACCTCTACAGCATCGGGAACAAACTCAGCCTCATTATCTGCTCCTACTGGAGTACAGATAGGTGATTTGTTACTTGCATATAAAATTGATCGTGCCGCATCTGGTACTACTACAGCACCTACGGGATGGACAAGAGTTGCTTCTGCATCTGGTACAAGCGGTAGAGGAGAGTTATTTTGGGGAGTATACGGTAAAAATAGTATTGGCGTTGGCCCCTGGTCATTTTCTGGCACAACCAGAACTCAGGTAACTTGTATCAGATTTACGGGTGCATCTGAAAATAATCCTATGGATGTAACTCCATCCATCGGGAGAAATGCTTCTACTGCAACTGGTACAACTTCAATAACTCCAACATCTTCAGATTGTATGATTGTTGGTTTCTTTGGTACACCAATAGGTTCTTATAGTGTAACCAATGAGGCTGTTGCTACTAATCCTGGTGCGCTTGCAGAGCAAGTGGATAGTGCTTACTCCACATATACCAGAATAGCAATAGCAAATAATCTTCAAGTAGGTGCAGGTTCGGCAACAGGAGTTTCATCCTGTACGTTCTCAACTGCCGCAATCAATATTTGCGCTTTAGCGGCTATTAGACCTGCGGTAGCATCTCCCTCTTCATCAGTATCATCATCCATATCATCTTCTATATCATCAAGTATTAGTGCTTCGCCATCTATAAGTGCAAGTATCTCGTCATCAGTAAGTTCGAGTGTCTCTCCAAGTCCAAGCGGGACGCAAGATATAAGATATTACATATTACCCATTGATGTATTTGATGGTACTCGTGGCCCAAAATACTTTGGTGGTTGGCCTGCCAGGGCCGTACAACATGCCGGATTTGCCTGTACTTGGTCAATGAAAGACTATGGCTCAATAAATCAAGCTATATTGTGTGCAAATATTTATGCCTCAGATCACGAATTGTTAGTATCTAATTCTGATGTACTCGCATTACCATTAAATATAGATAACACTATGACAATGGGTGCAGTTACTACAGCACAAACATTTCTTGAGACCTATAATATTCCTTCTGGTTGGATAAATACAGGGTTGACATATAGAGGTGTTCTAAGAGTTATATGCGGTTTCTTCTTCTTCTTCCAAAGAGTGACGGGTATCCTGGGGCATGATATAAACCTAACGACTGGCTGGCTGGATTTGCAGGTGCAAAATATTCCGGCGGATATTCGGCAGGCAATGGCGAATGCGGCTACCCAAAAGGGTTACGATTATTCGATGGTAACGGGAACGACCACCATGCGGGTAATCCTCAAGGCGATGGCTGACCAGTGGGGCAGCGCGCCTATTTACTTTGGATTAGCGAGTTTGTAAATGGCATTACCAGCTACCGACACCTTTACGGGATCAGATGGCGATCTTTTAAGTGCCAGCTGGACGAATAATCTTAACCACTTCCACATAAATACCAATGGGGTTATTTTAGGCGTAAACGATAACTGTAATGCACACTGGAACGCTGATTCTTTCAACAACGATCAATATTCTCAAATAACTGCTGTTGCTTTGGCGTCTGCAAATTATATTGGCCCGGCGGTGCGGGTTGCCACCAGCGCCAATACACATTACAGGTATATATCAGCATCCAATCAAAGATTGCTGCAAAGAACAATTGCGGGTTCAGAGACAAACTTAGCATCTAGTACGGGTTTGAGCGTCAATGATGTTATGCGGCTGGAAGCCAGCGGGACAACCATCACTCCAAAATATAACGGGAGTACGGATGCTGGATTAGGAGCGCAAACAGACGATGGGATTGCTTCGGGTTATGCTGGCATTGGCGGTTACGGTTATACAACAACACGTGGGGATGATTTTGAGGGTGGTAATTTAGGCGGAGGAACATCTGTTTCTTCTAGTGTTTCATCATCAGTTAGTTCATCTGTTTCATCCAGTGTTTCCTCATCGGTATCATCATCTCCAAGTATTAGTTCATCTATTTCTGATTCTGTTTCATCGAGTATTTCTTCCAGTATATCATCAAGTGTTTCTGCAAGTCCTAGTGCTGGTTCTTCATCATCAAGTGTATCTGCCTCAGTTAGTTCGTCAATATCTGCCTCATTAAGTGCTTCTGTATCAGCAAGCATTTCTTCCTCAATTTCAGCTTCTCCAAGTTCTAGTCCATCAGCAAGTCCATCAACTCCACCGAATACATACTATATTGATTATCTTAATGGAGATGATGCAACTGGAGATGGTAGTTCTGGCGATCCCTGGCAAACTCTTACTCATGCCATAACCCATGTTGGAGATAATGATCTAATTCTTGCTCGTGGTTCTATTGCAAACAAAGCTACTTGGTTTAGAGAGTATAACCAAACTATAGATCATAATGGAGTAAATGTAAAGAATGACTCTGGACATGAGCCAGTATTTGCTGCATCTCACGAATATGCTACATGGGTAGCAACTGCTGGAAGAACAAATGTATATGAAGCTGATTATGTTTCAGGAAATTGTTGGGCGGTATGGAATGGAGCAACAAAGTTAGCATCGGTAGCAAGTGTTGCTACATGTGATTCTACTACTAACAGTTTCTATTTTGATAATGCTGGAGATCATCTATATGTCAACATAGGTGGTTCTGCTCCAACTTCTATTGAGGTATACGATAGAAGCAATAATTGGAATTTAACTCTTTCATCAGGATATGCTCGTCAGGTATTAGATGGATTAAATTTCTATTATCAGATGCAAGCTATTCGTATGCTTGGTAGTAGCCAACAGGTCATAAACTGTAACTTTAAACATATAGTTGATTACTCAACAGGCGGAACATTCTGTTGGATTGTTATGGGTGCTGGTTCAGACAGTTTGATAATTGATAATTGTGATTTTTACGCATCATCAACTTCTCAAATGGTTAGTATCTATGCTACAGATAGTTCATCGGCAGTTATCTCCAATTGTCACGATAATATGGGTGGTGCTGGTGGTTTTGAGTTAAGGGGTGGAACATTCACAATACATGATTGTGAGATTCATGGAACAGGTGATTGTGTATCATCATTCTCCGCTACCGAAACGGTAACATTAACTCTTTACAATAATACATTTATAAACTCCAGTCATGGTTTATTTACTCTTGGTGGAACAACTAACGCCACTATTCATCACAACACTGGATATTTTATCAACTCGAGTTCTCAGTATGGTTTTATATTTCATAACAATGGAACTGTGTATCTATATCATAACGTATTGTATGATTTAGATTTGAATGCTTGGGGAGATGGTTTCTACTTTGCTCCTGCAGCTGGAACACTTTATGTAACAGCATACAACAACATTTTCTATAATTGTCATAACGCTATGCGCAATTATAGTGGGACAGTAGTATTTACCGATCTCGATTATTCTTGTTTCTATGATTGCATTGGTAATTATGAAAATATTGGAGCGGGAGATCAGGGTACTCACGATGTTACAGCAGACCCAAGTTTTATAGATGCTCCAAACTATGACTTTCATCTAAATTACGCATCTCCATGTAGAGATGCTGGTGTTATTATTGCTGGAATTAATGATGGTTATCATGGTGTTGCTCCTGATATTGGTAGATATGAAGTAACCACTTCTCCAAGTGCATCAGTTAGTGCATCGCCATCAATTTCAGCCAGTGTTTCTTCGAGTGTAAGTGCATCTGTTTCAGCTTCTATCAGTTCTAGTATTTCTGCGTCAGTATCTTCTTCTGTTAGTGCCAGTCCTAGTATAAGTGCTTCCATTTCTTCAAGCGTATCATCGAGTGTTTCGGCAAGTATATCAATTAGTGCATCTGTATCCTCTAGCAGAAGTGCATCAGTCTCTGCGTCCATTAGTGCTTCCGCCTCATCATCGGTTTCTGCTAGCATATCCATAAGCTCTAGTGTCTCCGCATCTGTATCAGCAAGCATAAGTGCGAGTCCTTCTATCAGTTCCTCAGTAAGTGCTAGTGTTTCTGCATCTGTTTCAGCATCTCCATCAATCTCGGCTTCAGTATCAGCATCAATATCATCAAGTATTTCTGCCAGTCCTTCAATAAGTGCTTCAGTTAGTGCATCAATTTCAGCTTCAGTTTCAGCTAGTCCTAGTATTTCAGCATCAATTAGTGCTAGTATATCAGCTAGTATATCTGCAAGTATTTCTTCTTCCGTAAGTGCTTCACCCTCTATTTCAGCATCTGTAAGTGCTTCCATCTCAGCCAGTATAAGTGCTTCTATATCAGCATCAGTATCCGCATCTCCTAGTGTTGGATATAAGAATTATACTAGAGGAGATTATGCAGTTCTACCTACTAATTATGCTGATCTTGAAACTGCTTATTCTGCTCAGGATGTAATAGATGTTGCTACTTGTAATGACACCAGAGTAAATCAAAGTGCTACTGGTGAATATGCTATTCATGAATATAAAGAGTTTGCTAATGTTGTTCCTGCAAACAATGAATGTTATGTACGCTGGCAGGGACAGACTGATGTTGACCCCTCTATATCTCCAATATATCTACAAATTTATAATAACGATACAAATGTATGGGATACCATAAATAAAGTTCCTCTGGATTACGGTGATCCTCTACCGTATGCAGGTTCAACATCTTATTATGTATCACCAGGAGCTAATGTAGATTTTGATCTTACAGCCTCAGTACCAGATTTAACTAACTATACTCTAGCGAATATAGTGTCGTTTAGAGTATACCAGTATGCTCCTTAAGGTAGGTGAATTATGGCAATAGAACAACCAATAGCAACAGATAAACAAAATGATCCAGATCATTCTTTATCCCATAGAGTAATAGCTAATGATGATGCGGCTTCTGCTAAAACTATCGTAGCTAGTACCGGAGGCAAGGTAGGGATTGGAGTAGATGCTCCTTCGGCTTCGCTACATATAAAGGCAGGAGGCACTCCGGCAGGTTCTGCTCCTCTAAAGTTTACTTCGGGAGCTTTGCTTGCTACTCCAGAAGCAGGAGTTATAGAATTTTATGACGGAAGGTTTTATTTAACGGGAACAGCCAAACAAAGAGCGATAGATAGAACTTGTGGAGTTTTAGTATCTACTGTTACTATAGCGAATACTGATGTTCAAACTACTATTTATAGCGAAACTTTGTCTATGAATGCTCCAAAAGTAGGAAGAATATATAAAATTCATTGTGATGGTATTGCATCTAATGTAGCTAACAGTGATGATCTATCATTTTATGTTTATATTGGCAACAATCTTTTAGCTACATATGCTCCAACTCTTAATACTTATGCAAACTCTGTTTGGTGCATAGATTTTAGTTTTATTATACGAGCCGTAGGAACATCTCCTACCGGACAATATGCAAGTCATGGTGAAATAAAATTATCTACTTTTAGTGGAGTATACTCTACTTTGGGAGCAATGGATACTACCGTAGCTAATGACATTTATGTTCAGGCAAAGTGGTCTGCCGCTAAGACGGGAAATACAATCAGTATCTATCAAGGTTATTTAGAGTTAAAGAACTAATATGACAGTAAATCTTAGAACAGATTGTTGGGAAATAACTTGGGGACAGATATCTAGTATCAGTGCTAGTATCAGTATTAGTGCGTCTATATCTGCATCTTCTAGTGCAAGTCCAAGTATTTCAGCCAGTCCATCAATCTCAGCTAGTTCTAGTGCTAGTGTATCAGTATCCTCTTCTGTAAGTGCTTCACCAAGTATTTCAGCCAGCATTTCTGCGTCTGTATCCACATCTGTATCAGCATCTCCTAGTATTTCTGCAAGCATCAGTGAATCCATCTCAGCCTCTGTTTCTGCATCACCAAGTATTAGTTCCAGTGTATCAGCATCTGTAAGTTCTTCTGTTTCTGCCAGTATTTCAATTTCTGCATCAGTCAGTGAAAGTATAAGTGCTTCAGTATCTGCCAGTATTTCTTCTAGTGTCAGTGCTAGTCCAAGTATCAGTGCCTCTGTTAGTGCCTCCATAAGTGCTAGCATATCATCTTCTGTATCAGCTTCACCTAGTATTAGCTCCAGTGTTAGTGCTTCTCCAAGTGTAGGTACTAGTGTATCAGCTAGTATCTCAGCTAGTATCTCTGCATCAGTAAGCGCTTCTCCAAGCATAAGTGCTAGTGTATCTTCTTCCATATCTGCAAGTATATCCGCATCTCCTTCGATCAGTGCCAGCATATCTGCTAGTGTATCAGCTTCCGTTAGTGCTAGTTTAAGTATTTCGGCTAGTGTATCATCTAGTATATCTACCTCCGTTAGTGCATCTATTAGTGCCAGTCCCAGCATTAGTTCTAGTGTTAGTTCGTCTCCGAGTATTGGGGTTTCTGTCAGTGCTTCAGTATCAGCTAGTATTTCAGCAAGTATATCTGCTTCTATATCTGCTTCTATATCTGTGTCTGTTTCAGCTTCTCTAAGTATTTCTGCTTCTGTTTCTACTAGCATAAGTGCAAGTATATCAGCGTCTCCATCTATAAGTGCTTCAGTTTCAGCAAGCGTATCATCATCCGTTTCAGCCAGCCTGTCAATCTCAGCATCTGTAAGTGTTTCCGTTAGTGCCAGTGTCTCTGCCTCTCCATCTATTTCTTCTAGTGTTAGTTCTTCACCTAGTATTGGAGTTAGTGTTTCAGCGTCTGTTAGTGCTAGTTTATCTTCTAGTATAAGTGCAAGTATTTCTAGTTCTGTTAGTGCTAGTCCATCAATTAGTGCAAGCGTTAGTGCATCTCCTTCTATTAGTGCTAGTGTTTCTGCTAGTCCTAGTATATCAGCCTCTATCTCTGCATCAATTTCAGCCAGTCCATCAATCTCAGCTAGTGTTTCTGCTTCTCCAAGTATATCAGCAAGTATATCCGCTTCACCTAGTATCTCAGCTAGTGTTAGTGCCTCTGTAAGTATCTCTGCCTCTATAAGTGCCTCACCTTCTATTAGTGCTTCTGTTTCAGCCTCACCTTCTATTAGTGCGTCCATATCATCTTCAGTATCGGCTTCTATCAGTGCATCTGCTTCAGCTTCTATATCTGCTAGTATCAGTGAGTCAATAAGTGCATCTATCTCAGCTAGCGTATCTGCTAGTCCTTCTATTAGTGCTTCAGAGTCTGCTAGTGTTTCTGCCTCTATCTCAGCCAGTGTATCAGCGTCTACATCTGCTAGTATCAGTGCTAGCGTAAGTGCTTCTCCATCAATCAGTGCCAGCATATCAGCCTCTGCTTCAGCTAGTATCTCTGCTTCAATAAGTTCTTCTGTCAGTTCATCTCCTAGTGCTCCTCCCGGTGCACCAGTTAGAATAAAATACTTTATTGTAGAAATAACCAATCATAAGAGTTGGGAAATGTCTATAATACGAAATAAATCTTTTAAAGTTACTATATAAGGTTTGAGGTAAAATTATGTCAGAAACACTAATTAAAGTAAATGATTGGGGTACAATATTAGATATAACTGTTACAGAATTAGTAAATAATAATTCTATGATAGTTAATCTTTCTACTGTTACAATTATTAAGATTTGGTTGCAACAGTATAACACACCTATTAAATCTGTAATGGGTACATTCTATACAGACGGTACAGATGGTAGAATAAGATATGTACTTAAACTAGGTGATATTACTGTAGCTGGTCCATGCAAAATGCAAATTGAACTTACCTTTGGTCTTGCTGGTCATTGGTATTCTAATTGGGTTACTTTTAATGTTGAGGACAGTTAATGCCATTAATAGAAAAAACTAGTCAGGAAGATTTAATCTTCTATGAGATTATGAGAAATCCGGTTTTGGCCTGTGAATTCATCTATAACTTTGATAAAAGAAAAGATGATGAGGAGTTTCTATTTACATACTATCAGAAAGAAATGTTGTGTGATTTCAATCCTTTTCAGGTAGAGTGTACGGCCAGGGCTATAGGTAAAACGGTATCGTTAAGTTCTTTGATAGTTTGGATGTTGATATATAAACTATTTCCTGATAACTATGTACTCTTCGCTACACCTTCTAAAGTACATTTACAACCAGTATGGGAGAATTTAGTCAGACAATTTAGATCAAACTCTTTTCTAAAGCACTTCATTCCAGTAAATTCTGGTATTAATGCTAGTGACTATTCTTTAAAACTATTGAATCAAATGATGTTGCTATGTCGTATTGCTGGACAAACTGGTACTGGTGCTAATCTAATTGGTTTACATACACCTATTATACTTGTAGAAGAGGCAGGTTATTTTCCTTGGTCAGCATTTCAAGAGATGCAACCAGACTTGAACACTTTCGTACAGGGTTATAGAGAAGTAGTGGCTGGTGTACCTACGGGTCTAAGAGAGAACAATGTACTGTTTCATTGTGACCAAGAGAACTCTTCTTATACTAAACACAGAGTTAGTGCATTTGAAAATCCTAGATTTACTGAATTAGATAGACAACATGCTGTAGAACAATATGGTGGAGAAGATTCAGAAGATTTTACCCACTTTGTGTTAGGAAAACATGGTAGACCAGTCTATGCACTATTTGATAGAAGTATGATGGAAATTGGTAACTACCCTGTATACAAACTTACTATGAATGGGACTGTATTTCAGGATAATATAAATGAATATGTGAGTAGAATTGCTACCTTCCCAGGTTTGGCAAACAAATCCCATAGAGCAATTATAGGCGTTGACTTGGGTTATACAGAACCTACAGCAATATGGATATTAGATTTAGATGATTATGGACGAATTAAATTTCATGGTAAGATTAGACTAGATAAAGTGTCCTATCCTATACAGGAAAAACTAATAGACTTATTAGATTCAAAGTTTGAACCTGCTTTGATAGGAGTAGATAAAGGTGCTGGTGGACAGGGTATTTCCTTGATACAGCATCTGACAGACGATAGGGATTATCTTCATAAAGACTATAAGAAGAAAATCACTCCTGTAGACTTCTCAACATATACCTCTATGGGTTTCAATAATGACGGAGAAGAACTAAAGTCTAAGACGAAACCTTTTGCTATTTCTATTTTACAAGACTATGTTAATAATCATAAAGTAATATTTTCAAGTACAGATACAGAAATGATCTCAGAACTGGAAAGAATGACTTACACTAAGAACCCTTCGGGAGATATAGCATATAAAACTCTAACTCTTAAGGGTGGCAAAAGAGGAGAAGACCATTTTACAGGTGCTTTACTATGTGCTTCTTTTGCTTATTACATGGCTAATGATTATATATTATCTACTAGTGGAAAGAAGAAACTATTCCAGCCAGTCTGGATCATTTAAATGGAGAGATTATGGATAACGAATTGAAGGATAATACTATTGTAAAAGAGAGTGAGGTCTTGCTGACTACAAAGCTGGCTACTACCCCAGTTAGATTAGCACAGGCTACATTTTCTTTCTTACCAGGAAGTATGGATTATCCATATTCTCCAGATGATGTGGATAAACTGGACTTACCGAAGGACGATGATTTTAAAAAGATAGTAGCAATGTGCAGATTTTTCTACAGAAAGGAACCATTTGCTGCTACCATTATTAATAAGATAATTGATATTTCTATTAGTGATCTTATATTCAATAAGAATGGTCTATCAGATAATGAATTCAGAGTGTTCTTAAGTATAAAGGATCAACTAAGAGAATTCTCAGAACAACTGGCTCTAGAATATTTAATCTCGGGTTTGGTAGTACCGGAGATTAAGTTTGGGCCTGTAGACAAGACTAAGGTAAAGGATTTAGGTATTAAGAAGTACGAAACATTAATGTTACCAGTTAGCATGTGGGTGCGTGATCCCACTACAATAACTGTTAATAAAACAATACTTTCTGATACCCCCTCTTATTTTGTACATATACCTGAAGATTTGATTGCTTTCATTCTACATGGTGGTGTTTATCCAGATGGTACAAAAGACCCAGTGTTATATCAGAAATTGCTTACTTACTATCCAGAATTTGTAGCCAAAGTAAAAGCAGGTGAGAGAGATATTTTACTTGACATAGACCCTAGTCTTGTTATCAGAAGAAGGGTTACTACGGACTCTGCTTATCCTACACCTTATTTGTATGCAGCGTTGGAAGCTATGAAACAAAAGAGAAATCTTAGACGAATGGATTATTCTATTGCTGCTAGAGTTATTAGTGCTATCATGTTAGTAAGACTTGGTGATAAAGACTTTCCTATTACAGAGGATGACAAAGAAGCTTTTACTGCCATCAAACAGCAGTTGCTCTGGAGAGATGGTTCTAATAAGAATATAGATAGAATCTTCCAGTTGTTTGCTAACCATACACTACAGATAGATTGGAAATACCCTCCTACTGATGCATTGTTAAATACAGAAAAATATAAGAGTGTTAATGATGATATTCTTGTAGCACTAGGTTTTCCTAGAATTCTAATTACTGGTGAGGCAGAACGTTCACAAGCTTCAGATGCATCCTATGCTACTTCTAGTCCTGTAAAGACTATGGAAACACTTAGAGCTAAAATATTAGTAATTCTCAACTATGTTTCTAAACAAATTACTAAATTGAATAATTTCAAATCAGCCCCCATAATTAGATTCAGACCACTACAGTTAGCAGAGTACGCTACTTTTATGGCATCAATTACACAGCTATATCAATCTGGTAACTTATCTAGGGCTTCTTATGCAGAACTGCTTGGCTATAACTGGGAAGATGAGATTGAGAAGAGACTTGAAGAGGAAAAAGATTTGAAAGATTCTGGTATTGCAGAATTTGCACCGTTACCTAATAGTCGTCAACCTGATAACAATGCCTCTCCTCAAGACCAAAATAAGGGCAGTAATCCTAATAATGATAATAAAGCTAAGGAAAAGACTACTAAAGAGTAGTACTTTATATACAGAACTAAACTTTATGTTATAATAATAATAGAAGAGAAATATTATTTTATTTCTCTTCAATGAGGAAATCAAGATGGTAAACGATGACAAACTTGTTTTAAATTCAACATTTGAATTTATAGAAAAGGAAACAACTGAAGGGGAGGAATTTGCATCAGTAGCATCCAATCCTAGTTATAACTGGATTAAATTCATTTTGACTGATGACCAACCAAACGCTAATAAAAAGCGTGTGCCATTGGAAGAATTTGATAATCTAATTAGAACTGGTTTCCTTGCACCTATTAAGATGGGTGCAGGAGAGATTTCTGAAGGACATGACGGTACTACACCCATAGGTGTTATTTCTAACCTGAAAAAATTGGGTAATAAGATACTTGGTTTAGCAGCTATATGGTCTGAAGAAAAACCAGATGAAATAAAGCTGATTAAAGAAAACCATGCAAAAGGTGTACCTCTGAATCTGTCCTGGGAAATCTACTATACTGATGAGAATGTTACTGAGGATGGAATAACAGAGATGAAGAATACTACTCTTAGAGCTGCGACTTTGGTAGGTATGCCAGCTTATCAGGGTAGAACACAAATCCTCTCTGTAGCCTCCACAGACAGAAAAACTAATTCGGAGGATACAAATATCAAAATGGAAGATGAAGAATTGAAAGGAAAAATTGTTGAATTAGAGAAAACTCTAACTGATACAAAAACTGAAATGGCTAACTCCTTGTTAGAACTTGAAGAATTGCGACAGTTTAAAGCTGCAATTGTGAAGGAACAGGAAGATGCTAAGAAATTAGATGAGATTAAGAAAAAGTTTTCTGATTCTAGTATTACTAAAGAAGACTCTTTTTTCAAAGATAATAAAGAAATGCTGTTAGGTTTAAGTTCAGAAGCTTTAGATTTTATGGTGCAGGAACTTGTTTCATTTGCTGCTTCCGCTAAAACTGAAACTGCTTCAGAACACGAACCTTTGCCTGATCTTAAGGGTGACATGACGGATTATAATGATCCTAAGAAACTCGGACAGGCATTACGAATGGCTAAGTAAATTTTGGAGGATTTATAATGGAGATTAATAGACTCGGTGAACAAATTTGGGGACTTGTACCAGTAGAAAATGTTGTAGAAGGACGGTTTGGGCTTTTTGTGCAGCATGGTTGGGATTATGATTTTGGTTCTAATGTGGACTTACCTGGGTGGCGTAGACCACTTACGGCTGAGGAAGCTAATAGAGCCAGATATATTATTGTTTGGGCTGTTAACAACAGACCCACTCCCCTCTTGTATCCAATGCCCCATCCGGTTTTCTCAACTAGACAGGGTTTTGGTACTGCTGCCAATGCACCTTGGGCGGCTGCGGTTATGTTGACCTATCCAGGTAATAATAACTGCATGACCATCCCTAGTGGTGTGCCCTCTTTGGGTATGGCAGAAGGTGTCTTTACTCTGCTTTCTGGCTGTTACATTGACAACCCTGCTCTGCACTTCCCTGGTGCACCTGTTATCATAGCTAATTTTGCTCAAGATGGCCCCTTTGATATGGGTAAACCTATGTACCAAGCTACTATGGATGAAAGAGTTGTTGGTTTCACTATCCATTGGGAAGCTAGCAATGGTGCGTTGACCATACAGACGTTTGACTAATATTATTTCGGAGGATTAAAAAGAAAATGGAAGATACAAAAGTAAAGGAAGCAATCGCCAGCTTAATGAAGGATTCAAAACGCAGAGATGCTTTAGCTGAGATGATTGTTGAGTATATTCAACCAAATCATATTGCAACTGATATCATGGATCAGATTCTTGATACCCGTTCTTTGAAACCTGGGGATTCTCTGGTTAAAAAGATTCGCAAGGGCATCAAAGTCTGGACTTGGGTACCTGGCTCGATTGGTTTGAAATCAGAAGTTACAATCGTGGAAAGAATCAATTATGTCTTAGACGCCGCTATTGTCGGAATTTTGGCAAATGAGTGGGAGCTCGAATCTGGTGAACTTGGTACTGTAGAATCACTTCGTGCTGAAGCTATGGCTAAGTTGAAAGATTATTATATGAATAAAGTTTTTACTGCTTTAACTACAATTTGGACGGCTGCTAATACCCCCAATAACTACCTTAATATGGGTGGTGCTGGTGTTACGCAGGTTGGTCTTGAAGCTGCTATTAACTTTATCAATCAGACTACCCCTGGTGTGAAGGCCATTGTGGGCGTGAGATCGGCTTTAACCCCCATTTTGGCGTTTGGTGCTTGGCAGCCCAACCCCTATGTCGGTGGTGTTATTGAAGCTACTTCACAGCAAGTTCTAACTCAGATTTTAACAAATGGTTGGTTGGGTTCATATTATGGTGCTCCCATTGTGTCCCTCAACCAGATTTGGAACAATCCCGATGACTACACCGCTTTACTGCCCGTTGACAAAGTTCTTGTCATTGGTAAGAATGTTGGTGAATTCATTACCTACGGTGAACCTAGGTCTAAAGAATGGACTGATAATGAGCCTACTCCTCCTTATTGGCACATGGACTTATTTAGTCAATTTGGTTTGATGATTGATAACGCAGACGGGATTTTCGTCCTTGGGAACCTCTAGTAACTAATATATTATATTATATAATATATAGTATAAATAAATAATATAGTATTAGGGGAGGCCTAAGAAACCTCCCCTAATAAAAGAAAGGATTTTGAATGGACAACAGTGATTCTGCAATTTTTAGTGCTATGCAAGCAGGTAATCCCTACGCTACGTATAGAAAGACCATTTTAGCTAAGGTCTATATAAATATACTTAACCCGTTTAGTGGTAATCCTGAAGGAATTATTTTATATGGTGATCCTAAAAACGATGAATCGGGTAGGATTGATACTTGGTCGGAGAAGGAAGACTTATTTCTTAGGAGAATGAATAAGAATCATTTTGCTAGAGGTACTCTTCTGAAAATAGAACGGGAAACTCCAGTGGAAGTTAGGACTATAGAACAATATTCTGATGCGGAACTGGCTGAACTATTACGTCTAAAATATTATTCTCTACAGCGTCAGCTTTCAGAAATTGAATCTGCACCAGTACTGATGCGTCTAATAGCTATTGCTAGGGACGAAGAAAAGTCTGAAAAGATTATCAAGACACTAGAGGCAAGGTTATCAGAAGTGGAATTAAAACAACCCCCTACTGTTTCATAAAGAGGTAATATGACATCTGTAAATATTTCGTATCTTATACCTTATCTAAGACTTAAGTTAGGGGATTTAAATCCTGCTAGTTATAGATATCTGGATGTTTGGTTGGAAACTTCTCTCGCCTTATCTATTAAGAATCTACAAAGATTCTGGAGAGATAAATATATAATTGATGATGACAATGTAGTTACCAGAAATTCTAACTATCAATATTGGGTATTTGATGAGGGTTTAGGTACGATTGAATCTAGCGATGAGTATGTCGTAATATTAATGGCAGGTATAATAATACTGGGGGGCAGTTTAGAAAATAGTGCTTGGGATGCTGTTTCGTGGAGAGATAATGAAATAAGCTTCAATTCTAACGAAGGGGCAAGGTTGAGAGACTCTAACCTCAATAGAATGACTAAAGAACTTGAATCGTTAATCACTTCTCCTACTAAAAGACTTGCACAACCTCTTCGTGGACCTCTACCTGGGTATCTTGATAATCCCTGGGAGAGGGGGGATGCTAGCAATAATAATGGACCATCTGGTATAGTATAGAAAGGATAGGATAATGGAAAAGGAAAAAATAAAGGTCTTATGGATCAGTGATTTAGTTGTGCCTACGGGTTTTTCAAGAGTTTCACACTCTATAATTTATCATTTATCACCAGAGGAATATGAAGTCAGGGGTTTAGGGATTAACTATAAAGGCGACCCACAACCATACCCCTACATGATATTTCCTGCTAATATACGGGGTAATGACGCATACGGTATTAGTAGACTCGAAGAGATTATTGAATATTGGACGCCAGATATTATCTTCATACTAAATGATGCTTGGATTGTAAGGACATACCTAAAGGAAATTAAGCGTCTTTTCGGAGATAAAACTCCCCCAAAAATTGTAACTTATATACCTGTAGATTCTGAAGATCATTCACCCAGTTGGTATAAAGAATTTGATACAGTTGATAAGATAGTTACTTATACTGAATTTGGTAAGAAAGTTATTAGAAAGGCTGCCCCCCTCTTGACTGTAAGTGTAATCCCACACGGTGTGGAACATGAAGATTTCTTCAAGATACAGGGTGTAGATAAGAGACTTATCAAGAAACAGATTCTACCTGATAGAGAAGATTTCCTAGATTCATTCATAGTACTAAATGCTAATCGTAATCAACCCAGGAAAAGAATAGACCTTACTATACAGGGCTTTGCAGAGTTTGTCAAAGGTAAACCAGAGAATATCAAAATGTATCTACACATGGGTAGAATTGACCAGCACATTGATATCTTAGAGTATGCTGATAGATATGATTTGGGTGACAGATTGATTGTTACTAATACCAGGAATGGTGCACAAGCTGCACCAGTTGCACTACTAAATCTTATTTATAATTCTTGTGAAGTAGGTATTAATACAGGTATTGGTGAGGGTTGGGGTTTACCTAATTTTGAACATGCATCTCTTGGTGCACCACAAGTTGTAGCAGGACATAGTGCATTGAAAGAACTATATTCAGATTGTGGTGTTATAGTGAAACCTAAGTTTACTTGGACGCAAGATAATATCATGACTACTGGTAGAGTTGTTACAGCGGTAGATGTAGCTGAAGGTTTGGATAAGATTTATTCTGATAAAGAACTATATAAAACTCTATCTGAAAAGAGTTTTGAAAAATTCAATAGTCCTGAATACAACTGGAAAACAATTGCTGGTACTTGGAATGAATTATTTAAGAGTTTAATGTAATGACAATTATAACCTTTCCTTCTACAAAAGATACTATAGACAAAATTAGATATGCTATTGGGCGTCCAGTACATTTCTATACAGAAAATGAGACTGTGTGTTCTGCTTGTAGCAGAGACCCTGTTACTGGGAATACTACTAATCCATTCTGTAATGTATGTAGTGGCATAGGTTATATTTATACTTATAATGATGTTATGATTTCAGCCCATATTACATGGGGTGGTGTTGACGGACTAAATTGGGTAACTGGTGGACAGTTTATGGAAGGGGATGTCCGGTTGCAAATAGAATACACCCCATATACTTTAAACTTAGTTAATACTGTTGATTATATAGTGGTGGATGCAAGAAAGGTTGTTATTAATAAAAAGATTCTGCGTGGTGCACAACCCTTGAATCGTATATTATTGGACTGTAGTTTGGAAGAATAAAGGAGAAAAATGGGACACTATTTTGGTTATAAACCTGATAAACCGGATACAAGGGATTTTATATATAAGCCAACATTGGCAGTAGAAAAACTTCCTCCAATGGTGGACTTGAGAAAAACATGCTCTCCTGTTAGAGATCAAGGGCAGTTAGGTTCTTGTACTTGGCAATCAATGGTTGGCTTTAGGGAATTTCAGGAGAGATTGACTGATGATAAATTTATTCCTCTTAGTGTGCTTTTTGGTTATTATAACACCAGAGTTGATGAAGGTACTGAAGATGAAGACAGTGGTTGTTACCTCAGAGATTGTTGGAAACAGCTACAAAAAGTAGGTACTTGTGCTAATAAGTACTGGCCCTATGATATCAGTGTATTTGATGAAAAACCTTCAGACGAAGCTTATGCTAGTTCTATTTGGAAGATTACTACTTATCATCGTTTGAATACCCTGACTGATGTTAAAACACATTTAGTTGAAGGTTTACCTGTAGTTATTGGTTTTACTGTCTATGAATCATTTGAAAATATTGGTAGTGATGGTGTTATGCCCATGCCTACTGCTTGGGAATCTGTATTAGGTGGACATGCTGTTGTAGTTGTTGGTTATGACGATAGCAAGAAATGGTTTATTGTACGTAATTCTTGGGGTAATAGTTGGGGTGATGCCGGATATTTCTACATGCCGTATGAATTTGTAACACCCAACGATGTGAGTGATATGTGGGCTGCTGTTTAAAAACTAAATAACTAAAAGGAGAATAACATGAACGAGGGAAGGCAAATCGTTATTGGCATGGATGTAATTGAAGTTATTAATTTTATTTCCAGAAAGAATAAACAGGACATTGCTAAGGCATTACAAGAATTAGAAGTTATCTTACCTAAAGATTCAGAAGAGTATGTACTAGTTAGAAAGTTATTTCTTAACTATTTCAATGATTATAAACGTTCTATTTGTAGAGCAATATTTGGGACTGATTTAGAGTACGGGCCAAAGGAATAAGTATAAATGAGTGATTATTCTAGTCAAGATTATGAAAATGAAGTTAGAGCAACTCTTCGTGGTAATAATCAAGAGGCAGAATTATTCGATAAAGAGCTAAAACTATATCTCTCACAAGTAACTTCTGTTATGAATAATATAGAGCAACTAGAAATTCTAAGACAAAGAGTAAACATACTTATTGAAAAATTATATGATGAAACTGTTAAATGGGAAAAGAAACAAACTGATACAAATCTAGAATTAGTTGCAAATACAGAGTTTGAAGGAAAATATTTTAATCAGTTACATCAAATTCTTATAAAAAATACTATTAAAGCTATAAATAGTTCTAGAGAATATAGAGCACCCTTTTTTGCTGAAAGATTAATGATAGCAGTAATGAATCCTGATATACTTGTTATTACTCCAGAGTATGCGGGAAACCCACACGTTGAAAGGCCTATAACTGTCCTTATATCAATGGATCAAGTAGCAGGAACTTTGCATGAGTATTTTGCAGCTATTATTGAAGCTAAGTTATTTATTGGTAAAAATCCAGGTGCACTTAATAATATTGGTGTATTAACTAGAAATGATCCGGCTGTAGGTGCTAAAGTATTTGAAGAAAAGTACTGGGGTGTTGATGAAGAAAATAATAGAATCTTTAGATACAGAAGACACAGAAAACGTAAGTTTATTCAAGTTGATTTTGGTCAAACTGGTAAGAAAGGAAAAAAGCGTACTGCTTCAGAAAAAAGATTATTAGCAGATATTGCTTCCGAAAGAAATTCTACAGAGGCTGGTGGAGAAGATATCACTGAGGCTTATAGAGGTAAGTATCACAATACATTACTAGCAAGAGCAAAATTCTTTGCTCATCCTGCACCCTTTTGGGAATTATTAGATAAAGGTTCAATGGGACATGGGACGGGTGATATTATTCCCCAAGTAGCAACTAATTTTGTAGGTACTTCTCAAACTCAAATACAAACACGAGCCAATATAATATATAAAAATATAATAAAAAATATAGAAACTAGGTGGAGTAAGGAGTACGATACTCTAAATAAACAAATATCTAGGGCTCAAAAATTAGAACAGGAAATACTTACTTTTATTGCAAGGACACAAACTGAAACTGTAAAGATTCTTATAGAGTTTAGAGGTGATCCAGTAGCTCTTGCTAATAAGCAGAAGGAAATCACTTCTCTTTTTGAGGGAAGATTTAAACAAATGGGTATACCAGAATCAGAAATTGGAGCAAATATTGAGTCTGCTATTACACAATTACGTACAGGTAAAATTCTTAAGGAAGGCAGAATCGCATATAAAACCCCTGGTGGTGAATATAAGAGATTCCGTACTATAGAACTTGCAAGAAGATTGCTTGGTAAGTAAGGGAGGGTAATACAATTTACATCGAGAGAAAGCAAGACCTATCTGTATATTATTTTATAAAGACTTTATATAATGATGCACCCTTTATAAAGATAGTTGATGATTTCCCCGAAAATCTACTGACTATACCTACCATAGCAGTAGAGGCGGATACCATCATTACTATGCCCTATGAAATGGGTAATAGAGATAGGATGCAACTCCGTACTTGGTACTTTGATTTCTTTACTGAGAACAAAGCCCAAAGAGATGAATATGGTTATCGTTTACTAAATGCATTAGAACAGCCTATACCAGTGTATGATTACGACCTTGGTTTTCCTCCAGCAGTTGTAGCTAGATTAGGTGCTTTTAATGTGGATGAGTTGCAACTGTCGCCTATAGCAGTTATTCCGAGTGAATCGGAAAAGCTCTACTATCGTGCTGTACTCAAGTATGTTTCTACCTACAATCCATGCTAGATATAGTAATAGAGGTAATGAATGACTTTATATATCTGTAAATATTGTCACCTAGAAAAAGATGAAAGTTTTTTTCCAAGGGCTAAACGATATAAAAATGGAATTCTTCCAAGATGTACTTCTTGTTTATCAATATATAGTAAAGATTACTATATAAAGAATAAAAAAAGAATACAAAATAGACAAGAGGAGTACAGAAAAAATAATGACATATATGAAATATCTGGAAAAGATTATTATGAAAGAAATAAAGAAAGACTAATAGAAAAAAGTAAAGAGTATTACAGAAATAATTTAGATTATTTTAAAAAATATTCTGATAAGTATTCTAAAAATTATTATGAAAAAAATAAAGATAAAATACTCCCTAATAAAAAAAGATACCTCTCTTCCCCACAGGGTAAACTAAATGACAAACTTTGTAAAGATAAAAGGAGAGGCAGGAAAAATAATGTAGAGAATACTTTAACTACTGAAGAAATAAAATTTTTACTCTCTTTTCAAGAAGAAAAGTGTGCTTGTTGTGGAATAGATTTTAATGATAAGGTGAGATATACGCTAGATCATATTATACCTTTAACTAAAGGTGGCGGTCTTACGTTAGAAAATGTACAATTACTTTGCAAACACTGTAATTGTTCAAAAAATGATAGGATTATACAGTATAGGTTGGATATTATTCCAAAAATACCTGTATATATTACGGAGGCTATGATTTAAACGATGGCTAAACGAACAAGTATCGCATCAAAAGAACTACAGTTATTTATTGTTGGGCCTTTTGAAGCATTTAAAGCATCGAGAGTTCAAAGACTTTCCCTTAATGCAGACATTCCTTCTACTACAGTTGACGAAATTGGTTCGGCTTCTCATGTAGGTAATGTGCAGGATTTACCAAATGTAACACTGACCTTTAGTGCTATGGATGTTGGTATTAAAATCTTCTCTGCATTGACTGGTACTAATCCAGCAGCTTATCCTGCCGCTGGTGTAGATATTTCCAGTCTTGGTGAAATTGATGCTATTATGTATGTCAAAGACGTGACAACTAATGACTATGTAAAGACAATTCATGCAAGAAAATTACAGATCAGGGACTTCACATTTACTTACAATGCAGATGGTGAGTCCACTGAAGATTATACGGCTATTGGTTCAGAAAGACGTTACTTCTCTAAAGAAGTTACTGTTGATAAACTTGTAGCTGCTGGTGTTACTCAAGCTCTTACTCAAACACCTTTGGTGTTGAAAAATGGTAGATACCTGCTTTCAGTTATTATGAATGGTGTGTATCTTACTGAAGTTGCTGGTGCACCTGCTACAGGTGAATATCGTGTAACATTACCTACCACGCTGACCACAGGTGACGCACTGGGTGGTGGTGGCATTATCATGGCTGTTTATCAGTCTGATCCTGTTGCTCTTAGTTGGGCAGATGTTGGTGATGCTACTATGCCTGTTGCTATCAGAGGTAAAGATGTACCTGTGAAAATTGGTTTGAATTCTATTCCTAGAGTTCAGTCAGTTACTATCAATGGTACGTTGAATACACAAACTGTTAGGGAGATGGGTAATAGACAGATTGTTGGTAGTACTAAGCAAGTGCCTGAAGTTACTGGTACTATTGCTGTGCTGGATACTGACCTAGAACTTACTGCTTTATTGCAGTATGGTGTCTTGGCTAGTGGTACAGAGTACTTCCCTGGTGAAGGTTGTGTGGTTAGTGGTGCATCACTGAGTATTCAGTTACTTGATCCTTGTGATGACACTCTGCCTTATACTGTTATCAAGGAAGTTTACATTGATGGTATTATACCTACTGGTGATGCTTTCGCTGGTAATGTTAATCAGAATACTACATTGAACTTCAACTGGAAATCCACTTATGGACACTGCAAGGTGTATAGTGGAGCACGTCCATAAATTGAATAAATTAGTCTAAATAAAGGGTTATTTGAGAAAGGGAGTTATATATAGACACATATTAATTGTGTGTGTGTATTAAATATAACTCCCTTTTGCTATAAATGGGGCTAGGTTAAGAAGGCCGAAAAGATATTGCTCTTACAATATCCTGCCCCATACACTAAGAGGTGTAAAATGAAACAATCGGGTGTATACCAAATTAGAAATTTAATAAATAATAAAGTTTATATAGGAAGTTCAAAGAATATCAAATCTAGACGAAGAGATCATCTTTATTATTTACGACACGGCCAACATAATCGTTATTTACAACAAGATTGGAATAAGTACGGCGAGAATAATTTTATCTTTGAAGTTTTACTTGAATGTTCAGATGACAGGAAGACTCTTTTGGCTGAAGAACAAAAATTACTAGACAAAATAAAACCAGAATACAACATTTTTATTATTGCCTATAGCCCTGGTGACAGACCTGCTGGCATACCTACTGGAACAGAATACGGTGCAAAAACTTGGACAGGTTTGGTTTCCCCTGATGGGGTAGAATATAGGAATATTAAAAACCTAACAAAATTTTGTAGAGAGAGAAATTTAGGATATGATGCTATTAGAGGAATAGTTAAAGGACAAACGATTAATAGTAAAACTGGATGGAAAAGATTAAAAGATGAGAGTATTAATGAGGATTTAATTAATAGAAGAAGGTGGCTAAAAAGAAAGTGGAAGAAGGCAGTAAAAGAAAAGATTATTTTACTCCAATAAAATTAAAATTTCATTTAGTAGAAAGGAATAAGAATGTCTATTTCACCAGAACGTAACGATATATCAATAAGTAAACTGTTTCAATGGTTTAAGAATTTCTCAATAAATTATGAAGGTAATCTATTAGAAGGTTACATAAGACTGATTGGTGACGCTGAACTAAATCGTGCCAGAGTTTTTTCACTTAGAAAATCTAGAGACTTACGTAATAAGCTGAAAGATTTAGAGTCCGATGAAAGATTAGCTTACATTGCAGAACAAGATAGTATGGAAAAGGAGGGGTTGGTAGAATACACTCTCTTTACAATGACAAACTCGTTAGCACAAGATATTTATAAAGAGATTACTATACCCTTCCCCAAAGAAGCACGTTCTGATTCTAAGTTAGAGAAACAAGAAAGTTATCAAACAGAAGTAGATGCTTATCCAGCCAAGTTTGATGCAGAGTTTAGACGATTACTGGATAAGAAACTTGAGAAAGAACGTGAAAGATTGTCTACACTTGATATGGATATATTATACAAAGAGTATGTAACTACAACTATCAACTATCTATGTGATATGGAAGTGAATAGGAAGTTTAAAGAGATATCTACCTTCTTAGGTTTATATAAAGATAATACACTTTCTGAACCTTTGTTTGATAGTTTTGATGACTTTGATAATCTCCCTACCGATTTGAAAGAAAGTTTAGTATCAGAGTATCAGGGTCTTGAGATTGGAGTAGAAGAGCTAAAAAAATCGCAAGGTGTAATGCAATAACTTCTCTCTGGTCTGTCTCCAAGGCATTACACCTACCCCTAGATAATAGAATAAAAGAAATAAGAGACATGCCCTATACATTATCTTATGTTACTAGAAAGTTGGTACAGCAAGATAATTTGTATGAATTGCCGAAGGACAAGCGTCCTAACGATAGACAGATATGGGATGATACATCCGAAGATTTGGAACAGTGGCTTGACGAAGTAATCAGTGGAAAAATACAAAAAGATATCGAGTTTGATATAGACGATATAGGCTAAGATAAAAGATGAACTATACAGATTATGTAAAGAAACTGCAAGAACAAATAAAGCAAAACTTGTTGGGTTATTCTAAGTTAGTCAGTGGTACTGACTTTACTAGAATTATTAACGATGCCTTGAATAAAGGCTATGTTGCCATTAATCCACAAGTAGGGTCTAAACAATTAGCTACGGGTTTAGCCAGACAGATACAACAATATCTTAATGCTACACTAAAAGACTTAGATAAGAATATACCTCAAATTGGTTTGGGTAAAGCCAATGCTCCAGCACATCCTGGAGATATTGCACAAACTATACGCCACCAATTAGTAGTAAAAAGCAACGAAGAATTTCTGCAAGCTAAAAAATTAACAGATGCACAGGCACTTAAAGATGCTTCTGCCGCTAAAAGATTAGTTGCACAACAGGCGGCTGCTGCTAAAAAAGTTTCTATTGCTCCTGTACTTACTCAAATACAGCAAGATGAAAAAGCTGTATTAGACGCACAAAGAGAGTTAAAAGCACAACAAAGATTGGAGAAAGCAAAAGCAGATTTAGCCAAAGCTAATGCTCAGACAGTGCGTCCTTTAGCCAGACAAGCACAGAAACTTGCCAAACTTCTTGACCCTGAAATTGGTGATATTAATCTAATAGCAGGTGAGTATAATGCTGCCAGTTCAGCTAAAGATACTGGTAAAGTCCACACAATCAAAAGTATATCTGATGAACTTCGTAAAAAGAAAGGTATAACTGTACAAACCCAAGAAACTCGTGATCTTTATACACCTATTATAGCAGATGCATTTAAAGTCAAACCAGGGGATGTTACTGAGTCACAAAGAGAATTATACTCAAGTCTACATGAGATGGGTCATGCTGTTGATACTAATAAAATGACTCAAGAACAACGTCTTAAAAGTCTTGCTGATGAAGCTACTTTTAGAGCAAATGGTACTGCAACACAAGCACAACACATGGATAGACCTAGAGAGCTTGCTGCAAATGAGTATGCTAAACAAATACTCCAAAATGCAGTTAATCAAGGTGTTGATCTTGGTGTGCCAAGTGGTTTAACTCCTCATGTTCCCCCCACTCCTGCTTTCGGTGTAACTTCAAATGCTACTACACGCCTACCACCCAATGCCTCATTACAAGCTAAAGTAGCAGCTTCTACACAAGTATTATCTGAACAAGTTGCACAGCAAGCTGTTAAACAAGCACAAGATCAAATAAATCAATTAGCAAGAAACGCTGGACAAAAACCATCTACCCAAACTCCTTCATGGATGAGTACAAAGCAGAGTCCTTGGGAAAAAGAAGTGGCGCTGGGTAAAACATGGAATAATCAACCTAATCAGATACCTGTACCACCTGCACCAAAAGTTAATCCAATGCAGGTGCAAGCAGATTGGGCTGCTGCTATTAAAGAACAAACAGCTAGAAATTTTCAATCTAATCCTAGATACAGTGCAGTATGGGGTAAGTTACAAGAAGGAGATTTACTAAATAAAACTAACTTTGCTAATGTTGGTAATATTAGAAGTATTAATACAGAACAGAATAGAAATGTAGGTTATATTTCTTCCCAGTATAAGGATACTGCTACTGGGATGAATATGTCCAATAAGGTGTTTTTCAATCCCCAAACTGGACAAGTACTTACTGACTTCTCTAATCGTTTCTCTACTCTTACTCAACGAATTGCTAGAAATACTAAAGAGTTTATTGGCTGGACGGCGGCTGTTACTTTAGTTTATTTACCCCTACAGAAACTTGGACAGTTAATGCAGGATACAATAGACCAAGAAGCTAGACTAGCTGATGTGGCTATTGTTATGCAATTATCTCAAAAAGGTTTAAATCAAGTCTTCTTTGATGCTGCTGATATTGCTAGGAAAACTGGTGAATCTCTTACTGGTGTTGTTGAAGGTTATGCTATGGCTGCACAAGCCAGTGCTGGTTATAGGGATGAAGTAGAAAGAGTTGTAGTTACTAATAAGTTATTATATGATTCAATTGTTTTAGCTAAGATGTCTGGTATGTCTCAGGCAGAAGCTACAGATACTTTAGTTGCTTCTCTTACTCAAATGAATATCCCACTAGACCAAGGTATGACATTACTTGATAAGTGGCAAGCTACAGCTAGAGCAGCTAATGTACCAGTTGCTACGCTTGCTTCTACCTTTGCTATTGTAGGGCAGGCTGCTACTGATGCAGGTTTAAGTATTGAAGAACTAAATGCTATTACTGCTATTGTAGCTACAGCACAAATTACCTCTGCTAAAGAAACTGGTAATGCCATGAGAGGTATTATTGCTGGTTATACTACTCAGGGTTCACAAGAAGTCTTGAGACAGTTTGGTGTTTCAGTAAAGGATACTGAGGGTAACATGAGAGGTTTACTTGATGTTTATTCTCAAGTAGCTGCCATGATACAGTCTGGTGCTATTAATGAATCACAGAAGAATAGAATAGCTATGGCTATGACTGGTGGTAACAGGGGTATGTCTAGGGTTACTTCTCTATTGCTTGGTATGGGTAATATTAATGATATAGTAACTGCACAAGCTAATCCTCAAGGACAGGCAGAAAGAGCCATTCAATTTGAGTTGACAACTACACAGGCTAAGATTACTAACTTAGGTACATCTTTCTCGGAATTAGCTAGAACTTTAGGTACAGAGGGGGGTTTACTGCCTACCTTTAAAGCCCTAACAGAGGCTTTGACTTGGTTAGTTGATGGTTTTACTGCAATTAGTAGTGTAATGGGTGCAAGTACTCTAACTGCTGTTAGTTTAGCTATAGCTTATAAGAGTTTGTTTAGTACTATTGGACAGGGCAGTGTATTAGCAACTATGGCTAGTATGGCTGGTGGTATTGCTGGAAGACTTGCTACAAATCCAGCCGGAAAATCATTTACTAGTGAGGGTTGGCAAACTAATAAACAAGTTGCCACTAATACAGCTATGGGTGGTGTTCTTGCTAATCCTAATAGAACATTATGGAGTACTGGTATAGTTGCTGGTGCTGCTGGTGCGGGTATACCTGCTGTTATGAACGCACTAGGTGGAAACAGTCGTGCAGCATATGCTAATATTGGTGGAGGTATTGCTGGTGGCATATTAGGAGCATTAACTTTAAATCCTGCACTTGTAGCTATTGGTGCTGCTATTGGTTCTTCCGCTGGGGAATCAATGCTTAATATATGGGATAGTAGATTTGGTGGTAAAGGTGGAGCAAATATTGGAACACTTATTCCTGCTGGTATTTCACCTGAATCAGATCAAACCAAAGCTGATGCTTTAAAGGCTGCTGCTGATATCGCTGAAGCGGAGAAAAATAAGTTATCAAAAAATGAAATCTTACAAAAAGGAATACAAGGTTTAGCAGGAAGGTTAACTCCACAAGAAATTGCTGCAATTCCTGGATTCAGAGGAACGGCTGGACCAGGTTTAACTGAACAACAATTATTTGATGCTGTAGCAAAAGCTTTTCCTGGGGAATATGCTAAACTAATTGCTGATTATAATACAAAAGTAGCGGGTGCGTCATCTGTTGGTAGAGTGGATGTAAATTCTCCTTTTGTTAAACTAAGTGGTGATATTGCCTCTGCATTGGCTGAACCCTTAAGACTAGCTAATGTTAATGCTAAGACGGGTTTGCAGGCAGCATATTACTCTCCTACAAAAAATATATCAAGAACGGAATACCAGAGACAAACAGAACTATTAGGTACTGGTAATACTAACGTATCCAATACATTGGCTGCTTTGTATAAAGGTGCAGGAGCATTTGATAAGATTTCTAGCTATAATCTAGACCCTACTAAATTTACTAATTGGGCGGATACTCTTAAATATATCACTGAAACAGTAATGGGTTTAACAGCAGATCAATTAGGTGAACTGCAATCCATGACTTCTGAGATAACCGATCTTGAAACTAAGATAGCCGAAGCTAAGAAACAAGGTAGAGTTGGGCCTGAATTAGATGCAATGATAGCTAAGGAAAATGCCCTGAAAACTAATTTTGGGCCAGAGTTTAAACTCAAAGCAGAACAGTTTGCATTAGCAAATGCTAAACCCCCAAGTATAACTGATCTTAAATTCCAAAGTCAGAAAGAATTTGATTTAGCTAAAGATGGTGCAGATAAAATTCAAAAAATACAAATAGATGTAATGACAAATACCTATGACCAATTAGCACAAGTACAAACTAATCTTGCTGAAAAGGTACTCGTTAAAATTGGTGATGTTTGGGTAGAAGTAAATGGACGTTCTGCCGATTCTTTGCAAAAAGCTCTAGAAGACGTTAGAAAGGAATCAATGAATTTCAATCCTAATCTTGGTATTTCAGGTATAACTGCTACACCTGACCAACTTAAACAAGCAGAGGCAGCCTATCCTAAACTTATAGCAGATTTGGAAAAGAACTTCGGCCCTTATGGTTGGAAAAAGAATGAAGAGTTGCAGATTATGAAGGTAACTAATCCTAACGGTGGGCCTGATACTTTCAAACTTGCCTTTGTGGATATGGCTATTCTCTCCGGTCTATTACAGGAAATCTCTGATAATACTAAAGATATCCAAGGTATGTATAATCTTCCTTCTGGTGCAGAATTCTATGTACCCTATCAGGCTGCTGAAATGAGTTGGAAATCACAACAAGGTACTGGTACAGGTGCACTTGGAGAATTATATAGAATTCTACAAAGTGGTATTGCTTCTCCGGCTTTAGATGCTAATACCCAAGCTATTAGAGAAAATACACAAAAATTAGGTGCTCAGGAATCCCTTAATAGATTTACTAGAAATGGAGTAGACGCAGCAACTACAGAAAAACTTACAGCACAAGATTACCTTAAAAGATTTACCAGAAATGGAACAGATGCAATTACACCATATGATAGTGGTGGGTTAGGAGATAGAGGGGTAGCACAAGCTATAAACATACCTCCTATTAAAACACAGATTAACTTGACTACTAATTCTGATGTGACTTTAACTATAGATGGTAATGTATTAGCTAAAATACTTAGTACTAAGTTGGGACAACTAATTGCACAAACAGGTACTACTTTTGGAGTTACACTTAATCAGTTCGTAGGTTCTCAATAGGAGATAAATTATGGCATGGTCGCTCAACGGGACTAAAATTATTGTACAAGAAAAAGCTCAAAGTGCTAAAAGAATTATAGCTAGATTACAACCTTTATCTGGTGGTAGTATAAATCATTTCTTTGGTTATGAGAGTAAATCATACAAATTGAATGGTATTGTAGTTGGTGATACTGATAGAGACGCATTATTTTCTCTTACTACAACTGGTACTACTTATACACTAGTTACACCTTATGGGAATGTTACTGTTTCTGTAGGTGATGTAAGTGCAGACCAGATGAATGTCATTTCTCAGAGCATAATTCTAGATGGTACACATGATTGTCTTGATCCAGTATATAAAGTTACTATAGGATTGATTACATAATGCCTATACTCTTTGGTACTGCCACAGGACTGAGTGGAATAATGGAAATGAACGTGCAGCAAAATCATGGTGCTGCTACTGCTATGGCTACTGTTAGCTGTCATGATATTGGTGTTGTTGATATTGGTGATTCTCTTACTATTGATTTAGGATATACTACAGATCATGGTGATGTGTTTACTGGTTATGTAAAAGAAATAATTCAAGATGTGCCTGGTAATACTTATACTGTAATGTGTCAAGATGAGATGATTAGAGCAGTAGATTATTTTGTAGCCCCCAGTGATCCAGACCACCCTCCAACTTGGAATGATATCCAAGCAGAAGACCTGGTAGAGAATGTTTTAGCTTTAGCAGGATTAACTACTTATTCTCATGATGTGACTAGCTTTATATTGGCTATCAATGGTACTAAAGCTGAAGTTAAATTAGTTACTGTTTATGATTATTGTAAGTCAATTGCAGAACTATTAGCCTATTCACTCTGGTATGAAGCTGGTACAGTCTATTTCAAAGATAGAAGACCATATTATACTGCTGGTGCTATTTTAGCTACTATAGATGATACGGACATAATTTCTTGTACCTATAGGAAGAATGAGAAAGATTTGAGAAATAGGGTAGTAGTTTATGGTGCTGGAGATGTAAAATATACTGCGTCTGATCCTACTTGCCCCTGGTTGCCTGCGGGATTTTTCAAAAGTGTAGTCTATTCCCACCCTCTAATTGGTTCTAACTCTGTAGCACACATGACAGCAGACTATAACTTAGATAAATTAAACAGACTTACTTATTCTGCTAATGTTAATGTATTGGGTAGTCATATATATATGGCAAGAAAGAACCTGCATATAGATTCTTCTTATCTACCACACGATAATTATTATATCTACGGTTGTACTCACACTTGGAGTCAGAGTGGCTATACTTGCAATATGGACTTGAGAAAATAAAATGGCTTTAGCAATTACCTTGGAAGGTGCAAGTATTTTATCATATGTAACCTCATACGAGCGTACCCACAACATATGTACGGGCGTAGGAGCACTAACTCTAATGCTTGATGCTACTTATGATATGGATACTATAGACCCATTTGATATAGTAGTTGTTACTGAAGATGGCACTATAAAAGGTAGATATTATGTCTTATCAGTTGAAAAGACTTTTCCTGAATCTACTGTAACCCTAAACTGTCAAGATGCTTCCATCTTATTAATAGATTACTTCATAGACGAGAGTTATAATACTTTAGATACTGCTTATTATTGTAGTTATTGGATTACTCAATTCCTAACCGCTGCTGGTGCAACATTTGTATTTGATACTACTGACAGAGATTCTCTAATCTCTAACAATACCTATATGGGTATGTGCAGTGCTTATGATGCTATTGTACCTTTGCTTGCTCAATGTGGTTGGTATATGTACTTTGATTCAAGCAATACCTGCCATATCAATAGAATAGAAAATTCTATCAACAATATCACATTAACAGATACGCAGATATCTTCCTTCCATGATAACAAGAATGATAAGATGTTGCGTAATCGTGCTGTTGTTTGGGGTGCTGGTGATTATATGACGGGTGGATATGTATTTGCTGATTTGCAGATAAATACACCTTGGAACTATGATAGTAATGATCTTAGAACTACTGTTATGCAGAATCCCAACATACCTGATAATATTGTCGCCACACAACTTGCTAATCAGATACTAAACGAATTCTCTAGACTAACAGATGAAACTACTGTAGATATTGTAGGTTATGCTAGTGTAGATATTGGTTATACTGCCTATATTAATTCTCATTTTGGTACACGTTCTGGTATTGTTACTTCTCTAATTTGTCGTACTAGTGGTAGTGGTAGGATTACTACAATTACAATTGGAGAACGCTGTCCTAGACTTGTAGCGTACTTTAACAATAATAATGATAATGTCTATGTAGGTACTTCTGGTGCTGGTATTTGGTATAAACCTATCCAAGGCCCCCATACGTGGGCAGACTTCTCTACTGGTCTTGCCAGTTATAATGTCACCGATTTAAATATTTCTTATGGTGCATTTGCTAGTATTGTAGATAAGACACTTTATACCAGATTTTCTACTGAGGGCATGTGGACACCATATATAATACCCAATATGACTACAATTAGTGGTGTAGTTGTTTCTAGTATAGATTTAGAGGCACAGGCATGTGCAATCAATCCTACTAACAACGAAATTCAATTTTTAGTTAATACCAAAGGTGTGTATACTGAGATAAATGGTTATCCATATCTAACTGATGATTGTAAAAGTTGGTTAATGAAACTAAATGGCATAGACAGAGTTCTTACTAGTTTTCCTATTATTCTTAGTGGTGTGGTTATTTCTGGTTATAGTACTGGAGACGATAATCTTTATAGTTATGATCTAGATACAGATGGTAGATATACTTATATTAGTGTTATTGCTTCAGGTATCTATACTCCCCCTGCTATTTTAGGGACGGTAGGTAGTGTAGATATAGAACCTGGTTGGTATTATGCTCCTAGTCCAACACCTGTAGCAAGTTATTTGGGTAATGGTGTATTTGAAGTGACAGAGTTTCATGGTGGCATTGATGTTTGGGCAAGAATTTGGATTAGATTAATATATGACGGCCCTCCTGGTTTAACTGGTTTCCTCCATGTGGATATGACACATCTTTCAGGTATACCAAGAGTCTTTAATCGTGACCCGTCTTCACCTTATTATAATCTTATAGTAGACGGATGGGATATAACGGGAGAACCTTGGTTTGATCCTTGGACTAATACTCTGACTCATCATGGTGTTACTTTATATAATTGGAATACTATAAATGGTCAGTGTCTTCCTTTATATACGACTATTCACTTTGCTACACCCGTACCAGGAGGAGTATACGGCCTTCCTGCTATACAAGCCCACGAAGATAGGTGGTTATGTATTAATTTTTGGCCCTTGGAAGAAATTGTTGGTACAGCAATGTGGAGCATAGATAAAATATACATACGCCCTACAGGTACACATGGGGAAGCTGATATAACTCTAGTTGATAACATAAGTGGTACTTCTGGTGTTTATGGTGCTATTAGAACTCCAAATGGTTTAGATTATGAGTTTCTTACTGGGACTCCTAATCTTGCTAAAGTAGAATTATCTAAAGGTAGTCCTACAGTATTATATGGTGGTAATCAAGTCTATAATAATGGTTTTGTATATTATTCTGTAGATGGACATACTTTCAATAATTTGAATCTAATTGACCATGGTGTGTTAGGAAACCCTGCATTATCTGGTAATGCTTTCGTTTCTGATGCTAGAAACTTTGATGTAGTCTCTGGTGTGGAGTTTATTAGATATACTGGTTTTGTACAACATAATCAATACAATGGTCTTAGTGAGGTCAGGTTAGCACGTTATGATTTAAACCCAGTCTGGTCTTCTCCTACCCTATCGGGCGTGTGTATAATAAATGGTTGTTTAGATCATATGGAGACAACTAATCAGGGTTATCTAAATACACCCTATATGTTTTTCAGTACCATTAGTGGTAATAGTTATAGTAATAATACTTCAGAGTTTTATCAAATAGATAAAGACCAGAACTATATGTTTATGTATAATAACAATTTACCAAATTCTAGAATAACAATAATTAGAACAGATGATAGGACGTAAATATGGCAAATTTTGAACAAGAACTGTATGCTATTGTAGCACAACTAAAGTCACAAATGAGGGCCTCACCCCTATTCCTTGGGGGTGTAAGTACCTCTGGAGGGGGTGCTGGAGGGCCTCCAGGCGGGTTTGTAGGCTATCTACCGCAGACACGGGTCACTTATGATATGGCAGAGGTAGAAAGTAATGCCACAGTAGTTTCCGCTACTTTATTGGATAACATGAATCATATACGTTATCGTCTAGAACAATTGGAATCCACTCCTGCCAGCGGTATTGGACACGTGATACAGAATACTGGTTTAGATATGCCAACCCGTACCCATTTAAATTTTATTGGTGCTAGTGTCATAGACGATGCTGGTAGTGACGCCACAAGAGTTACTATTTCTGGTGGAGTAGGTGGTAGTGCGGATATTCTTGCGGTGCAAGTTTTCTCATAAAATTTAGGAGTTTATTATGGCTACGTTTACGAAGATGAAACTGAGTGGTTCTACTAGTGGTAGACAAATTAAAGTTGTGCAGACTGGTACTGCTGGTACTGCAATTCATACAGCAGTATCGGGTGCATCAGATTATGATGAAATATGGTTATATGCAGTAAATTCATCCGTATCTATTGTAAAACTAACTATCGAATGGGGTGGTACAACTAGTCCAGACGATCTGATTGAGGTTTCTATACCAGCAGAAAGCGGGTATGTGTTAGTTGTACCAGGTTTAGTATTAAATGGTGGTTTGGCTGTAGCTGCATTTGCAGGTACAGGTAATGTTATTTTAATTGGTGGCTTTGTTAATAGGATTTCATCATAATGAAAGCTTATAGAAGAACAAGAATACCTGGACTAATTGATGCAAATGCTTTATCCAATACGCCTAATGTAGTAAGTGTTACTGCAAGTACTCAACATGTATGGAATGGGTCTACTATGACACAAGAGCACACAGTAGGCTCAGGTGCTAATAGATTATTAGTTGTAGCTATGGCTTTTTTAAATCAAACAACTATGACCTCAGTTGAATGTGAGGGAGTAGCTATGTCACAGTTCGGTTCAACAGTAAATGCTATTACTGAAAGTCATGTCGAGCTTTGGTATATAATGAATCCTGATGTTGGAGCTAATACAATTGATGTAGTATCTCCTGGTAATACTTGGATGATAATGGGTATTGTTGACTTTGAAAATACGAGTCAAGTTACACCACTAGCCTCATATGTAGGTAACATTGAAAATGATGGCAGTCCTTCTATTGATTTAGTCGGTTCTGTTGGTGATTTGGCATTTAGTTGGATTTATCATTGGGATAATGTAGGACACGCTGTTCCTCATGCAAGTATGACACAATTATACTCTGATTCAGATGGTGCTTGGGAATCAAGAGGGGCAGAAAAGATTGGAGATGTGGCTGTTACTATGAGTTGGGCTACTTCAGCAGATGATAGGACTTGTTGTGCTGGAGTTATGATTAAGAAAGCTTAAAGGAGATAAAATGTATAAAATTTTAACAATTGATAATAGAAAGGGGGCTAATTGGTACAAACCAGTAACTGATTGGACTGGATTGAAGGCACAAGGATATGCTGGTGCTTATATCCTTGCCCACCAAGTTATTAAAGGTACTACTGGTTATGTAATTCAAGATAATTTATTCTTAAGTGATATTTTTGATGAAGCACAGAATAATGGTTTTAGAGTAGGTTTTTATATTCTACCTGATGGTATAAATATATCTTATGCTAAAACATTCCAAGACCTAGCTTTCAAAAGAACTGCTTTTGGGTCTTCATTACTACCTGCGGTAGTTATAGGACAATGGCCCGCTAATTATAAAGTTAGTCAAGTAGAAGGGGACTTCATTCCTTATTTTAATGATATATTGGTAAAGCCCCTTGGTGACGTAGTTTTAGGTTTAAATCAAAGTACCGCTAGTTTACTTGTAAATAGTAAGTCTTCACCCATTATGACTACGCTTTCTCTGCCTGGTGTAAGAATCTGGTATATAAGACCTGGAATAACAGCAACAGTAATGGATGCGGAATTTTATGCTACTCCTGCTAAGAAACGTGTTTGGATTGCTGGTATAACTCTTACAGAGAGTTGGGCTGATTGGGTAACACCCATTCCTCCAGTTTCTAGCGTTTCATCTTCACCTTCATCTTCGCCCTCACCTTCAACACCAATTCCCCCGCCTGTAGTAGATGTAAAACAACAAATAGCAGAACACCTAAGAGCAATAGCAGATTTAATATTAAAACTATAAAGGAATAAGCTAATGGAAAGAACATTGTGTTGTGACATTTCGTTTTACCAAGATGCCCCAAGTACTACTATAAAACCAGAACTAAGTAAGATGTTAGATGTTGGTATACAAGGCGTGATATTACGCATCTCCCAAAATCTAACTCTAGACAGTATGTTTGCATATTACTGGAATGAGTGCCAAGTACATAATATTCCTCACATGGTGTATGGTTTTCTACAATATTGGAGTGGTAGTGTTGATGCAGGTATGCAAGGTAAGTTTATAGGAGATTGGATGAAAGGCAAAGAAAAGGTAAGAGGTTGGTGTGATTTTGAACGTCCCAATGCAAACTTCTCAGTTCTACCCCCAAGACAAGATTGTTTGAATATGATACAGAATTGGATGAATCAAGTAGATGCTGGTACTGGTATTGAGAGTGGTTTATATACCAATCTATCTACACTAGCCTATCTATCCCCTTTACCGGATTGGTTGAAGAAAAGACCATTTTGGTTAGCATGGCCTATAACAATACCTGCAAATACTGATGTAGCTGAGTATACTAAGAATGTATTTCCACCAACAACTCTTATGAATAGAGTTTCCATGTGGCAGTTCTCGTGGCAAGGGCCAGGATTATTAGCTGGTATGGAAAGTAAAGGTTTAGATATGGATTGGTACTTTGGAAGTTTGAAAGAATTCAAAATGTTCTGCAAGGGAGTAGCTGTATTACCTTCTGCATCTTCTTCTGTGTCGGCGTCTAGATCGTCTTCACCATCTTCTTCACTGTCTTCATCATCGTCCGCCTCCCCATCACAAATAGATGTAAAAGCTGAAATAAAAGCACTAATAGAAGAGTTAGCGGTATTGATAGAGCAGTTACCAGATAGTAACTAAATTTTCGGTAGAGGGATATAAATGACAACAGACTTACAAACACCGCACCCTGATACAAATTCTAAAGTACCACTCAGAGAACATATTGAGGAGCTAATTGAAGCACTCAAAGTATATGTTAATACTAAGTTTAATGCCTTTGAAGTTTATGTAGAGGCAAGACTAACTGCACTAGAAAAGGCTACTTCTCTGGCAGCTATTAATCTAGAGAAAAGATTTGATTCAGTCAATGAATTCAGGGGACAATTAAAAGACCAAGCAGCTAATTTTGTCACCAGACAAGAACACGATATATTAATAAAAAAGATTGATGATGATTTTAAACTATTAAGAAGTTTTAATTATGTTATTAGGGCAGAGTATGAAATACAAATAGATAAACTAGAAGAAGATATAAAAGTATTGAGAGAAGCTAATGCTAGAAATGAGGGGAAGGCAAGCCAGAATTCTGTCAACGTAGCTTATATTATAGCAGGTATTGGACTGTCAATATCTGTATTTACTTTTTTCAAGGAGTTAACTCTACACCAATAAAAGGAGATAATAATGGCAACAAAGAAACTACCAAAATTAGGTTCAGGCAAGAGGTTTGCTAATTTGAAGGGAAAGTTAGCCAAGAAGGGTGTAAAAGACCCTGCGGCGTTAGCAGCCTCAATCGGACGTAAAAAATTTGGAGCAAAGAAATTTAATAAGCTTTCTCAAGGGGGCAAGAAGAAATAAGCAGAGGAGGCATAGAGTGAAGATATGGTTGTACGAAAAATTAGAACGAATCCAAAAAGACTTGGATGATATAAAAAAAGCCTTAGTCATAGTAGTAGAAAAGGAGAATCATATGTCCGCAGAATTAGATGCTTTAACATTAGAAGTAGCAGAAACAAGGGGTATGGTAGACAGCGCTGTATTATTACTACAAGGATTATCAGAATATATCAGGTCACATGCAAATGACCCGCTGGCTATGTATGCACTAGCTGCTGATCTAGATGCACAACAGGCAATTCTAACCGCAGCCATTGCAGCCAATCCCGTGCCAGTAACTCCTCCCTAAACAAAAGGAGCTAGTAATGAAAACAAAGAAAGACGATACAAAAACAAAAAAAGGTAGTAAAAAATCTAAACGAGGTAGTTGTTAAAATGCATAGAAATAGAAGTACCAAGGCGGGTAAAACAAAAATAAAAGCAGGTAAACCTAGTGTAGCTAATACCTATAAGTATAATGCAATAGGTAATAAACCAATGACTACTTCCCAAACAATCCAAACATTAAAAAAGAAAAAAGGTAAAACAATAAAAATGAAAGGAAGAAGTCTACGATAGAGACCTACGATAGAAGAATAAAGGGTAAATCAAATAAACACTGATTTACCCTTTATTCTAGCTAATATCTATACATTGTTGACCTATTTTGTCATATATCTACTAATAAATTATTTTTTAATAAATTTTTAAAACTTTGTTTCTAAAATATATGACAAGCTATAAATCTATAACTAGCGTCTTTGATAATATTTAGTGAATATCTAGAAATTTAAACTAGTTCTAGAAATTGAATATAGCGTCTTTGAGGTACTGCACCCGTCTATTACTAAAACATAAACCTGATATTTTATATCGTATGGTAGGGGTTATGTAAACCATTTACCAATTGATATAATTTATCAGGTTTATTTGATGCTCTAACCTGAGGGCTGGGTTATTCGGTTAGAGATGTGATAATGTGATTAATCTGTGCGGGTCTGATTTGCTTTCTCTGTTGCAAGACTGGTATATAAAGGTCTGAACGCTGTATTTTATCGTTCTCTGATACTATGATCAAGACGGGTTCGTTTATATTACCATGTATCCTTATAAAGGAGTTCAGTATTGATTTGTAAAGGTACGATTTACCATGTATGCAATAAGCGGTTATTGTAATCATTCTCTATCATCCCTTACTCCCTTGTTACTCCAGATGGCAAGTAACAGGGCGATAAAAAAGATTGTCATTCCGGTGCTCTGGAATGAATGAAAGCATACATTCAAGATATAGTTTACTAATTCCATTTTCCTTTATCCTTTCATTTGGATTAGTAAGACTGATTAGATTGTTTTCCTTTCGTCTGATCAGTCTTACTTTTATTAGGGTTGAGCTTGCTACTGGATTATGATTGTATCATCCATGCAAGACTATCTACATGCTGTTTTTTACCCTTCCTCGGTTGCTCCCCTTCTAAAGTAGCAACCTCTACAAAGTCTTTGAAGGCGGGTTGATTGTCAAGGGCTGTCAATGCTGTTTGATATTCAATAGCTTTGTTGAGCTTTGCAACCAAAGACGCAACAGTCATACTCTTTGCTCTCTTTTGCTCTTCCGTTTTAGTAGTGATATCCTTTCCGGTTGGGTCTTTGGTTATGGTTTCAGTTACAGAGTTTTCCACGAGTTTGATCACGATGTCTCTCATTTCCTTTACTTCTTTTGAGATGGCGCAGGCACTAACCGAGACGGTTTTGTAATTACTGTCAATCAGGGTTTGATAATTCGCAAAAGACACGGGGTCTGAAATTGGGTTAATCTCGGCTAGCCCAAAGTATAAATGAAGTTTGTTTTCAGTCATTCTAGTTTATCCTTTACTGATTTGGACAATTTTCTTTACTCAGATATTGGTTAGATAGGTGCGAATTGTTATACAATCGGGTAGTATTAAGGCATCAAACTCACGTTTTTGTATATATACGGTTGTTCGTTGCGTTTTCCGTTTATTGCTATAATCAGGCTCTCTACTGTTTGCGGTGTGCTCTAATTTACTTTGCTATCCGGCTCTAATTTCAGAGATTAGATTTATAGCTTTTCAATTCGACTTGTCGCAACACTCCGAGGGGTAATTTCCTGATATTTGGGTTATAAGGTGCAAATTTCAATTACAAGACTATTTTAAATGACAAGTTAAAATCTGTCAAGGGTATTGGGGTATCAATATTTAAACTCGTTTTCAATTGGTTTTTTATATCAGGTTTTTTTTTCCAGGAGGATCCTCCTGGTAGAATTAGTGCGAGCGTTCTATGTCTGATCATCCTCCGAGGTCTGACCTCCGAGATCGGGCGCAGTGAACTGCGGAGCGTCTACCCTTGACAGTTGGGTGATTGTCGATTAAAATTCTACCATCGGCGGGGGTAGGGGTAGGCGTTAAGGTTAGGTTTAATTAGATTAGGATATGAGGTGTAATGATGAGAAAAACAAGTAAAGCGGTTATTAAGAAGTTAAACTTATCTCATTGTGAATACTGCGGTGCTATTGCGGAGTATTCCATTAATAGGCGGTTTCTTTGTTCTCTTCATTATAATGAAGAGATGCGATATATTAATCAAGGTCAAGGCGGTTATAGTGCAAAGTCAATCAAGACTAGTTGGGCGTTCTCTGGAGTAGTCAATAAAGAGTTAGGTCATAAATTTAAAAAGAATTTGCTTGAAAGCGAGATTAAATCCATTATTGCGAGGAATTATCTCGTAGAATTGTTAGATAATTTTTACTCCGGTAAAATCAATTTATTGATTAGTTATGATAATAACCATTGTTTAACAGTTGAGCTAGACGGGGTTTGTTTTATCTGTCTTGTTCAGATTGGTTATAATCCTGTTAATTTAAGGGATGATTTTATTACTGGTAGAATAGAGGTTTGTTATAAGCGGGTGCAAGGAAGGATAGTAGAATATTATAAATAGAGCTCATTACCAGATTATAAGACACCTCATTAATGAGGTGTCTTTTTATTTAACAGGTCATACCAGATTACAGCATACCAGATAATACCAGAACAAATTATTTATTCTAATTAGAATAGCCTGGGTTATAGGATAACCATTGGTTGCTGACCAAAACCACAACCTGAAAAGGTTGGTATACATCACCAAAATTATGGAATATAATAACAAATAGAGCAAATAAATAAACCAGGCGAGGAGGACTGGTTATTATATATAGGTATAATAACTGTACTGAAAAGGATAATTAATCTCACCAAATATATTTCAATATATGAAAGGATAAAGGAGATATAAAATGGATTTACTTGAATTAGTTAATCAAAGATTATCTCATTTGGACGCTAAAAGAAAAGAAGTAAAAGAAAATTCTGGTTATATGGTACAATATCTACCATGTGGTTGTGTTAGAGAACTAGCTCCAGATGAAGTTGATTTAGTTAATAGAGCAAAGAATAATCCTTATTTAGATGCTCTAGTATTACATTCTGCTCAATGTCCAAATCATTGCATATTCTAATACCACATTTAAATACATAAAGGAGATATATAATGAGAACAACATATGAAGCAAGGCATAATCATCCCAGGAATTTAAAACCTGGTAAATCAATTGCTAAAGCTCAAAAGAGATTAGAAGCTGAAGCAAGACAATCAACATATAATAAGCTTTCTTTACAAGGAAAGATTGCTACATTAATTCCAGGTGGTAGTTCAAAACAAGGAATAAGGTTATTAGCTCAAATGGTACAGGAGGATAAATTCTATAAATAAAACTATATAGTTTAGACAATTGAATAATAAATAGACTAGAGAAATCTAGTCTATTTTTATTTAAGAGACTAATTCAAAATCTAATAAGGATAAGGTGTATCATGTATAAGTTATTAGCTTCTGCAAATTGGGATGAAAATAAAGCGAAAGCAAATTATTGGGTTGGTATACTTAAACATAATAATGTATTTATTATGAATTGTATACATGGTAGTATTTCTGGTTTCTTAATGCTTGAATGGAATAAGAAAGAACATTTCTTTGAGCCTTGTGAATTAAGAGATATAGTTAAACGTCTTACTGGTATTATTATTCCTAAGAATAAAAAGATTAGAATTAGTCCTTGTTATCCTGTAGCAGTAAAGAAACGATATACTAAAGAATTAAGAGATAATAATATTGAAGTAGTTGGTGTTTGGAATACTCAAACCACCAATGGAATTTGGTGGCATACTAATAATAAAGAAACATGTAAATTAGTTGTTAAGAATTATCCAGATCAAACTGTAGAATTTGGTTTCTAATAAGAGGTTATCATGATTACATCTGATATACTAACTAAAATAGTAAGACCAGGTTTAATACCTGTTGGTTATATTATGAATATTGCTGGCAAGATAATTAAAGATCAACGTATTGAATTACTTGGTCATTACTTATCTTGTTCTGGTAAGGATTATGTATTAGACTACACTAAATTAAGTAAAGCTTTTGTAAAGGGTTATCCAATAGATGTTAGAATAACTGATTCTACTTTAGATAATGCCTATATTGTTAACTTTTGTGATAGGCATCTAGATCAAATACTAGGTAAGTTTTATCTTATCAACAAAGAAAATAATACATTTAGTATTAAAGATAGTTATAGATTTTATCCTTGGAATGGGAAGTATAATTCTTTTACTAATAGCACTAATGATGATTGGGCCTATATAACTATTACAATTAGGTTTGATTTTATCAATAATCTTTTAAATAAAATCTTATCTAAGATAACCCACAGAAGTTCTTTTTATGCTGATAGTTTTATTTCACTTACCGATACCGATGGTAATTGGAATAAGATAAATAAAATAAAAAAATCTAATAAACACTATAATGAGAATGGAACTTTATTAGGTTTACAATTATATCTTTCAGTTTCTAAATATTTAGAAGTAAATATTAGTGATAAACTATTCTATTTCTTAGGTAAACCCTTTAATGTAGTAACTGAAGAGTTTAGTTTCCCTGAAGAATTCTATAAGATTTGGAATAAAGCAACTAAAGGAGATAGTTATGGTAATAAAAGTGTTATGGGCAATGGTATACCTAATGATTATAGCCCTCTTTAGGGAGTGGAAATACTTATTAGGTCTAGTACTATTAGTACTAGTATTGTGGTTCATTTCTGTATTCGGTTTGATAGCTCTATCTGTAATAGGAGGATAATATAATTTGATAACTGCATATCTAAAAGGAAAGGTTATTAAAGATGTTCCGATAGGAATGTTATTTGAATTATTAAATACCATACCAAATAAAGATATTCCTAATCCTGCCGATAATCCTGTTTTAATTGTTATTACAAATAAAAATAGATTTATTCGTGCAGATTTATATTATCCATTATCGGGTATAAGAAAACAAAGTATACCTGAAGAGAATCTTAATATGATAATTAATTCTATAGGAGGATTATGATATTTCTAATTGTTATACCTATTGTGCTACTAGCACCAGTAATTATTTATGGTGCTATATCTATAAACTTTATCTATTCTTATTTTGGAGGATAAATGAAACCTGTATTATTTTGTATTACAGAATGTGAATTACAAAAGGACGATTCTATTCGTTCTGTAATAGATATGCTTACAGCATATGATTATGCTATAAACTTATCTAGCTTTTGGCTTAAGAAAAATTCTGCTTTTTATGTAGATGATATTCTTACTCTAGGAGCATTAGTTAAACCTGGTTTAAATTATAAAGGTTTTAGGACTACACCAGTTACATTTGCTAATCTAAATCCTGCTATACATCATGAGTTGGTTGAGAATAGTATGAATAATCTTATATCAGCCCAGGATATACTAACACCTGAAGAGTTCTATAAAGAATTTGAATTAATTCATCCATTTGAAGATGGAAATGGTAGAGTTGGTGCTATTCTTTATAATATTCTTAATAAGAGTATAGATGATCCAATCTTACCACCAGATATATTTAAGGAGGATAAATGAATAAACAAACAAATGATGAGGAAAAGTTTCTTGCGATATGGGCTTTACTAATCGGAACAGTAGTAGTATCTATTGGTATTGTTGCAATTCTAGCTTCATCAATACCAGGATGGTTAGCAGTAATATTATTGATACTTATATTTACTGCTATATTTGCTTTACTACTTAAATAAGGAGTAAATAATATGGAAATAATATATGATGAAGAAAGGAGAATGGTTATTATTGATGGAATAGTATATACTAGTACTTTTGCTATTCCTGATTTTATATATGTTCAATTAGGGGCTAGTAATTGGGTTGATATAGTATTGTTCTTTAATAAGGTATATAAAAATGAATAGAATGAGTAACTATAATAACTCTGGTAGTAGTGCAAGTGGTTGTTTGATTTGTTTAGTATGGTCTTTAATATGTATAGTTAGTACTTCTGTTGTAGTACTTATTATATATACTACTCTAAAACTATTTGGTTTAGTATAAAGGAGAATAAGAAATGTTCAAAGTAACTAATTATAAACTGGTGATTTAGATGATTTATTAAATATGCCTATACTATTAGCAGAAGAAGTATCTAATTCAGATGATCCTGCTAAAAGTACTACAGATGATAGTTATACCTGGATATTTTATAAATTATCTACTAATAGAGGTTCTGTTACTATTAGATGGTATGGTTCATCAAATGGTTATTATTCAGAAAGTGTTGATTGGTGTAAATTAGATTCTAAAGGTAACACGGGATATGACTACTAGAATTCTACCTTGTACTTGTATACATCCTTACCAAGATAAAGAATATGGTAAAGGAATGAGAGTGTTTAATAGATTATCTAAAGATAAGAAATATTCTGGTTATCGTTGTACTGTTTGTGGTAAAACACAAATACCAACAGATAAGGATGAAACTACAATGAAATAATACTAAACTATAGCAAGACATAATATATAATAAATAGCCAGATTAATCTGGCTATTTTTATTTAAGTAGACAACAAAATATTTATTCAATCAGAGTTCAAATAGGAGATAATATGGAGATAAAGATGCAGATTGGAAGTAAAGTATATAGCCTATGTTTTGGTAGAAAAACTGATTGGTTTGAAGAAGTGTATTTGGTTTCTTTAACTGAATTAGTTATTTCATCAGATAAAGAAGTAGTAGGTGGATTTCTTATATTTGGTTGGTTTCAAGATAAGGAGTATAAATAAAATGAAAGTAAGATGTATTGATAATAAAGATGCCGAACACTACCTGGAATTAAACAAGATATATGATATTGATGATACACCTGAGACTGATTACTATTTTGGTGTAAGTAAGGGTATTGGTAAAGGTAGTTATACAGAGTATTTCAGAAGTACTAGATTTGAAATAGTAGGTGATTATAAGACAACAATCAATTTTAAGTTTAGTACAGTCAATACTATTGTTATTAATGGTATTGAGTATATTAGTTGGTATGATATTCCTTTAGCTGTTAGGGGTACTATACCAACATATTTATACCAACCTGTTTATCAGTTTCTTACTGATAATCTTATGAGGAAAATAGAAGAAGCTGATAAAGAAGGCTACTATATTCAAACTATTCCTAATTGGAAAGGAGAATAAGTAAATGGCTAAATATGTTATCAAAAGAGAAGTAGTTTATGATTCAGATGATAAACCTTTCTTTAGTTGGTGTGCATATAGAAAGATATTTGGATGCTATGGTGCTATGACTTGCATATCTAAGTCTCTTTCAGTAACATCTTCTGAAGATTGTGAGAATAAACTAAGAGACTATTTGAATAAAAAACCTGATCCTGAAACTAGAGAGGTAGAAATATAATGGTATATGTTTGGTTTGCACTATCAATTGTAGCTTTTGTAATATTTCTATTTAATCCTGCTAATTCAGTAGTATTAGTAGTAGGATTACTATTATCAATTCTAAGTCATCTAGAAAGTATAGAAGAAAAAGTAGAGAAAAGGAATAAATAAAATGTTTAAAGTAATCTATATTGATGATGCTGGTGGTACAGTTGAAGAGGTGGTATTACATTACCACCATAATAAGAAAACACATTCTTTTATCTTTACCAAAACTGATTTAACTACTCTACATGTAAAGACAGTTATGGTAACTAAAATTACTAAGATTGAAGAGGATAAATGACATATAAATATATATTACTTGTCTTTGGTGAAATAGAGATAATTTCTAAAATAAAAGATGTAACCATAAACTGTCCTAATGAATATGGTGGTGTTGGAAATATTGAGTGTATTCCTGTTATGGAAGATATTTGGACTGGGGATATTCATATTTATATTGAAGGAAAGTTTAAAACTCAATTTTCTAATCTAACTAAAGTAGGTGTAATTGAAGAGTACTTGAATGAAGATTTAGCTTGGACAGAAGTATTTACATATACTGATTGGAAATTTAACTATAAAACTTGGTTTAATTTAGCCAAGAAATTAAAACAACTAATTGAAGAGGAGAAAAAGTAATGACTAATCCTAAGTTTGGTTCTGATCCAGAAGTATTTGCTTTCTATGACCAATGGGAAGAAAGATATGCTATGAGTCCTATTAGTTTAGAAGATGAATATAATCTAACTCCTATTTTTGATGATATTAAACATCCTGTTTATTATCAGAATAAAGATGGAGTTGTTATTATGGATGGTGTTGCATTTGAATTCAATTTAAAACGTCCATTCAGTACTAGTGCTGATATGTTTACAGCACTAAAGAAACTCCAGAAAGAGTTTAATGAATATCTATTATTGAAAGTAGGTTGGGAAACTATAGCCCAACCTTGTATCAATTTTGATGTAGATAAGTGGTGGAATAATAGTATTGATAGTAATGAAAGGTCATTACAAGGCTTTATATTCGGTTGTGATAGATCATATAATATCTATAGTGATAGACCAGCACCATTTATTAGTGCTAGAGAACATCCATTTAGATATGGTGCTGGTCATATTCATATTTCACATCCAATACTAACTGATAATCCATTACAATCTATAAGAGCAATGGATATGTTATTTGGTACTTATTATATGTCCAAAGCAGTTGATAAAAAAGGAGAGTTACTTAGGTCTAAGATATATGGTAAACCAGGTTCTTTTAGACCAAAAGGTTTTAGTTATAATGGAGAAGATGCTAGTGAACAATACTCAGATGGTAGTACTGGTATTGAATATCGTACACCATCTAATAACTGGCTAAACTTATCAGTTGAAGAGTTTAGTGTATTAGACCAACTAACTGATAAGTTATTATGCTTGCTATCTAGTAAAGATAAACTAGTAAAAGCTTTTAATGCTTTTCTAGAACCAGCTAATGAATCAATTCTAACTGCTAATTTTAAACTGGCAGAACAAGTTTATAATAATGTATTGGAGGTATAATGAATAATTATATAGTTGGTAATAAAGATAAGACTTTATTTTTGGGCTACAATGACGATCACGGAATATACTATACAACAGATAATATTGGTGGTGCATCATTCTTTACTGATATAATTGGTGCTAAAGGTTTAATAAAAGAAACAAAAGTAGATAATAAAGGAGAGGTATCTAGACTTATTGGTAATTATGAATATCAAAAAGAGAATTGGAGTTTAGATACAAATGCTGTAGCATATGCTAAGCAAATCATGGATGAGATTATAGTTAGAAAAGAACTTACAGATAATGCAGTAATCTATCAAGTAGAATTTATACTAAAGGAGATATAATGTCAAATAGAATAATTGGAAATAAAAATAATAATAAATATTTAGCAACCGATGATAATGACGATTGGTATATTGAAGATGATATTAATAAAGCTGAATTATTTGAAGAGGACGATGATCCTGTATACTATATAGAGAATCAGCGAGATGAGGTTTTAGATGAAATAAAAGTAAGGGAAAAACAGTTAAAAGAATTAAAAAAGAAATTAGACTTTTTAGATAATATAAAATGTTATGAAGTAAATATTATTCTTTTACTATGTTACCAGTAGCAACTGCTATAGTAATTACAATAGGAGTTGTATTATTTGGTAGTTATATTTTTTCAGTAGTGTTAGATTGGTTATTCTAAAGGAGTAATGAAATGAAAGACAGAATCTTTACTAGTTGTTTAAAGTTTCTTATATTAGGCATGGTTGCATTAATTATGACTAATCCGTTTTTTGATGATAAACATAAAAAATTAGTATGGGACAAGAGCGAAGAACTAAAGAAAGATTTAGATATGTTATATGAATCTCTAAAGGAGTTATAAAATGTATGAACCTAAATTAAGTCCAAGAGTTACAGAGGCATATGTAGAACGTGTTTATAGACGATGTATAATAGTTGGATTATACTATCTTATGTTTATAGTTACAGGACTCATAACTATGCCAAAAGAAGTTAAAACTAACTGCAAAAAGGATATAATGGAATTAATAGATCAACTAAATGAAATAAATAGATCAGTTATTGTAAAGGAGTAATATGGGTAACTTATCCAATTTTGTATCTCAATTTGGTATTGAATTGGAGATACAAGTACTAAATGAGAATGATGCTAGCAGAATAATTAGAAACAGTTTATCTGAATTTTCTATTACTCACGATGCTAGTATTCAATCGGATATATTTCTATGTAATGGTTTAAAACTATTACAGAAACCACCTAGTTATTTAGGTTATGAACCTTATACTGCTGGTGCTGAAATTATATCTATTCCACTAGAGTTTAATGAGAACTCTAGAGAGTTAATTAAAAGATTAACTTATATACTAGAAACAAAAGGAGAACCAGCTGAATCATATAGAGAAAGTCTACATATTCATATTGATTGTACTTATAATTTAGATATCCTGAAGAACTTTGTTCATTTAGGCAGATTTCTAGAAGATGTCTTATATTATATCGGTGGGCAAGGTTATACTCATAGAGGTATGGTAGTAAATGAATTCCTCTATTGTAGACCTATTACTGGTAATGGTCCAACAGTTATTGAAAATGGTAATGGTGGTATGCAGGTATTTACTTGTGATGATCTATTAAAAGCTACATCAGTAAATAGGTTCTTTAATAGGTTAGGTGGTGCATGTAATTCTAGTATTAGTCATATGCATCCTGCAAGGTATTTCTATTTGAATATGTATTCGTTATTAGCCCACCATACTCTAGAGTTTAGAGTATTTAATAAAACTCTAAATCCAGAATTTATTTGGGCTGAAGTACAATTCTGTAGAAGCTTTGTAAGATATGCAATAAAAAGAGCATTAGATGATGCAGTATTAGAGGGTTTACCTATTAATTCTATATTTAATGGTAGAAGTAAAAAGGATATAATAGGTACTTTATATGAATTCTCTGATGTGGCTAAGATAAAACCTGATATAGTAGATGTATTGACTAATATAATTAATCTAACACCAGAGATTACAGTACCTAATAGGTTATTAAGAACTCATACTAGTTTTCATCCTGAGTTTAATTATGATGATTACAAACCAACCAAGATATCACCTTATGATATTAATAGTGTAACTGTGGATGATATCCATAGTAGAAGAGGAGAAAGATCATAATGCAAAATGAATTCTTTTTTGAATTTTCTATTGGTTCTAATAGGATCATAAGAGTATATATTTGTGGTAAACCTTATGCTTGGGTAGGTAGTCAAAGAGGTAGGTTATATGGTATTATACCAGAAAGACGTTTAAAAGGTTTATATTTATATCTAAAGAAATACTTTGAAGAAAAGGAAAATAAATGATGTGTCAGCTAACATTAGTAAATACAAATGATCCAATACTTACCAGGATGTTATTATATTCCTTACTAGTCTCTAATTCTACACAGAATAGAGATGGTACTGGTTTCTATAATCCTACAACCGGTGTTTATTGGAAAACAGAAAAGGCTGCTGATCTAACTAAAATAGAGTTAGCAAAGAGTTTAACAGAAGAAGTATCTGAAACTCTAATTGGTCATGTTCGTGCCGCAGGTTTTACTAATTATATAAAAGTAATTAGTACTGATAAAGCACATCCATTTGTATCTAAGAACTTTGTCTTATTTCATAATGGTTCTCTTGAAAGAAAGAGTAAGTTATGGAATAAAGAAGATGAGGGTTTAATAGATTCAGAAATATTCTTGAATGAATTAGAGGAACAATATAAGAAAGAGAAAGATATAGTAATATTATTACAAAAGACAATGGAATTATTTAATGGTAAGTTTGCTTTTATTATTGAACATGCTAATCATATATATGTAGTTAGAGGTAAGACAGCAGAGTTACATACTTTAGATATAACTCATAATGGTGAAAAGATTGGTATGATTATTAATACTGGTGAAGTTAGTGGTGAAAGAGCAGTTATTGAAGCTGGTTGTTATATTAAACTAATAGGTAAGAGTGTTGGTTTCAGTTCTAAGTTTGAAGAGCTAGAAAAAGAAACCATATATGAATTCTTACCTGATAGATCATTAGTAAAGTTAGGTGAGTTAAAAGAAACAGATAGAGTAGTAGCACCAGTTATTAGAGGATATACACCTGCTGGTACTGGTACTATTGTAGATGTTTCTAGCAGGAATATCTTTACTTCTGATACTTCTAAGAGATTGTATGATTATATGGTTGAATTAGGTTTGAATATAGAAGAGCTTGATAAATTACTTTTTATATGTGTTGGCACTGGTATATTACAATTAGTACCAGCAGATTTAGATGATATCTGGTTTTATATGGAGGAGTTAAAGAAAAGAAAGAATGGTAGTGGTAATTCTAAAGTACTTTGGGATAGTATTAAAACTTGTACTGGTGAATTTAGAATGGATAACTATGCTAAGATAGATGTACAGTTTCCTTACTTCCTAGAACCAAATCTAAAAGCTATTCTAGTAAGAGCAAAGCAAGAATCTAAAGATAGAAAGGATGCAATGATTATATAATGACAATAGAAGAAACAGTTGTAACTAAATATCCTAAAATATCTCAACAACAAACTGAAGAGTTTGCTAGATTGATGGGTTCTGATTCTAATTATCCAGAATATCTGCATTGTTCTAATTGTGGTGTTAAGATTGATTATGGTAACTCTATAGTAATTGGTGATTATATTTTCTGTGGTGATATAAATCATTGTAGTTACCATAATAATTGTAGAAAAATATTAGAAGAAGGAGAATAATGTATATACTATATAATACTATAAGTGCTACAACTGCTAGTGATATAAGAACACAATTAGAAGAAAAGACTGGTAGACGTATCTATTTACGTACCACACCACATCCTATATATCCACCTATAATTAGATATGGTAATCATGAAGGTAGTTATAGGAATGATACTTTATATAATAGTCCTGAGTTTATTAGGATGTGTTGTGATAAATATGCAACAGAAATGTTTTTCATACAACATAATATATATAATACTCCAAACTTTAGTCAAGAACCACCAAACTCTGATATATTACCATTTCCTGTATTAATTAGAACTACATTAACTGGACATGGTGGTGTTGGTATGACAGTTGTTAATAACCTAGAAGAGTGGAATAAACATTGGATGTCGTATACTTATTGGTGGACACCATTTATAAATCTATCTTCTGAATATAGAGTATTAATATTCGATGGTGTACCATTCAAGATATTCAAGAAAGTAAGAGCAGATGGTTTAGAACCTGATCTATATCCTATTAGAAATATAGATAGGGGTTATCATTTTAGTGTTAGGGAATTAGATAAGTTTCCTAATATGATGGACTATATTCAGAACCATATAAGTACTCTGCTGACCACAGGCTTTTATGGATTAGATATAGGAAAGATTCAGGATAGTGAAGAATTCTTTGTATTAGAATTAAACTCAGCACCTGGAATGAATATAAATACCAGTGAGTTATTAGTAGATAGGTTAATAGAAAAACTAGAATTATAAAGGAGTTATAAATGAGCACAGATGTATATTCTTATATAGTAATTGGTGTACCATTACTAAACTATGTAAAAACAATAGAAAGAGTAGTCACACATGTTGAAACAACTTTATGGGATAAACAGATTATATATAATAAAGATGGTTCAGAAAGAACGGGTACTCATAAAGAAATATTTTATATTTATAAAGGAGAAGAGTATAGATATTTCAGTGAAATAACTGAAATTTATACTGAAAATAAGTATTATGAGAGAAAGGATGAGTTTATTGATACTTATCAATATGATTATGGATATATAAATAAATCTGATACAATTGGTCTTTTAATTTGTGATACTTCTATTAATGGGGGTAAAAAAGAAAGTATAACATTAGAAGAACTAAAAGAGAAATTTATACTGGCTAAAAAACTACTAGAAGATGTTGGTATTATTGAAGAACCAACTATCAGATTGGTAGAACATTGGAGTTACTAAATGTTTTATGGACAAGAAGAAATAATAAAGGAATTAAATATTATCAGAGAGGAAATAAGAAAAGGAAAGAATTATTCTATGTTATTTGTTGGTGCTAGTGGTTACGGTAAAACTACTTTAGCCCTTAGATTTATGAATAGTATTTCTAGTTTAAATAACTATGAATACTTACCGCCAATTGGATATGATTTTAATAACAATAGGAGATTTCATATATTTGATGAAATACATTTGATTGAACATATAGAAACTTTATATCCAATAATAGATTCTGGTAATAATACCAATATATTTATTACTAATGAATATGGTGATGTACCAGAACCATTATTGAATAGGTGTATACCATTTGTATTTATACCTTATACACCCCAAGAAATGAAAGCTATATTATCTGATAGACTTAGTCAATTTAGATTATCTGAAGAGATGATAAACTATCTTGGTATGTGTACAGATGGTGTACCTAGAAAGGCTAAGATATTATCTGATAGACTTAATTATATATTCAAGAATAGAAGTGTTCCTAGAAGTTTGAGGGAATTACAAAACCTATGTCAAGAGATATTAGGTATTAGTTCAAATGGTTTAGATAGGCTACAAAATATGTATATTGATTATCTAAGAATGATTGGTCGGGCAGGTATAGATAGTATATCTGCTAGTCTAAGAATTCCTAAGACTATTATACTTAGGGATATTGAACCTGGTTTAATCTATCGTAATATGATAGAAATTACTTCAAAAGGAAGAATGATAAAATGAAATTAGATAATAAGTTTCTTATGAGAGATAATGTAACAAACTCTATTAAAACAGGTATAGATAAATTTGATGCTTTATCTGTTATACCACAACTATTAGTACTTATAGTATTTGCTCTTATTTATATTGGAGATGCTATTATATCTTTAAAGGAGAAGGAATGAGTAATGTAACAGTTACAACTGAAAGTGTTGATCTAAGTATTACTTTACCAGTAATTAAATGTAGTAACTGTAAAGGAGAATTTACAGTTATCTATTATCATAGTAAAGAACCTTTTAGGGCTTTAGTAGGACTTTTAATTGGAAGACCTGATTATTGTCCTAGATGTGGAATTCAAATAGATCATTGGAGGAGTATAGAATAATGACCATACTAATAACAACAGCAACCGAATATAATTTTCCATTGCCATATCTAAATATAGGAGATATTCATTCTAGAAAGACTCCATTCTATTTCTTTTATGGTAGATACTGTCAAGTAGAAACTGCTAATAATCATGTTAGATTTATTGGTGTGTATCCAGGTAGTGCTGAAGAGTTACTGGATATTGTTAAAAATAGTGTGTATACTAATGTAATCCTTAATATAGATTCTAAGAAGATTATGTATGATTTAGATACGCACACACTAATAAATAATGCTGATTTCTCTTATTCACCCAAGAGTGTTTTAACTAGTGATAATGTTTTAATAGTAGATGGTGATGGTAATCTGTATAAACTGTATAGTACTAATAATCCAGCAATATGTGCATATGCTCACAATCTAGCTAATAGATTTGAGACATATAAGATAACTGAATTAGGTAAGTTTATCTTTCTGGAGATGATTGCTATGATTTATAAAATGGATTTAAATTCTCCAGAATATGTAGTAGATAAGTTTATACCAAAGACAGAACAAGTATATTACTTGCCTAAAAAGAACACATCTGCTTTAGATAAATTAGTTCTAAAATTAGATGGAAAACTAAAAGAGGAGGAAGATAAGAAATATAAGTTTACTAAACCAGAAGATTTAGTACAACACGGTACAATGTTATTATCTGATTTTATCTCATTTGATGACATACCTTCTTGGTCATCTACTGTTTATTTAGATGATGATCTTCTTATTTTACCAAAGAATACTATTGTTTACTTTGCTAATAAGAAGTTTTGGATTAAGTATAAAGAACCAAATCCGCCGTTAACTCTAATTCAATACAAAGATTTATTACGTTTAGATGCAAGTGTACAAGTAAATCTAATTAGAGATACAGTAGGACAATTTAACTTTGGCGAGGGTTTTTCTGAATATAGAGAAGGAGACTAGATATGTTCTTACATACTTGTGGTGGTGTAGTTTATTTGAAGGTTATAGATGCATTTGAATTACTGGTTGAAAATCCAGTAATTAGTGCTAGAAAACTAAGCTTTCCTGGTATGGTTATTATCAGGGAAAAAGAAGAAGGTTTTAAAGTAAGTTTTGTTTGTTCATCATGTGATGATAAAGTAATACCTGTAAAAGAAATAAGAGTTAGATGTGGTAATTGTGGGGAACTACTTGAATTACGTGATGGTTATAAACTTGCAAACCTATCTGGTATTTATTGTGATAAGTGTATAAAGAGATTACAAATGCAGGGTAATAGTAGTACACCATTTAGTATATTCAATTCAATCAAGAATTATCTAAAGGAGTAGATATGAGAGTAGGCATTGCTTATAATGCATTTTTTAGTTCGTTTGAACAATTCTTTCCAGGATTAGAATTAATAAATCCTAAAAAGAAACCAGAATATGATTTGATAATCTTTTCTGGTGGTGAGGATATTAATCCTTGTATATATGGACAATCTAATAAGAGTAGTTCTTATTCAGAAAATAGGGATAATATAGAGAAAAGTATACTCCATAATGCAATAGATTACGGTGTAAAGATGTTAGGTGTTTGTAGAGGACATCAACTAATTAATGCTGTATTAGGTGGTAGTTTAATTCAAGATTTGTATACTGTTGGTGCACCACATAAAGGTAATCATGGTTTTGATTTCAATAGACAAACCTGGATACCTGGTATAGTTAATAGTATGCACCATCAAGGTGTAATACAACCTGGTAGAGGTATGAATATAGTAGCTACTCATAAAGGTGTTATTGAAGCTACTGCTAGTAATAATATTATTAGTGTGCAATGGCATCCTGAATTTATGGGTGATATTGAATTCTTCAACTTTATTAAATCTTGGGTAGAAGAAAAGGATTATAAATCTAAACTAGATATAAATACCTCAACAGTAATTACATTAAATCAGTTTAGAATATATTCTAGCCAACGTATTAATACTGATAATGATTTTCCTCCGAGGTTATCAGATTTTGGTAACGATAATAATATATTATTTGATACTGAAACAGGAGAACTTGGAGTAAATCAACCTGATACAGATGGACCTGATACAGATGAACCTGTTATGAGGATGTTAGATAGTAGTGGTAATCCTATAGTATTTACTTATAGGATTATAAATACTACTAATAGTACAAGAGGAGGAATATAGTGGCAGGAATTATATTATTATTCTCTATCAGTCTGGTATGTTTTATAATGGTAATTACTAATACTGGTAAAGACAGTTTCTTTAGCTGGCTAACAGTAGCAGTAATTAGTACTGGATTTCTAGTAGTAGATATGCAAGTTAGAAATACTACAAAAGAAATAGAAGATGCAACAGAAAGTTTAGCTCATTATATTATGGGTGGTCTATTTGAAATCCATAAAATACTTAAACAAGGTCTTATTGAAGAGGAAGAACCAGAAAATGAACAAGATACTTTGGGTAAACTTTCATAAGACTATATACTATCTTGCTATTATTGGTTGTAGTAATAGCAAGATAGGTATTAGTAATAAATATTGTACACAAGATAAAGCTATTTATCTTGGTAAAATCAAACTATTATTATTCAAAAAAGGAAAATAAAATGTTTAAAGTAACTCTTGAAGGTGTAGATTATAAAGTAGCTTTTCATCATAATTCAAAACCTGATTTTATGGAAAAGCGAAAGTATACAGTTTGTAATATCTATATTGTAAAGTATCCTATTGAAGATGCTGCTGACCAAAAACCAACATATGAATTGATTTCAACTGGTTATGCTTATTGTAGTCTAAAAGATAATTTTAATTATGAACTAGGTAGAAAGATTTCTTTGGGTAGAGCATTACATAATAGGTTCTTAAAGAAAGAACGAGATTTATTTGTTAATACTTATCATAATAAACAGAAATATGATACTCAACGGAGTAAACTAGCTGAATATAGAAAATTAGTATAGTTGGTGATATTATGTTTGATACTAAGTTTATTGACAGCAATATAAATAGAATATGGATAACAAGTGATAATCACTTCTTCCATAAACGTATTGCTATGTATGCTAATCGTCCTGATAATCATAATGAGATTATGCTTAATAATTGGAATAGTATGATTGAAAAGGATGATATAGTACTGCACCTAGGTGATATAGCATTTGGTAAATTTGTTGGGATTGCAGAACTATTTAGTTGTTTGAATGGTATAATATATCTTATTCCAGGTAATCATGATAGAAAGAAAGAATTGAAGTTCTATAGTAACTTCATAAATATTATTTCTGAAACTGAAGTTTTACCTTATAAAAATTATATATTTAGTCATAGACCACAATATAATGTACCTGAGAATATAATAAATATACATGGGCACACTCATAAAAACTGTTGGACTGATAATCAACATATAAATGTATGTGTTGAGAATACCTTTTATAAACCAGTCAAGTTAGAAGTATTATTGTATGCTGAAGACCTGACTGGAATTCTACAAACTTATAATAAATAAAGGAACAGATTGATGTACGATTATTTCTTTTTAACTAGTAACGGTTATATTGATAGATTTGGTTGTAGAGAAGCTTTAATCTATGCATATGCCAATCGTTTTAATATGACTAATGATGATACTCATTTCTATTTTGGACATGTACTTGGTGCTACTGCTAAAATAGATAAAGTAAAAGAGGTTTATAAGAATTTATGTGATACTATTTGGAAAGGTAATATTGAGTATAAAATAGTACAACTCAAAGAATTAAAGAAGGATTGTAGCCAGGAAATTGATGAATATAAAAAAGAATACCCTAATACAGTAGTTATTAAGATAGATAGGAATGTTAATCCTAGAGATATATCTCTTATCTTATACTTATCTTGGTTTGGTTTAATACCAGATATTGATAGTAGTACTAGAAAGTATTATATTGCTAAGAAATATACTGATAAGATACCCAATACTTATAGTGATACTAATACTGTATTTAATAATCTAACTGGTGGTAATGGGCCAAATCTTTATATGAGTAGATTATATAACCAAAATTTTAATTTATACAATGAATTAGATAGTTTATACTTAGAACATACTGATGAGTTTGATTGGGATAATGCGGTAAATTCTACTGATATATTTGGTATACCTTCTACAACTGATGAATATTATGATGATGATGAAGATGATAATGATGAAGATGATGAAGATGATGATGATGAAGAGGAGAATAACTAATCCATGTACGATTACTTCCTGTTTGATACTGAACATAATAGTGAATATATAAATCATAGATTTGGTTGCAGAGAACGTTTAATCATAGCATATGCTAAAAGAAATACTACTAAAGTATTTTACTTTGGACATACTACTAATATTACTTTATCATATGAAGAAGTTATTAAAGATGTTTGGGGTGATAGAGTACCTTATGAAATAGTATTAATAAAAGATATTAAAGATTGTCCTAATCGCAGTTTTAATTACAATGAGAATTACAAATCTAGTTATGGTAATCTTTCTTTAGTTAGAATTGGTGGCAATATTCATCCACCAGATATTTCATTAATACTTTACTTAACTGGTCTTGGTAAAACTTTCGGTACTAGTCTTAATATTAGAGATTATTTCTTTACTAAGAAATATTCAGATTTAATACCTGATTTTTATACTGAAATTGATAATCCAAGTTATAATTATAATAGAAGTGGTAATGGGCCTGAAAGTTATATGTGTGATATAGGCAGATATACTCCTGTATTAAGAAAAAGAATGGCTGATATAGCTAATGAACATACTAGTGAGTGGCCTGTACCACCATCTATATTATTAACTCATACTTATCTTAGGCATTTCTTAAGATATCCTAGAAGTAATATTATCGTTAGAAATAATACTACTAATAGAGCAGAAGTTTGGGTACCAACTAATAGAGGTTCTGTAAGTTATCATGAAGTTAGAGAATATCGAGGAAGTTTTTATATATTTCGTAATCTATTTAGAGGATATGTATAAATGACTATTATATATGTTATTACTGATGGTGGTTATGTAAATTGTGGTGTAGTTGCAGTAACAACTAATAAGGCAATTGCTGAAGAGTTTATTAAAGTAGTACAGGATAAAAATCTAATGCCTGAAATAAATGGTTTACCTGAAGAATATGATTTAGCAGATATATCAGGATATCTTCCTGCTATCAAAGAAGGTTATTATCAATGGCACGTCAAGTTCTATCATAATAATGAATTCTATATTAGTAAAGCAGAGAAAATTAGTTTACATCCTAATAAGTTTGCAACATTAGATGCCTACGACTACGGTTTAGTTTGGGCTAAGACTTCTGAAGAAGCACTAGCATTAGTAAAAGAATATTCTAAATATATAGAAAAGGAAGTATAAATGAAAACAACAACAGCACTTACTATTATATGTGTAACAGCATGGATTATTACAGGAATTTTAGTAGAAGAAGCTTTTCATTATACCAGTGACCCTGGTTGTTTAATAGCATTACTTATTCCTACATTTATAACTGTACCATGTATTGTTTTTATGTCGGAGGATAAATGACAAAGAAACCATATTATTTTAAAGTAGAAAATCTAAAAGGACAGGATGATAATTATATAGGTTATTTTATGGTATTAGCTCCTGATACTGATAGAGCTATTGTTGAACTAAAAAATAATCTAAAACTAATTCAACACACAGGAGTATTAACAGGTGGTGTACTTTATATAGATCAAATAGATACAGTTGATCTTCAAAGAAACAATAATGGTGAGGTTTTCGAATTGTTCTATGATTGTTATAATTAATAATTAAATAAGTAATATAAATAGACTTCTCAGAAAATAGAGAAGTCTATTTTTTTGCCAATTTTCAAAACCTAGTAAACTCTAGGTTTAAATAATATCCACAACCAGATCAATAAACATAAATTTTCTATTCATAACATCTACTGGAAAAGACACAAACTTGTACTCAAACACTTCTTTAATCTCATCTGTTATATTATAATAATAATTATTAATAAAAGTTTCAGCTAATTCAATACTTTCTAAATAGTAAAAGAATTTAATAAACCAATCTACAAACTCTATTGTATTCATATTACTATCTGGCTGACCTAATGGCGTATACTTAATAGTAATAGTTTTAAATAGGGGGTCAAGAAAGAATCTAATATCACAATATAATCTAGTAATATCTTCTAGTACTACTATATCTAATTCTTTCATAGTTATAATCATATCATCATTAATGTACCCCTCTTCATGAAACTTGTACAAGTACTTTACAATTAGTATAGCCTTACCAGTTCTATCCTCCTGCTGACCTAAAGTACACAACTGAAGAGCATCATTAACATATCGGTCAAATTGAGTTTCTACCTTATTTTCCATTTATTATTCCTTTTCTTCAGTCATACTAATTAGTTTTTCTAATAATTCTACAAAATCTGCTTGTTTCAAGATTACAACAGTTTCCCCGTGTAGAAGATGAAATTCCTCCTTGGACTGTTGTAGCATGTTCTTTAGGGTTTTATTTGCCACTGCTATTTTCTTTTTATCTAACAATGTATGACTAAGCCTCCTGCAATGTAGTTATGCATCTCTTCTACATCCATAGTATAAAGATTTTCTGTATAGCCTAACTTACTAATAGATATAAGACGTAAATTTACACCAACCGCATTTTCATTAAGACGATAACTATCCTTACTCTTATGAGTATCTTTCTTGATAAACTTACCATCTATACCATGTTCGTTATAATCTAAGTGTCCTGTATTAGTAATCAGGGAGTGGTGTGAATGGGAGATTATTTGTAAATTACTTTTTCTATTATCTATATGAATACCATTCAAGTGATGTACATCATATCCTTTAGGGATTTCTTTATAGTGTCCTGCTACAAATCTATGTTCGGGTATATATTTCTTACCAGATAGGGCTACATATGCTTGTTGATATGAACCCATTTTTCTATTCAAACCAATTAATCTATCTTTAATTTGTAAGTCAGTTACCTTTAGCCAGCCTTTCTTAGTATAGATTTGCTGGTCTACATCACAAATCAAATCTCCTCTAGAGGTTTTAATTTGGATTAGTTCAACATACTTCTCTAAATCCATAACTTGATAAGCCATTCTGATATTCTTTGCAGTACCAATAGTAACATTACCCCATTTATCCATACAATATATATCTATTTCTTTTCCGACCAATTCTCCAATTGGTTTTAATCCTTCTACTGTTTGTATTTTAGTATAATCCTCAATCATTTATTACTCCTTTTTTACTGCCTAAATATTCATCTGAAGAGGCGATTTAATTTCACCAAAAATATTCCGGTTATTATTTAATGGTTTGGTGCATCCCGTAACCATCCAAACACAAAAACTAGACACACTGCCATAATAAGATATGCTACAAATGGGCACATTATAACTCCTTTATAAAAGTCTTATTAGTATTAATATCTCTAAATACAGAGAATTCAGTTACATACTCACACTTTTCAGTATACCTACTTATTGTTATTTTACATCCAGGATTTAAACACCAATAGTAGTGTTTTGTTACATATTCTAGAATTTCCTCTGTAGTATTAGCTATTAGATTTGATTCCTTAAAATAACGATTATTATCAACGATATCAAAACCATAGTGTTCGATCATAATAAAATCCTTTCTAAGTCAAGTATAGAATTTACTCTAGTACAATTATCTGGTTCTATATACAATCTGTTCCAGTACGAATTCACAAGAAATATCTCACAAAAACTCTTACAATCCTCTACAATATGTTGTCTATCTTCTACTAGATAATCTATATTATACTGTCTGATAATAGTTGATTTCTTTTCGGGGAAATAAACATTATCGTATTGTGGTACTTTACTGTTCTTCAGCCACATCCTAGTAGTAAACCATACTGGTTCTGGTCTAATAGTAATATAATAAATATCCCAGCCAGCTTTATTAAACTTCCAAAGTAAATCTTTATACTCATTACTAATTAATGCTTTATAATATAATATAGGGTCTTCCAAGGTATTCTTTTTCAGTATCTTGTTCATTTTCTGGTCAAATACATTCTCAAAGAAATCCTCTATACTTCTTGTAGTATTATAACCAATCTCTTTACAATATTCATAACAATATTGTGTCCAAGGATATAAACAACCGTCAAGGTCAAAAGCGATACTAGGCATTATCTATCTCTTTCTTTGCAGTTTCATAATAATCTTTATCAATCTCAAAACCAACGAAATTTCTATTAAGATTCTTACAAGCCACACCAGTAACACCACTACCCATGAATGGGTCTAGGATTGTATCTCCTTCATTGGTATAAATTCTTACCAACCTTTCAATCAAAGATAGTGGTTTCATCCAAGGATGGGTTGTATTATCTACAACCATATCTGTATAGACACCAATCATTTGACTCCAATGAAGTTGGTTGAAAGTATGTTTTTCCCAACCCCAAAACACACATGCAATCTCTACAAACCTGCCTAGTTTTCTTGTGTAATTCTTTGTTGATGGGGTCTTTATCCAAAATATACGTTCATCAGGGCTAGTCCACTGGTTCTCTGGCTTGCAGAAAGCAATGATAGTTCCTCTAGGACATAAATCTCTGCATATAGGATACCAGTACTCAAAGTCCCAATCATATTCAGGGTCTGTAATGATATGAGTAATTGGTGGTAACGCCACACTTGTATTTAGAAAATCATCATTATATAGATTATACATTCTCTTCCTTTTTATTTTCTACTAAAGCTTTCCACTCTTCATTTTTATCTAAATATTCACCAAACCATACATTTAAAAACTGGTATAAAGAAAATAATTCCTTTTTTGACAGACCAAAAACTACACCACTTGTATTGGTATCATCAGCCCTTCCTTCTTTAAAATCTTCAATACTATCCATACACCACTGGCTCATCATTAGATGTACATCTGGTACTTCTATCATTTCCATTATAAATACTTTGTGTGGGTTAACAACTACGGTATCCTTCATCTTCTATCTCCTTTTTAACTTCTCCTGTTATTTTCTTAGACAATGCTCTATATGCTGGATGGTAAGATTTTATTGCTTTTAGTTCTAACATATCTACTACCTTATGTGCATTACAGCCTAGTGCTAGGATAAAGTCAGGTTTAATATTATTCACCTTTGACATTACGTAGTCTGGATTGAGTGCAAATATGCTGTCTGCAACGTCCCCAATCAACGGAGACGCATTAATTATCTCTACAGTACAATTATCAGGTAGAAACTCTTTTAAACGTCTACCGGTCTGACTGGAGGCAAAACCACTATGTGAGTAGGAAGGCACATAATCTTCTGCAACACCATAAGCATTTTGTAAAATTACTAGTAGTTTTTTCATAATTCTAAAATACATTTCTTGTTAGAAAACCCAATTCTTCGGCTTTCTTATTATAAGCTAAAGCGGCTTCTTCAGCAGTATCAAATAGACCTATATGTAAAAACTTTTTATCAGGAGAAATAAAGGCTCTGTATTTATTAAGTACTTTCATAAAATATACTCCATAGAATCCACTTTTGGAATGACTTTTAACAGTTCTGTTTCTACTATTTTCCTTGTTAGTAACTATTCTTAGATTCTCCCTTCTATTATCCAGCCTATCACCGTTTATATGGTCTGCTTGTACTTTAGAATTGGTCAAAAAAAGTATAAGCCTGTGCATTTGTATATGATATGGGTTTCTTGTATTCTTTCTCCAAACAGTTGTTTCAGCATATCCGTTACCATTTTTATGCCAACTATGTTTAGACAATTCTTCGTAGTCTTCATCAGAAACTTTTATAACATCTCCAATTTTTGTTAATATTTGTTTCATAATTACTTCCTATAATTGAAATATAAATTTACTTTCTTTCTTAATTAATTCTTTAAAATCAGATATGCTATACTCTTTCATAAAGTCTCCAACATCATAGTGTTCAGGAAAACCCTCAAAATTATAAACTTTTGTACGATAAATTCCTAAAGCTTTTGCAACCTTTATTGCACCCTGCCTTCCAGCGAGGTCTTGGTCGTAACAAACTGTTATGTGTTTACAGTACATGAATTTGTTAATCCAATCATCGCTCCAATATCCTGCACCTCCGTCTTGGCTCATGGCTGGAAATCCGGCCTGCATCAAACTAATACAGGAGGTTGTACCTTCGGTTATAACAATATTGTCAACTAATCTTAGTATATCTGAATTGAATAAGTAATTCTTACCTGTAGAATAATATTTCCTAATCATCTTACTAGGATTATCCCTTCTAAGTTGTACTTGTCTGAAGAGGCCATCTTCGTGTATGGGCAAAGTCCAGAACCCAAACCCATCGTGTGTATCCATATAACCTAATCTAAACCTTGCAATAGTCTCATCAGTAAAGCCTCTACTCTTCCAATAAGATTCATCAGTAAGTAAACCATGCTGATAAAACACATCTATAATAGCAGGATAAGTAATAATCTCTTGTGTGTTTCTAATTTCATAAATGAACGTGTCTTCGTAATCATCTTGAGTGGATAAATAACTCTTTGCCTCATTATGATTAAATCCTTTGATTTTAGTTAGCCAAATGTATACATTACCTGAAACTCCTTTAGAATTCCAGTAGAAAATCTGCTTTTCGCAGTCAACAACTAGAGAGGAATTTTCACTTCCTCTTTTCCATCTACCATGACCTTCTAGTGTTTGGTCTTGTTCAATTACTCTCTCTAGTAAAGTAGACATAGTTATTCCTTAATTATTATCCCATCCATTATCCTCTAAACATTTATTATATTCAACTTCTAATTCTTCTATTCTACTTTCTAATTTATATATCTCACTATCTTTATCATCATTATTATTTTCTAATTTTTCAACCTCATCTTCTAATTCTTCTATTGTTTCAATAAGATAATCAACTAAGTTTAATACTGTTCTTACTGAGTCTTCCATAGGACAGGTTGCATTTGGGTAATGTTCAAAATCAATATCACAACTAGTAGAAAGAAGTTTCTCTAATGTATCTAAAGCATTTTTATCCCAAACTTTCAGTTTCATAATTACTCCTTAATGACAACAATCAGGACAATCACTCCAATCCTCATACCCGTGAGGGCAAGCACCAGTATCAATATCATTTGTATGTTTAACTTCATACTCTAATGAATCTACTTTAGTTCTAAAAGCTTCTATTTTCTCTTCGGTTGATTTTTTTAAATCTTTTACTTCCTCTAACATTACAGCGATATTATACTCCAAATCAGCTACATAGTCAATCACTGTTCTTACATCTTCATAAGTAATATCTGTTTCACCATCCTCATCATCTACAAAAAGTTTACAATTATCATAAGCCTTTTGAATTTTATCGTGTTCTTTCATTAAATCTTTATATTGGTTCATCTGTTTGCATCCTTTCCTTTTGTAATCTTTCCTGTTTAATTTTTTCAGCTTTCTTTTTCTTCTGTTCCTCTAGAACAAAGATAGACTTACCAGAAATTCTCATGCCATCTTTGCGTCTATTTAACTTCCCGTCTCTTCTATTACATTTGCTAATATCCAATTGTATTCTACTCTCCTTAGTCCTCTTTTCTAGGCTTGTTCTCTTTGGGGGAATAGTATTTTCTACTATACTGTGTCTGGTCAATCCTAACATTTGTCAGCGACACAGAAGAACTCCTACAATAAGGACAGCTAGCCGAACTACTTGCTGTTTGAAAACTTGCACTACACTTGTTACATCTAAACTCATAAATATCTGCCATCTTTTCTCCTTAAAATATACCGAATGATTTTAATACTGCCCAAGTTATTACACTAGTAACTGCTATAAGTAGAAATAATAAAAAGAGAGTTACTATTATTATTTCTATACTACTCCATATTGATTTTAAAAACTCCTTCATATATTTCTCCTTTCTTTAGAGGGGCTGGCGAGGTTTGAACTCGCATTTTCATCCAATTACGGTAATCGAGCTTAGAAGGTTCGTCCGTTACAGCCCCGTTTGGGGTGGATTTAAATCCACCCCTTCTCTTTTAATTCTAAAGTGACATCAACTAATTTATTATCCACTACTATATAGTACTTCTTACATAACCAACATGCAAGATAACGTACATTGTTAATTATTTGTACATCTAGA
>Ga0315274_10000452_pt1 | contig 64496 bp, 46 predicted proteins | sample YL17G02_20_MG_FD_203700 | JGI IMG/M metagenome (GOLD analysis project Ga0315274, IMG submission 203700) | Sediment microbial communities from Yellowstone Lake, YNP, Wyoming, USA - YL17G02_20 | ecosystem: Environmental > Aquatic > Freshwater > Lake > Sediment | place: USA: Wyoming | collected...
CCGCGGACCCGTGGAAGACATACAGGGTCGGAGCAACAACCAATGACCTCGCAACGATCACGAATACCATGGGCGTATGGCTCTGGATAACGGCCAACGGCGGGGACCAGGCACTCACGCTGAACGCCTATGCGGCACCGTCCGCTACACCGGTGACAATCAATCTGCGCACAGGCTGGAACATGGTCGGATATCCGACCATGACGAGCAGAGCAGAATCTGCCACGCTGCCGGCACAGGCGGACTTCGTCGCAACCTGGCAGGCTGCAACGCCGTACATAACACAGCATGCAAAAGGAGCAAGCATGATGTCCCACGGAAACGCATACTGGGTGCATGTGACGGCAGACTGCACATGGTCCGTAAACCCGTGACAATGAATAATGCCGGCGTTCGTATGAACGCCGGCCCATTTGATTTCGTTCTTTAATGTCACGAAAAAACATTATTGTTAATTAACCCTGAACAGCAGGTTATAAATACTATGAAAATAGTAATTCACATACATTTAAATATTCCGCACTCATTGATTACCCAGATGATTTCAAAAGGAGAATGAACCATGAAATCTAAAGTTTTGAAGAACGTGGTAGTGGTGGTCTTGGCAGTCCTGATGGCCCTGCCAGTCGGAATGGCTGTGGGCGGCAATGAACCGGTAACTGATGCAGGAATCAGCGATTCACCCAGGTTTGCTTTCGGGGAAAAGGCCGTTGCAAGCCTAGGCAACTCGAATTATGAGGTCTGGGTCGAGGGTCCGCAGCATGGCGCAAAGCTGATGTTCGCGACGAGCTCCGGCGGCAAATGGACCGAGCCAAAGGCCATTACCGGTTCGGAATTCAATCCGATGAACGTTCAGATGGTAGCCGGAATCCGGACATTGTATGTTGTATGGCAGGACGACCTGTCCAAGCTCCTGCGAACAGGATACATGACAATTGATGCGGGCGGCGAGTGCTCTGAACCGACAGTATTCCAGGGCGAGAAACCGTCGTTGGCCGCATGCGGCCAGACTGTTGCATTTTCATATATCTGTTTTGGATCCGCGAATGTCCAAGTATGCCATGATTCAGGCGTCGATTTTACATCTTACGCGATATTTGAAGGCTTATTCTGCCAGGACAGTCAGCTATCGTTCAATCATGGCAAACTCGAGGCCGTTGCCAGCGCAGGCATCAGGGACCGGGAAACCGGCCAACTCTCCTCAAGGGGACTTTACCATACTTCCTTTGGTGACCAATCATGGTCTATACCGGGCATGATCGCGGAAGCAGGCCCGGTCAACGACCTTTCATTTACAGACGGCACTCTGACCTGGACTGAGACATCGGATTTTACAAGGAATTCATATGAAATGACAGAATATGGTCAGGGAATTTTCACCGGCAAGGTTCTTGTTACTTCCGAGAACCTCCAGAAAACGCCCGCGGGAACGCAGCCTGCGGCCAGACTTCCCCCCAAGAAATGGACTTACATATGCTATCTGGATGCCGATAACAGCCTTAACAGCTGCGGTCTGGAGGACCTTAATGAAATGGAAATGATTGGTTCTGACGCAAACCTCAACATCATAGCCCTTTTCGACGGGAGCTCCAGCGGAGATTCGAAAGCCTATTATATCGAGCAGGATGCCAACACAGGTTCAGTCACCTCGCCCCAGATACCATTGATAAACATCAACTCCTCCTGGGGCATGGAGCTTAACATGGGCGCCCCCCAAACCTCAATTGATTTTGTCAATTATGTTTATGAGAACTATCCCGCGAACCATTACATGTGGGACATGTGGAACCACGGCGGAAGCTGGCTGTATGGCATGTGCTCCGACGACACAAACGGCGATGATTATACAATGCTCGAAGTCCGAACGATATACGAAACTCTGAGGACCGACAACAATAAACTTAAACTATTCGATGTTGCGGGATACGATGAATGCCTGATGTCGGATGTGGAGGTCGACTATGATGAAATTCCTTTCATCGACTACATCTGCAACTCTGAGGACAGCATCCCCGGGGACGGCTGGGAGTACCACATGGTGCTCGGCCCGTTGGCGGCGAATCCTGACATGGGCGGCGAACAAGCGGCCTGGCTGGTATTCGATGCCTACGTCGATTACTATGGGACGAACAGTGGCCCCACAATGTCAATAATCAACTCCACAATGTTCTTCCTCGAATTAATCCCAGCGATTAACAATCTCGCCCAGAAGGGCATTCATAACATCACGGCAAACAGAGCTGTGCTGCAATCGGCAGCCAACGGTGCGACATCCTGGCAGGGTTATACTTGGAATAAAGACCTAGTAAATTTCTGCGAAAGGGCCGTTGCGGCGCTCCCAAACAATGAGATAAAGACAGCCGCGCAGGCAGTGATAACGGCAGGGGAATCCAATCCGCCCGGGGCACAGTACGGAGGCCCCTCATGGCAGCATGATCGGGCCATCCTCATCCACAGCCAGAATTCCGGAGAGGAGGGCATCACGATATATGTGGCCAGCCCGCCTTATAACGCGCTGTACAATACCCTGACATTCATCGAGAATAAGTGGGACGAGTTCTACAAGGTTCTTTGGGGCAGCGACGCCAGCGACCCGAACATCGAACCCGCCGTTGTCATAACAAGCCCCGCGAATGGCGGTTACGTGACCATCGACGCATATGTGGCCATCACCGGTACGGCAAGCGATTCGGACGGCTCTGTCCAAGGTGTGGAGGTCGCAATGGACACCGAGCACTGGGAACCGGCCACAGGCACGACCACGTGGTCGTTCGGCTGGGACACGACAGGCTGGGCATTCGGCCCGCACTGGATTCAGGCGCGTTCGTATGACGGCCAGGATTACAGCGCCCCTTACCAGATACAGGTCGAGATGGTCGATGTTCCCTCCGAGGGAACAATTGTGCTCGACTCCGAGCTGTACCCGCAAGAGGCCACAGTCTCCATGGAAGTGGTGGACAGAGACCTGAACACAGATCCCCTGTCCGCACAAACCGCTAACGTGAATCTTAAGAGCGCGGCCGAGCCAGCCGGCGAAACAATTGTTCTAACGGAGACAGGCCCAAACACCTGCATATTCCAAGGGACCGGAATTATATCTGGCACAAACTCGGCCGGCATTGTCTGGGTGAATGCGATGGACACAATCACAGCCACCTACAACGATGCGGATGACGGCACGGGCAGCCCGGCTGTCGTGACGGACACTGCCGCGGTGGACGGGCTCGCGCCGGCTGCACCGAGCGGCCTGACAGTGCAGCACTGGGGCCTTGTTACCGGCAACGAAATCAGGTTCATGAGGGGTATAGCCAGCGAGGCCAATGTTAACGGACTCACTGCCTACCTTGCCGGAACCAGCCAATCCACAACGGCGGCCAATGCTGGCAATCTCGGGAACAATGCCAACCTGTATGCGGGCATCAGGGCTTGGGTGCGCCACGCTGGCGGAACGGAGACAGAGTTGACCACAGGTGCGGCCGTGGCTGTTGTCTATGGCAATGGCACAGGCGCATACTCATCCACTTGGACCCCGCCCTTCACAATCCTGCAACCCACAGATTCGGTCGTTGTCAGGTTCTATATCAACACTGCCACACCGCCGACAACGGTCCGGGCCACATTCACGACCGAGCAGCTTGGGGCCACCCAGCTTGACGCAAACCTGTGGAACATAACATATTTCCTCAGGAAAGCCGGCATAGCCCCGGGCGGCTCGTCCCTGCTCTGGGGCACGACAACATACAACACGAGGATTTCCGGGTTCTCCTGGAAATCGGCTGCGAACTACCAGGACCACAACACACTGAACTGGACACACAACGGTGCGGACGTTGACCATTATGTGATATACCGCTCGGAGATGAGTTCCGGGCCCTGGGATGAAACCCATATCATCGACTCAGTCCCGGTCGGAACCAACACCTACACAGACTTCAACAAGGGCCTGGGCGACTCCACCATCTGGTGGTATGTCGTGCGCGCCGAGGACGGGATAGGCAACCGCGAGTCAAACGCCAACTCGGTGCCTGAACCCGGGGCCGCGCCGCCGTATGCCATAAACCTTGCCGGTAAAAGCGCCAACACCTGGGTCTTCGTATCCTTCCCGAGCAACATCACCGGGAACATCCATACGATACTGGACGACACCGCAGCCGGCGACGGGGCTACGACCTGGACAGTCGCCAAATGGTTCAATATACAGACACCCGCGGACCCGTGGAAGACATACAGGGTCGGAGCAACAACCAATGACCTCGCAACGATCACGAATACCATGGGCGTATGGCTCTGGATAACGGCCAACGGCGGGGACCAGGCACTCACGCTGAACGCTTATGCAGCGCCGTCCACCACACCGGTGACAATCAATCTACGCACAGGCTGGAACATGGTCGGGTATCCGACCATGACGAGCAGGGCAGAATCCGCCACGCTGCCTGCAGCGGCAGACTTCGTCGCAACCTGGCAGGCTGCAACGCCGTACATAACGCAACATGCCAAAGGCGCGGCCTTGATGGTCGCGGGCAATGCTTACTGGGTGCATGTGACTGCGGACTGCGTGTGGACTGTCCAGCCGTAAAACGTAAAAGAATTGGAGGCCTTCGGGCCTCCACCCTTTCTGATTAACCATGAGTCCCGAATGTATACAATTTAAATACATCCAAAGGTATGTTATATGTATAAGAGGTTAGAAAATGATTCGGATTATGAATTTGCGCAGTTTGCATGAATTTAAATTGCGCTATGATTTCGTGCGCATTTTGCGCGTCCTTCAGAGGAGCGGTTGAAAAATGAAAACTAAAAACAGTAATTGTGTGGGTTTGACATTGTTGATTGTTGGTGTATTATTGATGGCAATACCCATTCCTTTGTCCGGGACCCCTGTTCAGTCCAATGAGGCTGAAGCGTCCGTGTTATTTGGTCAGCCAGCATTAATCGGCAGTCCTGAAGAGGCGTTCGATGCCGTGGTCGGCGACATCGGTCATGGAAACGTTGACGGATTGGGCATCTTTGTATCCCGGGAAATATTGCCAGAAGGCACCGTCATCACAAACTATAAGGGTCCGTTTTATGCGCTACAACAAGCCCAATGGTTTGTTATGATTGACGATCATCCGGGGGCTAACTGGGAGCATCCCTGCCGCTACGTATTCGTTGACCCTGAAACGGGAGAATCTCAAATTATCGAAGCGACAAGCCCGCCGAATATACTGAAGGATATGATCAGATTTCAGGGACCTGATCCATTCGGGGGTGAAAACAGGAAAAGCAGTTTCCCGAGCCAGGATGGCAGACAATCCCGTTCGCCCGAACATTTGTGGGCCGTCATTCTCTCCGGAGGTTATGATTCCGGTAACAATCATGTTCGTTACTGGAATGATTGTTCGGAGATATACAAGACCCTGGTAAACGTTTACGGTTATTTGGATTCACAGATTATTGTGGCAATTTCCGACGGTCTCAATCCAGCGGTGGACCAGTCGAATGGCCAGAACTCCGACCCGGACCTTGATGGCGACGGTGACGACGACATCATGTATCCCTGTCTGTATGCCAATGTTGAATCCATCTTCGCCAATCTTACTGCAACGCTGACCTCGACGGACAGCTTATTTATCTTCACAACGGATCATGGTAGCGGGCAGTATGGCGTCCCGGGACAACCGGTCTGCATGAACCTCTGGAATGCAGGAGAGTTATGGGATTATCAACTCGCCAGTATGCTCGAACCCATAAACTGTCGAGGAATGATCATAACGATGGAACCTTGTTTTTCCGGAGGTTTTGTCAATGATATCATAGGCATGAGTTCGACAGTGCCGCGTGTTATTTCCACGGGTGCAAATGATATGGAGTATTCCTGGGCCATGGCCCCCGACTATATTTACGATACATATGTCTTCCACTGGACTGCTGCTGTAAGGTGGATGGATGCGTACGGCGTGCCGGTCGATGCCGACACCAACAGTGACACAAAAATAACCATGGATGAAGCTTACAACTACGCACTTTCCATGGACACCGATGACGAACACCCCCAGTATGGTGAATGGCCGGTTGGTTTCGGCTCGAATGTTACTCTGGCCGGCCCTGGACATACAAAGGGTGAGGTATACCTGGATCGCACTGGTTACAACTGCAGTGATACGGTAAGTATCGTTGTCGAGGATCTCGATCTCGAAGACACCGGGACTGTTCAAGTCTATATCGAAAGCAATACGGAGACCACCCCTGAAACAGTGACCCTGACCGAGACGGATACGGCCCATTTCGAGGGTTCGATTGCAACAGCCACCGGGACGCCCTCATCGGACGGCGTTCTTCAGGTCAATGTTGTGGACTTGATAACTGTCACCTACAATGATGCAGACGATGGTTCCGGCTCTCCGGCATGGCCCACAGATACAGCAACAGTGGACGGAATCGAGCCGGCCGCGCCGACTGGCCTGACAGTCGAGCACTGGGGCCTTGTTACGGGCAACGAAGTCAGGTTCATGAGGGGTATTGCCAGCGAGGCCAATGTTAACGGACTCACAGCCTACCTTGCCGGAACCACCCAATCCACAACCGCGGCCAATGCTGGCAATCTCGGGAACAATGCCAACCTGTATGCGGGCATCAGGGCTTGGGTGCGCCACGCTGGCGGAACGGAGACAGAGTTGACCACAGGTGCGGCCGTGGCTGTTGTCTATGGCTATGGCACAGGCGCATACTCATCCACATGGACCCCGCCCTTCACAGTGCTGGTTCCAGCTGATTCGGTAGTTGTCAGGTTCTATGTCAACACTGCCACCCCGCCGACCACGGTCCGGGCCACATTCACGACCGAGCAGCTTGGAGCCACCCAGCTTGACGCAAACCTGTGGAACATAACATATTTCCTCAGGAAGGCCGGCATAGCCCCGGGCGGCTCGTCCCTGCTCTGGGGCACGGCCGCATATAACACTAGGATATCCGGCTTCTCCTGGAAATCCTCGGACAACTACCAGGACCACAACACGCTCAACTGGACACACACGGGCGCGGACGTTGACCATTATGTGATATACCGCTCGGTTGCCAGTTCCGGACCCTGGGACGAGGCCCATGTCATAGACTCAGTCCCGGTCGGAACCAACACTTACACAGATTTCAATAAGGGCTTGGGCGACACCACCATCTGGTGGTATGTCGTGCGCGCCGAGGACACGGTAGGCAACCGCGAGTCGAACACCAACTCAATGCCCGAACCCGGTGTGGCACCGCCTTATGCCATAGACCTAGCCGGAAAAAGCGCCAACAGCTGGGTGTTCGTATCCTTCCCGAGCGACATCACCGGGAACATCCATACGATACTGGACGATGCGACTGCCGGCGACGGTCTTACGACCTGGACTGTGGCCAAGTGGTACAATCCGGCAACGCCTACGGACTTGTGGAAGACCTATAGAGTCGGAAGCACTGTCAACGACCTTACTACAATATCCAGCACTATGGGCGTGTGGCTCTGGATAACGGCCAACGGCGGGGACCAGGCACTCACGCTGAACGCATATGCAGCGCCGTCCACCACACCGGTGACCATCAATCTGCGCACAGGCTGGAACATGGTCGGGTACCCGACCATGACGAGCAGGGCAGAATCCGCCACGCTGCCGGCACAGGCTGACTTTGTGGCAGTGTGGCAGGCTGCAACGCCATATATAACGCAACATGCCAAAGGCGCAGCCTTGATGGTCGCGGGCAATGCTTACTGGATCCACGTAACTTCGGACTGCACGTGGACAGTGCAGCCGTAAAACATAAAAGAATTGGAGGCCTTCGGGCCTCCCCCCTTTTCTGATTAACCATGAATCCCGAATGTGTATAATTTAAATACATCCATATGTATGTTATATGTACAAGAGGTTGGAAAATGGTTCTGACAAAAAATTGGGTATGTGTGTTCTCCTGTCTGGCCGCTGGACTGCTGATAAGCTCTGCCTTGGGCCTTGCAGCTGGAAGCTTTGGGCACGGGGAGGTCGTCTTGATTGCGGACCCGGTTGAGAATCTTGCTCTGCCGACCACCTTCGACCTGCGCAATGTCGGCGGACATAATTATGTCACCTCGGTGAAAAGCCAGTCAGGCGGGACCTGCTGGACGCACGGCACCATGGCTGCCATCGAGGGCAATCTGTTAATGACAGGCGAATGGGCCGCGGCAGGAGAGACAGGCGAGCCGAACCTTGCCGAGTATCATCTGGACTGGTGGAACGGGTTCAACCAGCACAACAATGACGATACGGTTCCGCCGACCGGCGGGGGCCTGGAGGTGCACCAGGGCGGCGACTATCTCGTGGCCTCGGCTTACCTTGGCAGGGGAGAGGGCGCGGTCAGGGACATTGACGGGCAGTCATACGACACACCGCCAGAGAGATACAACGACAACTACCACTATTACTGGGTGAACGACATGGAATGGCTTGTTGCCGGCCCCAACCTCGAGCACATAGACGACATCAAGACCACAATCATGACGGAGGGCGTCATGGGGACATGCATGTGCTATGACGGTGCCTTCATGTCAGCAACATATGAGCATTATCAACCTCCGACCAACCCGCTCGAACCGAACCATGCAATTGCCATAATCGGCTGGGACGACAACAGGGATACCCCTGCGCCTGCGAATGGTGCATGGCTATGCAAGAACAGCTGGGGCACGGGCTGGGGATATGGCGGTTTCTTCTGGATATCATACTATGACAAATATAGCTGCCAGCACCCGGAGATGGGCGCGGTGTCTTTTCAGGATGTCGAACCCATGCCCTACGAGAATGTGTACTATCACGATTATCATGGCTGGCGCGCGACCATGACAGACTGCACCGAGGCATTCAACGCGTTCAGCGGGACCGGCATAGACGGCAATGACGAGTTTCTGCAAGCGGTGAGCTTCTACACGGCGGAGGACAATGTAAGCTACACCATACGCATATACAATGATTTCATTGGCGGAGAGCTGACCAACCAAGCATCCGAGCAATCCGGGTCCATAGCGAGGAAAGGCCTGCACACAGTAACGCTCAGCCAGCCAGCCTTCGCGGTCCAGAATGACGATTTCTATGTTTACCTGTCCCTATCCTCCGGAGGGCAACCTTATGATTGCACATCCGAGGTTCCGGTGCTCCTGGACTCAGAATCCGCTCCGGCATCCTACCATAAAACCCTGGCGGGTACGGTGGTGCAATCGGCGGCCGAGCCTGGCCAAAGCTATTACAGAGACGGGGGAAATTGGCTTGATCTATACAATTACGACAGCAATCACAGTGCCAACTTCTGCATCAAAGCCCTTACTGTGCAATGTCCGCCCCTTCCTATGTTCGACGGCATCGATTCCGTAAAGAACAGAGGCACGGGGGATTGCCTGGTGCTGTCGTGGGATGCAGCGACAGATCCTTACCAGCCGGTTTCATACCATATATGCAGATGGGACCACAGCCCGAGCAGCGCCGAGATAACTGCCGCGTTCTCAAGCTCTGCCTGGATATGCAACACGACTGCGCTGACTTACGATGACACTTCTCTGACAGCTGGACAGACGTACTACTACGTAGTGCGCGCATGCGACAGCATTGGCGAGTCAGACGCGAACGAGGCCATAAGGAGCGGCACACCGTCAATCGAATGGTGGCTGCAGAGCTCGACCTCGGTCATCATGGGATATCAAGAGATGAACACGGGCCCGCTGGACGATCCGTCCGCGGTACAAACAGCATCTCTCGCGACCGTTGATGACTTCCGGGTGGGCAACATTGAGTGGATGAGCGACGCATTCACCGCGCCGCAGGACCCAGCAGGAACATGGACATTCAATGTGCATGGACATGCATCCTCGCCATTGGTCGCCGGCAGTCTCTACGCCAAAATATTCAGGTACAACGGCGGATTTCCTGTATTGCTGTTCACGACCGGATATGACGACGAGGACATAGGAGATTACACAGCATCGCATCTGTTCACATGGGCCTATATCGCCGGCACGGGCACCATTCCGGCCGGGGACAGGGTGTATGTCGAGTACTGGGTGCACGCCACTGCGGTCAATGCGAGCGAAAGATTGACCACATTGGGAACAACACAGGCCGGCGGACCGCACGATGTGTGGTTCTGCGATGTGGACGCCGAGACCTCTTCGGAGTTCACAATCCCGAACATTGGAAGCTCAGAGTTCACAGACGCGGACTATACCAATGCGGCGTCATCGGACGACATTAGGGCCGGACCGACAGGCTTATCTGGCGTAGGGGATGAATGGTTTGTGAGATGCAACTTCACGACCAGAGTGGACCCGGCCACGATCACCAGCCTGGACTTGACCTTCGAAGGCCGCTGGAGCGTCGGCGGCACGGCGACGATGTACGTATATAATGCCGCATCTGCAACTTGGGTGACAGTAGGCGCGACAGCCCCGATAATTGCGGGCTCTGACCTGACAATGACCCGGGCCATCACCTCCGGCATAACCAAGTACTTCTCCGGCGGCATAATCAGATGGGGCGTCTATGGCAGCGGATCCATGTGCACATGTGCGGTCGATTTCCTGCAGGCTGTGATTGCCGCTCCCACGGCATTCACCATGAATTTCGACGACCCGGCCACACCCACGAGCATAATGCCGGCCCTGGCCGGCACAGGGCCCCAGCCCGAGTACAGCATCGACCTCACAGGCAAGCCCGCGAGCAGCTGGGTATTCGTATCGTTCCCCCTCGCGGTGAGCGGCAACATCCAGACAATTCTCGACGACATGGCCCTAGGCGACGGGGCCACAACCTGGACTGTCGCCAAGTGGTACAACCCCCTAACACCGAACGATCCATGGAAAACCTACAGGGTCGGCAGCACGACGAATGACTTGGCCACAATCACAAACCTGATGGGCGTGTGGCTGTGGATAACCGCGAATGGCGGAGACCAGATGTTGACCGTCGGAGTCAGCGGCGATTATCCGGCAACCCCGGTGACTGTGAACCTGTACGCGGGCTGGAACATGGCGGGATACCCGAGCCTGACACCAAGGCTGGGCTCGGCCACACTGCCGGCGCAGGCAGACCGCGTGAGCGTGTGGCAGGCTGCGGCGCCGTACATCTTTGACTCGGCCCCGGCATCTGTGACAATGTCCCACGGAAATGCCTATTGGGTACATGTGACAGCTGATTGTTTGTGGGTTGTAAATCCGTAATTCACATCCAACGATAGCAATAACTGGCGCTTCAGCGAGCGCCACCGCAGTCCGAAGTAAAAAGAAATACTCGCATACTTTGGGTGCACGTGACAGCGGACTGCATATAGACTGTCCAGCCGTATGTTGAATCAGCTCCTGGCAATTTCACTTTTATTTTCTTGGCCCGGTGCATGAGGTCTCAATACATTAAAATAGGCATCTCGCAATGTATAAACAACAGGAGTCTCAGTATGAGGGAGATTACATTACGGGCTATTGTTTGGATACTGATTTTTAATTTCATGATTTCCAGCGCGTCAATATTCAGTTTTGATATTTCACAGGCTGGTGCTATCGACCGGGAACCAATAAACCAGGACGAATCACTGTCCGATGCCGGTCCATGCCCAACAGATGCGGCCTCAGAATCTGTCGCGGTTCCGCAACAGGGCCATATCGGGACATATCCGATAGCACCCCCGGATGCCAATCTGGCCAATCCCAACGATCCATATTATACGGAATCCGAATACTTTACTCATGATCTAATATCAAATCCAGACAGTCCCTGGAAAAGCCCCGTGATGATAACACAAGACCAGCATTCCCAATTGACTACGCCTCCCACTCCCTCATATTTCGGCAGCGGCGGAAATGAGCCCACGGCGGTATACAGCGTTCAGGGGATTTTCAGATATCAGGACAGGGAACAGGACGAAACCGGATTCACCGGAGTGGAGCCAATTTTGCCAATCAGGTTCGCAGATGTCGAAGTCTATGACGTCAACACCCAGCAGGTATTGGCCTCCGGCCACACGGACTTCAACGGTTATTTCTCGCTCACAGTAAACGATGCTGTGGTTCGAAACATTGCGATTCGGGCGATGACCACTTCGAATAACCATCCGAACTTGATCCATCACTCTGTGACGCTGACTCCCGGCGACGGCGGCACTCCCTACACGATAAGCACCCCGACATATTTCAATCATCCATTGACAGACATTGATTTCACCGGCACGCCGGTCGATGCAATGGCCGGCGGTGCCGGGAACGCGTTCCACCTCTTCGATTGCCAGGAGAACGTTGAAAGGTACGCCGAGAACCTCACAAGCGCCCAGCCCAGGCACAATCTCACAATTTACTGGAAAGCCGGAGCGTCTTATGGCAAAGAGTACGACACAATGGGCCATATTTATCTGATGGGTTCAAGCGCGGACGACGATTCATACGATGATACGGTGATCTACCATGAAATGGGGCATTACCTCGCTGGCTGCTATTCGAAAGACGCTGGGTATTATGGCGCCCACAGTCTAAATGGCAATTATGACATCCGGCTATCATTTACAGAAGGGCTGGGCAGTTATTTCATGGGGGCGGTCAGGGATTACCTGGGCATCGATCAACCCCTTATCTACATCGAGACGAACGGCGTGAGTTTGAACTGGTACGGGTACTCATTAAGCTACGACACAGACACACCCTCGGGATACTCTAGTCAACCCAGGCCATACTCCATGTGCACCGCTGAAAACGAGGTCACGGTCGGTCATGCGCTGTTCGACATCGTAGACAGCTCCGCATCCGACGACGGCACTCCCGGTGTGGATGACGATATGTTCGACCTGCCAGACCTGCAGGGGGACCAGCTTGTCTGGGATGTTCTGGTTTCCATCGACGGAAATGCAACGTCGTTCACAAAGAAGATCACCATGGAGACCTTCATCGACACTTTCAGGACAATGTACCCTGCATACAATGCGCAACTTACGCAGGTGCTGGTCGACAGCGGCATCGAATACTTTGACGATGCATATGAGAATGATGACACTTATCTACAAGCACAGCCCAAGCTGATTGGCGGTGAGTATCATCACACGTATTTTGGTGCAGGCGACCAGGACTGGTCGTCATACAATCTTATCGCAGGAACAGACTATGTTTTCAAGACGATTGACCTGTACGATTGGGCAGACACCAAACTTGAGCTTTATGACATTGACGGAATTTCACTGCTAGATTCGAATGACAACCGGGACGACGGAACCAAAGAATCTCTAATAAGATTCTTAGCCCCGACGAACGGCCAATATTATATAAAATCCACAAGGACTCCGGAAACGCCGATGCCCACCGGCGAATATGGCAAATACAATCTCACATCATACATAGTATTCAATCCAATAATCGCGTCTGTCGTCCCCAACACAGGGCCAGTTGAAGGAGGAACCTCAGTTCAAATCACAGGATCGAACTTCACAGCTGGCGCAACCATTTTTTTCGGGGTGTATGAAGCTACTGGGGTCAATCTAATTGGCAATGTTTTCACAGTTTCCACACCTGCGAACGTGCCCGGCCTCGTCGATGTGTCAGTGAACAACCCACCCACGGCGGACGGTATAATTCCTTCAGGAAAAAAGGCGAACGGGTTCACATACACGGGCCCACCGCTGGCCCCGATTGTCACGGAGGTTTCCCCGCCATTCGGGTCTTCGACAACAATCAATGAGGTGACTGTCAAAGGGGATTATTTCATCGGCGGAGCCAGCCTATATTTCGACGCATTTTTGATTTCGAGCTGTTCTGTGATAGACCCAAAAAGAATCACAGCAACCTTGCAGGTTCTTCCCACAGATATTTATAATGTGAACGTCACCAATCCGGATTTGCAATATAATGTGCTGGCCAATGGATATGAAAGCACACTGCAAACGTTCAATAACACAGCCAAAATTTTCGACTACTATAGTCCGCTCACAACCACACTCAATATACCTGAGGATTTCGTAATTTCAGACCTCTATGTTTTCGTGAATGCCTCTTATCCTGGGGACGAGCCCATGGTGGAACTCGAGAGCCCCAATGGCATAATTGCCAAAGTGTTTGATGAAATTCAAGTTGTTGATGATGACGAAAACTGGCGTACAGAAATGAGATCCTGGTTCGGGTATGACGAAGCGCCTTCGGAGGGGCTTTACCAGTATAAGGGAGAACACACCCAGGGAGAGTGGACCCTGCGGCTGACCAGCTCTTCAAGCACGGACAGCACCCTTCATTCATGGGGCATCTGTTTCCTGCATTACAGCCATCGGAACATCTCAAGAATCCTTTACACGCCCTGCGAGTATAGGAATTACCTTCTGGCTGTGGACGGAACCACGGGCGAGCATCTCTACAGGGCTAAGCTCGGAACCTGGCCCGGAAGGGTCACTGTATCGGCTGACCAGACTAAAGTTTACTCCGGAACATTTAGCTATTATAATGCCACAACAGGCGGTTACACAGATTCTTTATTGAATTGCTTCCAGAGTTACACGGGCAAGAAAATCCAATCGATAATCCTCGAAGGAAAGATGGGACGCCAGGCTTTGGCGACGATTCCCAACAGCAATAGAATAGTGGCAATAACATCTCATAATCTCTACGTAATAAATACGGACACCCAGGCAATGGAAGGCCACATGACCTTACCATTAGTTTACAATGCACTGGAGCTCGGCGTAGCAGTTTCGCCCGACGGCCTTACTGCATACTGCACTCCGAACACCGGAACCCTGGAATATGTTCAGATGGTGGAATTATCGTCAATGACATTGTCCGGCCAGATATCCGCTCCGGGCAAGATTCCGTATGATGTCGAAATCTCGGAGGACGGTGCGACCGGTGTTATTGGCTATACCACTAATACAATGGATGTTTTTGACACTTCAACCGATACAATATATGACACAATCAATCTCCCATCTTGGGCCGCTTGGATAGGCCTTACTCAAGACGCCACAAAGGCTTTTTACACGACTTATCAATGGTATGCCGGATTTGGCACAGCTAACCTGACCACACATGCAACCGACAGAATAATGGACAACCCCGAATCCACAACAATAGGCGTCAAAATTTCCAACGATTACAAGTCATATGTCGTTGATTGGTACAGGGGCAAGATATTGGTTTACGAAGCCAGAACTGAACTCAAACTCAATGAATTCGATGTGATGGACGGCATAAGCCTGTACCCTTCAGGCATAGACATTGGCGACATGGTTGACGCCCCATCATTGTCGGCAAATGTGGTCATGGGGGGGAACATCAGCCTGTCCTGGTCGGCTCCTTCAAGCCCCGGCACCCCAATATCCGGTTATAAAATCTACCGCGGTACTTCATCCGGGCGGGAGGTGTTCTACAGGAACACAGCATCTACTACTTTCCTCGACTACAACATCACCAGTGGCCGGTATTTCTACAGAGTGAGCGCTGTGAACGGGGCCGGAGAGGGAGGCCTATCAAACGAGGCAGAGGCGATATCCATGTCTCCGATTATAATTATTGACTACCCGAGCGCACCAGATACTGTTGAAGCCGGCAATGTGGACATCTTCTGGACAATTACCGATAATGACCCGCTGCCCAATGGCGGGAATGTCGTGAACATCTCCTACTCTGGTGATGGCGGGGCAAGCTGGATTCCGCTGGCGATAAATGCCGGCGTGAACTCGGACCCGTTTGCATGGAATGCCGGCTCACTGCCTGACGGAGTGGGTTACATAATAAAAATCACCGCATACGATGTTACTGGCCAGACAGGAATTGGCTATTCAGACAATCCCTTTTCAATTGATAATATTCCTGACGACAGATGGCATTTCCAGGCCCAGTTCAGCGGCCCGCTCATGGATCTGGACATGAAGCCGGTCGAGCTCGCCCAGCAGGTCATCTCAATCCCTGTGGATGGCGCAGGCGAGTATATAATCGGCAAATGGGAAGGGAGAGCCTATCCGTCCGGAAGGAACATCTCCGGGCAATGGAACTTCAGCGTCTGGGGACTTGTGTCCGTCGAAGGCCTTTGCAGTGCGCACCTCAGAGCGAAGATATACACGTCCAGCAATCCGACGCAGCTTTACACGACAGTTTCCGATAATGAGGATATCAATGATTTTTCCTCGGTATATCACGAATATTACTGGCAGGATGTCAGTGTATCCGGCGCGATAATTCCCGGGGACCATGTCCAGGTCGAACTGGTGTTGGACGCGTCCTTCGGAACGCCCACGGGTTTCGTTTACAACAACACGGCCGGCGACATTCCGGGCAACGGCACAGTGACAGGAACACATTTGAACACCCATATATCTGACGACAACTATCAAACGGTTGAAGAGGTTTCGACTGGTGAGACAATATTGCTGGCAGAGACATTCGACGGGACTTTCCCGCCTGCGGGATGGGCCAGGTACACGGGCGATCCGGCCACCACATGGCAAACCTCCGGGGGAAGCCCGAGCGGAGACCCTCCCGATGCTTACATTTACCGCTGTTCCACCGACGGGTTAAGTTCGGTTTGGAGGCTCTATGCGGGCCCGATAGACACAAGCCAGGTGACTTCCCTAACCCTCGAATGGGCCTGCAATTTCAACCAATGGAACGGCGCGGGCTGTTTCGGGAAGGTCCAGACAAGCACTGACGGAATAATTTGGCATGATACCACATGGATTCACCCCACCGATGGCCCGGATGTTATTGGTCCTCAAAGCCTGTTGATTGAAACGGGCGACGAAGGCTCCGGCACATTCTACTTCAGTTTCACACTAGAAGGAGAACCTTACCACATGAACTCCTGGGCGGTGGATGATGTCAATCTTACCGGACTGAGCACATCCATTCTGGACCACAAATGGCCAGTGATAGTCGAAGGCAGCATGACGGAAGTCCTGTTCGGAATAGAAGCCCATGTCTCTCCCGGGGAGGTAGTTTCCATGTATTATTCCGAAACAGGCACTGGCCTGGTCGGGGAGGCAGGATGGTGCCACATGCTCGACGTGATAAAAACATCGGACGACGACTCGCTCCAGACATATGTCTTGCCAGCTGGCACTTCCGGTACGATATGCATCGGCGCAAAGGACACAGACCGTGCAGCCGGCGACATAATCCTGGACACATTCTGTATCGACAGGATGTTCGTCAGGTCTGAATTCGCCAGCCCGACTTTCAATTTCGGATACGACTCCGGCCAGACACAATCTTATGTCGAACCGCCTGCATCGCAATCAATCTTCAGCATTCCGGTGCTGCCCGGCTGGAACTTGGTCTCGTTCCAGGTTCAGACTTCTGGCTCACCACTGGACGTACTGAACGATATGGGAGGCAACACTGCCTGGGACGTTGTCAAGTGGTTCGACCCGCTGAGCCCTGCAGACCCATGGAAGACATACCGCACAGGTTCGACCGTGAACGACCTCTTGAACATCGACAATACAATGGGTCTCTGGGTCCACATAACCAATGTCGGAAGCGACAGCCTTCTGACTGTGCTGGGTGCAGAGCCAGGTATTACGGTCATCGCCCTTCGCGCAGGCTGGAACCTTGTCAGTTATGCATCATTGACCCCGAGAACCGCAAACGTAGCCCTTTCAGGCACATCCACGGACATGATAGCGTATTATCAAGCAGCCTCGCCCTACATCATTGACACAGCTGACCTGGCGACCGTGACCATGGAGGCTGGAAAGGCTTACTGGGTCCATGTAACAGCAGACTGCGTATGGACTGTGAATCCATGACGAAAATTTAGGCGCTGAAAGATGCCTCCATCCCTATTTTTCATAATTTCGTAATGCTTTCTCATAGGCAATCTGCACCCTTTCACCGAAGCAAACAATGACCACCAACTCCGATGGCATACCCGAATCGATGCATTGGCTGATTTCTGTAATGGCAATCTTGGCAGCCCTATCCAACGGAAATCCGTAAGCCCCGGTGCTTATTGATGGAAATGCGACCTCCTGGATGCCGTTGTCGACAGCCAGCTTCAACGAATTTCGATAACAGCTCGCCAGGAGTTCGTCCTCGCCGTGATTGCCGCCTTTCCAGACTGGACCTACGGTGTGTATGACCCACTTGGCCCGGAGACCGTATCCTCCTGTTATTTTGGCCTGGCCTGTTTTGCAACGAATGACATCCCCAAACGCTACAGAGTCATTCGTCTCACTCGCATTGATGTATGGAGAATGCTCCTGAGCCACAATGCTCGTGCATCCCCCGAGTTTTCTGCATTCCTCCAGCAATCCCGGACCGGCAGCCCTGTGTATGGCGCCGTCCACCCCCCCGCCTCCCAGCAGAGAATTGTTGGCAGCGTTGACAATGGCCTCGATTTCCAGTTTTGTAATGTCACCCAATACGATATCAATTCTTGCAGGCATGCCTTCACCATATGACAATATGCACCTGCCAATAAAATCCTTTTTATGGCAGTGTTGCATCCCTTCTCACAGGGAAGAGTCATGGGGACATGGGCATTTCTGCTTGCCATAATAGTGTTCACATTGCTGGGATGCGCGGTCGGCATAATCACCGGGCTGGTCCCCGGGATACATGTCAACAATGTTGCCGCCCTGACCCTGGCCTCCCAGTCCCTGCTTCTGTCACTGGCCATGTCCGCGTTCGGATGGGCCCAGCCATCTGCCTCGCAACTGATAATAATAATATGCTCGCTGGTCATAGGAAACGCCATCACGCACACGTTCATGGACTTCATCCCTTCGGTGTTCCTCGGCGCCCCAGACAGCGAGACTGCGCTGACGCTTCTTCCAGGCCACAGGATGATGCTGGCTGGGAGAGGGTATGAGGCAGTGAAATGCTCGGTGATAGGCAGCTTCGGGGCCGTGATAGGTGCGCTCGTCATGCTGATACCCATGCGGCTGGTGATAGGCTCCCCGGTCAATGCTTATGACGCCCTGGCCAAATGGATGCACCTCCTGCTAATCTGTGTAAGCGTATTCCTGATAATGACCGAGACGGCCAGGCCGGGAGATGCGCCAGTAGGAAAAAGGAAAATGCGTTTGCGGGGCCATGTGCTGCTGGGACCCTTGTCACCGGATGCTGTGAGGCATGAGGGCCAGACAGTCATCCCTGCCAAAGGCCTCAATGCCAATATCCGGGACCAGGTCGTCTTCGAGGCAAAGGTCGCCAACTGTTTCACAGATTCAGGCGAAGAATACCTGCTCCTCGAAACCGGAGCCGAATCCGTGGTTCTGGAACTGGTGGACAGACCAAATGTCGGGCCGAATAAAGGCGAGCATGTCGTGGCGGTCGGCTATATTAATCGTACTGTTACATGGAAGGACCATGCAGCAAAAAGGGCATTGGCTGCGGGCGTGTTCATGCTGGCCGGAATGCTGGGCATAGCCCTTCTGTACATGCCGGGGACGGCGTCGCGGAACATCTTCCTGTTCAACATACCCTCTGTCGAGCAAACCACGGTGCTGATGTTTCCCCTCTTCACGGGCCTGTTCGGGATTTCCACCCTCCTCCTCAGCGCCAGGGACTCCCCACGTATACCCGAGCAGAAGATCGAAAGGGTGAGGGTGAAGGTCCGGAAGCTCAGGCAGCTTAAATCCGCAGCGTCCGGATGCATTGCCAGCCTGGCATCATGGTTCCCTGGCGTTTCCTCGGCCATATCCACATTGATTTCCGTGTTCCTGACCCGCTCGTCAGGCAGGGGCATGGAAGGGGACGGGGCTGAATCCGAGACACAGGAATTCATAATATCGGTTTCCGCGGTCAATACGTCTGTGGCGTTGTTCAATCTGGTCGCGCTGTTCGTCATACTGAAGTCAAGGAGCGGCGCGATGAAGGCGGTGGAGGGCCTGATTTCGAACGACCTCGTGGCCTGGGACCCGCTGGGCAATGTGCCAATGGCAATGTCCGCGCTCCTAGTCTCAGCGCTGGTGGCCGGCATCGTGTCTGTTCCGCTCACATTGTTCTTCGGAAAGCTGTTCGCCAGGAAATGCTCGCGCATGAACTATCCCCTCCTCGTGAAATCGGTCATCATCTTCCTGGCCGTGATGGTGGCAATATTCTCGGGGCTGCTGGGAATTGTGATACTGGCAGTCAGCACATGCGTCGGCATGATACCGCCCCTCATCGGCGTGAAGAGGGTCCATCTGATGGGATGCCTGATCGTCCCGGTGATTCTCTTTTTCCTGTGACCTCATTCTTCGGGCGGCGGTGATTCTCTTCGGAAGGCCAGGAACCCTATTGCAGCGGCGGTCGCGAAAAAAACCAGCATGACAGTCATCCACGAGCAATCCGATAAATTCCCCGAGTCATCCTCTTCCGATGCCGGGCCGTCCTCGGAAATCTGAACAAGCATGGTCTCCGTGTCCGGGTTCCCGGCCGCATCCCTGACAGTCAGGGTAACGGTGTAGTTACCCAGTGTCCAGAACCTGAAATGCGGCGTAGCCCCGTAAAGGGCCGCGGCCGTTGCGTTGTAGGTGAATCCCCAGGTGTAATTTGTCACACCCACATTGTCCGATGAGGCAATTCCCGTGAAAGCGACCTCGCTGCCCGAAGCCACATGCTGGTCCTGTCCGGTTCTGGCCACGGGGTTTGTAGTATCCGGCCCCACAGGTGCGGTGCCGCCTACCTGGTCCCATCCGGCCAGGGCCGCCCAGAGCCACCAGGCAGCGTAGGCCTTGCGGTTGCCGTTCAGGGCCTGGGTGTGCGCCGGTGAACAGTCATACCATTCCACGCCTTCGGTATGGGTTGCCTGCCATTCTGTCGCCCAGTTGCCGTCCAGGGAACCGTCGCCGTCCGTATCATAGTCACATGCGTCGTTGGGCGTCTTGTCTCCGAAGTAAGTTCCGTCCGGGTCGTACATCTCTATATCGTTGAAATCGTAAAGCACCTTGTCGTTCGCGCGGCAGTAAGCCCTTATCTGCTCGTTGCGGAGATGAAGGTTGCCAGTGAGCCCGGTGCCGTCAAGGTGGCCTGTCATGTACACGAATCTGACTGCCGGGTAATCCGACTCCAATCCGTCCATGAGATTGAGGTATGTGTTGATGTCCGCTTCGGTTGCAGAGCTGACTTGGCCGCACCAGGACCAGATTACCACGTTCAGGACTGAATGGCCGCCCAGGTATGTTCTGGTCGCAGCCTCCCAAGAAGTCCAGTCCGGATTGCCGAGGTCGCTGGCACCGGAGAAGCAGCTGTCCCTCAGGTCCAGCGCGCCGCCTGTTCCGCCGTTGTCGTATTCGTACAAGCCGCTGGGGTAGCCTAGGCCGTCCATGAAGCCGACCAGCCCGTCCATGCCGGTGATGAGCTGGCTGCCGTGGGACGTGTGGCCGTAGCCGATATGTAGCTCCGACTTCGCTTCCTCGATCGCGGATTGGGGTATGGCTGTTATGTCCGTGCATGTGTGGTCTATGATGTTCCATTCCTGCGCGCTCCTGACCTGGAAATCGCGAGCGCAGTCCTCGGCACGCCCTGCTTTTCCCGGCGATTCAGAGCAAAAACCCGCAATCATGGGGCATAGGAGCAAACCTGCCAACATTGCGCACACTAATTTATTCAAGCTTCCGAATGACATGCTGTTCACCACTTTCCTGAACAATGGTTTTGGTAGAATATAATCATTTGCTTGGCCCGATGCGAGAATTAAAATATCGCCCGGCAATGTCATGTCATGGGGTCGTGTCTCAGCATTTTCCTGGTCGTCTGCCTTCTGTTTGCGGCACTGCCGATGGCGAACTGCGCGCCTGGAAGCCGTTCCATTGAAACGGAGCAAACCCGCGCCTCGGCCCTTGCAGGTTCAGTGTTCATCAACGAGATATTGTTCGACCCAGAAGGCGACGAGGTCTCGGGGGAATGGGTCGAGCTGCTGAACGCGGCCGGAACATCGGTCAATCTGGTGGGCTGGACGCTCTCCGACCAGGAGGGCGGCGTTGATTTCACATTCCCCAGCATCGTATTCCCGCCGGCCGGAATCGCCTTGGTGCATGCGGGTTCCGGAACCAACGCCACTGCATTCGCCGGAGGGCGCGCTGAGTTCTACATGGGAAAGGCTTCGGCCCTGCTCTCGAACGCTGGCGACGACATTCTCCTCCGCGATGCTGCGAATGCCGCAGTGGACTTCATATCCTACGGCCAGTGGGACGGCGCGTCAGTACAGCCACCGCCCGCTGATTTCCAATATGAGCACAGCAATGCCACGGCCCCGGAAGGATTCGCCCTTGCATTGTGCGGCGGCGTTCTCAGACAGTCCGTGCCCACGCCGCTTTTTGGCAACAATGAGGACTGGCCGCTTGGGGCCGGTGTCCTGCTGAGGCAGGTGCATTACTATGCCTGGGGCGAGGACGAGTTTGTCAGCATACTCAACCCGCTTTCAATCCAGGTGGACATATCTTCATGGTATATCACTGACGGCGAGGGCATTGCGGCCTTCCCCTTGGGAACGGCCATAGGCCCGGGCGAGGAGCTGGTCATGGCACAGAACGCGACCAATTACCACTTGCAATTGCTGCGCAGCCCAGATTTCGAGTATGGCGGAAGCAATCTCTCTGTGCCGGATGCCGCCATCATCGGCTCGGCCCCGGCTCTGTCCAACGCCGGCGATGAGGTGCTGCTCATGAACAATTACTGCACCTGCATGGACGCCTATGTCTACGGCGGCTCATTCTATGTGGCAGCAAGCTGGACCTCGGGGCCGGCAGAGGCCTTGGGCCAGGGCCAGATTGCAAGAAGGAATTCGGGCCAGGACACGAACACGTCCGCGGATTGGTCCTGCATCAGGCCCTATGTGTTGGGCCAATCTGATTTTTCAAGCGCCCAGTACACGGCCGACGGGGCAATTACAGTTTTCGTATCCCCTGACTGCAGCTTCGGCGCGGTCTCGGGGGCGGTCGACAATGCCAGCTCGAGCATCTGGCTCTGCGTCTACGAGTTCACGAGCCAGGCGCTTGCGGATAGGCTGGTGTCCGCAGCCCAGAGGGGTGTGGATGTGCGCCTGTTCCTGGAGGGAAGTCCTGTCGGAGGCCTCACGCCGGAAGAGATATACCTGGCAAGGCAGGTGGTGCAGGCGGGCGGCCATGTTCGCATCATGACCAATGACCCAGACAATGGCATTCACGAGCGCTATACATATATCCATGCAAAGTACGCGATTATCGATTCGGACACGGTGCTCATCACATCGGAGAACTGGGGGCCAAGCGGGATTCCCGAACCCGGAGAGGCAGGGAACAGGGGGTGGGGTGCAATAATAAAGGACACGGACCTTGCCTCCTATTTCGCCGGCGTCTTTGCAGAGGACTGGAATCCCTCGAGGGCGGACAGCGTCTCATTCGACCAGGGCCATCCGCTATGGAACGCCGGAACAGCGCCATCCGGCAATGCCACACAGTACACGCCCGCCTTTGGGCCGCTGACTGTGACCTCGCAGGCCAGCGTCATCCCGGTTCTGGCGCCGGACACATCCCTGGCGCGGGAAACCGTCCTCGGCATGATGGATTCGGCGACCGAGAGGGTGTATGTCGAGCAGTTCTATGCCTACAAGCACTGGGGCGACCGCTCAACTGACACTCCTGTCACGGCGCCCAATCTGTACATCGAAGCGGCAATAGATGCGGCCAGGCGGGGCTGCGAGGTGAAAATACTGCTCGACGCGACATATTACAATGTCGATGAGACAGACCCGATAGACAATGACGACACGGCCGTTTACATCAATGCCATAGCTACGGCCGAGAGCCTGGACCTGGAGGCCAAGCTGGTGAACCTGACAGAGCATGATTTCGACAAGATTCACAACAAGGGCGTAATCGCGGATAATTCCGTCCTCATATCCAGCATCAACTGGAACCTCAATTCCGTCACATGCAACCGCGAGTCAGGCGTCATCATAGGAAACAGCCAGGTGGCGGATTACTTCACCGGCGCCTTCTTGTTTGACTGGCAGGACGATCGGACGCCGCCGTTCGCGCATTTCGGGCCGAACACATCATACGCAGCAAACTCAACAATCGTGATAAACGCTACAACATCCTCGGACAATGTGGGCATAGTGAACTACACATGGGCCCTGGACGGCCAAGCCGTGTGCTGGGGCCTGAACTTCATTTATATTATACCTGTTCCGGGGCAATACCGGCTGAACCTCACTGCCAGCGATGCATGGGGCAACTCGGGAAGCTACGAGCGCAATCTCACAGTCCTGGAAGAGGGATCTGAAGCTGCGGAAGATGACGGAGCGGCCTCGGACCCATCCGCGGCCAAGATGCTGCTCATGTTCCTCCTGATTCCGCTGTTCATTTTCATCGCGATATTGGCCGTCGTAAGGATGCGGCGCCGGATGAAACCTTAATCAACGACCAAGGATTGAGAGTGCCGATGAAGACCACGGTAATCAGCATACTGAACTCTGAGAAGCTCGCCTCCAGCCTGGGCAAGAAGGGCACTGAGAGCGACATCACCCTGTACAATCACAAGCAGGAAGAGAGGGCCATTTCAGCAGTCTGCCCGAGCCGGTACCCGGAAAAAATCGCGCCCCTGCTCTATTCATTATATCTCGGCTCAGAGGTTTTCCTTGTGGTCGACAGGCTGGATAAAACCCTCGGGGAGGAATTAGTGGCCTGCGACGTGATGGGAAAGGCCAGAGGCCGGGTTTTCCTGGACAATTACATCACGCCCGACCAAGTGAAACCCCTTCTCAAGGACACGGCCATGAAGGACTGGCCCGTTGTCGAGGGCCTGGGCAATCCGAACGAGATGCGCGAGGAGCTGATGGCCAGGGAGCCAGAGATTCGCAGTGGCCCCACAAGGGTCAGCATAGACCATTCATTCCCGGTCAAAGGCCTCGGGACAGTGTGCCTGGGGATAGTGGACCAGGGCGTCGTGAGGAAGCACCAGGAGCTGAGGATTTTCCCGACCGAGAAGAAGACCCAGATAAGGTCGATACAGGTCCATGACAACGATGTCGACGAAGCCGGTTCAGGCAGCAGGGTCGGCCTGGCAGTCAAGGGAATCGAGCCCGAGGACATAGGCCGCGGCACAATCCTGGCCGAGGAGGGCATCCTCTCAGTCAAGAAGGAACTGGACCTCACGCTGTCTGTGAACAAGTTCTGGAAAGGCTCGCTGAAGAGCGGCATGGTGGTCCACGCCGCCTGCGGCATGCAGTTCATACCCGGAACCCTGACCATGGAAGGGGAGCTGAGGGCCGGGCAGTCGGGAAAGGTTCATATTGCGCTGGAAACACCGATGGCGCTGGCTCCGACAGATTCGATAATCGTGTGCTGGCTGGAGTCGGTCGGGTCGAGGGTGGTGGGGAAGGGGACGCAGTAGTTTACGCCACCGTGAACACGTTCGGGTCGGGCGAGCCAATCAGCGGGTTCATCGCTGTCCTTCCCGATGCATCCGAGACGCTTATATAGTATTGAACAGTGGAGCCCGAGGCCTGGCCCGGTATGAAGCCGCCGTAATGGGCGCCCGTGGCATGGGTCATGGTGACAGCATGGTATGTAGGCTCTGTCGAGAGTTTCCAGTAGAGTGTCTGGCCCGTGAGGGCTGACTCGCTGTGGGCCATTATCTTGGCCCTTATCTCGACGGGCTGGTTGGCCGGCTTGGTGCCGGAAATCGGTATGTGCCTGATGTACAACATTCCTTGGTCCGGTATGCCGTTTGCCCTGCAATGGAGCGCGTCCGTGGACTCCCATGACCCGGTGAAGCCCAGAACCTCGTAGCCAGGCATTGCGGCCTGGTACGAGGCAATGGCCGCTGCGTCGTTGGAGCCCCCGACTATGGGCAGCAGGACCTTGTTGTTCAGAATCAGGCAATTCGAGTAAGGCTCGTCGTTCGGTGTGTACACACGGTATATCTTGTAAGGCGTGCCGTAGGCCGAGTTCTGGCTCTCGAAATAGTCCACGGCCGCCTCGATCTCGGCATATTGGCTATGCCCTGCCGGTACCGAGCGTATCATTATCTTGTCCACGTCCAGGTATTTGGCCCAACAGTCGATGTGCCTGATGTATTCGCCGTTCACGTCCGCAACTATGTGGTAGTTGTCAATGTTCAGGCTATCCTTGTGCCTCTGCCTTACCTGGGCCTCGGTTAGGCCCGGATTCTCATCCAGCACAAGGTCAGTTGAGATGGAAATGCCCATGCCGTCAGTCATGTAATTTCCGCCTGTGTGAATCACATTCATGTAGTCCATGGGCACACCGAGATAGCTGGCCACCACCCCCGGAACAGCGTCGTCGTCGGGCCGGGGCCTGTTGTACGGGAAGTCCACCACGTTGAAGTCGGCGTTCTCATCGGTTATCCACCAGGGGCCATAGTCCCTTGTCCAATAACTGTTAGTCGGGGCAATTATCCACTCGCAGTTGGCCATGTTCACGCCTTGGCTGTTATAATTGTTAATGGCTGTGTTAAGGTTGGCATTCGTGACAACGGTGTAAACGATGTCTTCCTCGGACATTTCTCTAATAATGCTGTACGATATGCCCAGCGGGTACCTGATGAGCACGCCCTGCATTGTTTCGAACTCGGCAGTCTGCCGTATCGGTTCGGTATTGCTCCTTGTCCAGACGGCGTCGGCAGTGCAGTGCACCCAGTAGCCCTGCCCGGCTTGGAGCGTCAGGCCGCCCAGGTTCGTCGTGTCCGTGATGTATTCCGGGTCTGCAAGGTTCTCGTACGCCATCCTGTCGACAGCTGCAGGCATTGTCGTAGCTGCGGCTGCAGATGTCAGCGACGGATAACCGACAAGGTTCCAACCTGCCCTGAGCTGGACCTGCGTCGTGCTCGGGTTGTCCCCCTGCACGACCAGTGCGTTGTCAGAGCCCGCGTTCGTGATGAATATCCACAGGCCCATCGTGTTGTCGATGTAAGTGAGGTCATTGACAGTTGAACCGACCCTGTATGTCTTCCAGAGGTCTTCCGGTGTCGCAGGGTTGTACCATTTTATGACGCTCCAGGCCGTGTTCCCGCCCGCGTCGTTAAGAACGGCTTCGGGCGAGCCCCAGTCCGCAACTGGGAAGGAAATCAGGTTCCAGCCTGCAACGACAGGCACATTGAAGTTAGATGGTGCAACAGGGCCAGGCGCGGACGCGGCCCATTCGGAACCATCGCTCAATGGCTGGACGGCAGACTCCGCAGCCCCTGGCCTCGGGGCGAATGAGAACCCGCCTGCCAGGCCCGTGCCCAGCATGACGGCTACTGTCAAAACCGCTATCCACTGCGAAAAATTCCTGCTCCACATGGACGCTGCCATGCCCTTAGGCTTATTTAAAATTTGTCCAGGGTTTCGCCTGATTCGGACCCGTCAAACATGCCTCGGCTTTACCTGGAAGGCCTCACTCGTCCCACCTGAAGGAGAATATGCAGCTATCCGCGCCCTTGTGGACGCACTGTTCCTCCGTCACCCTGATGTCCGCGGCCCTGGCCACTTTTATCCCGACCCCGTGGAAAAAACCGGCCAGATAGGTGCAGAGTATCGGGGAATGCTTGAAATCCCTGAGCGCGAGCCTTCCCCTGCCCCTTTCGTTTTCCAGGACCTGGATTTTCCCGGTGCTGTAATTCCTGGTCCAAATCTCCGGGGCATGGTGCAGGGCCTTGTTGACGGTGAGGAAGTAGGAAATGAGCGACATGATGATGGATGACTGCTGGGCCGCATACGCCCCCATCTGCTGGAGACGTCTGTCATCCCAGCCCAGCTCGCTTTTGCATGCCTCAAGGAAGCCGATGCGCATGTCCAAAGGCATCCAGTCCTTTTCCCTTATGCCCGCAATGTTGAAATGGGGCCATTTCTCCCCGACCTTCGCCACGACCCTGTCCAGGCCGTCCTGGCCGCATATTCTCCTGATGAAGTCTGCATTGACCTTGAATATTGCGCCCTTGCACATGGCCCCTAAATCGGCATTCATCAATGGAACCTATATATTCATGTATAATAATCATTGCGCAAAAATCCCGGGGAATGCTTTTATGCCTTAGGCATAATCCCGGCCTCAATGAGAATAGCCACGTTGAACAAGGACAAATGCCAGCCGAAGAGATGCAACAAGGAATGCATAAGCTACTGCCCCAGGGTGAGGAGCGGAGACGAGACCATAGTCATGGGCGACAAAGGCAAGCCTGTTATCAACGAGAGCCTATGCGTGGGCTGCGGCATCTGCGTACACAAATGCCCGTTCGGGGCCATACAGATAATCAATCTCGCCGAGGAATTGGAGGGCGAGCTTGTCCAGCAGTACGGTGTGAACGGATTCAGGCTGTACAGGCTTCCGGTGCCCAGGGCCGGCGATGTGGTGGGAATGCTAGGCCCCAATGCCATAGGCAAGACCACAGCCTTTAAAATCCTCAGCGGCCAGGAAATACCCAACCTCGGGAACCTGGACTCTCCGCCTGCATGGCAGCCAGTGCTGGAGAAATACGCCGGCACCGAGCTTCACGGCCACCTTGCAAAGGTTGCGGATGGCAGGCTGACTTTCGCCTTCAAGCCCCAGTACGTGGACATGCTGCCCAGGGTGCATAAGGGCAAGGTCAGGAAACTGCTGAAATCCGTGGATACAGACAAAGACCTAGACGATGTCGCGGCCAAGCTGGACCTGGGGTCATGCATGGCCAGGGACATTGCGAAACTGTCGGGCGGGGAGCTTCAGCGCGTGGCCATTGCAGCAACAGTGCTGAAGGAGGCAGACATGTATTTCTTCGACGAGCCTTCCTCCTACCTGGACATATTCCAGAGGCTGAAGATTGCCAAGGTCATTCAGGAAATGGCCCAGACCAAGGGCGTGATGGTGATAGAGCATGACCTGGCCGTGCTGGATTTTCTCGCCGACACCGTCTACCTAATGTACGGCCTCGAAGGGAGTTTCGGCGTGCTGGCACAGCCCAGGACAGTTAGAAACGCCATCAACACCTACCTGGACGGATTCCTGAAGGAGGAAAACATCCGAATCAGGGACAGGAACATCAAGTTCGAAACGCGCGCGCCCAAGAAGGATTGGAAGGCCGTCTCCCTGGTCTCCTTCGGAAAGCTCAGGAAAAAATTCGAGAAATTTACTCTCACAACGGAACCGGGTTCCATAAAGGCCGGCGAAGTCGTGGGCATCGTGGGCCCCAATGCGACAGGCAAGACCACATTCGTGAAGATGCTGGCCGGTGAAATATCCCCGGATTCGGGGGAAATGGACGCCAATGTGAAAGTCTCGTACAAGCCCCAGTACATAGAACCGACCTTCGGCGGCACCGTGGCGGAACTGTTCATGACAGAACTCGGGGGTCGCTCGACCTCGGGATTCTTCAAATCCGAAGTGCACGGGCCCCTGACCCTGGAGCCGCTATTGAACAGGGAGCTGAAATCCCTGTCCGGCGGAGAACTGCAGCGCGTGGCCATCGCGCTTGCATTGGCCCGGGAGGCGGACATATACCTCATCGACGAGCCGTCCGCATATCTGGATTCCAACCAGAGGATGGAGGCGGCGCGCACGATCCGGCGCGTGATGGAGAAGTCCGGGCGCAGCGGCATGATAGTGGACCATGACGTCTATTTCATCGACATGGTTTCCGATTCCATAATGGTGTTCAGCGGCGAACCGTCCGTCAGGGGGAAGGGCGAGGGGCCCATGGGCATGAGGGACGGAATGAACATGTTCCTGAAGAATGTGGACATCACCTTCAGGCGGGACAACGACACGAACCGGCCGAGGATAAACAAGAAGGACTCGAGGCTGGACAGGGAGCAGAAGTCGTCCGGAGAATTTTATTATATTGAATGATCATCCCGAATCACGGGAGGTTTGACATGAAGCATATGCATTATGCAAAAGTCGAGGAGCAGATTCCGACCGAGGAAGGCGTGAAGGACACGACCGTGCGTTGGCTCATATCTGACAAGGACGGAGCCAAGAACTTCGCCATGAGGGTGTTCACCATCCAGCCGGGCGGCAACACGCCCCACCACAAGCATGACTGGGAGCACGAAATCTTCGTGATAGAGGGCAATGGCATACTCAGGTCCGAAGAAAAGCGCGAGCCCCTGAAGCCGGGCGATTTCATCTTCATCAAGCCGGGCGAGATGCACCAGATGCGGAACGAATCCAAAACCGTTTTCAGGGTGGTTTGTCTCATCCCCTACAGAAAATAGGCAAGGGCATATTTAAGGCAGCATGCCCCGCCTGTTTTTATCGGCATCCAATTTAATCTCCATCCGAACTCCTACGGGAGATTCGGAACCACGTGGAATCAGAGGATATTTGGAACAGAAGGGCGGGGTTTCAATCTCCTGGCTATATTGGTGACAGAGCATCCTCAGGCATTTATCTGCTCTTAAATAGGAAACCTCGGCTGTCAGGCCGGGGAGGCTAGGTACTCGCCTGGCCGGCACGAGCCGGGCGAAATTGACAGCTCTCGCAAGACTTCGTCTTTTTCATCCTTTCAATCAATCCCGAAAACCTCGCCCGAAGGTCGGGGACATCAAACTTAATTGCCAATATTCCTTCAAGCCAACTCTTAAATACACCCATCTTTTCCCGCAGGATACGTGAGGTAGTATGGGCAACATTAGACCGACATACATCAAAAGAGTCGCAATAGACCTGGTAAAGAGGTTTCCGGACAAGTTCACAGCTGACTTTCAGCACAACAAGGCCATGGTTTCCCTGTACACAGACATCACCAACATAAAATTCAGGAACAGGGTGGCGGGGTACGTGACCAGATTCAGGAAACATTACGAAGCTTGAGCCATTCCAGTAATCCTTTCTGCTGGGTTGGTATTTTGCATCTGTTTTGATGCGTGAAGGCAATGAGATGATTGAATGACTCGGTACGCTGTCGAAGTCAAAAACCTGAACAGGACGTTCGTGACCAAGGCGGTCAGGGGCAAGAGCAAGAAGGAGACAGTGAAAGCCCTGAACGATGTCAATCTCACTATCAACGAGGGCGAGCTGTTCGGCCTTCTGGGCCCGAACGGCGCGGGCAAGACAACCCTCATCAAGATCCTCTGCACGCTGCTGCTTCCGACCTCTGGCGAGGCAAGGGTCCTGGGGCATGATGTACAGAAAGAGACAAATGCCATACGCCAGAAGATAAACATGGTATCGGGCGGCGAGACATCCGGCTACGGGCTTCTCACAGTCCGCGAGAACATATGGCTCTTCTCCCAGCTGTACGGAATTCCATCGAAGGAGGCCAACCGCAGGATTGACATGCTGATGAAAGAACTTGGCCTGGAGCACAAGAAGAACTCCAAAGTGAGAACACTATCCACGGGCCTGAGGCAGAAGGCCAACATGGTCAGGGGCTTCATGACCGACCCGGCCCTCATATTCCTGGACGAGCCCACTCTCGGTCTGGACGTCAACGCCTCAAGGCTGATAAGGGACTTCATCAAGAACTGGATGAAGGAGAAGCCCGGAAGAACAGTCCTACTCACGACCCATTACATGATGGAGGCGGACGAGCTGTGCGACCGCGTGGCGATAATCAACGACGGAAAGGTTCTGGCCTGCGACACGCCCGAGAACCTGAAGCGGCTGATACACCAGGAAGCGGTGCTGAAATTAGAGATTCGGCAGATAGACAGCATCAGCGCGTTCGAGAACCTCCCGGGCGTGAGGAACTTCACCCATGTCCAAGACATGGCTGCCGGCATCACCAAGCTGAAATTCATACTGGATGACGAGTCCGCGGTTGCCGACATCGTGGCTGCAGTCCCGAAGTCAGGCTCGAGGATACTTACCGTGCAGAAGACAGAGCCGACGCTCGAGGACGTGTTCGTGACCCTGGTGGGAAGGAGCCTGACGAACCATGAAATTTGAGGAGTACAAGAAGCCTTCCTGGGCAGTGATGAACATGAGGGCCGTGTTCGGGCGCGCCTACCCGCGCATAATCGGCGTGAACAGGGAACTATCCTGGGTCTTCTTCGAAACGGTGCTGCCGCTCCTGGGAGTAGCGGCATATGTCTTCGTCTACAAAGCGCTGGAAGCCCCGCCCGAGTACATAGGCTACGTCATAATAGGCGGAGCCATGACAGCGTACTGGATGAATGTGCTCTGGTCCATGGCAGCCCAGATGTACTGGGAGAAGGAGATGGGCAACCTCGAGCTATACCTCATAGCCCCCATATCCAGGATGTCCGTCCTCGGGGGCATGGCGCTTGGCGGGATGTTCTCCTCATCGGTGAGGGCGCTGAGCACCATAGTCGTGGGAATGGTCATCTTTGGGATTTCGCTCTCTCTCCCCGACCCGCTGATGTTCTTCGGGATATTCATTTTCACAATGATTGCGCTGTACGGCATGGGCATGATGTTCGCCTCGCTCTACATGCTTTGGGGCAGGGAGGCGTGGCACATGTCCTCCCTGTTCACCGAGCCGATTTACCTCGTGTCGGGCTTCTATTTTCCCGTCAAGGGGTTCACTGCAATGCTGGGCAACCCCGGCACCTGGATAGCTGTGGGCGCCTCCATAATCCCCATCACCCTGGGCCTTGACGGGATGCGCCAGTGCCTTTACCCGGGCACTATGGACGGTTTCATACCCGTATGGCAGGAGCTGATAATACTGGTCGGGCTCTCGGTGCTGTTCATGATACTGGCCAAGTACAGCCTACGGTACATGGAGAATCTCGGGAAGCGCGAGGGGAGGCTGACGATGAGATGGCAATGAACCTCGGTTTCCGGAGAAAGGCGGCCAAGCCAAACGCCAATGTCCAGACCTTCAAATGGTCTGCCTGGCTGGGATGGCAGATGGAGAGCAACTGGGCCGACCCGTTCCTTTTCGCCGTTTACAGCATTGTCAAGCCGATTGCGGCGTCGCTCATACTCGTGGTCATGTACCAGATAATAGCGCTGCTGGGAGGCGGGACTGACGTGGGCTTGTTCTACTACATGTTCGTCAGCAACGCTTTCTTCATGTATGTCGGCCAGGTGCTGTTCGGCGTGGCCCAGATAGTTCATGACGACAGGGAGCATTACCAGACTATAAGGTACATATACATCTCGCCGTCCAACTACTTCGCCTACATGTTGGGCAGGAGCGTAAGCAAGCTCATCATCACGACGTTCGCCGTCGCCATAACCATGGCTTTCGGCGTGTTCATGCTGGATGTGCCCCTGAGTATTATTGGCGCCAACTGGCTCCTGTTCTTCGCGGTCATGGTCATAGGCATATTCTGCATCATGGCCTTCGGCCTGGCCCTGGCTGGGCTTTCGTTCCTCACCGCCAAGCACCAGGGCGGCATGAACGAGGGAATAGCCGGCCTGTTCTACCTGTTCTGCGGCGTGGTCTTCCCGGTGAGCGTGCTGCCTTCATGGGGCGTCTCGTTCGCCAAGATACTGCCCATAACATACTGGCTGGAGCTCATCAGGCGCAGTCTGAATCTCGGAGTGGGCATGGACTCCGCCCTTGCCGGGACATCCACGTCGGCATGCATCATTATACTGTGCCTCAGCACGGTCGTGTTCACAATACTGGCCCTTGCAATATTCAAGGCCGGAGACACCGTTGCCAGGAAGAAAGGCCTGATAGACACGACAACGGCTTACTGATGCTGACATTCGGATGAATGTCAGTGATGCGGAGGACGAGTATGATGGCCTGGAGTTTTTCTATTGATGAATTTTTCTTTTTTGCGGATGGTCTCGAAGATGGCGTAGCCATCAAGAGTGCGCCGAAACCCGAAGGATTCGGCTGCATAGCCAGCGCAGTCAGAAGCCCAAAAAGAAAAACTCATAGACACGACAACGGCCTACTGATCCTTCTGCTCGGGCTGGGCGAACTCTCCCAGCCTTTCCATGAGGTCCTGCCTTGTCTCCCGGATGGTCGGCCTGAACTGCCTTGCCACTTCTATCTCGTTCAGGTCCACTTCTGCCTTCACCAGGCCCTCCAGGAAGGGCTTCCCGCCGGCTTTGATATTGCCTCTCGGACCGATTAACTGATTCCCACCCCAGAACGTCATGTTCTGCTCCGTCCCCACAAGATTGGCGAAAGCCACGAAAATCGTGTTCTCGATCGCCCTGGCAAGCAGTATCTTCTCGAAATAATCCCTTGTGACCGACGGGGAAGCAGAAATGCACAGCACGATGTCAGCGCCCTCCAGCGCGTACAGCTTGGTTATCTCGGGGAAGAAAATGTCGAAGCATATCTCGATTCCCATCCTGCCCACCGGCGTGTCGAAGATGGGCATCTTGTCCCCGCGGGCGAAGTACAGGTCCTCCTCGAATGGCCCGAAGTTGGCCAGAACCATCTTGCGGTATGTCTCGGGCTCGGAATCCGGACTGAGCACCAGGGCGGAGTTGTAAATCACCCCTTTCCTGTCCGCGTCAAGCTCCGGCATCCCCACCACGAGCCAGCGTCCATTCTCCTTGGCTATTGCGTCCAGCTTTCTGACGGAATGGCCGCCCAGGCCCTCGGCCAGTTCGGAATACCTGTCCCGGAGAGTGTATCCGGTGAGAAACATCTCGGAGAATGCCAGCACCTCTGAGTCGGTGCTCCGCACGGCACGCTCTACAAGCCCGACATTGTGGGCCTTGTCACCCAGCCTGGGCTGGACCTGGACCAGCGCTATCTTCGCCATGCACCTTGATACAGATTCGTGCTATTATTGGTTTTGCAGGCCAAATTCAGCGACTCTGCGGCCGAGGACTACCGGAAGGTTTTAAAAGAGGTGGTATATTTGCGGTTTCCATGTCCCGGAGGAAAAAAGCAGGCGAATTGCGCAACACCGAGGTCGAGTGCGGTTACTGCGGCGCCATCATTCAGGAGGACGCAATCAGATGTTCGAGCTGCGGCAGGCTTTTCTCGGCGGCCAAGAAAATCATCGCGTTCACGGTCGTCATGATCGTGGTCGTCGCAGGCATGTCCTACCTGATGTACTCGGCCTATTTCGCAGAACAGAATGCGGCCTGGAACGAGATTAACCCGGACGACGGAGATGGTTCAACGACAACAGGCAAGACCATTGTTTTCGAGCTCAAGGAATCGGACGCGCCAAACACCTGCGCCAACTTCGAGAAATACGTGAGCGACGGCTTCTTCGACGGCCTGATATTCCACAGAGTCATCGATAACTTCATGATACAGGGCGGCGGCTTCACACCGGACCTCACACAGAAAACCGCCACATATGGCCCGATAGCCCTTGAAACAAGCAGTCTCAAGCACACGGACGGGGCCGTAGCCATGGCCAGGACAAACGACCCGAACAGCGCGACAAGCCAGTTTTACATATGCGACGGCGCGCAAACCTCGCTGGACGGCAACTACGCCGTATTCGGGTACGTCACATCGGGCATAGAGCATGTGCGGGCGATTTCAGCCGTAGAAACAGGCACCGAGGGCGGCATGAGCGATGTCCCGGTGAGCGATGTCGTAATCCAGAGCGCAAGGCTGAGCAACTCCGGTGGAAAGGCCTATGTCACGCTCACGGTGACCTATTGAAACGGCTTACCCGCCCTTATTCTCCTCGGCCAGGGCCATCTCCGCTGCTTTCTTGGCCATCCTCATGGAGCCCATCACAACAAAAACCATGCCAGCAACGACAAGCGTCAGCCCGGAATACATGAAGAATGAGTCCCCCGAGGTTTCCATGAACCTGGGCGCCAGAACCCCGACTGCGCCGGCAATCATGAGCGCATACCCGAAATAGTAAAGGCCGTTGCGCCTGACATCCAGAGTCTCGCATTCTGCCGCGCAGTAAATGCACCTGTCCCCCTCAAGCCGGCTCTTGATGTAGGCTTTGCGGCATCGGGGGCAGTACTTGTACTTCATGCGCCCACAATCTGCACCCCGGATAAATCGGTTTGCATTTTTTTATCAGCATCCAAAGTCCTGCGGGATTTGGAACGTGTGACTGGGTGTGGACGGCATCCAAAGTCCTGCGGGATTTGGAACGACAAACACAGTGCGAGTTGTGACCTGGGAAGATACTGGTCTGGACAGTGCATAGGGAATAATACACTCGTGATTGGAAACTAGGAATATTGGGGACATCCAAGGGGCATCATGGCTGCCCTTGTGGGAATACCAAGGGGCATCATGGCTGCCCTTGTGGGTATACCAAGGGGCATCATGGCTGCCCTTGTGGGTATACCAAGGGCATCCCCGCATAACGCTTATATGCTCAGGGAATGATTACCAGACAGAAATGAGGGAGGAAGGAAGATGAAGGACTCGGCAAAGCTGCTCAACTTCAACGTGAACCGCGAGCTCAAATTCAGCGTGTTCAGGCAGGTGGATTTCGACACCAGGAGAACGCTGTCTTTCAATCTGAACAGGGATCTGAGCTTCCTGACGAACAGGGACCTCGGTTTCGGCAAGCGCGGAGTGGTTTTCAGGGGATATGTATGCCCGGTATGCCGCGCCCCGGTGGCAAAGGACGCGCCTCAGTGCGACGAGTGCGGCGTCAAGTTCGAGCAGCCGGCGAAGAAAGCCTCGAAGAAAGCTCCGACAGCCCCCGGAACATCTAGGCTCTCGTCCCAGGACAGGGCTTTCACGGACAAGAAGGCGCCGGCCCCGCAGCGCAGGAGCACTTTCGAATGCCCGGGCTGCGGCAAGATACTCTACGTGGGTGCGGAGCAGTGCCCCGGCTGCATGACTTTGTTCACGGCTGATGCGCCCAGTCCGCCTGCGCCGCCCAAGGCTGAGGCTCCTAAGGTTGTGGCATGCACCAACTGCGGTTATGGCATACCGCCGCAGGACAGGTTCTGCCGCAGGTGCGGCTCTCCGAAGCCTGCGCAGTCAGACCGGACCATGGTCAGCTGGGACGAGTATACCGACACTGGCAAGGACGACGGCATAGTTTCATGGGATGAATATTCGAAGAGAGGTGGTTAGACAATGGACATATTTACCATATATCTGCTGATAGCGATAGTGTGTGTTGTGCTGCTGGTCGTGATGGCAGCCCTCGGAGGATTCGCGGGGGGCCATGACGTCGACTTTGGCGGCCACGATGTGGACTTCGGAGGCGGCCATGTCGGAGACATGGGCGGTCATGGTGATATAAGCGGCCACGACGCGGACCTGGGGCATTACGATGCGGGCCACGGGGACTACTCGGGCGCGCATCTCAGCCCGCTCAGCGTCCCGATACTGCTGGCGTTCGGCGCCACATTCGGAGCGATGGGCGCCATAATGGACGAGCTGATACCGAACGACTACGCCGTTCTCGGCATAGCGGTCATAGTCGGCGTAATCGTTGCCGGCGGCATGTACGCGCTCGTTTACACACTGCTCGTCAAGAGCCAGGCAAGCACCCATATCTACACGAAGGATTACGTGGGTCTCGACGGACTGCTCACTGTCGGAATCAGGAACAAGGAGCCTGGCGAAGTGGTCGTGAACACGGAGAAGAGGGGGCGCGTTCCCGTGCCGGCGACGGCAACCCACGACATCGAAGCTGGCTCACAAGTCAAGGTCATCGGCATCACTGGTGATGCAGTGATAGTGGAAAAGAAGAAGGAGGCATGAAAATGGACATAGTGATAGTGCTGTTGGGACTGATAATCGCGGCTACGATAATGTCGATATTCATCATATACGCCAGCCGCCTGAAGAAGGTCCCGCCGGACAAGGCAATGGTCGTATACGGCAGGGGAGGATTCCAATTGGTCACAGGCGGCGCCAGGTTCATCTGGCCCGTCGTGCAGTCCTATGAGTTCCTGCCCCTGGATGTAAGGACTCTGGAAGTGCATGTGCAGGAGATAGTCACCGACGTCAAGAGGAGCGGCGCAAGGCTGAACATCAAATCCGTCGCCCAGGTCAAGATATCGAGCAACGATGCGATACTCAGGACCGCGGCCGAGAACCTGCTCCACAAGACAGACATGGCAATCAACGAGATTGCGCTGAAGACCCTGGAAGGCCATGTGAGGGGCGTCTGCGCAGTGCTGACGATAGAGGAGATAAACTCCGACAGGGACAGCATCGCCTCGAAGATCCAGAACATGGCGGGAAACGACCTGAAGAACATGGGTATTGAGATCCGGTCTTTCGTCATCAAGGAGATCGAGGACGCGTACGGCTACCTGGACGCACTCGGCGTCAAGAGGACCGAGGAGGTCAAGAGGGACGCCAGGGTGGGAAAGGCCATAGCCAACAGGGAGGCCACCATCCAGGAAGCGAAAGCCGCCCAGGAGGGGGAGCAGGCCAATGCCGAGGCCGAGGCCCAGGTCGCAGTGTACCACAGGGACAGGGACATAACGCGCCAGAAAGCCGAGGCCGAAGTCGAGAAGGAGCGGGCGAACCGTGAAATCTCCTTCGCCATCCAGGACGCACGCAGGAAGCAGGAGCTTGTCGTGGAGCAGAGGACCATAGACATACGCGACAAGGAGAAGAGCGTCGAGGTCCAGCGGCAGGAGGTCATGAGACGGCAGCAGGAGCAGGAGGCTGTCCAGGTCGTGCCGGCCAAGGCCAAGGCCAACTCGGTCGTTGCCGAGGCCGAGGGGGAAAGGCAGAGGCTGACCCTGGTGGCCGAAGGCGAGAAGCAGAAGCTCAGCCTCGTCGCAGACGGCCAGGCAGAGAAAATCCGGAAGGAGGGAACTGCTGAGGCTGACATTATCCGACTCAAGGGGCTCGCAGAGGCAGATGCCATCCGCGCCAAGGGGCTTGCAGAAGCCCAGGCGATGGAGAAGAAGGCCCAGGCATGGGAGATGTACGGCAAGGCTGCATTAACTCAGCTCATAGTGGAGCAGCTGCCCGCAATAGTGGGAGAGGCGTCCAAGTCGCTCCAGAACACGGAGAAGATAATCGTCATGGGCGAGGGCGGACCCTCCAAGCTGGTGGGCAGCGTCGTGGACATAGCCGCGCAGGCTCCGGCCCTTGTGAAAAGTCTAACTGGCATGGACATAGGCGAGCTCATCCAGAAGACCAAGGAACTCATCAAGTAGGTCGAAACCGCTGTTTCGATACCGCCAAAAATGCCCGCCTCGGGAGGGGCGGGCAAATCTTCAATTTTTCCATTTTTTATTATTAACGACCTGTCTCTTCGAACCTTTTCCTGCGCCTCGCGGCCGCGGAGTTCTGCTGCCTCACCCTGCTGCGCTGGCTTTTGGCCACGGAGACTATGGCAAGCTCCCTCTGGAACTTCAGGTAACTGTCGAACCTCTCCCTGGGCAGCTTCCCCGAGGCTATGGCCTGCTTCACGGCGCATCCGGGTTCGGTCATGTGCTGGCAGTTCCCGAACTTGCACTGTTCAATGAGCAGTTCTATGTCGCCGAACTCGGCTGCGATGATGCTCTCGTCGCCGGTTATACCGAAGCTGCGTATCCCCGGATTGTCAATCAGCATGCCTCCGCCCGGTAGCAGCACCAGCTCGCGCCAGGTCGTGATGTGGCGCCCTTTCGAGTCAGAATCCCTTACTTCTCCGACCGTCAACCTGTTCTGGCCCAGCAGGGCGTTGATTATGGAGGATTTGCCCACACCGGACGGCCCGATGAGAGAGCCTGTTTTTCCCGCGCCGAGGAACTGTCTTATGCCCTCTATTCCCTGGCCAGTGGATGCGCTCACGACGAGCACAGGAACGTCATTCGCCACATTGCGGGCCGCAGACTCGGCGGCCGCAATGTCCGCACAGATGTCGGCCTTGTTCAGGATGACGACCGCGCCCGCACCGGACGCATTGGCCTGGGCTATGAACCTCATCAGCTTGCTCTCGTTTATTTCCGTGTCAAGGCCCATGACGATGAACAGAACGTCCACGTTGGCGCTGATTATCTGGTCGCCCAGGTACCCGCCCTTGTTGTAATCCGCCCTGAGAAGCTGGGTCCGCCTCGGCAGCACGGCCCTTATCTGCATCAGGCCCGTTTCTGCATTCCCTTTAACAGCCACCCAGTCGCCCACTGTCGGGTAATCAGTGCCCTGTGCGCACTCATAGCGCATGCGTCCCGTCATCTTGCCCTTCAGCTCCCCTATCTCGGAAAGGGCAGTGTAGAGATTGGCCTGCCTTGAGGTGATGCGGGCCGGTATGAAGCCCCCATCCCTGTACATTGCGAATGCCCTGTCGAATTCGGCGTTCCAGCCGAGCGATTCCAAATCCATGGGGCGGTGCATGCAAGCACCGGCATATAATTATTTCGCTTATTTATATAAAAATCATCATTATAATATTCACTGGTATTGGGGGGAAATGAGGGGCTGCGCCTTGCAATTCCGGGTGTGGGATGTCGCCATCATAGGGCTTCCTCCTGCTGAAATTAGATAAACCTGAGTAGTATTTATTTTTATCGGGATTGAGGCCGGGATTCGGGTTATGGTCGGCATACACGGCGCGCTTCACGGCCCGATCTCATGGCCAACTCCGCCCACTTGCGGACCTCGACCATCATGAACAGGAGCACGAACGCAACAGCAATGAATGACCAGTGGTAGAGTGAGAGCGGCGCGGCATTGAACCATCCTGGGATCGCGTAAATCGCGAATAGTTGGAGGAGGAATCCAAGCCCCGCTCCTACGAAGATGTATCTGTTCACCGTGAAGGACCTGCGGACGTTCATGAAGAATGGTTCTGTCTCCTTCTGGGCCTGGATGCCGTTTGCCCACTGGACCGACACGACCATTGTAAATACAATAGTCGCAGCAACCGCCTCATCGCACCTCTCCCTCAGCCCTATGAACATCGCAAGTGCAACGAGGCCGAAAGAGAGGCCGAAGTAGAGGCAACGAAGTATCTGAACCCTGTCAAAGAACTGCCTGTCAGGGCAGTTTGGCAGCTGGGTCATTTCGTCCCCTTCTTCTTTGGCAAACGGGAAGGTCTTGTCCTGCACACCGTCGGTGACAAGGTTCACCCAGAGGATCTGCGTCGGGATGAGTGGGAGGGGGAGCCCGGCCAGTATCGCGGATGATATGAGTGTTATTTCGCCTATTGACGTAGAAACCAGGTAGTAGATGACTTTCCTGATGTTTGATGCGATGACCCGCCCCCTGCGTATCGCCTCCACTATTACGCTGAGATTGTTGTCAAGGATGACCATCTTTGCAGCGCTCTTCGCGGCCTCTGAGCCATCTCCCATGGCTATCCCGATGTCTGCCGCCTTCAGGGCGGGAACGTCATTCACGCCATCGCCCGTCACTGCCACAATCTCGCCCCCGGCCTGAAGGACCTTGACCACTCTGTACTTGTGTTCTGGCAGTATCCGGGCCAGGACAGTCGCCCCACTGAGGGCGGGAAGAAGCTCCGTGTCAGACATCGCCCCGACCTCCGTCCCGGTGATAAGGCGGTCTCCATCCCGCCAGATGCCGACGTCTCTGGCAATGGCCCTGGCCGTCTCCGGGTGATCTCCGGTGATCATCAGCACCCGGATGCCGGCTTTCTGAGCCGCAGCGACAGCCTCAGCCACCCCGGCCTTAGGCGGATCGCGGAATCCGACCAGGCCCACAATCCTTATCTTAGGGTTATCAGAATCGCCCTGAACAGCCTCTCCGACCCCGAACGCAAGGACGCGCAACCCCTCGGAGGCCATGCGTTCAACAGCTTCGTCAAGCTCTGACAATCGTTCGGTGTTCAAAGCCATGGGTCGCATCGCCTCGTACGCGCCCTTGAGCAGGAGCAAATTCTTTTCGCTGACTTTGTTCCTCGTCGCCATATATCTCAGTTTGGTGTCGAACGGGTGAACCCAGAGGCGGGGATTGTTGGCGCGGATCGAAGCATCATCGCCCCCAACCCATCTGTGGAGCGCCACATCGATCGGGTCGCCGGTGGTTCCGTCCGAGTCGTTGCAGAGTGCGGCCACCAGCCTCATCGAATCGGGATCTATGTCAAAAGTCAGGTGGACAGCAAGGCGGCCCTCGGTTATGGTTCCTGTCTTGTCAGAGGCTATGACTGTCGCGCTCCCGAGAGTCTCGACCGCTGGAAGGTTCCTGACAAGGGTCTTGCGCCTACTCAATGCGAGCGCTCCGACCACCAGCACTATTGTTACAACTATAGGGAGCCCCTCGGGAATGGATGAAACGATCTGAGCCACAAGAAAATATGCCACCTCGAGCGCAACCCTCCCCTGGAGAAGGCCGATGATCCCGACAATCGTAAAAACAGAGAGCATGAGAGCTATGTAGCGCTTGGAGAATGAGGCTATGGCCTTGGTAAGTGGGCTGTCTGGCGAGCGCTCCTTCCCCCTCTCCGCGATAGATGCCAGGTATGTGCGGTGACCTGTGCGCACCACAACAGCCTCGGCCGAGCCCCTGACGACAGAGGTCCCGGCCAGAACCATGTTACGCATATCGAACGGGAGAGTATCGTGCGGCAGCAGGACATCATGGTCCTTGTCTGCTGGAAGTGATTCCCCAGTCATCGAAGATTCGTCAGTGAGGAGGCCGGCGGAAGAGATCAGCCTGGCGTCAGCCGTGACAATGTTTCCCTCCCTGAGGATCATGATGTCTCCGGGGACCAGCTCCGAGGATGGGACCTCCCTCTCCTGCCCGTCACGTCGCAGCCTGACCCTGGTCTCGGTCAGCTTCTTGAGGGCTCTCACCGTTGTCTCAGCCTTAATCTCCTGGTAGTAGCCCAGAAACCCGTTAACTAGAATGATGACTATTATGATGACAATGTCCTTTACATCCCCTATAAGCGCCGCTATTGCCGTCGCCACCATGAGAACGTATATCAGCGGATTGTTGAATTGGCGCACGAAGACCTTCAGCCTGTTGACCTCTTCCTCCTCCAACTGGTTCTTGCCGAAGGTGGCCAATCGGGCCTCAGCCTCCTGTTGGTCCAGACCAACCTTGGCGGTCTCCACAGCACGGAAGCATTCCTCGGGGTTCAGTGCATGAAATGATTCATCAAGTTTCATTCCGAGTGAGATTGGTGTGTGTTGATATATTACTTATGCCAGATTGGGGCACCGGCTCAATATCATTTTATTCCTGAAAGGCCATTGCACAGACCATGCGTGATAGACATTTCGTGGCTCAGCACAGAGGCGGGCCACTGAAAATGGAACAGCCCCGCCAGCTCCTAGAATGGGCAGACAGGATATTGGTGTTCGAGGAAGCCCAGGCAGAGGAGTTGAAGGCCATGTGGCCCAGGGCCCCGAAACGGCCGATCAACCTCTCCATCAGCAGCCATTACGGCCACGGGGACGAGGCTCTGAAGCGCCTAATCCTTGAGAGGGCCGCCCGCTACCTGGACTGAGGCTCAGTGAACCGCGCTCTGACATGCCAGCTTTTGATCGTCTCGTACACGGACCCGTCGTCGAACGACTGCCTCAGCTGCTTCAGGTACTCGTGGGAGAACCTCTCGGCCAGCTCCTCCGGCGTCTTCGCGCATATGTGGGGGCCGTTTCCGAACCACTTGTACCCTGCCCAGTAGTACAGCTCCGGCTTGCCGTTGCTCTCCCTGAGGTATGTCCTGGACCAGTTGCAGACTCCTCCTGCCTGGAATCGTATAGACCGCGGAGGTATTTGTTCCTGCCGGGAGCAGTGAACAATGCCTATCTCGCAATGAGTTGGGTCCATCCAGATTCATTTTTCGACATGCTGGCTGATTTTTGGTTAAAGGGGGGGGTTCAGTACTCTCGAAATAAGGAAATTCGTTCCCCTTTTTTCTTTTATGAATTTAAGGCAGATTATATAAACAGAAAATCACGAGTGCAGATTTGGGAATTTTGAATTTACAAGTAAATTGTAAGAAATTGATTAATACAGATAGTGTCATGGCTATCATGGTGAAATGAAACAATGCAAACATCAACTGTGAGAAAAAATGACATTTCGGCGGAGTGTGAGCGCCGCTGACCGATTGGTTCGCTTATGCACTTACAGACATTCAATTGTACGCGCTTGCATTTTTGCTGGTCTCCATTTTTATTGCCTCCTTGACCGACCTACAGCGCATGAGCGCGCAGCGCGGGTTCTTTGTATTCTGGCTATTGATAATTGTTGTTGTATTGATTTATGACACCTGCAGGGCAATGGAATCGGAAGAATGGCTCATGGTGGCGGTGAAGTGGGGCTTGATATTGCTGTTTGCCATACTATCCAACGGTTATATCGGCACCTACTTCAAGCTCGCCAAGGCGGATGTCGCTGCCTGCGCCGCTGCCGCCTGCATTCTGGCACCGATTCTGATAATTCTGTTATTCATAATGCTGAAAATCGCGGACCTGGCAATGAGGCCGGTTCTCCGCCTTTTCGGGAAGGATGGCGCATATCCGTTCATGCCAGTAGTTTTGGTTGGGCTCCTGAGCACGCTGGCGATTTCAATATGGGTTATGCCGTGGGTGATGGACATCGGAATTTTTTTGTTGGTTTTATAACACTCGATAATTGCTCGTTCGGGAGACGACTCAATCCTATCATTTTAAAATTGAGGATAAATATCACAAGATTAATAAATGAAATGTGCTTATACATTTTATATAATTTGAGGAGGAGATGCTTATACTGAGTGAAAACACACTCAAACAGACACTATCGTTCCTGCTTCTTGGCCAGCGCGGCGGACAGAACCGCGTGCAGATTATCGAGAAGCTGCGCGAGCGTCCGTACAACCTCAACCAGCTCTCCGAGCTGCTCAATCTCAATTACCGTACTATCCGACACCACATTGAGTCTCTTGTCAAGCACGAGCTGGTCTATACACCCAAGGAAGGCGGGTACGGGGAGGTTTACTTCATCTCGCCCGATCTCGAAGCAAACATGCATATTTTTGAGGACGTGAAGAAAAAGCTCACCACCATCATAACCTCTCCCGGGCTTTTCCAGAGCGTGATGGAACAGACCAATGACTCGGTCATCGTAATCGATCCCTCAAGCGAGGTAATATTCTGGAACAACGCATCTGAGAAACTTTATGGGCATACAAGTGAGATTGTAGGACAACCCCTTCCTATATTCTCCGACGAGGCTGCTTTGGACAAGATAAAAATCCGTCTCCAAGAGGGCAGGACCGGTGTGAGCCTGGAAACTGTAACAGCGACCAAATCTGGAACCCCCATTGACGTGAACATGACCTTAAGCTCAATCATTGATGACCAGAACAATATCATAGGGTATTCGATAATCTCAACCGACATTACCGAGAGAAAAAAAGCTAATGATGCCATCAAGCGGCAAGCTGCGGAATTAGAAGCGATAGTTTTGTCTGTCGCCGAATCGATACTGATGCTTGATGTGTCGGGCACGGTGGTCGTTTCAAACCGGGCAGCGGTCGAGAGCCTCGGATTCATGCCCATTGGCACAACCTACCAGGCACTCTTAACCCGGATAGGGCTCCGGGTGGAAAGCAATCTGCCAGTAAAAGATGCTGACTCGCCATTCGCTATCGCGCAGCAGGGGAGGAAACTGATAGACTTGCCCTACACGATCAAGGATATTCGTGGGGGTGACAGGAGTATCATTCTATCGGCTGCGCCAATTAAAACTGGCGATATTGTTACCGGTACAGTAGTGGCATGGCACGATGTTACTGAAGAAAAGGCTCGCATCAATGAACTGCGGGAAAGTGAGGAGAAGAACCGCGTTCTCGTCGAGAACATGGATGTCGCCTACGCAGTTCACAAAATCATAGAGAATCAGAGTGGCAAACCGACAGATTATCTGTATCTAGAAGTGAATGACGCCTTCGAGCGACTCACCGGCCTCCGGCGAGAAAACATACTCAACAAACGGGCCACCGAGATATTCCCTGGCATTGAAACAGCCAAACCGGATTTAATAAACCTCTATGGGAAGGTCGCACAGACCGGCAAGACCCTTAAAATTGAGATTTATTTCGAACCGCTCAAGAAAAATTATTCCATAACCGCCTTCAGCACCCGACGGGCCTTTTTCACCACAACATTCCGGGAAATTGAGAGCGTGAAGAAAAGGACCAAGCCCAAGGAGGGCAAAATAGAGTGAAAAATCCTCTTCCTGTATAATTCAAGAATCGCGTACTAGGGTTTAACCTTCTTTTTCTTAATCTCTTTTGCCCCATTCTGGCCTTTCAGTTCCTGAGTGAGTATCATCACGCCCTCTGGCACTGGCTGTATTGAAATATTAAAAGAGGTCAGTGAATCCTCTGACAAAGGGAACTCGCCCACGAACCGCTGTGGTTTGCGCTCCGTCATGCACTGGCTTAGGGCACCGAATAGTTTTGTATCTTCTATCCCTCGGTGTACATCCGCCAGAGTGTGGCCAAACAGTTCTTCCCTTTTCTTTCGCATTTGCAGCATCGCAGAATCGTTGACATAGAGGCACTTCAAGTCGAAACTGATTATCAGGCATCCCTCCATCAGGCAGTCGAGCGTGTCACGCAATCGCCCTTCCACATGGCTGCGCTCCTTGCGCACCTTCGCCTCCCGCATCTCGCGCTCAATCGCGGAAACAAGGCGCGCGAGCTTGCCCTTCATCAGGTAATCGTGCGCACCCGCCTTCATCGCTTCGACCGCGATATCCTCCCCGATTGCCCCGGAAATGATGATGAATGGGATGTCGAGGTTGCTTTCCTGGACAGTCTCAAGCGCTCGTTTGGAGCTGAATTTCGGCATGCTGTAGTCGCAGAGAATGACGTCCCAATGCTTCTTCCAGAGCGCAGTCTTCATCGCTGCTTCCGTGTCCACCCGCTCCCATTGTATCGTGTAGCCACCGCGCTCGAGTTCGCGGACAGTCATCAGGGTGTCGTCCTCGGAATCTTCCACGATCAAAACAAGCAGTTCGTGTCCCATTGCCCAATCCCCATTTCCTAAGTTCCCGGTTCCGGCGGTAGCTCATTGAGCATGAGCCAGTAAAGGCCAAGCTGCCGTGCTGCCTCGATGAACTGGTTGAAATCGACTGGCTTGCGAATATAGCTATTGCACCCGAGCGAGTAGCCGGCGAGCACGTCCTTCTGGTCCTTGGACGATGTCAGAATCACGACCGGAACAAATTTCGTTCGCTCGTCAGCGCGTATCCGCCGCAAAACCTCGATGCCGTCGACCTTAGGAAGTTTGAGGTCGAGAAGGACCACCGCCGGTATGTCGTTGTGTCCTACCACTGCACACCCATGCGGACCAAAGAAGTAGTCCAGCGCCTCAGCACCATCGCGCACTACGACGATATCGTTCAAAATAGCGTTCTTCTTGAACGCACGCAATGTCAGTTCCACATCGTCCGGGTTGTCCTCAACCAGGAGAATTTTCCTGCTTTTCATCTTTCCACTCATTCTATCCACCTATATCTCCATCATCGTTCAAGGTAAAAAAGATTGTGGCGCCCTTTTCGGTTGCCCCTTCCGCCCATATCCTACCACCATGGCGGATGACTATGCGCTGTGACGTCGCCAGCCCAATGCCAGTGCCGGGAAATTCATCGACCGTATGCAGGCGGTTGAAGGGGCTGAAGAGCTTGCTGACGTAGGTCATATCGAATCCAGCTCCGTCGTCCTTGACATAATAAACTGTTCGGCTGTTTTCGACCATCGAACCGAACTCAATGTGCGCGGAAGAGTGTCGGGATGTATACTTCCATGCATTGCCCAAAAGATTCTCCAGAAGTATCCGAAGCAGATTCGGGTCACCATTGACGATAAGCCCGTCAGCAACCTTGAAGTCCACCAGACGGTCGGGTTGCGTGCATTGCTGTTCATTCATCACGGTCGAGGCAATTAGGCTGAGATTGACCGTTTGATATTTCATTCCCATACGTGTGATGCGCGAAAGTTTAAGCATATCGTCGATTAGTTGTGCCATGCGCTGGCTCGCCTTCCGTATACGCTGCAGGTAATCCTTACCAGTAGCATCCAATTTGCCGTCATAGTCCTCAAGCAAGGCCATGGAAAAACCGTCGAGGGAGCGTAACGGAGCGCGCAAATCATGCGACACGGAGTAAGCGAACGCTTCCAGTTCCTTGTTCACAGCTTCGAGCTCGGTACTCCGGCGGGCCAGCACTTCACGGGACGCTTTAAGCGCGAGTTCCACCGCCTTCCGCTCGGTGATATCCTCGATGGCCAGGAGAATGATACGTTCTTTTCCCAATCCTCTTTGAATTTGCCGTGCATTCAAAAGCATGATGCGCCTGCCAATGGTGGCAAAATCGTGCTCAACTTCATAATTGTCAAAGGTTGTCTTTTGGGGAAGGATGTCTTCCAGCAGTTCCCGCAGTTTGGGAATGTCCCACTGGTGATTTCCCAGGTCATAGATAAGCTGCCCCACGGTTTCTTGAGGATTTACCATGAATACTCTATAGAATGCCCGGCTGGCCGAGACTACTTTTAAATCTTGGTCCAGAACGATTAATGGTTCACGAATCGTATTAATTGTGCTATCGGCATATTCAAGAGCCTCATCTGCGGATTTTTTAATGACCTCTAATTCTTTTCTGGTTTTTTCCAGGCCAGCTTCTATCTCCTTCCGCTCGGTGATATCCTCGATGGCCAGGAGGATGATCCGTTCTTTTCCCAATCCCCTTTGAATTTGTCGCGCATTCAAGAGCATTATGCGTCTGCCAATGGTAGAAAAATTGTGTTCCACCTCATAGTTGTCGAAAGCTGTTTTTTTGGGCAGGATGTCTTCCAGCAGTTCCCGCAATTTGGGAATGTCCCACTGATGATTTCCCAGGTGATAAATAAGCTGTCCCACTGTCTCTTCGGATTTTACCTTAAAAACTTCATAGAAGGAACGGCTCGCTGAAACTACTTTTAAATCTTGGTCCAGAACGATTAAGGGTTCGCGCACGGTGTTGATGATGCTCTCGGAGTATTCACTGACAATCATCATCGGCTTTGCTTTTTCGGTTATATCGCTGAGCTCGCCCATAAAACATGAGAGACTGACCCCTGATAAAACTCTTTCGACCTCTCACATAGTGCGTTAGTAGTCAAGATAAACGCAACGTATATTCAAATTTGTATCTAATCTTCCACAAAACCGTTAGTGATGTTGAAATAACTAACTATACCGACAGGCTTATTCCATTGATATGTGCGAGGAAAAATGTAATTGGAGGAATTAAATGAAAACTATAACGACATTTGGAGTAATATGTGCGCTTGCACCGTCCTATAACAAGACGGGCAAGAAGGAGAACCACAAGGTCGCCAAGACTGGCAAGAAACTCGGCGCAGCTGTGGAGAATGCAGGTCACGAGATAATGGTGGCCGGCAAAAAATCGGGTTCCTTGATTATCGATGAAGCAAAGGAGTTCAGCGAAGCAGTGTCTGACGCAGGTCATGACATGATCGTAGCTGGCAAGAAGGCTGGTCACGAGATAGCTGAGCAGGTCAAGGAAGCCGAAGAGAAAACAGAGAGGTTCTTCCACAAAGAAGAATCCGACAAGTAAAGATGGAGGTAAAAAACATGACAGACATTTTGATATCAACGATAATATACTTCCTTATCGCGCTAGCCATTTCGGCCATCATCATTTACGCGATAACGAAGTTGTTCGGAGAAAGAGAAGGCATAGGGACAGCCATATTGGCGGCCCTGGTCGGAGCATTCGTGTACGCCCTGGCATACTATTTCCTGGGCGACGGGCTATTATCTGCCTTGCTGGCCGGTATTGTCTGGACGCTTGCCCTGGGAAGCCTGTACAACATGAGCTGGTTAAAGGCGATCGGAACGGCAGCAGTCGTCTGGATTGTCGCGATAGTCGTCGGGATATTCCTGCCCACTATGGGGGGACCCCTGTAAGATAATAACAAAAGGAGATGACATGAAATGGCAAAGAAAAGCAGAGGCGGAAGAATGACCGCGGCAAAGAACCGGGCGGCGAAAACCTCCGGCGGCAGCGGTCCTGTAAAGAACCGTAAGGTCGGCAAAAAAATCATGAGGACCTGAAAGTTAAAGTGCATTAAAAACCATAAAAGGAGGTGATGTACAATGGTATCAATATCAATGGACTGGTCAAAAATTTCCTTGCTCTCCGTAATAGCATTCCTGGTTGGCTGGTTAATATTCGGCCTATTATGGGCTGTAGTATTAACAATTGTAGTCCTAGTGCTGATGGGGACAATTAAAATAAAAACCGGAAGCGACGAGAAACAGCACCAGCTCCAGGTTTAAGAAAAGAACAATGGTTTCGGGGGCCATCATCCAAGATGGTGGCTCGGAAACCAATTTTTTTTGATTTCTTTTGATTATAAAACATTCAGAACCGCTTACTTTATATTTGCCCTGGAAATCGCGACCGGATTTACACCTAATCTTGCCTTGAATTGTCCATGATTTTGAAATAAAGGTATAGTGCCCGAGGCATATCTTGAAATAAGCAACATTCGGGAAAGTGCGGAATTAACACTTGCCAAGGATGATAGTAAGCAGAAACAGAATGGAGGTAAGATAAAATGACAATAAATAATAGATATGAAAAAGAGAGTATGAATGTGGGCCATGTGAGTGAAAATAGTATGGGCGGAAAGCGCTCGGTTGCCAATCACGGAAGGTCTGCATCCCCCGTTGGATCAAGACTTGGGAAGGGAGCGGGCTGTGCTCGATATTGGTCCGCGCTCTTCATTTCAATGATATTTGTTCTTGGCGCCTTCGCGATAATCCCTGCCCAAGCAGCAGGTCCAGCGACAGTGAACCTTGGGACGGCCGGTGATTTCGTGGTACTGGCCAAAACCGGGATCTCAACCACAGGAACCACCCACATCACTGGCGATATTGGAGTCAGTCCGGTCGCAGCGACATATATAACCGGGTTCGGGCTAACGAAGGTCGGTGCATATTCGACTTCGTCCTTGATCACCGGAAAAGTATACGCTGCAGATTATGCACCCCCTACTCCAGCCAAAATGACCACGGCTGTAGGTGACATGGGGACCGCATATACAGACGCAGCTGGGCGGACATTGCCGGATTATACCGAACTGTACGCCGGAGACTTAACTGGGAAGACCCTCACTCCCGGTCTCTATAAATGGGGCACCGGGGTCCTGGTATCTGCCGGCGGGGTCACCATCTCGGGCGCCGCAAGCGATGTGTGGATATTCCAGATCGCGCAGACTCTAAAGTTGGCCAACAATGCCAAGGTCACCCTAATCAGCGGTGCGCAGGCTTCCCACATCTTCTGGCAGGTCGCAGGCCAAGTTACGCTTGGAACGACGGCTGCCATGAAGGGAATCATATTGTGCAAAACACTGATTGCGATGAATACAGGCGCAACGCTGGAGGGTAGAGCATTGTCACAGACTGCAGTAACATTAAACGCCAATACCGTCACCATCTCGGTGATTGCAGACACCGCCGCCCCCACGGTGAGTTCCACCGTGCCGACTAACGCCGCCACTGGTGTGTCAGTCAACAGCGCAATGGCCGCCACATTCAATGAGGCGATGAATCCCATAACGATAAACAGCACCACATTTACCTTGACGCAGGGAGTTACGCCTGTTTCAGGAACTGTGACTTATACTGGCGTCACCGCGACCTTTACACCGGCAGCCAACCTCGCATCCAGCACCGTGTATACAGCTACGATTACTACCGGAGCCAAAGACATGGCGGGCAATGCAATAGCAAGTAACTATGCATGGAGCTTTACTACAGGTGCGGTTTCAGACACGACCCCGCCGACAGTGAGTTCCACCGTCCCGGCCAATGCTGCTATAGGTGTGGCAATCGACAGTGAAATGGACGCCACCTTCAGCGAGGCCATAAATCACATAACGATAACCACCGCCACATTTACCCTGAAGCAGGGGGCAACCTCTGTTTCCGGAGCTGTGACTTACGCTGGCGTCACGGCGACCTTTACGCCAATAGCCGATCTCGCACCCAGCACTGCATACACTGCTACGATTACCACTGGCGCCAAAGACCTGGCGGGCAATGCCCTGGCTAGTAACTATGTATGGAGCTTTACCACAGCCGGTACAGCATCAGATATCACCGCCCCCACGGTAAGTTCCACCATCCCGGCTAATGCTGCTACGGGTGTGGCAGTCAACAGCGCAATGACCGCCACCTTCAGCGAGGCTATAAATCCCATAACGATAACCACTGCCACTTTTACCTTGAAGCACGGAGTTACGGCTGTTTCAGGTGCAGTGGCCTATACTGGCACCACAGCGACCTTTACGCCGGCAGCCAATCTCGCATCCAGTACCGTATACACTGCTACGGTTACAACCGGAGCCAAAGATCTAGCAGGTAATGCCTTGGCAAGTAACCATGTCTGGAGCTTTACCACGGGTACTGCATCATCATCTGCCGGAACAATCAGTGGCAGGCTCGTTGATAATGATGGCAACCCTGTTGCGAACGCGACAGTTTCTCTTGGAAATACTGGAATGAATACCATCACCGATGCCAACGGGGATTACTCCTTCTCTGGTGTCGAGCCGGGTACATACTCTGTCGGGTTCAACGCAACTGGCTACGAGCCAAGCGCTGTAACGAGTAGTGTGGAATCCGGCCAAACAACCACTGTGCCAGACACTGTAATGTCCCCGGATGATAGCGGTGTCAGCAACCTGTTGTGGATAATCGGTGCAATCGCAGTTGCCTTGGTGGCCGTACTCATCGGTTGGAAGCTGATGGCCAATAGGAAGAAGGACAAGCATGCATAAAACAAAATGAATGAAAGCGGTCAAATTGGCCGCTTTTGCCGGGGCAGTAATCTATGCCCTGGCAAATATTTTTTATATATGGATAATCAACCTAGATTAGTGGGTTAGTAAGGTCGTACAACATCAAAAAAGTGATGTCTCCAAGCTGGCCACCTCGTGAAAGTGTGCTCCAAGGGATTCGATTCTGTCGCAAATGAATCTTTCTGCATATATTTTCTATATCAATGATGATTATTGGTGTGACACCTATGCCGAAGAAACTGCTCTTCGTGTGCAACTTCGGCCAGAACAGGTCCAGGACAGGCGCGGACCTGTACGCGGAGCTGGGGTATGACACAGACTATGCCGGCGTGGTCTCGGGCACCAGGCCAGTCACGGCCGACCTTTTGGAGTGGGCCGACATCGTCATCGTGTTCGAGCAGAGCCAGGCCGATGAAATCAGGGCCATGGCGCCCGGCATGTCCAAGCCGATTGTCAACCTAGGCCTGCCCAACTGTTACTGCCGGGGGGACCCAAGGCTGGAGGCCCTGATTAGGAGGGGCGTCGGGGGATACCTGGACTGATATGCCCCAGGGCGCTGCCCTGGATAATATTATTTCTAGTTATTATTCCCTACAGGAATATTTAATAACCTCCAGCGCATCGCGCTGTGCATGATTGCCTCTGTCAGGGACATAAAAAGGGCGAGGAAGGCGGCGGGCTGGACGCAGAGGGAGCTGGCTGACGCGACAAACCTTTCGCAGTCTGCAATAGCCAAGATCGAGAGCGGCAGCTACAACCTCTCCCACGAGACATTCCTCAGGATTTCGGACGTACTGAACAGGTTAGGGGCTGAATCTGACAACCGCCCCACCCTGGGCAATGTCATGGCCACCAGCATAATCACTCTCTCGCCCGAGGAACCGGTCGAAAGGGCCGCAAGCCTCATGGACGAGCATTCGATCAGCCAGATACCCATTTTCGAGGGAAATGTCCACATCGGGACGGTGACCAGCACCAGCCTGGTGAAGGCCCTCACCCAGAACCCGGACACGCACACGGTCCGGAAGGCCATGATAAGGGAGCTGCCGATGCTGAACGAGGCAACGCCCATCGACCAGCTGATAACGGGCCTGCTGGAGGAGTTCCACGCCATACTGGTCACCAGGTCCGGCGAGGTGGTGGGCATAGTCACGAGCGAGGACGTGCTTAAGCGGTTTGTCCGCCAGCACTATAACGTTTAACCACAGCCGGCGATGGCCTTTAATCATCCGTACACATAGTGGCTGTGGACCGGGTGGAATCTGTAGTCGGTAACGGCCCTCTTGTGCACCAGCTCCTCGTGAAACACCAGGAACGGGATGCCGACCGCCAGCGGTAACATGACAGTGAGCCCGAGTATCTCGGGCGATATCTTCGGAGCCCGGATTGCGGCAGTGCTGGTTGCAACTGTCTTCGTGGAAATCAACGCACCGGTGTGAAGCACAACCTTCAGGCCCAGGCTGAAGTTCTCGAGGCCGCTGAGGGACATCTTGGCCCGCGTCATCTCGCCCGAAGCAAGCCGTATGTTGTCTATAGTCTCCGTGACATCCTGGCTTATGACGGCAATCATCGCAGCGGCAGTGTCGAGCCTTGTCAGGAACAGCCCGTCAAGGAGATTGTTTGAAACGCGGAACCTCTGCGCGAGAGTGTTAAAATCCATCTCCGATGAGGTGAGCAATGCTGCCGCAGTCGCACGGTCGTTCTTGTCCGGTTCTCCCTTTCCGCATTCGTCTATGACGCTGAGGAAGCTGTAGAACCTGTCCGCCACATCCTGGGGCGGCTCGCCCTCGGCGCATTCCAGGCCAAGCAGTACCAGTGTGCAAATGGATGTTCCTCTCCTGATTTTCTCGAACTGTCCCATCAGCTCAAGAATTTGCTCCCAATTATTCCTCGCCGAGGAGTAAAGGACAGTGGCTGCGCGTTCGACGGTGAATCCCTCGTCGAACTTGCCATAGTCTGTCGAGAATATCCTGTCCTTTATACGGATTATCTCTTCGAGGTCGACCCGCTTCCCTTCGTTGAGCTCCAATAATGTGAGAGTTTCGGACGCGATCACCACATTCTCGTTGGTGAACCGCCCGGTGAGTTTCTTATGGTACCATATGAAGATTTCAGCTACCTTTTTCGCGTCCGCGTCTGCGCAGGACAGCCCCGCGGCGGCGGTCCTCAGATGTATCTCGTCGACGCCCTTCAGCTTAGGGGAAAGTATCTTGAGCAGGGCCTTCGATTTTTCTGCGCGGTCTTTGAAGGCCAGGCCGATGCTATCGATCTGCTGCATGAATGTCGCATGCTCCAGCTCCCCCACCCTTGAGAGCCTCGAGGAGATATTGTGCATAGTCTCTCTACCGGCATATGTTATCTGCACGTTCTTCCCCGATGAGGTCCGCAGATACTCGTCCGCAGTCGGTTTCGAGGCTTCCCCAAGTATCTTCTCCCTGAGCTGCTGCGCTTTCTTTGCGAGGAACTCCATGCGCGTCTCCAGCTGCTCGTATTGCGGTTCCTGCTGCGGGTTCCCGCGGCCGGCAGCGAATTCAGAGATTTCTGCGATAATGCTCTTCCTCTCAGTGACCACTTCTGCGAGCTGGGCCTTCAGTGTTGTCGTATCTGAGGCGGCGGATGCAGCCACTACTGCCAGCATGCCTGCCCTGATGAGTTCGTCAACCAAGGCCGACTGAATATCCGGATTGCCCTGGTCTATCTTCAACAGCCCCTCGAAAATCTGCCTGCATTTCATTTTCAACCGCCTCCGGCGAAATCAACCAGCCTTATCTTGACCTCGCCCACCGAGGCCTCTAAAGGGGCCAACACCAGGTCCAGGCCTTTCTTGGACGCGTCCGCTTTCGCATATGGATCGCCCATCAGCGCCATCTCGTAGCGAGCGGCCAGATCGGTCCGCCTCTGCGCGATGGACTGGCTTGTCTCTGCAAGCCTGTTCCTCTCTGTGAGCAGGCTGTCCAGGCCGAACATGAACTCGTAATAATTCCTGTTGAATTGGCGGACGATTTTCTTTCTGACCGATTCCTCAGTCTCATACTCGCGCCACTCTATATCGTCTATGTCCGCGAAGTGCAATGTCCCGTCCGGTGCGATGACGGAGTCCTTGTCCAGCCATACGTCGTCATAATCCAGCAGCATGAAGCCTTTCGGGCTGTTCCTGACAGTCCTCGCAGCGAGCGTGAGTGCCCCAAGCCCGGACGAGATGAACCTTTCTATGAATGCGTCGTACTGGGCCGGCGACTCCACACCGAACGCCTTCATCACTGTTTGGGGTTTGACTCCCAGCGGAGCATCGGAATGAAAGTACAGTCGGACGTCAGAGGGCACCAGCCGCACCTCCTGGAACCAGTCGCCTTGGTACTTCCTATACCAGTACGTCCCGCTGCTGGCCTTCACCAGCCAATCGGGCAGCTGGTTGTAGGCAAGGACAGGGCAAATCCAAAACCCGTTTATGCACTGCGGCCGGCCAGGCTCGGACGCCATCTCCGTGATGTCTATCGAGTCCCTGGGGCCTTCCTCGCCGGATGCTCCGTACGGACCTGTCCCGAACCATATCTCTCCGGTCATTATGGGCTGGTGATAGGCCTTGTCCCGCCAATGGTCCATGAGGCTGGAGCCGGGCCATGCGCCTTCAGGGCTGGAGCCGCCTATGTCTGTGAAACCGAACATGGGCGAGCGCGTCCCGACGCCCTTCACTGACAGGTAATATGTCAGCGGCGGCAGTTTTGCATTGGCCTCTGGCACTATTATGGTGCGGTTGTCGTCGGCCAGCGCCTGGATTTCCTCGGGCTTTAAACAGGAGGGCATAGCCCCGAGGACGCTCTTCGGCAGGAATGTCTTAGAATGGTATTTCCTGAGGATGTCCCTGGTGTTGGCTGCCTCGTGAGTCTCGTGCTCCGCGTCCAGCGTGTAGACGGACTCCGGATGCTTGCTGAGGATGGGCAGGGCCATGTCACCACCTCCTCACGATGTTCTTCTTCATCCTCCGGATCCTTGTCGTCTCGACGTACATGTTTCCGATGTTCCTGAAGCCGAAGGATGTGGAAACAGAGATGGAGGGCAGGTTCCAGTCCGCAATCTCGAGTATGATGTTCTTCACTCCCAGGCTCTTCGCGAAATGCAGGCGTGCGCGCATCAGCTCCTTGGCCAGACCCTGACCTCTCATCTCTGGCGATACAGTCAGCGTGTGGAACCTGGCAGCGTCATCTATCACTGTAGCGAAGGCGAATCCCACCACCTTGCCGTTCACCGTGGCCACGACGCCGATGTCGCCCGTGTCCACCAGCGACCTCATCCAGCGCCTTGCCCGGACCTTGTACACCTTCTTCGCGATAGCCGCGACCTCATCCATGTCTGTCAGCGCCATCAGCCTGAGGTTGGCCGAGTCATAGCCCGTATCAGGCAGCTGGGAGAGACCCAGCACCCTGGAGGTCTCGAACGTGTTGTACGCGTCGTGGCCGACATTTACGGCCACCGTGTTCCTGAGCTCCTCGATGTAGGATTCCTTGACCTGGTGCCGGATTTCGGAGAAGAAGTCCTTTGCCCCGACGAATCTGCGCAGGGGGTCGTTGATGTCATAGTCCTTGCAGAATATAGCCCCAACCTTCGCATCTTTATGATAGATGGCCAGGCCTTCCAGCCCATCATGCGATGTCGCGACCGCCACCCTGCCGCCCGAGCGCAGCGCCTTGTCCGCGAAATCCTCCAGAAAAGGCTCGAAATTGATGGTGGCCTTGTTCGGGAGATGCGGGTACTTAGCCATCTTCCTTATCCTGTAGACCTTCACCTTCTTCGGGGTGGTAAGCGTCCGGCTCCTCCACCGGACAGCATAGATGCCGCCGCCCATCAGCAGGAAAATGCCCGCGATGATGAGGACGGTGACGGTCAGCGTGATCCAGTCAATCGGAATCCTGTAGCTCGACGAGGTGATGTCGTACTTCTCGGTCCAGTCGAAGCTCGAACTGTGGCCGGCCCACCACCCGGTGTCATGCTCGGTGTACCTCTCGGCGATGATGTAGCCCGTGTCCTTGTCCATGTAGTAGCGGTCCGTGTAGGTGTAGGACATTTGGCCGTACACGTCGTCCCTCATACCAGAACCGCGCTCAACCAGCATTATGGCCCTCTTTGGCAGCCAATCCGACCACACGGTCGCATCGGTCGACTCAACTGTGAATGTCGAATTCAGGATGTGGACCTGCTGACCCACGCTCATGCCCGTGGGTACCCAGAACCAGACGCTCGGGTCGGGCCCGTAATCAACATCGAGGTCGTATCCATAAACGTAATGGCGCGTTTCCGCGGAATAGGAGAAGTTCTCGGCCACATAATGAACCGGCGTCTTTGGCGAGTCCGAGGCGTCGTAGTACCACCCGTAAAGAGCAGTCATTTCCACCTTTCCGTCCGATACAGATGTGACATAGTACCTGCCGTGGGAGACGGTCTTCTCCCACCAGCCGTAATAGCCGCCTGAGCCGTCATCCACCTCCTGGGTGTACTCGTACTCGAAGATATCGCCCTGCGCCGGTTGGGCCGAGACGGGCGAGGCGCATGCAGCGAGTACGCACGAGGCGAATGCGGCGATTATGGCCAGCTGGCGCAGTTTGCGCCAGCACCTTCTCCACTTCCTATCTGACATCTTCATCCGGTTGATGCATGACTAAGTATTTGAAATTTGCAGGGGAATACCGCGGGATATCACATGAATTTACCTCACAAGGATTGTGCCTTTCCCACGGGCGCGCCTTCCGGCCTTCCGCAGGCTCCAGAGCTGCGATATTATCATCCCGGCCAGCATCATACTGCATCCCACCGCTCCCCTGAAGGTCAGCGTCTCCTCCAGGAACAGCGCGCCGCCAAGAAGGGCGAAGACGGCCTCGAGGCTCATGATGATGGCGCCGTGCGAGGCATTCGCTTTCTTCTGGACGACGACCTGGAGCGTGTATGCGATGCCCACAGAGACGACCCCGCCATAGAGCAATGGGACTGCCGCGGCTCTTATCCCCCCCCAGGTTGTGGTCTCGGTTGCCGCGGCCACGGCCAGGCTCAGAACGGAGCAGATAAAGAATTCCACGAATGCCAACCTGCAAACATCCGTCTTCGGTGCGAGCCACCCGATGGCCAGGATTTGGATTGCCCAGCAGAATGCGCCAGCCAGCACGAGCATGTCGCCCCAGGACATGTCAGCGGAACCGGAGAAGCTGAGCAGGTATAGGCCCGCGAAGGCCACGGCCGTGCCGACCCAGGTGCCTTTTCCCGCTCTCTGGCCGACTGCCAGGCCCAGGATGGGCACAAGCACCAGGTAGAGGCCTGTGATGAATCCGGCGTTTCCCGCCGTTGTTGTGACAAGGCCGACCTGCTGGAAGCTGGCGCCCAGGAAGACCAGGACACCTGCCAGCGTGCCTCCCATGAGCAGCATCTTCGGAGAGTCGAATTTCCCCGTAGGCCTCTCTACGGCCCTGGCCCTCCACAGGATGACCGGGAGAAGGGTCAGCGCGCCCATCATGAACCTAATGCCGTTGAACGCGAAAGGGCCCATGTGGTCCATGCCCATGCGCTGGGCCACGAACGCGAACCCCCAGATTGCGGCCGCTCCGAGCAGGAGGGCGTCGTATCGGAGAGGGGCGTTTTTCCGGGGCATGCGGCAGGAATTGGGGTTGATGGTTATATGGTTTCGGGGCAGGAAAGATACATTGAAGGCAAGTTTTCCAGGGAGCAGCACGAGAGGGTTGTGCGGACGCCGAAGCGGCGACCGTGAAATGATATGGGCCGCAAGAACGGCCTGCGTTACCAAAGAATTTTAATAGCGAGTGATTTGTGGGGACTCACCAGATTGACTGCAAACGCAACTTAGGCGGGCCTAGCTTGTCTAAATCTTGACAAGCGCTCTGCTGGGTGCGCACCTGGTTCAGCCAGGTGGCGCTATCCGAACCCCTTCGGGGCTCGGATGCGCCTCGATGCCTCCGGCATCTCGATATCGGCCGAGCGAGCTCGGCCTCCCTCAACGTCCTGCTGGACGTTTTCGGAGCACCCGGCTCCAGTGCATCGGTTAAGAGCCGATACGCTACAGGCCCTAAGCAATCATTCGCAAACTATGCGGGCCTGTAGCTCAGCTAGGTGGAGCACTCGGCTCTTAACCGAGGAGTCAAGGGTTCGAAAGAACATGGCGCCGACGCCATGTCCCCGAATCTCCCTTCAGGCCCGTGATTTTTTACTGGCTATTCTGTATCTCACGAGTGAGTTGGGTCCTCTTTTCCTTTTTTACCCGGGTGAACTCAGAAACATTATTAACCTATTAAGCGCATTCTCATTCTTGCGTAGGGGTCAAGGAAAAACGGAGGGGTATCGGATGCGGAAATCTGGCATGGGCATCGGCGGCAGTATGTTGGCAGTTGCGGTGGCGCTCGCTCTGGCTGTGCCGATGTCGCTCGCCGCCGCATCGCCCGGAGAGTACGATTACTATCTGGTGGAGTTTGCTCAGCTGCCGGATGAGCATGTGCGTGGAGACATCGAAGCGGCATACCATGTGGCATTTCTGGGATACCACCAGAACAAAACATACATGCTGATGATTCCGGCCGAGCGATTGGCCCAAATATCAGCCAGCCCGTTGATATCGAACGTGGCCGAATACACTCCGGCCGAGAAGATATCCCCCGGGCTCATGGGAGCCGCCGGAGCGGTCATGCTCCGAATCGACGTCCACCCCGGGGAGGATGTCGAGGCTGTGGCTAGCCTTCTGGCTTCCCTCGGAGCCGCCGTGACTCGTGTGGATTCGGATATGTTGTATTTCATCGAGTGCCGGGCCGATGCATCGGCGGTTCAGGAAATGGCCGGCCTGAAGCCTGTGTGCTATATCCAGCCGGATGACGGGACAGAGACTGCCGGTCCGATAGACACGGCCCAACCTCCGCCGGAAGTCGCCGGGTCCACCAAGAACGTGATGGTCACCGGCTTCTGGAACCCGACCGGCCAGATGATTGCGCATTGGAGCAACGACACCTACCTGAACCCTGGCGGCTGGGACGGAGCGAACTGGGAAGGCTGGGGCTACAATGTCTATTCCTATTTCCCGGACTGGCACGGGGGCCTGTTCAACGGGACTTTCGAGGTGGATTACCAAAACGTGGGCGGGTATCCGGCTGTTCCGGGATTTTACGGCGACTTCTGGAACATAACCAACATCATCCACCCTGCCGCGATTGTTGGCTTCGGCGCGGGCTATGGCCCCTGGATGCTAGAGAACAATGCGCGCAACCTCGGGACCAGCCCGATGTGGATAGATGACAATTGGAACCTCCCCTATCAGCCGACGCCGCGCCCGCCAGACCCCACCCAGGCCCAAAACTACGTCCGCCACTCGACCCTGCCGAAGCAGAATATTTCCATTGACGTGAGTGCGAGCGGCATACCCTCGGTGATAAACAACGGCGCCTACGGGACCATGGGAGAATACCTCTGCGAGTTCACGGCGTACTTGGAGGAGTGGTACCAGGCAGCCCACAACTACACCAACGATTCCTACAGGTGCCGTGCGGCTGGGTGGGTCCATACGGACAGCGAGCCGCTGGATTACACATATGCCCAGTACCGCAACGCCGCTAACATCACTGTCCGGGACACGATCAAATACCTGATAGCGCTGGCCGGCACCACCGCAGAAATGACAGGCCCGGTGGGCTCGTCCAATGCCAAAGCGGTGACACTGACCTACACCTGGACAGGCAATCCGACGTCAGTCAACCTTTACTACACGAAGAACGCCGGCGCGACATGGACGCTCGCTGGTGTTGATTCGACTGTTGACGGCAGCTTCGCTTATACCATAGCGGCAGGTGACGGAACCTACGGATGGCTCGCATCGGCAGTGGGCGGCAACTCCACAGAGCCGAGTCCGCCGACGCCGGGCACGGTTCCCGAGGCGGCACCGTACGTGCTGGACACGGTTGCGCCTGCAGCGCCTACGGGACTTACTGTCGAACACTGGGGACCGACAGGTGCGACAAACAACGAAACCAGGTACATGAGGGACGATAATGCCCTCGGCCTCGTTCAGACTGCCACGGGCGCTAACTATCTGACTGGATCGGGCGGCATCGTCTACACGGGTTTCAGGGCCTGGGTGCTGCACGACGACAACACAGAAACCGAGCTCACATCCGGAACGGCAACGGCGATAGTGAACAGGTCAGGCACAGGACAGGGCATCCAGACCTCCGCGTGGCCCTGCCCCCAGACCTCCGTGCTAACCACTGATTCGGTGCGCGTGAGGGTCTACCAGAGCATCGGGGCCAATCCTCCGACCGGCCTTGCGGCAAAGTTCACGACCGAACAGCTTGGGGCATCATCCATTGATTCCGCAACATGGACGCTCAGTTACTACACCAGGCGCGCCGTGACTGCAAACGACAGATTCTACTGGGGAAACAGTTTATACAATTCCAACATAGCCGGATTCAGGTGGTCGGTGACTTACAACCCGCTGCTGGACAACACGCTCAACTGGACAGCGAGTCCGAGCGCCGACTTGGACCATTACGACATCTACAGGGATGCTGACGGAACAGGAGTTGCGTATTCGCTGATAGGCACAGTGCCGGCCGGGACAAACACATACTGCGATGCTGACAGGGGCCAGGCCGACGGAACCCGCTGGTGGTACCGCGTGAGGGCGGTCGATGCGGCCACGAATGAAGAAACGAACACCGACGGCGTGCAGGAACCGGGCGGCACCCCCTATGCCATCGACCTCGCGGGAAAATCGGCCGGCTGGGTGTTCGTGTCATATCCCGTTACTGTTTCGGGCCACATCGAACTGGTGCTCAACGACACGTCCAACGGGGACGGCGGAACCGATTGGGACGCCGCGAAGACCTGGAACAACCTGGAGAAGAAATGGCTCACATACAGGAAAGGCGGTTGGGCGAACACGTTCACGGACGTCTCCAATGCCATGGGCATCTGGCTGCACCTGACAACCAACACGGGCGACTGCGCCCTGTCCCTGCCCCAGACAGGCGAGTATCCTGACTCGATCGCCATCACGCTCTACACCGGCTGGAACTGCGTCGGCTACCCCTCGGCAACAGCAAGGCTGGGCTCGGCCACGCTGCCCGGGGCAGCAGACAGGGTGTCAGTGTGGCAGGCTGCGGTCCCGTACATCACTGACTCGACGCCGGGCGCTGTCACGATGTCGCACGGCAACGGGTACTGGGTGCATGTCACGGCGGACTGCGTTTGGATGGTGTATCCCTAGCCTCCGAGCATGGCGGGCCCCTTCAGGCGCGCATATTCTATCGGCGTGCCTCCAGCGAAGGAAACAGTCATAGCCGCCCCCATCCTGAGCCGTCCGGGAAAGCCAGGAAGTCGGCGGTCCGAACAACTGTTCGGAACGGTTTTTATCTCCATCCGAAGCGCTGCTTCGGAACGACGGGGCGAACGGGTTTGCCAGCCCTTCACTGGGGCTGGCGGCTGCTATTTTTATCTTTTTATGGGTTGGCTTGTCGCACGCGCCCGGTTCGGGGTTCAACAATCTTTGAGAGCGGTTCCGGGTTCCGCCATGCGGCAGGCGGGGCTCATCACAATCTTGCCAGCATCTCAGCGGCCCCTATGTCCATCTTCGAGAAGGCGAACCACTTCTTGCCTAGGTCCTTCAGGGATGCCCCCAAATGATATACTGTCGCATCGTCAATTATTATGAAACGGTCATGGGATGTGTCGAACTTACGGACTGTGATTTTTGGATACTGCCTGTTGAACCTTTCAACGTCCAGGGCCAGTGCTTCCGACAGATTCCTGGTGAGGAGCGTCACGGAGACATTCCTCTTCCGCTTGGCGAGATGTGCCAGCACCGTGTCGTCAAGATAGTTGTCGATGATGGTTATGGATTTATCCGCGCTCCTGAAAAGATTGGAGACGAACCTGTGCGCGTCGAAGACCTGGCCGTCGAAGAATATGCCCTGCTTGGGCCGGATCTCTCCGGATTCGAGCGCGTTCAGCACATGCTCCATCTTCCGGTCGGTCTCGAATTGCTTGACCTCCAGGGCGTCCAGCCTCTGGAAAAGCAGGGCATTGGAGGTGATGAAATGCCGCATGGCCACGAAGGCGTTGATTATCTGTATGCTAGTTCTCACAGCCGTGTCGCTACGCAGGACCGCCGAGAGCATGGCAACGCCCTGCTCGGTGAAGGCGTAAGGGAGATACTTCCTATATTTTCCCCGCCGGGTTTCTATGGTCGCAATTTGCGACCTTGATGTCTCATCTATCTCTAAGGTTGCATTTTGTGACCTTAAAAGCCCATATTCATCTTGAGACAGCTGAAACATGAATTGCTCTGGAAATCTCTCTATGTTGCGCTTTACCTGTTGATTTAACCTTTTTACTTCTACATTATAGCATACCGCCAGATCGGAATCCAGCATCACCTGGACACCTCTAATAGTGTGTATCTTCCCCTGTATTCCGCTGTCCAATGCCAGTTCCGCGTTTTTCTCCTTTTCCCCGGCCATATCGCACCAATTTAGAAATGACATGCACGGGCCGATATTTATAGCGGAGCGGGGGGCGGGCGAAAGTGTTTTTATCTCTATCCGAATCTTATCTCCATCCGAACAGCGGTTCGGAGCTGTTGAGGATAGATGCCTCATTCCAACCTGAGGATCAGCGACGGCACAGTCTCGATGACCCCGAACCCGACCCTCTCGTACAGTCGCCGGGCCGGATTCTTGGAATGGGTCGAAATGAACATCTCGCCGTGGCCCCTGTCCCGCGCCATCTCCATCGATGATAGCAGTAACGCCCCCCCTATCCCTCTGCCCCTGCAGTCCTTCCGGACGGCCAGGCCTCTGTTTTTGACGATATTGCCTCCCGAGAGAAGGCCCGCGAACACGGTCCTGGAATAGCCTACTACCGCGGAACCAGTCCGCGCAATCCCGTAGACCACATCCTCCTCCCCCATCTCCTTCCTGAGGGCCAGGACGTTCTCTTCCGGCTTCACCTCCAGGCCGTGCTGTTCCCGCGCTATCTCTGCCTCCAGGCAGGCCAAATCCTCGGTGAAACCGCTTC